>Ga0210122_1000357_pt1 | contig 15610 bp, 14 predicted proteins | sample Muzzi_CordB_D2_FD_185530 | JGI IMG/M metagenome (GOLD analysis project Ga0210122, IMG submission 185530) | Wetland microbial communities from San Francisco Bay, California, USA, that impact long-term carbon sequestration - Muzzi_CordB_D2 (SPAdes) | ecosystem: Environmental > Aquatic > Marine >... | reverse complement strand
CCGGGATCTCCATGATTCAAACGTCACCCCGCAATTCTTGTGCGCCCTGCCAGGCAAGTAGATTCCCGCTTTTGCGGGAGTGAAGTTTTCGCGTGGGAATGCCGTTTCCGCGGGAACGACCCTGTCATCAATGCGTTTTGGCTTGCGCCCTTAACTGCCCCAGCGTGGCGCCCTCCGGGACGGGCTCGGATTCCGGCTTGTGCCTTGACAGCCATTGCATGCGCCAACCGGTGAACGGCGTATCGTCGGTGTAGGGAAACGCCTCCTGCAGGTAATCCAGGTCGCCCGACAACTTGATCGAATCCCGTTTGTCCGGATGCCCGGGTGACGGGTTGGCGAAATGAAAGGTCAATTCAAACCGCCGGTGGCCGGCCTCCGTCTCCCAGCCCTTGCCCTTGATCTGCCAGGGCGCGGCGAATATGCCCGTGGCCACGCCGGTATTGAGGCTGAAATTGGTCGTGGCCTCCCTGATGTTCCATTTCTGGCTGTCCCCGACCGCCGCCGGACCCTTTGGCTGGCTGCGGTTCAGAAGCCCGTAGGCCAGTTGCAACATCAGGGACGGGGCCTGGATCAGCGGCGCCACGTCGTCGCCCTGCTTGTCGAAGCCGCGGGCCAGCAACAGCTTCGACCGGACCATGATCAATTCGCCGCTGAGAACGCCGTCGGGCGCGACCTGCTCCAACTTGATCAAGAGGTCTCCGCAGTCGCAGCGCTGATACTGCCAGCGTCCGTGAAAACCGGTATTGCCGAAATCCACGGCCAGGTCGGTCTTGACGGCCGCCTGCCACGGCATGTTTTCCCCGATCTGTGCGCTGACGGCTCGCGGCCCGGCGAAAAGCGCGGTGAAACCCGCCAGAAAAATGGCCGGGAGAGGGTGGGACAAAAGCTTCATGTCAGAAAAACAACCTCCTCAGCGCTTCGCCCGGGTCGGCGGCGCGCATGAACGCCTCGCCCACCAGGAACGCATTGACCCCGCGGGCCCGCAGACGGCTCACGTCTTCCCGAGTCCCGATGCCGCTCTCGGTCACCAGCAGGTGTCCGGCCGGCAGCATCGCCTGCAGCCGCTCGGTGGTCGCGAGCGACGTCTCGAACGTGTTCAGGTTACGATTATTCACCCCGATCAGGTCATGTTCAAGCGCCAGTGCGTGTTCCATCTCGCGCTCGTCGTGGACTTCGAGTAGCACCTCCATGCCGCAATCCCCGGCCAGCGTCAGCAGGTCCCTGAGCTGCGACTGCCCGAGCGCAGCCGCGATCAGCAGGATGCAGTCGGCGCCCATCAGCCGCGACTCGTAAACCTGCCACGCATCGATGATGAAATCCTTGCGCAGCACCGGCAGCGCGCAGGTCTGGCGGGCCTCCCGCAGGTAAGCGGCGTCACCCTGGAAGAATTCCCGGTCGGTCAGCACCGACAGGCAGGCCGCACCGGCCCCGGCGTAGGCGCGGGCAATATCCGCCGGCCGGAAATCTTCGCGTATGACGCCCGCGCTGGGCGAGGCCTTCTTGATCTCGGCGATCACCGCAGGTCCCGTCTCCATGGCGGCCCGCAAGCTGCCGCGGAAATCGCGCACGGGCTCGCAATCCTTTACGCGGGCCTGGAGTTCCGCCAGCGACAGCGCGGCTCTTGCCGCCGCGACCTCGTCGCTCTTGCGTTCGATGATGCGCTGCAGAATCGACGGGAGGGGCATCAGAATCCCTGCGTCAGCGCCGCCAGCCGCTCCAGTTTCTCCAGCGCGGCGCCGCTTTCGAGTTGCCGCCGCGCCAGTTCCACGCCTGCCCTGATCGAATCCGCCAGGCCAGCCACGTACAGGGCGGCGCCGGCGTTGAGTGCAACCAGCCGGGCCGCGCGCCGCGGCCGTTCACCGGCCCGGCCGCCGAGGGCCGCGCGCATCAGTTCGAGCGACTCGGCGACACCGGCGACGGCCAGTCCGTCCAGCGGCTCGCGCTCGAAGCCCATGTCTTCGGGCCGCAGAGCGTATTCCCGCACGCTGCCGTCCTTGAGTTCGGCGACATGCGTCGCGGCCGCCAAGCTGATTTCGTCCAGGCCGTCGTCCGAGTGCACCACCAGCACGTGCTCGGAGCCGAGGCGTTGCAGCACCTCGGCGGCCGGGCGGCACAGGGCTTCGTCGTAGACGCCGATCAGTTGCTGGCGCAGACCGGCCGGGTTGGCCATCGGCCCGAGCACGTTGATGACCGTGCGCAAACCGAGTTCCTTGCGCGCCAGGCTGACGTGGCGCATGGCGCTGTGGTGCATCAGCGCGAACATGAACCCGATGCCGATCTCGTCGACGCACTCCGCCACCTGTTCCGGCGATATGTCGAGCTTGACACCCGCCGCCTCCAGCACGTCCGCGCTGCCGGAACTCGACGAAACCGAGCGGTTGCCGTGCTTGGCGACGCGGCCGCCGGCCGCCGCCACGACGAAGCAGGCCGCGGTGGAGACATTGAACAGGTTGGCGCCGTCACCGCCGGTGCCGACGATGTCCACCAGGTGCGTGCCGCTGACCGGCACGCCGACGGCAAACTCGCGCAGCACCTTGACGCCGCCGGTGATCTCGTCGATGGTCTCGCCCTTGATCCGCATGCCCAGCAGGAAGGCGCCGATCTGCACGTCGGTCGTGCCTCCCGACATGATCTGGCGCATGACCTCGACCATCTCTTCGGTCGACAGGTTCTTCCTATCGGCGATCCGCCTGAGCGCGCCCTGGATGTCCATGGCCATGTCAGCGCGCTCCGGCCCCGGTCGTTTTCGTCAGGGTAATGAAATTACGCAGCAGGTCGTGACCCGAGCGCGTGAGGATGGATTCGGGGTGAAACTGCACGCCCTCGACGGGGAGGCTGGTGTGCTTCAGGCCCATTATTTCCTCGACCTCGCCGTCCGCAGTTTCGGTCCAGGCGGTCACCTCGAGGCAAGCGGGCACGGACTCCTTCCTGACCACCAGCGAATGGTAACGGGTGGCCTCGAACGGCTGCGGCAGGCCGGCAAAGACACCTTCGCCGCGGTGGTGCATCATCGATGTCTTGCCGTGCATGACCCGACCCGCGCGCACGACCTTGCCGCCGTATACCTGGCCGATGCACTGGTGACCGAGACAAACCCCGAGGATCGGAAACACGCCGCCCAGCTCACGCACGACCTCGAGCGATATGCCGGCCTGGTCGGGTGTGCACGGACCCGGCGAGATGACGATACCGGCCGGTTCGAGGGCGCGGATCTCGTCCACGCTAATGGCGTCGTTGCGCACGGTCTCGACCTCGGCCCCCAGTTCACCCAGGTATTGCACCAGGTTGTAGGTAAACGAGTCATAATTGTCGATCATCAGGATCAAGCCGGCTTGCACTCCCGTTTTTGCCTTTTAGCGGAAACTGGAATTCTGCCTTAAATCCCGGTGCTTTGCCCGCCCAAATGAATGAAGCGGCGACTTTGATTGTAGGATTTTGTGAAAAAGGCCTTAATTCATCGCTATACTGCATTTTTAGAGCAGGAAAGGCCCATCCATGAGCGACAGCCCGTCAGCGATTCAACGCTTCATTGCAGAAATTAAGCGCCGCAAGGTTTTCAAGGTCGCGCTGGTCTACGCCGTCGGCGCGTGGGTTCTGCTGCAGGTGGCGGAGGTGACTTTCGAGCCGCTGAACCTGCCGAAATGGGCCATGACCTTCATGGTGGTGCTGGCCATCGTCGGTTTCGCGCTAACGATCGTGCTCGCCTGGGCCCTGGAAATCACACCGGACGGGGTCAAGAAAACGAAGCCGCTGAAGAGACCGGCAGCAAAACCGGACGGCGGTGAAGGCGAGTCCTCGATCGCGGTGCTGCCGTTCGTCGACATGAGCCCGGACAAGGACCAGGACTATTTCTGCGAGGGCATGGCCGAAGAGATCATCAACGCGCTGACCAAGGTCAAGGGCGTGCACGTGGCTTCGCGCACCGCGTCGTTCCAGTTCAAGGGCGAAACCACCGACATCAACCAGATCGGCGAGCGCCTGAACGTCGACACCGTGCTCGAGGGCAGCGTGCGCAAGGCCGGCGACCACCTGCGCGTGATGGCCCAGCTGATCAAGGTCGAGGATGGCTACCATATCTGGTCGGAGGGCTACGACCGCGACCTCAAGGACGTGTTCGCGATCCAGAAGGAGATCGCCGAGAACATCGTCGAGGCCTTCCAACTGACGCTGACGCCGACCGAGGAGCAGGCCATCAAGCACTCGCCCACCAGCGACGTCGAGGCCTACGATTACTACCTGCGCGGGCGCAAGTTTTTTTACCAGCATCGCAAGCAGGGTTTTGACCAGGCCCGCGAGATGTTCTCCCGCGCGATCGAACTGGACGCCGGATTCGCGCTGGCCCATGCCGGCCTGGCGGACTGTTTTTCGAACATCTACATGTACGCCGACAGCTCCGCGTCCAACCGCCTGCAAGCGGAAACCGCCAGCCGCCTGGCGCTCGAACTCGACCCGAAGTCCGCACAGGCGCACGCTTCCAGGGGCCTGGCGCTGTCCTTGAGCAAGCGTTACGACGAGGCGGAACAGGCCTTCAAGGAGGCCATCCGGCTGGACCCGAACCTGTTCGAGGCGCACTACTTCTACGCCCGTGCCTGCCTGGCGCAAGGCGCGTTCGAAAAGGCCGTGGAGGAGTTCGAAATGGCCTGTCGAACACGGCCGGAAGATTACCAGAGCCCGGCGCTGCTGGCGCAGGCCTACATCAGCCTGGGCCGCAAGGAAGAAGCGATCAAGGCGAAATGGCGGGCGCTGGACCTGATCGAAGAGCACCTCAAGCGCAACCCGGAAGATGCCCGCGCACTGTACCTCGGCGCCGCGGGCCTGATTGAACTCGGCAAGAAGGAACAGGGGCTGGACTGGGCCAACCGCGCCTTGGCCATGGGCCCGGACGACGCCATGATCCTTTACAACGTGGCCTGCGTCTATTCCCACGCCGGCGCGCTGGACATGGCGATCGATTGCCTCGAGCGCAGCGTCGCCCGCGGCATGGCGCACAAGGAATGGATCGAGCACGACACCGACCTCGACCCGCTGCGCGACAATCCCAGGTTCAAGGCCCTGCTCGAAGCGGTATAGCCATTCGCCCCGGCCATACCGGAGTTCCTCACACCAAGCGTGCATTGACTACACGGGCCAAACGAGGCCATGGAGTCTAGCCTGCGCGGGCACCGTCATTCCCGCGAAAGCGGGAATCTCCTGGGGAAAGGAAAGGGCCATGGAGGTCCCGGGTTCCGCTATTCGCGGCCCCGGGATGACGTCGGAGTGAAGTATTCGCGGCCCCGGGATGACAAGAGAAGCGTCATTCCCGCGGAAGCGGGAATCTCCTGGGGAAAGGAAAAGGCCATGGAGGTCCCGGGTTCCGCTATTCGCGGCCCCGGGATGACGTCGGAGTGAAGTATTCGCGGCCCCGGGATGGCTTTCCCTCGCCGGAACGACTGCGCCTACAACCCCCGCGAGGCCCGATCCACGGCGGTGATCAGCGCGCGGCCCTTGTTACGGGTTTCCTGCCACTCCTTCTCAGCGTCGGAATCGGCGACGATGCCGGCGCCCGCCTGCACGTGCAGCTTGCCGTCGCGGATCACGGCCGTGCGAATGGCGATCGCCAGGTCGGTGTCGTCGTGCCAGCTGATATAGCCGACGGCGCCGGCGTAGATGTTGCGCTTGATCGGCTCGAGCTCATCGATGATCTGCATCGCCCGGATCTTCGGTGCACCGGACAGGGTGCCGGCCGGAAAGGCGGAGCGTATCGCGTCCATGGCCGTCAGGCCGTCAGCGAGATCGGCCTGCACTTCGGAGACGATATGCATGACGTGCGAGTATTTCTCGATCAACATCTGGTCGGTCATCTCGACGCTGCCGGTGCGGGCGACGCGGCCGGCGTCGTTGCGGCCGAGGTCGATCAGCATCAGGTGCTCGGCGCGCTCCTTCGGATCCGCCAAAAGCTCTTCCGCCAGCGCCTGGTCCTCGGCCGGCGTCGCTCCGCGTGGGCGCGTTCCGGCCAGCGGCCGCAGCGTGATCCTGCGGCTCTGCACGCGCACGAGCACCTCCGGCGAGGAGCCCACGATCTGGGTGTCGCCGAGGTCGATAAAATACATGTAGGGTGACGGGTTGAGGGCACGCAGCGCGCGGTACACGTCCAGCGGGCGGGCGTTGCACGGCACGCTCATGCGCTGCGAGAGCACCACCTGGAAAATATCGCCGGCGAGGATGTACTGCTTGCTTTTTTCGACCGCGGCGACGAAGTCCTCGTGCTCGAAACCATAGGAAAAATCGCTTTCCTCGATCCCCGCGCCGCTGACCCGCAGACCGTAGCCGGTGCCGGCTGAACGCAGTTTTCCCTCGAGTTCGTCGAGGCGCCGCTGCGCCAGCTCGAACGCCCCGTCCTGCGCCGCGTTCGCGTGCACGATCAGCCACAAGCGGCCTTCGAGGTTGTCCAGTACGGCAACCTCCTCGGACAGGAGTAGCTCGATATCCGCGGTCCCGATCTCGTCCGCCTTGCCGGCGTTGAGGAGCTTAGGTTCGATCAAGCGCACGGTCTCGTAGGCAAAGTACCCGACCAGTCCGCCGCTGAAGAGCGGCAACTCCGGCAGACGTGGCACCTTGAATTGCCGTTGCAGGCCGGCGATCCAGGCGAGCGGGTCGGCCACCGTTTCAGAACTGACCACGCGGCCGTCTTCGCTGACCGCCACGGTGTGGCCGCGAACGGTATAGCGGCGCGAGCATGGCAGACCGATGATCGAGTAACGGCCCCAGGTTTCGCCGCCTTCGACCGATTCAAGCAGGTATGAATCAGGGCCCGCCGCCAGCTTCAGGTAAACCGACAGCGGCGTGTCCAGATCGGCCAGCACCGACCGGTAAACCGGTATTCGGTTGTAACCCTCCGCGCACAACTGCCCGAACCGTTGCTTGTCCACCCGCACCCGTCCCGTCAAAAGTCAAAATCTCCCAGGCACTGATTCTAACCCGATCGCTGCGTGGGCAGGCGAATAATGAATTCGACACCGGCCTCGTCCGGCAGATTGCGCGCGGTGACCGTGCCCGAGTGGATATCGGCCACCAGCCTGACGATGTAAAGACCGAGGCCGAGGTGCTGGCCGTCTCTGCCGGAATCGCGCAGCGACACCAGTGAATCGAACAGTCTTTCCGGCAGCACGTCGGGCAGCTTCGAGCCGCTGTTGGCGACCGTGATCAGGCACTGGCCCGGCTGGCGGCCGAGAGAGATCGTGATCCTGCCATCGGGCGCGCTCAGGCCGATCGCGTTGTCGACCAGCTTGTCGAGCGCCTGGGCCAGCAGATCCGGCGCGCAGTACAGTTCGCACGCCGCCGCCCCCAGCCGGAGGACGATCTGCCGGTCCGGATGCACGGCGCGATAGCCTGCGACGATATTCGCCAGCAGCTCGTCCAGCACGACCGTGTCCCATTCAGCGGTCTTGACCGATTCTTCCAGCCGCTGCGCGGCGCTCATCGCGCTGACGATGGCGGCCTGCCGGTCGAGCCCCTCCTTCGCCCGCGCCAGGTACTGCCTGGCCGGCGCATCCAGCTCGCAGCTGGACAGGTTCTCCAGCGAGGAACGCGTAATCGCGATCGGCGTCTTCAGTTCGTGCGAGAGCCGCCCCGCCAGCTTCTGCAGGTAACGGTTGTACTCCGCCACCGCTCGCAGCAGCTTCTCGGTATTGCGCGCCAGGTCGCCCAACTCGTCGCCGGAACGGGTCGCCGGCAGGGCGGGCGCCTCTGCACCCGCGTCCATGGCGCGGCTGACCGCGCCGCTGAGCTTGCGTACCCGCCGCGACAGCAGCGAGGCGAACAGCCACAGGCCGCCGGCCAGCACACCGACCAATGCCAGCGTGGTCAGCAGCAGCCGGCCCAGTGCCCGGTTGGTCATGACCAGCAGGCCGTCGGAGCTGGCCTCGAGCGCCAGCGCGCCGATCACCCTGCCGGCCGACTCCACCGGCACCGCCACCAGGCTGAACACGGCGGCGTTGTCCACGTCGCGGCTCCATTGCTTGCCTTCGCCGCCGCCGAGCGCGCTCGCGGTGGCCGCGTCGCTGAACCTGACCGGCCAGTCGGCGCGGGGCTGACGCCGTTGAATGCGCGAACCGGCGACACCCTGGTAGAGCATGCGCTCCGCCCAGGTCAGCTGACTGCCGGCGGTCGCGTCGAGCGGTCCCGAGTCGGCGATGACCCAGCCGTCGGCCTGCAGCAGCCAGGCCCGTGTGTGTTTCGGCACCACCTTCGCCAGCCACTGCGCGACACGGTTGTCACGGCTGGCGAGCTCCAGCCAGCGGCCCTGTTGCCTGCCATCCAGGGTTCCGGCGTAGCGTTCCGAACCGACCCCCGGCAGCGTCGATGCGGGAGCGATGGCGCCCACGCTGATGCGCTCGACGCCGTCCGGCAGGCTGACTTCCAACGCGTAACCGCCGGCATTGTCCATCCAGGCCGCCTCCAGTTGGCTGCCGCTGCCGGACCGGCTCTTGACCGTCAGCGGACCGGGCGCCTCGGTCGAGACCATGAAGGCTTCCTGGCTGCGCTTGCTTTGCAGGTACAACATCACGCCGGCCTTTTGCTCGGGGTCGGAGGTGCCGGTATTGAAATCCGTGGCGCCGACCTTGTCCGGGTCCTTTACGTTCAGGAGCAGGTAAAAATGCGTGCCGAAGCGACCGGCCAGGACCTGCAGCCCGAGAACACCGCCCGGCGCGTCGAACTCGAGGTTCTGCAGCGGTTCCGGCCAGTCGTTGGCGTAGCCGTCCAGGATCGGCGGGCTGCCGAACTGCCGCACCGGCAGAAGTTGGCCGCGCGCCAGCCTGAGGGCGGACTGGTCGCCGGGCGGCAGGGCCCGGGCGATGCCGTGGGCCGATGCCAGCAAGGCCGTCTCCTCGCCCTCGCGCAGAAAGTTTTCCAACTGCTGCAACAGCTTCCAGCCCGACCACGGCAACAGCAGCGTCAGCGCGGATAAGGCGAGTAGCTGGTTTTTCAGTTTCATCGGCTATGGTGTGAGTCTGCCAAAAATGGAACGGCCGCATGACGTGGCCGCCGTCCGCCGGGGCGGCATCAGACGCAATGCAACGATGGTGTCATCCTGCGGAAGTATTCCAGCGGTAGCCGGCCCCGTAGACAGTATCGAGCTTGTCGAAGGATTCATCAACAGCCTTGAATTTGCGCCGAATTCGTTTGATGTGGCTGGTGATGGTCTGGTCGTCGACGAAAATTCTTGCATCCTCCATCAGTTGCGAGCGCGAGCGCACGTGCCCGGGGTGACGGGCCAGCGAGTGCACGATCCACAATTCGGTCACGGTCAGCGGCACCGGCGTGCCATTCCACGTGACCTCCATGCGCTCGGTCGACATGCGCAGCGCGCCGCGTTCGAGCCAGGTGTCGGTGGCCTGTTCACCCGACATCATCTCGACGCGCCGGAAAAGGGCCGTGATCCGCGCCATCAGGTGCGGCAGGCTGATGTCCTTGGTGAGGTAATCGTCGGCGCCCAGGCGCAGACCGGAAATGACATCGAGGTCGTCGTCGCGTGCGGTCAGGAACATGATGGGCAGCACCGGCGACATCGATCGCAGCTCTCGGCACAGCTCGAACCCGCCCTCGATGTCGTCGCCGAGACCGACATCGATCAGCACCAGGTCGGGCAACCGGCGGCGAAACGCGTCCATGGCGCTGCGCCGGTCGGCGTAGCCGCTGACCTGGAATTTCTGCCGCTGCAGGGCATCCATGTAGTTGTGCCGTATGGCGGCCTCGTCCTCGACGATCGCGATGCTCCGGGGCATGGCTCCTCCTTATCCCGTTGGCCCCATTCTACTGCCACCTCGCCCGTGCGTGCACACGGGTCTGGCGCGTTGCCACCGGATTGCCACATTCAGGCCAGCACACGACCGCTTTCGGCCATGGCGGCGGCACGCCGGGCCGTTGTAATCACCTTGAACGACGCAATGGAGCCGAGCCATGAACCAGGCCAGAGAAGCCAACGACACCGGGAGCCACACCTCGATTCGCGGACAACTCGAACGACAGGCACAGCGCAACTACCCCGCGCTGGCCAAGCGCCTGGATGAATACAGGCTCCGGCGCCGCCCGCGCCCCCGCCACGTCCGGTGGCAGGACCGCATCCTGCTGACGCTGTGCGCGATCCTGGTCACGCTGTTCGTGATTCGCACCGAGGTCAGCCTCGCCGCCGAGTCCGGCGGGGACTGGGGTCTGCAACTCGACGACGGCAAGACCGGCTCCGTGCAACTGGCGCTCGCTACCGATGTCCGCGCCGACGTCACCGGCCTGATCGCGCGGGTCACGGTGACGCAGAGGTTTACCAACCCGGGCGATAGCTGGGCGGAAGGCGTGTACCGTTTCCCGCTGCCGCAGGGCGCCGCCGTCGACCGCATGCATGTCAAGATCGGCAAGCGCGTCCTCGAAGGCGAGATCCAGGAGAAAAAGACCGCCCGACGCATCTATCAAAGGGCCCGCGACAGCGGCCGCAGCGCCAGCCTGGTGGAACAACAGCGCCGCAACCAGTTCGAGACCCGGCTCGCCAACATCGGCCCGGGCGAAACCATCGAGATCACGATCGGCTACCTTGAAAACGTCAGTTACTCAGACGCCGCCTATCACCTGCGCATCCCGATGACTTTCACGCCGCGCTGGGGTGCGGACCAGCCCATCACCCATTTCACCGCGCAGCCCTCCAGCGCGTGGGTGGAAGAAGCCCCGCCGCGACCCGCGCTGCGGACCGCAGCGGACGCCGGCAGCCACACATTGAAAGTGCACGCCAACCTGCTCACCTCGAGCGACTACGCCAGCATCGAAAGCCGCTACCACGACGTCGACATCCGCCACGACGATGGCGGCTACCACATCGAACTGCTCGACCCCTCGGCCCTGGCCGACCGGGATTTCGAACTGCGCTGGACGCCGGTCCTCGAAACGGCGCCGAGCGCTTCTCTGACCACCTTCAGCGACGGTCACGACGTGTACGCCCAGCTGATGCTGGCGCCGCCCGTTGCGGGGGCCATCGCGGCGCAACCGCGCGAGGTGATCCTGGTCATCGACACCTCCGGCTCGATGGCTGGCACCTCCCTGACCCAGGCCAGGGCCGCGCTCGAGACGGCGCTGGATTCGCTGGGTTCGGACGATTATTTCAATATCCTGCAATTCAACTCGGTGACGCGGGACCTTTTCGCCCGGCCGGTGCCGGCGAGCCATGCCAACCTCGACACGGCGCGGGACTATCTCGACGGCCTCAGGGCGAACGGCGGCACCAACATGGCGCCGGCCCTCAAGGCCGCGCTGGCGGCGCCCGAAACCGTCGGCCTGATGCGCCAGGTGGTATTCATCACCGACGGCGGGGTCAGCAACGAGGCTGCGTTGCTGCAGCAGGTCGCCGGGCAACTCGGCTCAAGCCGCCTGTTCACGGTCGCGATCGGCTCGGCGCCCAATAGCTGGTTCATGCGCAAGGCGGCCGAGATCGGCCGCGGCAGCCACGTCCACATCGGCAAGCTGTCCGAGGTCGAGGCGCAGATATCGGCGCTCTGGAGCCGTATCCGGCTGCCGGCGCTGACCGACATCTGCGTCGACTGGGGCGAGGACGCCGAGTATTACCCGGAAGTCATCCCCGACCTGTACGCCGGTCAGCCGCTGTGGCTGGTCGCGCGTCTTGCCGGCGAGCCGACCACGATCGGCCTCTGCGGCCGGCTCAACGGCCATCCCTGGGACCTCGATGTCAACGCTCTCGACATCAATACGCAGGCAGGCGGCCCGCTGGCCGCGGGCGGCGGCGAGAACCTGGCCATCCTGTGGGCCCGCAAGAAGATCGAATCGCTCGAAGACGGCTTGATGTTCGGCGCCGACCCGGAGTTGACGGAACTCCAGGTCACCTCGCTGGCGCTCGACTTCGGCCTGCTGACAAAGCACACCAGTCTCGTCGCCGTGGATAGAACGCCGCGCCGTTTCGAGACCGAGAAGATCGCCAGGACCGATGTCCCCTCGCTGCTGCCGGCGGGCAGCGCGACCCGGCTGGCCGGTTACCCACAGACCGCCACCGGCTGGCTGTCACAGCTTCTACTGTCACTCCTCGTGTTGCTGATATCCTCGGCTATGCTCTGGTTCAGCGGCACTCGCCTGCCAATGGCAAGCCACCCTGCAAAAAGTCTCAACGGCACCCTCCCCGGCCCGCAGCGTGCACCCGCCGGGTTCGCGCCATCCTCCGCGAGGCCGGTGCACCATGTGGGTTAGCAGCCTGTCGGACTTGACATGATCTACTGCGTAAAATCCAAGTTTGGCCAGATTTTCCGATCTTTATCGTTTAATGGCGGTGCTATTGGCCTCAAAAGATCGAAAAAATCTGTCTCAAATTGGCTTTCCCTCGCTACGATCGGCCAAGTCCGGCAGGCTGCTACTTTGCAGAAACGCCATTGGCCCTTGGCGGCGGTGAGTCTCACCGCCGCCGTTTTTCTTCTCGAAGCGGCCTGGATCCCGGTCAAGGCCGAGGTCGCGCAGTTCCTGCTGGCCCGCTCCTGGCTCGAGACCCGCGCCGGCGCGGCCGACGCAAAACCCTGGCCGTGGGCGGACACCCGCGCCATCGGCGTGCTCGAAATGCCGCGCCTGGGCATCCGCGAATACGTTTTAGAGGGAAGTTCCGGCCGCAACCTGGCGTTCGGGCCGGCGCTGGTCAACACGACGCCGATCGACAAGACACGGGATTTGATCCTGAGCGGTCACCGCGATACGCATTTCAGTTTTTTGCGCAAGCTGCGCAACGGTGACCTGCTGCGGCTCGAAACGACGGCAGGCAGCCGTGAATACCGCGTGACGCTGGTGCAGACCATCGACAGCCGTGAGCAGCAACTGGTGATCGACGACAGCGTGGAGCGGTTGACGCTCGTGACCTGTTACCCCTTTAACGCGGCAACGGCCGGCGGGCCGTTGCGCCGGGTCGTCACGGCATTGCCGTCACTTGGTGAGGATTGAAGTACAACACTCGTCATCCCGGGACTGCAAGCAGCACTCACTTACTGTCATCCCGGGACCGCGGGTAGCGGGACCCGGGATCTCCGTGGTCTTCGCAAATGTGCTCTGCGAGGCCCGGGAGGTCCCCGCTTTCGCGGGGATGACGATCTAATACTGTCATCCCGGGACCGCGGGTAGCGGGAACCGGGAACCGGGATCTCTTCAGGTAGCACTTATGCGCAGGGAGATTCCCGCTTCCGCGGGAATGACGTTTGGTTGTTGGAGATTCCCGCTTGCGCGGGACTAACGCGGCTTCAGACGACGGCTAGAAGGCCGCGTTCTTTTTCATCGCGGCGATGGTCGCGGCGTAATCGCCGCTGCCGAAGATCGCCGAACCGGCGACGAAGGTATCCGCGCCCGCCTTGGCGATTTCCGCAATGTTGTCCACCTTGACACCGCCGTCGACCTCGAGGCGCACGGCGAGTTCCGCCGCGTCGATCATCGAGCGCACGCGGCTGACTTTCTCCAGCACGTAGGGGATGAATCCCTGGCCGCCGAAACCCGGGTTGACCGACATCAGCAGCACCAGGTCGAGTTCGCCCAAAACCCATTCGAGCATGTCGAGCGGGGTCGACGGGTTCAGCACCAGGCCGGCTTCGCAGCCCTTGTCACGGATCAGCGAGATGGTGCGATCGGCGTGGACGCTGGCTTCCGGGTGGAAGCTGATCAGGCTGGCGCCGGCGTCGGCGAACTGTTCCACCAGCGCGTCGACCGGCTCCACCATCAGGTGCACGTCGATCGGCGCGGTGATGCCGTAATCGCGCAAGGCCTTGCAGACCATCGGCCCGATGGTCAGGTTGGGCACGAAATGATTGTCCATCACGTCGAAATGCACCCAGTCGGCGCCGGCGTCCAGCACGGCCTGTGTCTCTTCGCCGAGGCGCGCAAAATCCGCCGACAGGATGGAAGGTGCGATCACGGTGCTTTGTTTCATGTCCGGCTCCGGGTGGTGTTCGGGATTATTGTAACCGGGTTTTTAGGTTGCCGGCCCACCTGGCGCCCGTCGCTGCCGATCACTCCGGGTGTCTGGGGCCGTTATACCTGGGCGGGAGACCTCTCGCCTTCAAACTGCGAGCTTGTATTCGCGGACCAGCGGGTCCGCTGGAATACCCAGGGCGGCCGTTATCTTTCGAATATTAGTCAGCGTAAGCGGGCGCTTGCGATTCAGGATTTCCGATGCGCGTGGTCTCGAATTCAGCACTTGCGCCAATGCATTCTGGTCGAGGCCCCTGAACTCCATCGCGTTTTTTATGAACTCGACCGGGTCTGGCGCCTCGATGGCATGGTGCTCTTGCTCGTAAGAGGCCAGGAGCGTCGCCAATATGTCCAACTCATCGCCTTCCGCAGAGCCATATTCGGCGCCCATCAAAGCGTCTGCGCGCTCCAACGCCGCCGCGTAATCCGCCTCGGTTCGAATGGGTTTGATCTCCACTATATTGTCTCCGCGTCGATGGTGTTATTTGGAAGCAGTACTAAATGGGGCCGTTCATGGCGTTGAAATGCACCCAGTCAGCACCAGCTTCAAAGAAGCGCGGTTTTGCCCCATGCCTGGTTACAACTTTCCTTCCATACGAGCGCGGGCCGACTCATATACGATGTTTCGCTCTCGCTTTCCGACAGCAATAACCAATATTACGAGATTATCGCCATCGTAATGGTATACAAGGCGCAATCCTGCTTTTCGAAGTTTAATTTTGTAATAGCCTTCGGGAAAACCATGAAGCCGGTTCTTCGGTGATGGGTACTCGATCCTTGCCGCTAATTTCCCGAGCTTTTTCTTGAATATTCTCTGATGAGTTCTTTCTAATCCACGATATTCAGCGAGGGCATCTTCATCGAATAGAATTCGCAGATTTTCCTTCGGCATCGTAGAACCCTACTTCTACAAATCCTCCAAGGATACCTCTACGAATTTGCCACGCTGCATACGATCATGCACTGTCTTGGCAATCGACATATCGTCCAAGATATCTGCAATTTGCTCATACAGTTCAGAGGGTACGGCGTAAAACCCAGGACGATTGTTTTTCAAGACCGCAACAGGCCGCCCATGAGCGTCTTCCAATACCTTGCTGGGATTCTGCTTAAAAGCGGAAATACTGACCGTGCGATCAGCGTAAATCGTATCCATGGCTTCGCCTCCTTGATTCGTCAGTGCTAATTATGGGTCTAATTTTAATATTAATCAAGGTCTGAATTTAGAACTAAATTTACGTCTATAGCGATGGTGTTAAAAACATCTCCATTCACAGCAGGATGAATCAGTCAACGTATGACACTAAGGGCACTCCAACGCCGGCGCATGATGCTTTACTTTCTGCGAAGTTGATAATTCTTGGCGCCCTACTTCTTCAGATTGACAAATTTTCTCCTCAAGAAAGCGCCCAGGTACACTGTCGCCAAGCTGGGTATTGCAAGCAACCCAAAAGCAATTAAACCCAGTGGCAACATGTTAGCTGTTGGATTCTGCGCAATGGCTAGCGAAGCCTGTGCCACTGTCATTGCCAATGGCCACCGCCAAGGCCTTGATGGCCAGATATAACCGATCACACCCATGGCAACCATTCCGCCTGGAATTCCGTAAGCAAAGTATAGTGGGCTGTCCCACGCCTCTGCA
>Ga0210122_1000356_pt1 | contig 15613 bp, 15 predicted proteins | sample Muzzi_CordB_D2_FD_185530 | JGI IMG/M metagenome (GOLD analysis project Ga0210122, IMG submission 185530) | Wetland microbial communities from San Francisco Bay, California, USA, that impact long-term carbon sequestration - Muzzi_CordB_D2 (SPAdes) | ecosystem: Environmental > Aquatic > Marine >... | reverse complement strand
GGCTGTGCGACAATTACCTCATCGGCGGCAACGGCCCCGGCGACCGCCTGCATCAGTTCCCGGAAGAGGTCGTCGAAGTGGGCTGACGCGCGCACAAACGAAGGATGCTTGCAATGGCGGATATCAAGATCGTCAACCCGGACGCGCTAGGCAAGCCGCTCGGGCAGTATTCGCACATGACGCGGGTGAAGGCGTCGGAGCTGCTCTACATTGCCGGCCAGGTCGGCGTCGACAAGAACGGTCAGGTGGTCAGCGACGAGTTCTTTGCGCAATGCGCGCAGATGTTCGCCAATATCCACGCCGCGCTGCACTCGGCCGGCGCCGACTGGGGCAACGTGGTCGAGTTCACCACCTACATGGTGCATTCGCAGGACATCCCGAAATTCATGGCCTACCGCCTGCGCGAATTTCCCAGGATGTTCGCCAACGGCGCCTATCCGCCCAACACACTGCTGATGGTCGACCGGCTGGTGCAGGAGCCGCTGCTGATCGAGGTGAAGACCGTCGCGGCGCTCTGACCTGCGGCGCGCCGCTCCAAGCCCGGGTATCGTGCCGACACCATGGGAGGGCCCCTTGGCCGAAACCGCGGCCGCCATTGCCGCCGCCCATCGTGCCGGCGCATTGACGCCCGAAGAGACGGTGGCCCGCTCCTATGCGCGCCTCCGCGCGCACGGCGACCCGGCCATGTTCATCAGCCTGCGCGACGAAGCCGACAGCCTGGCCGAAGCGCGTGCGCTAAAGAAGAACCGTGCCAGCTTGCCGCTCTATGGCGTGCCGCTGGCGATCAAGGACAATATCGATGTCGCCGGCATGCCCACCACTGCCGCTTGCCCGGCCTTTGCCTACAGGGCAAACCGCGACGCCACCGCGGTGGCCCGCCTGCGTGCTGCTGGCGCCATCATCATCGGCAAGACCAATCTCGACCAGTTCGCCACCGGCCTCGTCGGCGTGCGCTCGCCTTATGGCGTGCCGCGCAATACCTTCAACGCCGAATTGGTGCCGGGCGGTTCGAGTTCCGGCTCCGCCGTCGCCGTCGCTGCCGGCATCGTGCCGCTGGCGCTCGGCACCGACACCGCCGGTTCAGGACGCGTGCCGGCCGGCCTCAACAACATCGTCGGCCTCAAGCCCAGCCTCGGCCTCATCTCCACTCATGGCGTGGTGCCGGCCTGCCGCACGCTCGACTGCGTATCGATATTCGCGCTGACGGTCGATGACGCCTGGCTCGCGCTCAGCGTGATGGCAGCACCCGACCAAAGTGATCCCTACTCGCGCCAGCGGCCTCTCGGTGTACCCGGCGCCCTGCCCGCTCCGCTCAAGCTCGGAGTGCCGCATCCCCGCCAGCGGCTGTTCTTCGGCGATTATGATTTTGAAGTTGCCTACGAGTCCGCGCTGGCGCGACTCGCCCGTCTCGGCTGTACCATCGTCGAAATCGACATGGCGCCATTCTATGAAACCGCCCGGCTGCTTTACGAAGGCCCGTGGGTGGCCGAGCGCACCATCACCGTACGCGCACTGCTGGCCTCCGAACCCGAGGCCCTGCATCCGGTGACGCGCGAGATCATGCTGTCAGGCCTGCGGCCGAGCGCGATGGACGCTTTCACGGCGTTGTACAAACTGGAAGAGCAGCGGCGGGTGGCCGATCGCACGTTCGCGCAAATCGATGCGCTGGCACTGCCGACCGCGCCCACCGCCTACACGGTCGGGCAGGTCCAGGCCGATCCGATCGGACTCAACAGCCGGCTGGGAACCTACACCAATTTCGTCAATCTGCTCGACCTCGCCGGGCTGGCGCTGCCGGCAGCGATCACGCAAGACGGCATCCCGTTCGGCATCACGCTGCTGGCGCCCGGCGGCCACGACGCGCGGCTGGTGGGCATCGGCCGCGCCTTTCACGCCGACACCGGGCTTCCGCTCGGCGCGCTGTAATCGCCGCGGCCCACCCCGACGCCGGTCTGATCTTATGGTTTGTCGATGCCCGCGCGCGGCGGATCCATGAGGCTCACATGGGCGGCGACCACACGCCAGCCCTGCGGGAATTTCACCCAGGTCTGCATCTGCCGGCCGATCCGCCCACTGGCCGAGGGACGGTCGTAAAGTGTTGATGCGACCGCGAAATTTGTCCCGTAGGTGGTGATGACGGTGCGCGACAGCGTGCGCCCGAGCGCCACCGGCGAGCGCGCCGCCCGGAACGACCTGATCTCGCCATAACCGTAGAGAATTTCCGTGGCGCCGTAACGGATGGTGCGCGCATCGTCGTGAAACAGCTCGTCGAGCACGGCGACGTCGTTCGACACCAGGGCATGTTCGTATCGTTCAAAGGCTTCTCGCACCTCCGCCACCACCTCCGGCAAATCGATTTCCATTCGCTACCTCCCCGTACCGACGGCCGTCACGCCGCCAATGTTCTACTCCACGAACGTCGCGTGCCTGCGCTCGCCGGCGTATTTGACCAGCGCCAGGAACCGGTAGAGCGCGTGCACGAATTTGCCGTAGGGCAGACTAAGGAACAGCCCGAGCACGACACCGAGATGGACGGCAAGCAGCAGAGCCATGGCGGCAGTGTCGCGCAGCAGCAGCAGCGCAAAGCCGGTCAGGCTGGTCAGGAACAGCATGACGAGGAACGCGGCATCCATGCCGCGGCTGGCGCGATCGGTGAGCACGGCATCGCGCTTGAGTGACAGCACGAACAGACCGGCCGGACCGACCAGCAGACCAATGCCACCGACGATACCGAGCAGCACCGGCGCGCTTAACAACGGATACGGCGCCGGCCAAGCGAAACAGTAGTGATAGACGGTCGCCACCGAGGTGGCGGCAAAGCACAGCAGAAAACCGTAGAAGGTGAAATGGTGGTAGATGCGCCGCGCCGGCGACGGCGTGTCGCTCTCGCTGGTGCAGCCGCCGCCCCCACCGTGCAGATAGCGCAGTTCGCTGGCGGCGCGTACCGCCGTGGCGAAGGCGACAATGCCGGCAGCCGGGGCGCGCCTGCCGTCCGTCGTGTTGATGTCGCGCCAGAAGGTGCGCATGGAGACGGTGAAGGCGAGCACGGCATAGAGCGCCACGGCGCCGAAGACGGCAACCATGGTCCGGTGCGGCATCAGGCGGTAGAAATCGCCGGCGTGGCGGCCGAACAGCACCGCTGGATCCTGGATGGCGATGAAGCCGATGACGAAGGCGGCCAGGCTTGCCGCGGCTACAAGCGTCACCACGAGACCGTTGCGTGCGAACACGCCGGCGAGAAAGCGCGGCCAAGCATAAACGGCGTAGCTTTCATTGCGCAGCTTGGCCAGCGCCGCCGGCACATTGACCTCGAACTGGTGCGGCGGCGCGTATTGGCAGTCGGGAAGACAGGCGCCGCACTGGTGGCAGAGATTGGCGAGGTAATTGAGATCGCCGGCGCCGAAGGTGCGCCGCATTTCCATGGCCGGGAACACGGCGCACAGCCCCTCGCAATAGCGGCAGGCATTGCAGATGGTCATCAGGCGGCCGGCTTCGCGCTGGGCGTCAGTTACGGGCATGGACCGCCGCCCCCTCTCCCGCAATGCGCCCGAACACGGCCCCGATGGTCATGCCGATGCCGGCGAGATAGCCCTTGCCCAGCACGTTGCCGGCCATGATTTCGCCGGCGGCATACATGTTGGCCGTCGCCCGGCCGTCTTTCAGCAGCATGCGCGCCTCCTCGTTCACACGCACGCCGAGGTAGGTGAAGGTGATGCCGGGGCGCAACGGATAGCCGTAGAACGGTGGTCTGTCGATGGTGCGCGCCCAGTGGCTCTTGGGGATGTCCAGGCCCTCGGTGCCGCAGTCGTCGAGCACGGTGTGGTCGAAGGTGCCGGGCCTCACCGCAGCGTTGAACTCGGCCACCGTATGTTCGAGTGCGGCCGGCTCGAGCCCGAGTTTGTGCGCCAGTTCGCCGATCGATTGCGCCTCGACGGCGGGGAAGATCGACGGCATGAACAGGCGGATCGAGCGGCTGTCGATGATTGAATAGGCGATCTGTTCGGGCTGCTGCGCAATCAGTCGGCCCCAGATGGCGTAGCGCTTGGGCCAGGTGTCCTCGCCTTCGTCGTAGAAGCGCTTGCCCTCGCTGTTGACGACGATGCCGAATACCACGCTGTCGAGTCGGGTGGCGATGCCGCCGTCGAACTTGGGCGCGCGTGCGTCGATCGCCACCGCGTGGCATTGGGTCGGATCGCCGACCGGAGCGACGCCGGCGTCGAGCAGCATGCGCAGAACCTCGCCGCGGTTATAGGGCGTGCCGCGGATGAGAAAGTTGTCGGCGGCGGCACCCCAGTGTTCCCTCAGCCAGTCGATATTGGATTCGAACCCGCCACAGGCGGCGATCAGCGCCTTGCCGCGCACCGTGTGGGCGCGGCCCTCATGCATGACGGTGGCGGAAACAAAAAAGCCGTCCTCAATGGTGAGTTCGGTGACTGGTGTGTCATAGACAGCGGTGACACCGAGCGCCTCAGCGCTGCGGTAGAGCGCGTTGAGCGCGCCACGACCGCCACCGAGAAAAAAGGCGTTGGTCCTGCCGAGGCTGAGCGTGCCGCCGAGCGGCGGCTGAAAACGTACCCCCTCCCCGTTCATCCAGCCGAGCAGTTCGCTCGAGCGCGCGATGGTGAGCTTGGCCAGCGCCTCGTTGGTCTGCCGGCCGGTCACCCGGTAGAGGTCGTCGAGAAACTCCTCCTGCTCGTAAGGACCGGTCATGGTCGGCGCGCTGCCGTCATGGGCGCAGCGCAGGTTGCGGGTGTGGCGGGTGTTGCCGCCGCGATAGAAGGCGGGCGCGCCCTCGAGCACGACGACCCGGGCGCCGGCGCGCGCCGCGCTGATGGCGGCACAAAGCGCGGCATTGCCGCCGCCGGCCACCACCACGTCAAACAGCTCGCCGAGGTCCAGGTCCGGAGTCATAATCCGCGTCAGGTTCCGATATCCATAAGGCTCAGCATCCGCGCGTGCAATCGGCGCGGACGGCGGATGTACAGTGATTGAGTCAGCGTTGCAACGCTATCGGTTGAGCCAGCGGCGCGCGAAGCCGAGCAGTCCCTGCGGCAGGAAGATGATGATGACGATGAAGACCACGCCGAGCGGGATCAGGTAGGGGAACTGTTCTCCGAACACGCGTGACAGCAATTCGCGCGCAAGCTGGAAGAAGCCGGCGCCGACGATCGGGCCTACCAGGGTGCCGATGCCGCCGATCACGTTGAAGATCACGGTGTCACCCGAGGTAATAAAGAAAACGAAGTCGGGCGCGGCGAACTGGTTCTGGACGGCGTAAAGCACGCCCGCAAGTCCGGCGAAAAAGCCGGACAGCATCACCGAAACGATCTTGTAGCGTTGCACCGGATAGCCGATGGCCCGGGTGCGCGCCTCGTTCTCGCGGATCGACTGCAGCACCATACCGAACGGCGAGCGCATGACGCGGCGCAGGAACAGGTAGGACCCCGCCACCACCGCCAGCACGAACCAGTGCAGCGTGTAGGCGGAAAATTTCGTATCAAAGATGAAAGGAATGGTGAAATGCGGCCGGGTGAAGATCAGTCCGTTCTCCCCGCCGGTTACCTTGGTCCAGGTGAAGATAAGGACGTAGAAGATCTGCGAAAAGATCAGCGTGGTAATGGCGAAATAGATGTCGCGCAGGCGCGTCGAGAAATAAGCAACGAACAGCGCCGCAGCAGAGGCGCCGGCGAGCCCGAACAGCACCGCCAGCCACAGATTGGGCGGACTGACGATCAGAAGGGCTGCCGCCGCACCATACATGCCGAGGCCGAAGAAGGCCGAGTGACCGAACGAAACCATGCCGGTATATCCGATGAGGATGTCGGACGACATCGCCAGCAGGCCCCAGATCAGAATTTCGGTCAGGAACCGCCGCCAGAACGGCGGCAGCACGTAGGGCGCCATGATCAGAATGGCGATGACGACGCAGAAGCCGGTCCAGAAAATGGCGTTATGGCTCAGGCCGGACCTGCCAAGCGGTGAGGTTTTTTCGACGGGCGTGGTTGTCATTTTGGTGTCGGCACGAACAGGCCAGTGGGCCGGAACAGCAGTGTGAGGATCAGCACGATGAAGGAGACAATGACCGCCTGGGCCGGGCTGACCCAGATCGAGGCATAGGCCTCCAGCAGGCTGACGAAGATGGCTGCGGCGACAGAACCGACGAGATTGCCCATGCCGCCGACCACCACGACGATGAAGGCCTTCAGCACCCAGTCGAGGCCCATGGTGTGATTGACGCCGACCAGCGGAGCGAACAGCACACCGCTCGCCGCGGCCATGGCGGCGCCGAGCGCGAACACGCCGGTCAGCACCCACGGTACCGGAATGCCCATGGCCTGCGCCATGACGCGGTCCTGGGTGGTGGCGCGGATCCAGACTCCGAACTTGCTGTATTTGAGGAACAGCCAGAACCCGCCGATGATGGCAGCCGACAGACCAGCTATCAGAATGCGGTACCACGGATATTGCAGATAAAAGAGATCGAAGTAGCCGGTGATCGGCTCAGGAATCCGGCGCGCGACCGGGCCGAACTGCCAGAGCGCATAATTCTGCAATATGAGCGAAAAACCAAAAGTCACGAGGATCGTGTTCAGGGGATCGCGGCCGATCAGCGGTCTCAACGTGACGATCTGCATGCCGGCGCCGATCAGCGCCACAATCATGGACGCCAGGATGAGCGCCGCCCAGAAATTGCCGGTCGTCGATATCACCACGACGCCGGCATAGGCGCCCAGCATGAACAATTCGCCGTGGGCGAAATTGACCACATCCATGATGCCGAAGATCAGCGTCAGTCCGGAGGCGACCAGCGCCAGAATCATACCAGTGACAATGCCGTTGACGGTCTGGATGACGATGAGATCCCAGGGGATATCCATACATCACACTCCGAGATATTGATGAATAACGGGATCGTCGACCTTGAGCTCGGACGCGGCAGCATGGTGGCGGACCATGCCCTTTTCCATGATGTAGACGCGCTGGCTGGCTTGCAGCGTTAGCGGCACGTTCTGCTCGACCAGCAGAATGGCGACGCCCTCGTCGTGCAACACGTCGATGATCTGGTGGATCTGCGAAACCATGCGCGGCATCAGGCCCTCGGTCGGCTCGTCGAGCAGGATAATCTTGGGCTCCAGCATCATGGCGCGGGCGATGGCAAGCATCTGCTGCTCGCCGCCCGACAGCGTGCCACCCGCCTGGTCGCGCCGCTCCGCCAGCACCGGAAAATAGCTGAATACCTTGTCGAGCAACTCCCGGCGACGCGCCTCGGTGACGCCGTGACGGTCGAGGCCGGTGCGCAGGTTCTCCATGACCGTGAGCAGACGGAAAATTCGGCGATCCTCCGGCACGTAGCCGATGCCGAGACGTGCCAGCTTGTGCGCGGGTACGCCGGTAATGGAATTGCCGTCGAGCAGCACCTTGCCCTGGCTCGGTTGCACCAGCCCCATGATCGTCTTCAGCGTGGTCGATTTGCCGACGCCGTTGCGGCCGAGCAGGCCGACCACTTCGCCCGGCGCAACCCGCAGCGAGACGCCGTGCAGGATATGGCTCTTGCCGTAATAGGTGTGCAGGTCCTCGATCAGGACAAGCGACCGGTTGCTGGTGGCGGCGTCGCTCATGTCTTGAGATAGACCTCTTGCACGCGGGGATTCCGCTGGATTTCCGCCGGCGGGCCTTCGGCGAGGACCTCGCCATAGTCCAGCACGGCGATGCGGTTCGCGAGCCCCATAACCACCTCCATGTCGTGTTCGACGATCAGGATGGTCAGGTCTTTGGCGATGCGGCGCACCAGCTCGACCGTGTCATGGGTCTCGGCCGCACTCATGCCGGCGGTCGGCTCGTCGAGACAGAGGAGCGACGGCTCGGTCGCGAGCGCGATGCCGATCTCGAGATTGCGCTGCTCGCCATGCGAGAGATTGGACGCCAGCTCCTCGGCCTTTTCGATCAGGCCAACGGATTCGAGGGCCGCGTTTGCCTTGGCATTGATGTCGGCGAAGAAGCTGTGGTGTCGCAGCATATTCCAGGCATGCCGGCGCGACTGCGCGGCGATCCGCACATTCTCCCGTACGCTGGCGTTCGGCAGGATGTTGGTGATCTGGTACGAGCGCGCGATGCCCTTCTGCGAGATCGCGTTCGACGGCAGACCGGTGATGTCGTCGCCGTTGAAAACAATGCGCCCCGCGGTGGGGCGCAGCACACCGGTCAGGCAATTGAAAAACGTGCTTTTGCCGGCGCCGTTCGGTCCGATGACGGCACAGATTTCGCCGCGCCGGGCTTCAAAATCGACACCGTTGAGCGCCGTCAGGCCACCGAACCGAACAGTCAGTCCCTCGGTGCGCAGTACGGTCTGAGATACGCCCCCCCGGCTGTTCGCAGCCGGGGAGGATGTCACAGCGGAATGTTCGGCCGACACGTAAGCTTACGCAAACTTGCAGGCCGGCGGCACGACGGTCTTGTCCTTCGGTACCGTTTCAAGCACCTCATACTTGCCGCCTTTGACGGTGTAGAGGAACTCGCTCAGGAAGGCCTGATGGTCGGCCTTGCGCAGCGTCTTGTCTCCCTGCGGGAAGTCGTCGCTGAGCTTCATCTCGAGACCTTCGAGCGCCTCGATCAGCTTCTTGGTGTCCTTGCGGCCCTCGAACTTCGACATCTCCATGGCCTTCTTCACGGCATTCATCGCCTCGAAGTTCGACTGCACGTAGCGGTCGGGCAGCGGGCCTGACGGATCGACCTTGGCCAGCCGCGCCTTGGCGTCATCGAAGAACTTCTTGTGGTGCGGCGTATCGAGCTGGCCCTGGAACACCGGGATGTAGCGGTTGATCGCGACGAAGCCTTCGATCTTGTTGCCGAGCGCCGGCAGGTTCGTCGACTCGCAGATCGCGCCGTCGCCGGCCCACTTGTGCTTCTTGGTAAGGCCGAGGTCGTAGGCCTGGTTGCCGATGGTCACACCGTCCTTGCCGAAGAAGATACCGAACAGGCCGTCGAAATCGCCGGAGATTTTCGACAGGAACGGCGTCATGTCGGCGGTGCCGAGCGGAATGCCCGTGGTGCCGACCACTTCGCCACCGTTCTTCTTGATCTCGGCGGCATAGGCGTCGCGGGTCGACTGGCCCCACGAATAGTCGGCATAGGCGATGTGCCACTTCTTGCCCATCTTGGTGAGCATGGGTCCGAAGGCGACCGCCTGCGCCGGCGCGTAGTCGTGGGTCCGGAAGCTGTAGCGGTTGCACTTGGTGGTGGTCAGCGTGGTGTCGAGGCACACGCTGATCATGTTGACGATCTCCGCCTCTTCCCACACCGGCATGCAGGCGAGGCAGATGTTGGACAGGAAGCCACCGACGTGAATGTCGATATTGTCCTCCTCAACCATCTTCGAAGTCTTGCGCCGTGCAACGTCGGGCTTGGACTCGTCGTCGGCGATGACCAGTTCGACCGGCCGGCCATTGATGCCGCTCATCTTGTTGATCCGGTCGACCGCCATCTGCATGCCGATCAGCGCGGTCTTGCCGCCGGCAGCGCCGGCGCCGGAGAGAGGCTGCTCGGAGCCGACCTTAAAGGGCTTGGCCGCGCCGAAAGCAGCGCGCCACGGCGCCGGCACCAGCATCATGGCGCCGATCGCGCCACCGCCCCAACCGACCAACGTGCGTCGGCTGACCTTGCCGCGGTACCAGAAATCCTGCGCCCAGGGTTCGTCTTTCCATTTTTCAGTCATTGCACATCCTCCCACAGTGTCCGAACGTTTAAACGAATCACGCCCGCGCGGATGCGCGGGCGTGTCATGCATCGGTCGTAAACGTGTCGTGGGTAACGGGATCGACTGCCCGCCTCGCCGGCGCCGACTGATCGGCACCCGACGCGTGGCCGGCCACCGCACGCCAGATCCTGGCGGCACGATGGGGCATCGCCCAAGTCCTCCCCCCGCAGGCCTTTCACAGGCTCTTTGCGAACAATGTACTACGCTAAGCAGACTCGATCCTAGACCAAGTTTCAACCGCTTTTTTCATATCGGCGTACGGCTACTCAAATGGTCGAACAGGTGCGCACGCCAGCCGGACAGCGGCGTTGAGCGCGCCGAGGCTGCGCGGGCAAGGTGCGGCGGGTGTCGCCGACGCGACCAAAGCGGCGGGCCCTGCAACAGAATGCCGCTGGCGGGCGCCGCGTTGATGGCGACGCGGAGGCAACAGGCCACATCTCAATGACGGGCAACGGCCCTGCGACCCGACCCGGTCCGGCTAATGCCTGACGTCGCTGACCGCGCCGCGCTCGATAAAATAGGCGCGGGCCAGGAGATCGAGCATATGCACCTCGTTCGATTCGGCGATCAGCACCGAGACGCCCTCACTTTTGAGATTGGCCAGCACTTCACCGAGCCGGCGCGCAAGCGCAGGCGCCAGACCCTCAAACGGTTCGTCGAGCAGCAGCATGTGCGTCCCCGCCATCAGCGCACGGGCCAGCGCCACCATCTTCTGCTGGCCGCCGGATAATTCGAGCGCGCGCCGCCCCTTGAAACCGGCGACCTCCGGCATGATGGAATAGATCCACTCCAGCCGCTGGTCGATGCCGTCCATCTTCGTCGACCAGGTCGGCAGGCGGATGTTCTCCTCGACGGTGAACTCGGGAACGAGCCGGCGGTCTTCCGGCATGTAGCCGATACCGTGCGTGACGCGGCGATGGGGCGGCAGCGCCAGCAGATCGACGTGGCCGAGTTCGGCATGACCGCTGGCCGGCAGCGCGCCCATCAGCGCGCGGATCAACGTGGTCTTGCCGGCGCCGTTGCGACCGATGAGGCCGCACATCTCGCCCTCGTTCACTTTGAGCGAGGCGTCGCGTATGATCGGCACCGTGCCGATGGAGACGTCAAGGTTGCGGACATCAAGCATGGCCGCCTGCCCCCGCCGCGCTCTTCAGTTTGACCCCGGTGATCAGCTCCTGCACCTGCGGGTCGGCCAGCGTCTCGTCCGGCGTCCCGTCAGCGATGACGGTGCCGTCATAAAAGGCCAGCACCCGGTCGGCGAAGCGGCCGACGATCTCCATGTCGTGCTCCACGAATAGCACGGTGATCTTGCGGCTCTTCAGTGCCGACATCACAACGTTCATCAGGTCGAATTTCTCTTCGATGGAGATGCCGCTGGTCGGTTCGTCGAGCAGCAACAGGCGCGGCCAGCCCACCACCGCCATGCCAATGTCGAGCAGCTTGCGAACGCCCTGCGGCAATGTGCTGGCGGTGGTGTCGCGGTAGCTCGATATCTGGAACAGTTCGATGGTGGATTCCGCCTCCGCGATTGCCGCAGGCGAGGCGACCGGCGACGCCAAGCCGCCGAGCACGCCGCCCGAGCTGCGGGCGATGGCGGCGGCAATGCACATGTTGTCGAACACGCTGAGCGAGGGGAAAATCTGCGCCACCTGGAAAGAGCGCGAAATCCCGAGTCTGGTTATTTCGCGCGAGGGCATGCCGGTGATCTCGCGATCCTCGAACAGGATGGCGCCCTTGCTCGGCATGAGATGGCCGGTGACCATGTTGACAAAGGTGGTCTTGCCGGCGCCGTTGGCGCCGATGACGCCGACGGTCTGCTGCGGTGGAATGCTGACGGTGATGTCGCGGGCGGCGACCAGCGAGCCGAAGGTCTTTTCCAGATCGCGCACCGAGAGGATCGGGCGCTCGCCCGATGCGATGGTGACCGGCGCTGTCGTGTTCATGGCGTCTTGGTCTCCCGGCGCCGGCGCAGCTTCACGACAAGCGAGCCAAGCCCGTCGGGCAGAAACAGGATGGTGAGCAGCAGCACCGAGCCGAGCGTCATCTGCCACAGGCTCGGCATCACGTCGTAGGCGAAGGAGCGCACGCCCTCGAACACCAGCGAGCCGACGAAGGCCGCCGCGACGGACGCCGTGCCGGCAAGAATGGTAACGAAGACGAAGCCGCCGGAAGTGGTCCAGTAGGCCATGTTGGGGTCGACGTGGCCGACGGTCATGGCGGCGAGCGCGCCGCCGACGCCGCCGAGTGCGCCGGCGATCGTCACCTTGGCGTGGATGACGCGGTTGACCGATACGCCGAGGAATTCGACGCGAATCTCGTTGTCGCGGATGGGCGCCGCCAGCGCGCCCGCCACCGAGCGGAAATAAACACCGACCAGCACGGCACCGACGGCGCCGACCCCGAGCGTCATCCAATAAAGTGCAAGGCCGAGCGCCTCGCGATGCGGCGCGTAGCCGAGAAAGGTCGGCGTCATCACGCTGAAGCCGTCGGTGGAGCCGAGCGACTCCGTTTTCACCAGCACGCCATAGAGGATCATCGACAGCGCCAGACTGAGCATGGCGAAGAAAATTTCGCGGTAGCGTGCGAGCAGGAAACCGACCAGCACGGCCGTGATACCGGCACCGATGCCGGCGAGCAGCACCAGCAGGAAGGCATCAGTGATGCCGGTCCAGCGCGCGGTGAGCGCGACCACATAGGCGCCGATGCAGTAGTAGAGCGCCTGGCCGAAGGAGACGAGGCCGGCACGCCAGAGCACAATCAGCCCGAGCACGACCAGCGCGTTGGCGAACGCGATGGTGGCCAGCGATACGATCCAGTCGGGCAGCGCCGGACCGGCGGCGGCCGCCAACAGAAACAGAAGACCGCCGACCAGCTGCGCCCGCCCGTTCGCCATGCTCATATCTTTCTTGGCTGGGCGCGTACGAACAGGCCGTAGGGGCGCACCGCCAGCACCAGCGCCATCACGCCGTAAATGACGAACAATTCGATCTGCGGCACCAGATGCACCGCGGCGGCACGGCAGATGCCGACGATCAGCGCGCCGATCAGCGCGCCCTCGATCGAGCCCATGCCGCCGATGGCGACCACCGCGAAGGCGAGCACGATCACTTCGACGCCGATGCCCAGCGTGACCGAAATCTTCGGCGCCATCACCGCGCCGCCGAGCGCGCCGAGCATGGCGCCGATCAGGAAGGTGGCGGTGTAAACCAATGTCACATTGACGCCGAAAGCGGCCGCGGTTTCACGGTCGAAAATCACGGCGGTGAGCAGCCGGCCGTAACGGGTGAAGCGCAGCGACCAATAGGCCAGCGCCGCCAGTCCCGCGGCGATGCCGACCAGGATGATGTCGTAGTTGGACAGGATGAGCCGGCCAACTTCGATACTGCCGGCGGCCACCATCGGCTGCCAGGCCGCATACGAGCGCGGGCCCCAGATCAGGACGATGACATCCTCGAGGATCAGGAAGGTCGCATAGGTGACCAGGACGACGACCACCTCGTCGCGGCCGTAGACCAGTCGCAGCAGGCCGCGAATTTTCTTGCACCGCTTGCGCACCTGATGAATGGCCTGCGTGACATCCGGATCCGGAACGGTCAGTACCGCCACGGCCCGCTCCATCTGTTCGCAGACAATACGCGGCACAGCGTCAGCAAGCGATTCATTGAAGTGTATGCGGTAGCTCATGGCAAGGGTTCCGGGCAGCGCCTGCCGGTCGGCCATGTCGTTTGCACGGTGCCACGACACAGACCCGGACGGAGCAGCAATCCGCTTCTGTAAAGCATGCCCGAACAGGCAGGGGCTGCGCATTGAGAAAACGCAAAACATCGCACAACAGGCGCACGATGCACCTGACCTGATAAAGTGGACAGGTCCGGGAAAACGGGCGCGGGTTACGTCTGGATTGTAACTATTTATCGTTTTTTGTAAAAAATACCCGGTTTTCCCTGCCGGCAGCAAGCCGACACGGTGGCTCAGCGCCCATCATGCGCGGCGGGCAACCGACAGGAACGACATTTGCAATACCACAGGCAGCAGACAGGAGAGCCTTCCATGCGCAACGGATTTCACCTCGCCACAATCGCCGGCATCGAGGTACAGGTCGACTGGAGCCTGCTGATTATTTTCTTCCTGATCACCTTCAGCCTGGCGACCGCACTGTTTCCGGCCTGGCATCCCGACTGGGGGCCGCTGCTCTCCGTGGTCATGGGGCTGGTCGCCGCGCTGGCGTTTTTCGCCTCGGTACTGGCCCACGAACTCTCCCACGCCCTCGTGGGGCGTTCCCGGGGCATCGACGTCAAGCGCATCACACTGTTCATCTTCGGCGGCATGGCCCATATGCAGAACGAGCCGCGCAACTGGCGAGCCGAATTGTGGATGGCCATCGTCGGACCGGTCACCAGCCTGCTGCTGGGGGTGCTGTTCCTGTGGCTCGCCGGTCTGTTTATCGAACCGGCTGCGCTGAAACCGGAACATCCCGAACTCACCCTGGCGGCGATGGGTCCGCTCCCCACGGTGTTCGCCTGGCTGGGCAACATCAATATCATCCTCGGCCTGTTCAATCTCGTACCGGGATTTCCACTCGATGGCGGCCGGGTCCTGCGGGCGGTGATGTGGGGCATCACCGGCGACCTGCACCGCGCGACCCGCTGGGCATCACAGGGCGGACAGTTCTTCGCCTGGCTGCTGATCGCCGCCGGTGCGGCCATGATGCTGGGCCTGCAGGTCCCGGTGTTCGGCACCGGACTGATCCCCGGCCTGTGGCTGGCGTTTATCGGCTGGTTCCTGAACAACGCGGCGCTGGTCAGTTACCGCCAGCTGCTGGTGCGTGAAGTGCTCGAGGACGTGCCGGTGAGCCGGCTGATGCAAAGCCGCTTCACGAGAATATCGCCGGACATCACCGTTGATGCCCTCGTTCACGACCATCTGCTGGGCAGTGAGCAGAGGGCCTTCCCCGTGTTCGATGACAACCGCTTCGTCGGCATGATCTGCCTGCAGGATATTCGTGGCATCGCCCGCGGGGACTGGCCGCAGACACGCGCGGGCCGGATCATGACCCCGGCCGAAAAACTGGCGCATGCCGATGTGCAGGAAGATGCCGCCACGGTACTCGAACGACTGGCAAGACGTCAGGTCAATCAGCTTCCCGTACTTGAACACGGAGAGTTGCGCGGTTTTGTCCGCCGCGAGGACATCATGCGCTGGCTCTCGCTGTACGGTGGAGAGGATTTCCGCAACGCGGCCTGATCAGGTCACCGATTGCAGATACGCCCGTGCGGCAATTCCGCTCGTTTCCGGATAGCATATGGAACTGCTCGAAACCGCCCGACAACTGCGCAAGGATGTCTCGCGCCTGCATTTCGCCGCGCCGGTGGCGCTTGTCTACAATCCGCTCGACTATGCCTGGGCGGTGCACCGCGAATACCTGCAGCGCTATGGCACGGGCCACCCGCCGGTGGTCCTCGTGGGCATGAATCCCGGCCCTTTCGGCATGGTCCAGACCGGGGTGCCATTTGGTGACGTGGTCATGGTGCGGGACTGGCTGAAACTCCAGGGGCCGGTCGAGAAGCCGCCGCGCGAACATCCTCAGCGCCCGGTGCTGGGATTTGACTGCCGCCGCCGCGAGGTGAGCGGGCAGCGACTGTGGGGCTGGGCGAAAAACAGCTTCGGTACGCCGGAGCATTTCTTCTCCCGCTACTTCGTGGTCAATTACTGTCCGCTCTGTTTCCTCGAGTCAGGCGGGAAAAATCGCACGCCCGACCGGCTGCCGGCCGCCGAACGCGCGGCCTTGCTGGCAGCCTGTGATCGCGCCCTGCGACGCACCATCGATCATCTGTGTCCCGGGTTCGTCATCGGCGTGGG
>Ga0210122_1000352_pt1 | contig 15623 bp, 11 predicted proteins | sample Muzzi_CordB_D2_FD_185530 | JGI IMG/M metagenome (GOLD analysis project Ga0210122, IMG submission 185530) | Wetland microbial communities from San Francisco Bay, California, USA, that impact long-term carbon sequestration - Muzzi_CordB_D2 (SPAdes) | ecosystem: Environmental > Aquatic > Marine >... | reverse complement strand
CTCTGGAGTATGTATACCCAGTATGGCATATTATCGATCCTAAATAAAAAGGCCCAATCTTTTGATTGGGCCTTTTAAAGTTGGCTCCCCAGCACGGACTCGAACCGCGGACCCAGTGGTTAACAGCCACTTGCTCTGCCAACTGAGCTACTGGGGATCAATACAGTTTACCTTTAATTTTAAGTGTAACCCAGTTTAACCTCTTTTTCGACCTAGTGGTTAATCCCGCCGCAGGCGGGACTCTGCCAATCCCGCCGCACGCGGGACTACTGGGGATGAATTAGCAAAGCCGTAAAATAATAAAGTATTGGTATTAAGTCAAGCAAAATTTAGGGGTTTTTGGGCGTCAATTATTGATTCCGGGTCGCAGTCTCAGGTGCAGTTCATCCAGCTGTTGTTTGCTGGTATCGGAAGGGGCGCCGGTCAAAAGGCAGGCGGCCTTCTGGGTTTTGGGAAAGGCGATGACATCCCGGATGGATGATTCCCCGCACAGCAGCATGATCAGTCTGTCAAAGCCGATCGCAATACCGCCATGGGGCGGTGCCCCGGCGTCCAGGGCCGAAAGCAAAAAGCCGAATTTGCTCTCATAGGAATCCCGGTCCATACCCAGGGCTTCAAAAACCTTTTCCTGAACTTCCCTTTGGTGAATACGGATGCTGCCGCCGCCGATTTCAAACCCGTTTAGCACCAGATCGTAGGCTCGGGATTCGACCGCCAGCGGATCATCCGCCAGCCCGGCATAATCTGCTTCCAGGGGTGAGGTAAACGGGTGATGCAGCGCCTGGTATCGTTTTTCGAGTTCATCATATTCAAACATGGGAAACCGGGTAACCCATAAAAATTTAAACTCATTGTCATCGATCAGGTTCAGTTTGCGGCCGAGATGGTTTCTGAGATTTCCCAGGGATTCATTGACCACTTTGGGCTGGTCGGCCACGAAAAATACCAGATCGCCGGGTTCCATCTGAATCCGTTCGGCCAGGGCCTGTTTTTCATCGTCAGTGAAAAATTTTGCAATCGGACTCTGCCATTCATTTTCCTTGACCTTGATCCAGGCCATTCCTTTGGCCCGGTAAACGGCGACAAAATCGATCAGGTCATCGATTTGCTTACGTGAAAAATTAATGCAGCCTTTGGCATTCAATGCTTTTACGATACCGCCTGCTTTGACGGCATTGGCAAAAACTTTAAAACCGGAACCGGCAACGATATCGGAGATATCCTTTAATTCAAGTTCAAACCGGGTGTCCGGTTTATCCAGACCGAAACGGCCGACCGCCTCGGCATAGGTCAACCGTTCAAAGGGTGCATTGATATCCAAATTCAGCACGTCCTTAAACAGCGCGGTCATCATTGCTTCCGCCAGATTCATGACATCATCTTCACCCACAAAAGACATTTCGATATCGATCTGGGTAAACTCCGGCTGACGGTCTGCCCTGAGGTCTTCATCCCGGAAGCATCGCACAATCTGATAATAACGGTCGAAACCGGAGATCATAAATAGCTGCTTGAATATCTGCGGCGACTGGGGCAACGCATAAAACTGCCCGGGATTGACCCGGCTGGGCACCAGATAGTCCCTGGCCCCTTCGGGGGTGCTTTTGGTCAGCACGGGAGTCTCAAGATCAAGAAATCCCTGGTTGTTTAAATGTTGGCGCACGGAAGCTGCGGCCTTGTGCCGGAGGATCAGATTTTTTTGCATCTGGGGGCGCCGCAAATCCAGATGACGGAATTTGAGCCGGATGGTTTCCGACACATCGATGTCGTCTTCGATTAAAAAGGCCGGTGTACTTGCCGGATTTAAAATCTTAAGCTCGGTCACCAGGATCTCAATTGCACCGGTTTTCAGGTTGGGATTGACCATGCCTTCCGGCCGCGGATCGACTTTTCCCCGAACTGCCAGAACATATTCATTGCGGATCACATGGGCTTTGGCATGGACGGCCTCATCGACCTGGGGGTTGAAGACCACCTGGGTAATGCCCTCGCGATCCCGCAGATCCACAAATATGACACCACCGTGGTCTCGCCGGCGCAGAACCCAGCCCATCAATATGACTTCTTTTCCGATATCTTCCGCGCCCAGCTCACAGCAACTGTGAGTTCTTCGCATGTCTCCTAATATATCCACCAATGAATGCAACTCCTTTCTGACGGTTGCGTGAAAAGCCCATCTGCAGCGTTGTGCTGCTTCTTTCGTCATTCCAACGTACTCATCGTACGTCTCATTCCTCAAGACTTGCACGCCTTGCATATGAACTTTTCACGCAACCGCCAAAAGTGTCGAATATTTTACTTTCTAATTAATTGAGATTTGATGTTACTCACAATATTATCTATAGCGATAGAAATTTGCTCCTTGGTAACCATGTTCCGCAATTCGGCCGCTCCCGCTTCCAGCTCATTTTCACCCAGTATCAGAACGTAGGTTGCGCCCAGCCGGTTGGCACGCTTCATCTGGCTTTTTAAACTCTTGTCACTAAAATCCATCTCGACCCGAATGCCGTCCTGTCCCAGCTTACAGATCCATTCAAACGCCAGCATCTGGCTTTTTGAGCCTAAAGCCGCCACAAACAGATCCGGTTTTTGAACCAGTTCCTGCGCATTTAAAGCGGCAAGCTCTGCCAGCCTGTCAAAGCCGATCGCAAAGCCGGTGGCCGGAATGTCGGGCCCGCCCAACTCTTTTACCAGGTTATCATAGCGGCCGCCGCCGGCCACGGCACTCTGGGCTCCCAGGGAAGTCGTCTGAATTTCAAAAGCGGTGCGAGTATAATAGTCAAGCCCGCGCACCAACTGCTTGTCAATCACAAAAGGAACCTTGAGTCTGGTTAAGGATTCCATTACCTGATCAAAATCGGATCGGCAATCCTCACACAGATGATCCAGCAGGGAAGGCGCTCCGGTTAAAGCCTCCCGGCACGAGGGAACTTTGCAGTCCAGCACTCTTAATGGATTGCGGTCGCGCCGACGAATGCAGTCCGCGCAAAGCTTGTCTCCGACGGACACCAGAAATTCCGTCAGGGCCTTTTTAAATTGAGGCCGGCATGCGGGACAACCGAGCGAATTAATGTGGGCTCCGACATCTTTGAGATTCAAGCGATTGCATAAGGTCACCAGCAGAAAAATCAATTGAACATCAACCAGGCCGGATTGAACGCCGAATATCTCGGCATCGATCTGATAAAATTGCCGGTACCGGCCCTTCTGGGGGCGTTCGCGTCGAAACATGGGACCGATCATGTAAAGTTTTTGGACCGGATCCTGGCTGTACAATTTGTGCTGGATATAGGCTCGACAGATGGAAGCTGTCGCCTCCGGCCTTAAGGTAACCAACTCGCCCTTTCGATCCGGGAACGTATACATCTCCTTTTCGACGATATCCGTGTCCTCACCGATACTGCGTTTAAACAGTTCGGTCCGCTCCATGATCGGAATTCGAATCTCACTGAACCCAAAATCTTCAAACAACTCGCGGGCAATTCCTTCGATCTTTTGCCAGAGCTCGACCTCGCCCGGAAGGATGTCTTTAAATCCTCGAATTAACTGTATCATGCGATTTCTATAGACTCCAAACGCTATGGTTTCAGTTATTTTATAATGGTTTAAAACCAATATTGCAAAAATTTATATTTTTACCGCAGATAATCATTTAAAGTCAATATTAATATTTTTCAACTTGACACGTTAGGTCCTAATTGCTTATGAAGATTAGCTCTAAAGGGGCGAATTAATTAGGAGGCGTAATTGGCAGAAACCGGAACGCACAATGCCTTGACTGACGTCGGGGGAATTCTGGTTGGAAATTATACAGATACCGAAGCCGTTAGTGGCGTGACGGTGGTTCTGTGCCCGAAGGGAGCGGTGGCCGGCGTCGATGTCAGGGGGTCCGGGCCGTGTACGCGCGAAACCGATTTGCTGTCACCGCAAAACCTGATACAAAAAATTCAGGCGGTGGTAATTTCCGGCGGATCTGTTTACGGCCTGTCAACAGCCGACGGTGTCGTGCAATGGTTAGCCCAAAAAGGGCTGGGTTTCCCGCTTGGGGGAAAGCATGTCGCCCCCATCGTACCCGCGGCGGCACTCTATGATCTGGGGTCCGGCAGGCAGTTTGTTCCCCCGATCAGTGCTGAATGGGGCCGCCTGGCATGCGAGGCCGCATCAACCGGACCAATCTTAACAGGTTGTCTTGGGGCCGGAACCGGAGCAACCGCAGCAGGCATTAAAGGTGGGCTGGGAACCGCCAGCCTGGTTATGGATTCCGGTGTAACGGTTGCCGCTCTGGTTGCTGTCAACCCTCACGGTTCGATTGTCAATCCAGAAACGGGGCGCATCTGGGAAGCAAACCTCGAAATTGATGGGGAATTTGGTGATTCGGTTAAGCGCGCGGTCAAGATGCCGCCCATGCCGGATTATCGAGCCGGGCAGAATACGACCATCGGGGTAATCGCCACTGATGCCGCCTTAGCCAAAGTTCATACGCTGAAAATTGCACAAATGGCCCATGACGGAATGGCCCGGGCGATTCGTCCGGCGCATACGATGTTCGAAGGCGACAGCATTTTCTGTTTATCCACCGGAGAGAGAAAATTGCCGGAAGCTTCCGGCTCTTACATGGATCCCCATGCCCTGCATCTCAGTGAGCTTGGACATGCGGCCGCAAATTGCCTGTCCCGGGCAATCATCCACGGTGTCTTGAATGCTCACAGCATGGCAGGCTTAACCGCATTTGTTGATCTTGAAGATTTATAATTATTTGAACCCCAAAAAAGGAGGAAAAGCGATGAAAAAATTTCTATTGATTTTAATAGTTTGGGTGATCATTGCTCCTGTGCCGGGAGCCTTGGCCGCAACCCCCCAAAAGGGCGGAAACCTGATAGTCTGTCAACCGGCGGAACCCCCGGGACTGGACCCCACCGCCAACACTGCCGCCGCCATTGACCGGGTGGTTTTCTCTAATATCTACGAAGGCCTGATAAAAGTCGACCGCAACGGTGAATTTATCCCCGGACTGGCCACCAAATGGGAAGTTTCGCCGGGGGGCAAAATCTATACTTTCCATTTACGCCAGGGGGTTAAGTTCCATAACGGCGAAGCCTTTAATGCCGGGGTTGCCAAATGGAATATTGAACGGGCCGCGGCTGAAAGTTCGGTCAATGCACATCCTGAATATTTTCGCGGCATCGGTCAAATCGAAACCCCGGATGATTATACCCTGGTACTGTACCTCAAAGACGTAGACGCGCTGTTTATTGCCCATATGGCCGAAGGTGATGCCGTCATGCTGCCGATGAAAGGCTATGAAAATGCCAAATCCAATCCCATCGGCACCGGACCGTTTCAGTTCGTCAAATGGGTACGGGGTGATCGGGTGGAGATGACCCGCTACATCGGGTACTGGAATTCCGCCTTGCCTTATCTGGACAATGTCACCTTCAAATTTATCGGCGATGCCAGCGCCCAGATTGCGGCCCTAAAGTCCGGTGATATTGACGTTATCGGCTATATCGCAGCGCCTGAGTCGGCCATGGAAATGTCCAAAGACAAACGTTTTAAAGTCTTTGCCGGCACCACCACCGGGGAAGTCATCATGTCCACCAACAACAAGGCCAAACCGTTTGACAACAAAATGGTCCGCCAGGCCATGGCCTATGCCATTGATCGCCAGGCGGTGATCGATCTGGTTATGTTTGGCTACGGCACCCCCATCGGCTCGCACTGGTCACCTTCAACACCATATTATGTGGATTTGACCCGAAAATTTGCCTACAATCCTGAAAAAGCCAAAAAACTTTTGGCCCAGGCCGGATATCCCAATGGTTTCGAGGCCACCATCAAACTGCCTGCGATCTATTCTTATTCCCGCAGGGCCGGTGAAGTAATTGCCGATCAGTTTGCCCAGGTCGGCATCAAACTCAATATTGAAATTGTTGAATGGGGTCAGTGGATCGAGAGAATTTTCAAGAAAAAAGAGTATCAGCTGACCATGATCGGTCACGTGGAAGCTTGGGACATCGGCATCTACGCCAATCCGAACTACTACTTCCAGTATGATTCGCAGGAATTCCGCGATGCCTACGCCATGGCGTTGAAGGCACCGAACGAAGCGGAAAAAGCCAAATGGTTTGGCCGCTGCCAGGAAATTATTGCCGAAGACGCCGTCAACGGGTATCTCTTTTCAGCCCCCAGTCTGCCGGTAATGAAAGCCAAGGTCATGAACTGGTGGGAAAACTATCCCACGATTGCGTTAGACGCCACTGAGGTATGGTGGCAAAAGTAGTGCAGCTTAGATTGGCGGTTTGAGGCGACATAACATTAGGGATGCGGCCTCAGCCTGATTTAAGATTGCCAAAGAGATGAACGACGACCAACCCCTGCGGGATTCTGCAAACGCTGAGCCGCACAGGCAGAATTCCGCAGGAAAAAAGTTTATTCCCGGTCGATTGGGATTTGGATACCGTCATTTTAAACTATAAGCGCGGGCGTTGACTTCTTTTGTCTGGAACAAGGCCGTCCTCCATTCTTCCGCTATCAGCGGAGGGACTATTCTCCGGCGGAACCATTAGCCTTCAACCGTATTCACTAAACGATGATCCGATATTTTATCATAAAAATCGTTACGCTTATCCTGCTGTTGTTTCTCGTTTCGATAGCCGTCTTCTCGGTTCTGTTCGTGCTTCCCGGAGACCCCGCCCAGATAATCCTGGGCCTGAATGCCACACCCGAAACCCTGGCTAACTTGCGCGCCCAGCTCGGCCTGGACCAGCCTTTCAGCACCCAGTATTTTGGATGGATCGGCAACCTGATATCCGGTCGCGGCAACTGGTCGATCAACTATGATATGTCGGTCTACGAGCTGATTGTCAGTCGTCTGGCGGTTACGGGTCCCCTGGCGTTGATAGCCATGCTTTTCGCCATTATCATATCCCTGCCCCTCGGCATCTATGCCGCCCAGAATCAAAACCGGCCGGGTGATGTAACGGTCATGTTTTTTACTCAACTGGGTCTGGCGACACCGGAGTTCTGGCTGGGCATTCTGTTGATACTGTTGATGTCGGTAAAATTGGGTCTGTTTTCGGCCGGTGGATTTCCCGGCTGGTCCACCGACTTTTGGGGTTCGCTGCAGGCACTGTTATTGCCGGCTTTTGCGCTGGGTGTGATTCGCGCCTCCATCCTTACCCGTTTGACGCGCTCATCCATGCTGGAGGTCTTAAGGGAGGATTATGTGCGCACTGCCAGAGCCAAAGGGCTCAGAGAACGCACCGTGGTCTACGTGCATGCACTGCGCAATGCGCTGATCCCGGTGCTGACCATCCTGGGTCTGCAACTGGGTCAGCTTTTGGCCGGAGCTATCATTATCGAAAACGTCTATTACCTGCCGGGACTGGGCCGGCTGGTATTTCAGGCCATCGGTCAACGGGATCTGCCGGTAGTCAGAGATATTGTCCTGTTTATGGCCATCGCCGTCGTGCTGGTAAATTTTATCGTGGATCTGGCATATGCATCATTGGATCCGAGAATTCGACTGGAATGAAACGATTTTTCAACAATAAAAATTTTACCGTCGGCTTTATCCTGTCGGCGGTGGTCATCGTGGTGGCCCTCATCAGTTTGCTCTGGACGCCTTATAACGGCAACAAAATGAATGCGCGGGTACGCCTGCAGGGACCGACCTGGCAACACCCGCTGGGTACGGACCAGTATGGTCGGGACACGCTCTCCAGGGTAATGGTGGGCGCGGTGAATTCAATTATCGTCGGGCTGGTGACGGTGACAATCGGTTTGACGGCCGGGGTATTATTGGGTTTGACATCGGCTTACTACGGCAAGCTGGTGGACGAATCGATTATGCGATTCTCCGATTTTTTATTCGGATTTCCGGCCGTTTTGACCGCCATCTTAATCACCTCCATTTTAGGGCCCTCCATGATCAATGCCATGCTGGCCATCGGTATTTTCTATATTCCGATTTTTGCCCGCTTGACCCGGGCGGTGGCCATGTCCATCTGGGAACGGGAATATATTGCCGCTGCCAGAGCTTGCGGAATCAGTGAGTTGGCAATCGTCTGGCGCCATGTATTGCCGAATATTCTATCGCCGCTGCTGATTCAAGGAACCATCCAATTTGCGGTGGCAATACTGGCAGAAGCCGGTCTCAGTTATCTGGGTCTGGGCACCCAACCACCCTATGCATCCTGGGGCCGCATGCTAAACGAAGCCCAGACTTTCATGTCGCTGGCCCCCTGGATGGCGATTTTTCCGGGCCTGGCAATTGCATGGGCGGTTTTGGGGTTTAATTTGCTGGGGGATGGTTTGCGGGATACGCTGGACCCGAAGATGGTAAGGGTACGATAGTGTTGTGGCCCACAAATACCTTAGAAAATTGGAAGTAGAAATTTGTTTCGGATTTGAGCTTTGAGATTTGAGATTTATTTGTAATTTGGAATTTGAGATTTGGAATTTTTTTCGGATTTCGCACTTCGGATTTGGAGTTAGGATACATGGCACCGACTAAAAACGTCATCGAAAAGGTACTAAAAAAAATTGATCCGGACGAACTGATCAGGCTAACGTCTGATCTCGTTCGGATCAACTCCGTTTGGGATCCGGTTGCCGGAACCAGCGAGCAGCCGGCGGCGGATTATGTTTTCAAGTGGGCCGGGAAGCAGGGATTTGAGGTCAAGCTCGAAGCTGTGGCACCCACCAGGCCCAATGTGATCGTCACCTGGTCGGCCGGAGCCGGCGGCCGAAAATTGATGTTTGAAGGGCACACCGATGTGGTCACAGCGGGAGATGAAGCAGTCTGGCAGTATGATCCGTTCGGCGCCGAGATCGTCGGACGGCGCATGTACGGTCGCGGAACCAATGACACGAAAGGCAATCTGGCAGCCATGCTGATTGCCATGGCGGCATTGAAACGCTCCGGTGTCAAACTGACCGGAACCATTATCGGCGGCGTACTGTGCGATGAAGAAGATCAGATGCTGGGCGTCAGAGATTTTATTAAAAAAGGCCATGCCGACACCATTACCGGTGCCGTTATCTGTGAGCCCCAGGACGGGTTGATCTGCACCACCCAGAAAGGTGCGCTACGAGCCCGGTTTACCGTCATCGGTCGCATGAGCCATGGCGCCATGCCGCTTTCCGGTTTGAATACCGCCCCGGCCGTAGCAAATTTGATAAACGCGTTGCATGACCTGGAGTCCAAAGCGGTAAAACACCTTGGCCGGGACGAACACCTGGGGTGGCCCAGCTTCACCCCGACCGTTATCCAGGCCCCGGCTGCCGGTGCGCCTCAGCTCAATGTCATGCCTCGCGAAGCGCGAATTTTAGTTGATATCCGAACCATTCCCGGTCAATCCCATCCGGACATCATCACAGATCTGAAGGTTGTGGCAGTTGAGACCGAGGAGCAGGTCCGCCAACATTACCGGTCATATGACAAATTACTCGGGCTGGAACGCCGTCACGATCTTCGCATCGACGTCGAAATATTAACCGATCGTCCCTGCACGCTGACGGATCGAAAAGACCCGGTAGTTCTGGCAGCCGATTGGGCCACCCGGCAGCTAACCGGTAAGGATCCGACCTACGCCGGTGTTCCCGGAGCCACGGATGGTACATTTTTATGGGCCTTAAAAAATATTCCCATCGTAACGATGGGTGCCGGTGACCGTCAGGTGCCGCACCAGGTCGATGAGTGGGTGGATCTGGACCAACTCGTCGAAACGGCCAAAATCTATGCCTTAACAGCGCTTAACTATCTTTGGCCGGAGGGTAACGATTGAATATTTTCGATTGAATATTGAATATTTAATGTATTCAATCGATTTTAAAAAAGGCGGAGCGAAGCGACATCTACAAATATTAAATCTTCAATCTTCAATAATTATGAGTAACAGACTTCTGGAAATAGAAAACCTCTCCGTCCATTTCCACACCCCGGAAGGCATTGCCCGGGCGGTGGACGGCGTCAGTTTCCACCTGGATGCCGGTGAAACCATTGGCCTGGTGGGTGAATCAGGGTGCGGTAAAAGTGTCACTTCCCTGAGCATCCTGGGATTGATCCCTTCGCCACCGGGAAAAATTGAGTCGGGAAAAATCAAATTCGATGGTCGAAATTTGTTGAAATTTGACCCTGAACAACTGCGTAAAATTCGCGGCCATGAAATCTCAATGATATTTCAGGAACCCATGACCTCGCTGAACCCGGTGCTGCCTATCGGCCGCCAGGTGGCCGAACCGTTGATGATCCACCAGGGCCTGGGTAAGGCCGCAGCGCTTAAAAAAGCCACCCGCTGGCTGGACCATGTTAAAATTCCAGCGGCTGCCAAACGGCTTAACGATTATCCGCACCAGCTTTCAGGGGGGATGCGCCAGCGGGTCATGATCGCCATGGCCATGGTTTGCGGCCCGAAATTATTGATCGCTGATGAACCCACCACGGCACTGGATGTCACCATCCAGGCCCAGATCCTGTCATTGATGATCCGACTCAAAGAAGAGCTGGCCATGTCATTGCTGTTGATCACACATGATCTGGGCGTGGTCGCCCAGATGGCCTCCAGGGTGGTGGTGATGTATGCCGGGCAGGTTGTCGAGGAAGCAAAGGTCGCAGATATTTTTGACTATCCCTTTCATCCTTATACCCAGGGACTCCTCAAATCCATGCCGCGCATCGGGGACCGGCCTGAAGACGGCAAACAGCGGTTAATTGAGATTCCCGGCATCGTGCCGGTACTAACGGAGCTCATCGACGGATGCAAGTTCGCCGAACGCTGTCCCCATGCGTTCGATATTTGTCGCCGGATCCAGCCGCAGCTCGTAGCTATCGCCGATGGGCACCAGGCCCGCTGCTGGCTGAAGCAATACCCGGAACGGAGAAAAAGCGATGTCTGAAGCACCCTTGCTCAACGTTATTGATCTGGTTAAGCAGTTTCCGCTGGGCGGCGGCTTCATGGCCAAGCCACGAGCCTGGATCAAAGCGGTGGATGGTGTTTCATTTTCAGTTTCAGCGGGGGAAAGTTTCGGCCTGGTCGGAGAATCCGGCTGTGGCAAAACAACGCTGGGCCGGCTTATTCTGCGTTTAATCGAACCCAGCGGGGGACGGGTCGAGTTTGCCGGCCAGGATATCGTCTCTTTGAGCCGAACCGAAATGAGTTCCTTTCGCCGCAAAATGCAAATTATCTTTCAGGACCCCTATTCCAGCCTGGATCCAAGGATGAAGGTTGAAGGCATTATTACCGAACCGTTAAGAGCCACTCAGCAACTCTCTAAAAGACAACGACGGGAGGTGGCGGCGGAGTTGCTGAAAAAAGTCGGCCTGCGCAGCATCGACCTGGACAAGTATCCCCATGAATTTTCCGGCGGTCAAAGACAGCGCATCGGGATTGCACGCGCCTTATGTGTTCGGCCGGAATTAATCGTGGCCGATGAACCGGTCAGCGCGCTGGATGTCTCAATTCAGGCCCAGGTCATCAATCTGATGGAGGATTTAAAGCAGGAATTTAACCTTTCCTATGTTTTTATTTCCCATGACCTGAGTGTGGTCGAATATATTTGTGACCGGATCGCCGTGATGTATCTGGGCGGAATCGTTGAACTGGCCTCTACCAGGGATTTTAGCATTTCAACCCGTCATCCGTATACCGAAGCGCTGCTAAAGGCGGTTCCCATACCGGATCCTCACCGCCGAATTGAACCATTTGCCATGGAAGGAGATGTTCCCAACCCGATTGACCCGCCACCAGGATGTCCGTTTCATCCAAGATGTCTTTACCAATTTGACCGTTGTTCGATTGAGAAACCACCTCTGATAGAAGCTGCACCGGAACATCTGGTGGCCTGCTGGCTCAACGGAGGCAAAGGGCTGGGGAATGACAATGAAAATGAAGATTGAAGATTGAAGAATTAAGGAATTCTGTCGATATAAAATCAACCACTAAAACACGAATGAATAAAGAATCACAAACAAACAAAAAACACGAAAACCAATGCAGACAAATTATTTGCACAGTATAAAGTAATTATTCGATATGAGCGAAGCGAATACCATAATTCTTCAATCTTCAATTTTCAATCTTAAATTCAAATGGGGGTTACCATGAAAATAGCCGTTATCGGTGCGGGTGCCATGGGCAGTCTCTTTGGCGCCATGCTGGCAGAGGCCGGCAACGAAGTCTGGCTCTATGACATATGGACCGAACATGTTCAAGCCATAAACCGGGTTGGATTGCGCATTGAAAGGCAAGGCAAACCCCGCACGGTTCGCCTCAATGCAACCACCGATCCGGAACAGATCGGCCAAGCCGAATTGACCATCATATTCGTTAAATCGACCCAGACCCACGTCGCAGCAAAAACAGCGCGGCAGATCGCCGGATCAGACGGCTCGGTCATGACCCTGCAAAACGGGATGGGCAATGCTGATTTAATTGCAGCAGCGGTTACACCGGATCGAATACTGGCCGGCACCACTTCCCATGGTGCCACCATGCTGGGTGCGGGCAGTATCCGGCATGCCGGAGTCGGAGCCACAACCATTGGTGCCTGGGCCACAACCGACCCGGGCCGACAGCGGGCCGGTCAATTTGCCGATTTTTTCAACCAGGCCGGTATCGAAACGGAAGCCGTCGATGACGTGCGCAGGGTGGTCTGGAACAAGCTATTAATCAATATCGGCATTAACGCCATTACAGCCTTAAGCGGGATCAAAAACGGTCAGATGCTGGATCTGGAAATTACCCGCGCGTTAAGCCGGGCTGCCGTGGAAGAAGCCATGGCGGTTGCCCGGGCCCTGGATATTGGAATTAAGGAAGACGCGGTGGACATTGTATTTAAAGTGGCTGAAGCCACTGCCGTCAACCGGTCATCCATGGGGCAGGATGTAGATAATAAACGGCAGACGGAAATCGCGGCCATCAATGGCTTCATTGTGCGGGAAGCCGAAAAGTTGGGGATTAAAGTACCGGTTAACTTTGCGTTGACGGCACTGATACAGACATTGGAAAGCCATTACGAATAGCAGTTTGCAGGATCTGTTAGTGCTAAAGCTAATGGAATACCGAAATTTGAAAATTACAAAAATCAAATCACAAATTTCAAATAAATTTCAATAACCCAAATTCAAAATTTCAAACGTACTAATCGCGGAGTTCAAAGCGCCCGGTTTTGGTCATTGATTATTGGAATTTGAGATTTATTTGTAATTTGATGCTTGGAATTTGAGATTTTGTTTACTGAAGACTATTTTCACTTGCAAAAAATAAGGAGGAGTTAAAATGGCTGATAAAAAAGTATCAGTTTTAGATGTCCAGCAGGCAAAAGAAGAAGGACGCAATCTGACCATGTTGACCGCCTATGATTATCCGTTGGGATTGATGGCCGCGGAATCCGGGGTTGACATCGTCCTGGTAGGTGACTCCCTGGGCATGGTGGTCATGGGCCTGCAGGGAACGGTTGAGGTGACCATGGAAGACATGATCCACCACATCAAGGCGGTGGTGCGCGGCTGCAAAGGTCCTTTGATTGTCGGCGACATGCCGTTTATGAGCTACAACACCTCCATCCGGGAAGCCATTATCAATGCCGGCCGACTGATGAAAGAAGGCGGCTGTGATGTCGTCAAGCTGGAGGGCGGGGTTGATTTTGCGCCGACCATTCAAGCCATCGTCAAGGCCGGTATCCCGGTGCAGGGCCATATCGGTTTGACCCCCCAGACCGCAAGCGCTTTAGGCGGTTTCAAAATACAGGGCAAGGATGCCTCGGCTGCCAAGCAGATTATCGATGATGCCCGGGCCCTGGAAGATGCCGGGGTATTTTCAATGATCCTGGAAGCGGTGCCGGCCCCGCTGGGCAAACTGGTGGCCGAAGCGGTCAAGGTCCCGGTAATCGGTATCGGAGCGGGTCCGGATGTCGACGGCCAGGTACTGGTTTTTCATGATGCTGTCGGTCTTTTTGACAGATTTGTGCCCAAGTTTGTCAAACAATACACGAATGTCAGAAAGATTATCATTGAGGCCTTAAAAGAATACAACCAGGACGTTATCGAAGGAACCTTTCCGGGACCGGAGCATTCTTTTAAAATGCCGGACGAAACGCTGGAACAGCTTAAAAAAATGGTTAAAGAATGAGCTTCTCCCACCTCTTTAAAGCGGGCAGCATTGGTGCCTGTCATCTCAAAAACAGGATCATGATGCCGCTTTACCCGACAAAATACGCTGCGGGGGGTAAAGTTAATTCAAAGATGGTGGAATTTTATCGCGCCCGTGCCAGGGGAGGTGTGGCGCTGATCGTACTGGATTGTCCCTGCCTGGATTATCCCAGGGCCTACCAGGGTTCCCATCAACTGCGTATGGATTCGGATGAATATGTGGCCGGCCTGAAAGAGTTGATTGATGCCATTAAATCCGAAGGGGCCAAAGTATTCATGCAGCTGAATTATCCGCGAGAACGGATGGTTAGAAAGCAGGTTCCCGGTGCCAAACAAAAGGGGAATATGTGGATCGTGCCGCTGGCAAACACCATGGCAATTGCGGAAGCTGATGAAATACTGGGAATTATGGCCCGGGGCGCGGTTCAAGCCAGGGAAATCGGCTATGACGGTGTTGAAATTCAGGCCAGCTACGGCGATCTGATCTCCCAGCTGCTGTCGCCGCTGCTCAATACCCGTACCGACGAGCTGGGCGGAAGTTTGGAGAATCGATCACATTTTCTGATTCAGTTGATTCAGCAGGTCAAGGCTCTGACCGGAGAAGATTTGCCGGTAATGGTCAAGCTGGTGTGCCATGAGTTTGTGGACGGCGGTCTCGGGATCGAAGAAGCCAGGAAGATTGCCGGATGGGTCGAGAAGGCGGGGGCTGATGCGATTGTGACCAATGCCGGCAACAAGCAAACCAAATACAGGACCATTCCGCCGCTGGACAGCCCGTTGGCACCGCTGGCGAATCTGGCCGCCCAAATAAAATCCGCCGTGAATATACCTGTCGTCGCCATTGGAAAAATCAACCGACCCGATGTCGCCGAAGACATCATCAGACGGGGGCAGGCCGATTTTGTCGCAATGGCCCGGGCCCTGGTAGCAGATCCGGATTTTCCCCGCAAGGCTGAATCAAACACGTGGGATAAGGAAATCCGGCCCTGTGTCGCCTGCCTTGAAGATTGTGCCGGCAAAGGGGTCGAGGGTATCGGCAGATGCTGCACGGTCAATCCATTTGCCGGTCATGAATATGACTGGCAGATCACACCGGCCCGCCAAAAGAAAAAAGTCCTCGTAATCGGCGGGGGACCCGGCGGCCTCCAGGCCGCGCTGGTCGCAAGCCGGCGGGGCCATGCGGTGGAATTGTGGGAACGGTCGGAAAAAATAGGCGGACAAATACAATTTGCGCATCTCGCACCATATAAAGCAGAAATGGCGGGCATTTTAACCTATCTGATAAATTGCCTCAAAATTTTTCCTGTGACGATTCGCACCGGGCAGCAGGCTAGCCATTCAAAAATTACTGCCTTTAACCCGGATGCGGTCATTGTGGCCACCGGGTCACGGCCGGGCTTGCCGCCCATTCCGGGAATTGAGGCCGATTTCGTGATTCAGGCCCGCGACCTTTACCTCACCCATCCGGCCG
>Ga0210122_1000351_pt1 | contig 15627 bp, 13 predicted proteins | sample Muzzi_CordB_D2_FD_185530 | JGI IMG/M metagenome (GOLD analysis project Ga0210122, IMG submission 185530) | Wetland microbial communities from San Francisco Bay, California, USA, that impact long-term carbon sequestration - Muzzi_CordB_D2 (SPAdes) | ecosystem: Environmental > Aquatic > Marine >... | reverse complement strand
CCGGAAACACCATGATGGTGTCGTAGGCCAGTGATCCGCAAATGAGTGCTGACATGCTTCAGATTCGCTTTTGAAGGTGATTGATCGGGACGGAAACGGCATTCTAGCGGATTTTGCGAAAGGCGTTAAAAGATTCGTTAAAGTAAGCGCCGCGGCCGCGGTTGTGCTTGCCCAATCGCAGACTGGCTGATACATTAGCCGGTTCTGAATGTGAGTTCATCCCCCGGAATATAACGGTATGGTTTTCAAGAGTCTTCGCGGCCTTTTTTCCAACGATCTTTCAATTGATTTGGGGACCGCGAACACGCTCGTCTACGTGCGCGGGCAGGGCATCGTGCTGAACGAACCCTCGGTCGTCGCGGTGCGCATGGACCGCGGGCCCGGCGGGCCGCAAACCGTGGCCGCGGTCGGTACCGAGGCCAAGGGCATGCTCGGGCGCACGCCCGGCAATATCCGCACCGTCAGGCCGTTGAAGGACGGCGTCATCGCCGACTTCAACATGACCGAGGCGATGCTGCAGCATTTTATCAGGAAGGTACACGAATCGCGCTTTCTGCGCCCCAGCCCGAGGGTGCTGGTGTGCGTGCCCTGCAGTTCCACGCAGGTCGAACGCAAGGCCATCAAGGAATCGGCCGAGGGCGCGGGTGCGCGCGAGGTGTTCCTGGTGGAAGAGCCCATGGCCGCGGCCATTGGCGCCGGTATCCCGGTGCACGAAGCGCGCGGGGCGATGGTGCTGGATATCGGCGGCGGCACCTCCGAGGTGGCGGTCATCTCGCTGAACGGGCTGGTCTATTCGAACTCCGTCCGGGTCGGCGGTGACCAGTTCGACGAGGCGATCATCAATTTCGTGCGCCGTAACTACGGCACCCTGATCGGCGAGACCACCGCCGAGCGGGTCAAGATCGAAATCGGCTGCGCGTGGCCGGACGAGGAAACCACGGAACTGTCGGTCTCGGGGCGCAACCTGGCCGAAGGCGTGCCGCGGCGTATCACGATCAACAGCAACGAGGTGCACGAGGCCCTGACCGAAAGCCTCGCCAGCATCCTCGACGCGATCAAGGTGGCGCTGGAACAGACACCGCCGGAACTGTGCGCGGACGTGGTCGAAACGGGTATCGTCCTGACCGGCGGCGGCGCGCTGCTGCGCGGTATGGACCGCCTGATCAGCGAGGAGACCGGGCTGCCCGTGTTCATCGCGGACGACCCGCTGACCTGCGTGGCCAGGGGTGGTGGGCGCGCGCTGGAACTGATGGACGAGAACCACGGAGATTTCTTCACCACCAGTTAGCACCAGGGTCTGTTGACAGGCCCTGATAAAATAGCGTGCCGGGTCTGCTGAGCCGGCACGGGGACAAACGATAAGAATTTGACACCCAGACAATCATCAGGCTCCAGCCGCTGGTTCGGCGCGGAAGGTGCACGGACAGCGCGGCTGATGATGTATATCCTGCTCGCGATCGCGCTGATGTCGGTGGACCAGCAAAGTCATTATATCCAGCGCATACGAACCACGGTGGAAGCCGCGATCGAGCCGGTTTACCGCCTGGTCGGCTGGCCCGCGCACGTCTGGCACTCCATTGTTGAGCAAACCCGCACGCGGCACGAATTGCGGGTCGCGAACCGCAAGCTGTTCGAGGCCCTGCTGAAGACCAAGGGCTCGGTGCAAACGCAGGCGGCGCTGCGCCAGGAGAACCGGCGGCTGAGGCTGTTGCTGAAAGCCACCCGGGGCCGCAGCTACGATTTTCTGTTCGCCGAGATGATCCGCGTCGATCTCGACCCGTTTTCGCACAAGATATGGATCGACCGCGGCAAGGACACCGGTGTCACGCGCGGCCAGGCCGTGATCGACGGGCTCGGCATCGTCGGGCAGGTGGAAGACGTTCACCGTGATTCCGCCAGCGTGCGGCTGATCTCCGACCCCGACCACGCGCTGCCGGTGCAGATCAACCGGACCGGCTTGAGGAGTGTTGCGTTCGGGACCGGCGAGACCAGCCACCTGCTGATGCCCAACGTGCCGTTACAGGCGGACGTGGCCGTCGGCGACGAGGTTGTCACCTCCGGTCTCGGCGACCGCTTCCCGCCCGGTTTCCCGGTCGGTGAGGTGGTGCGCGTGGAGCGCGACAGCGGCGCCACCTTCGCGCGTGTTCACGTACACCCGTACGCGGCGCTCGACCGTGGCCGGGAAGTATTGTTGATCGTACCCAGGGCCGCCGGCGAGCCGGCGCGGGCGGGCCAGCCATGAGCCGCGAACGCGGAGGCCATAACCTGGCGTTCCTGACGATCGTCGCGGCCCTGCTGCTGACCGAACTGCCGTTACCGCAGGTCCTGTTGCCGCTGAAACCCTACTGGGTGGCCCTGGTCGTCGTTTACTGGACGCTGGAGCTGCGCGACGGCATCAGCCTCGGCCTCGCCTTCCTGATCGGGCTGGCGCTGGACCTTTTGAGCGGCAGCCTGATGGGGCTGCACGCCCTGAGCCTCGTCATCATGGTCTTCCTGGTTCAGCATTTCCGCTCGCGGCTGCGCTTTTTCCCGACCTGGCAACAGGCGTTCGGTCTGCTGGGCCTCCTGGTAAACGACCGTATCGTCCTGATCTGGATCAGCATCTTTCTGGGTGAGCCGATACCGACCTGGACCTACTGGCTGTCGCCGCTGGTGGGGGCGGCCCTGTGGCCCTGGCTGTTCCTGCTGCTCGACCATCTGCGCGTACGGGAGCGACAGGCGGCCACGTGATCGCGAACCACATCAACCGCACGCTCAAGGACGATCACGCGGAACAGCGTCTGTTCGTCGGCCGGGCAAAGACCGGTTTCGCGGTCGTCGTCATCTGCATGGCGATGCTGCTGTCCCGTTATGTCTGGCTGCAATACTCGGCCCATGACAGCTTTTCGGCCCGCTCCGACAACAACCGTGTCAGGGTGCGCCCGGTCGTGCCGAACCGCGGCCTGATCTACGACCGCCGGGGGCGCGTCATCGCGGAAAACCGGCCGGCCTACCGTCTCGAAATCGTGCCGGAGAAGGCCGGCAACGTCGGCGCGCTGCTGAAGAGGCTGTCGAAGTTCATCGACATCAGCAACGAGGACATCAAGGGTTTCCGCAAGACGCGCGGCCAGTACCGTGCATTCGACAGCGTGCCGGTCAAGTTCAACCTCAGCGAGCGGGAAGTGGCGCGCTTCGCCGTCAACCGGCACCGCTTCCCCGGGGCCGACGTCGTGCCTTACCTGTCCAGGTACTACCCTTACGGCGCGCTGCTGACCCACGTCCTCGGTTATGTCGGGCGCATGGACGCAGATGACATTTCCAGCGTCGACGCCGGCAATTACCGCGGCACCTACAGCATCGGCAAAACCGGCGTGGAACTGTACCGGGAAAAGGTATTGCACGGCACCAGCGGTTTCGAGCGCGTCGAGACCAACGCCCGCGGCCGTGTGCTGAAGGTGATCGAGCGGCAGGATGCCGTGGTCGGTGACGACCTGATACTGTCCATCGACGTGGCCGTGCAGCAGGCCGCCTGGGACGCGCTCGGGGACCGGCCGGGCGCCGTGGTTGCGATCGATCCGCGCGACGGCAGCATTATCGCCCTGGTGAGCAAGCCCGCCTACGACCCCAACGCCTTCGTCCAGGGCATCGGCCACCGGGCTTACCAGGCCATTCTGAAGTCCCCCTACCGGCCGTTGTTCAACCGGGCCATCAGGGGCGGCTACGAGCCGGGCTCCACGCTCAAGCCCTTTGTCGGTCTGGCCGGCCTCGAGTTGGGCATGGTGACGCCCAAGACGCGAATTTTTTCCAATGGCTCGTTCTACATCGAAGGCTACAGCCGGCCGTACCGCGATTGGAAGACAAACGGCCACGGCTGGGTGGACATCGGTTCGGCGCTGGAGCAGTCGGTCAATACCTATTTCTACACCGTCGCGATGGACCTGGGCATCGACCGCATGCACGATTACCTGGCGCACTTCGGTTTCGGTGCGCAGACGGGCGTGGATCTGCCGGGCGAAGGCAAGGGCCTGCTGCCGTCGCGGGAGTGGAAGCGCGCCACGTACAATGCACCCTGGTATCCGGGTGAAACGGTGATCGCCGGTATCGGACAGGGTTACAACGTCGTAACGCCGCTGCAACTGGCCAACGCGGTGGCGACGCTGGTCAATGGCGGCAGACGCTTTGCGCCGCGGTTGCTGTATGCCGTCAAGCACCCGGGCGACGCCCGCGCGGAGCGCGTCAAGGCGTCGGTGGCGGAAACGGTACCGGTCAACGATCGGCAGAACTGGCAGGCCGTGTACGACGGCATGGAGCGGGTGGTCAAAGGTTTGCACGGCACCGCCAGGGGCGTCGCCGCGGACGCGCATTACACGATGGGCGGAAAGACCGGCACCGCGCAGGTCTACACGCTCGACGAGGACAAGGACAAAAACAAGGGCAAGGTCGCGGAAAAGCTGCGTGACCACGCGCTGTTCGTGGCGTTCGCGCCGGTCAAGTCGCCACGGATCGCGATCGCGGTGGTCGTGGACCACGGCGGCGCCGGTTCCAGGGAGGCGGCCCCGATCGCGCGGGCCGCGCTGGATGCATGGCTGGACCAGGACATCGGCGCGGGGGCGCGGCCATGAGACGGCGGCTGCCCGCGTGGACCGGATTGCCGCGGCTCGACCCGGTGCTGCTGAGCCTGATCATGCTGGTGATCGGCTTTGGTCTGCTGGTGCTCTACAGTGCGACGGACCAGAACCTGGCGATGGTATACCGGCAGTCGCTGCGTCTCGGCGTGGGGATCGTCGTCATGCTGCTGGTGAGCCAGGTGCCGCCGTACATCCTGCGTCTGTGGACGCCGTGGCTTTACGTTCTCGGCATCGCGCTGCTGCTGGCGACGCTGGCATTCGGTGTCGGCCGCGGAACGCAGCGCTGGCTGGACGTGGGCGTGTTGCGTTTCCAGCCCTCCGAGATCATGAAGCTGGCGGTGCCGATGATGGTGGCCTGGTACCTGCACCCGGCCGTGCTGCCGCCTTCGTGGAAGGTCATCGGCGTCTCGCTCGTGATCCTGACGGTGCCGACGCTGCTGATCGCGCGCCAGCCGGACCTGGGCACGGCCCTTCTGATCGCGGCCAGCGGCGCGTTCACGCTGTTCCTGGCCGGTGTGCGCTGGCGCGTGATCCTCACTGCCGCGGGCGTGATGGCGGCCGCCGCACCGGCGCTGTGGCTGGTGATGAAGGATTACCAGCGCAACCGTGTGCTGACGTTCCTGAACCCGGAGGCCGACCCGCTGGGTCACGGCTGGAACATCATCCAGTCCAAGATCGCGGTGGGGTCCGGCGGGTTGCTGGGCAAGGGCTGGCTGCACGGAACCCAGTCGCACCTGGAATTCATACCCGAGCGCCACACCGATTTCATCCTCGCGGTGCTGTCCGAGGAATTCGGCTTCCTGGGGGTGGCGCTGTTGATGCTGGTGTACATGCTGCTGATCGCCCGCGGGCTCTATATCGCCAGCAACGCGCGCGACACCGGGTCGCGCCTGCTCGCCGGCAGCCTGAGCCTGACCCTGTTCGTCTACGTGCTGGTCAACGGCGGCATGGTTTCGGGCGTACTGCCGGTTGTCGGCGTGCCGCTGCCGCTGATCAGTTACGGCGGCACGTCCGCCGTGACTCTGCTGACGGGCTTTGGCATTATGATGTCCATTTATGGCCACAGGAAGTTCATCAAGTAATGCTTCAATCACCGAGGCCCGGACCAGGACGCCGCCAGCGGCGCCATCGGGTACAATTCGCCCCACTTTGAGCCACGGCCGGACGGCCCGCCAATCGGATACTGCTTAATGCGAAAATTCCTCCTGCTCATGCTGTTTTGCACGACCGCCTTTGCCGCGCGACACCCCGGTACGGACGCCTTCCTGGCGCGGGCGGCCGCGGATTACGGTCTGCACAAGGACAGGGTGCTGGCGCTGCTGGACCAGGCCGAATTCAAACAGTCCATCGTCGACGCGATCAGCCGTCCCGCCGAATCCAAGCCCTGGTACCAGTACCGGCCGATCTTTCTGACGCAAAAGCGCATCGGCGAGGGCGTCGACTTCTGGCGGCAAAACCGGGACCTGATCGCACGCGCGTCCGAGACATTCGGTGTGGACCCGGAGATTATCGTCGCCATCATCGGCGTCGAAACCTCCTACGGCGGCAATACCGGGGGCTACCGCGTCATCGACGCGCTGGTCACGCTGGGGCTTTACTACCCGCGCAACCTGGGCGCCGACCGCTCCGCCTTCTTTTCCGACCAGCTGATGCAATACATCAAGCTCGCCGGCGAGGAAGGCCTGCCGGCGACGGATGTCACCGGCTCCTATGCCGGCGCGATGGGCATGGGACAGTTCATGCCGAGCAGTTACCGTGAATACGCGGTGGATTTCGACCACGACGGCAGCCGTGACCTGTGGCGTTCCAAGGCCGATGTCGTGGGCAGCGTCGCGAACTACCTGCACCGCCACGGTTGGCAAGCGGGTGCGCCCGTGGCGCGGCGGGCCGTGGCGGGCAGCGGAGCCGCGCTCGACAAGGTGTCCAGCAGCAACTTCAAGCCCACACTGACAGTGGCGCAATGGCAGGCGCTGGGTTTCAGGAGCGCGCCCGACCTCAAGTCCGACCTGCGGGCCGCGGTGCTGAAACTGGAGGAAAGAAGCCGCGACACGTACTGGCTGACTTTTCAGAATTTCTATGTCATCACGCGGTATAATCGCAGTCCGCGCTACGCCATGGCGGTATTGCAGCTTAGCCAGGAAATCGGGAAACGAATCGCAGAGGGTTGATGAACAGGCGCGTAATCCTCATTGCCTTAACGCTGTCGATGCTGGCCGCCTGTGCCGGCCACAAGTCCAGGCGCGAGGTGGCCGACGGTCCGTCGAGCCGGCACATAACGGCGGCGGATGTCGCCGACGCGGTACCCCGGGATGAACCGCTGGCCCGTTACGGAAACCAGTCCCCGTACACCGTGCTGGGAAAGACTTACCGGGTGCTGCCGACCAGCGAGGGTTACCACGAGCGCGGTCTCGCGTCCTGGTACGGAAGCAAGTTCCAGGGGCGCCGGACATCCAGCGGTGAGCGTTACGACATGCACCTGGCGACCGCGGCGCACCGCAGCCTGCCGCTGCCGACCTATGCCGAGGTCACGAACCTCAGGAACGGCAAGAAGGTGATCGTCAAGATCAACGACCGCGGCCCGTTCCACGCGGGCCGGATTATCGATCTGTCTTACGGCGCGGCGGTGCGCCTGGGTGTGGACAAGACCGGTACCGCCCCGGTCGACGTGCGTGCCATCGACGTCAAAAAACGCCGTCACGCCGCGGTCAAGGTGGCCGACGGGACCTTTTTGCAGGTCGGCGCGTTCAGCAAGCGCAAAACGGCCGAGCGCCTTGCTGGTAAAATGATGGCAGCGCAACTCAAACCGGTGTCCGTACTGAAGAGCCACGGATTGTACAAAGTATGGATAGGACCTTATGCTTCGGAAGCCGAAATTGCAGCCAGTACCCGCCGTGTCATTGAACTCGGCTATGAGCGCCCACATAAAGTCAGGCGTTAAGGGCCTGCCGCTGACGGCCCCTATTGCCAATCGATAGAATCAGACTGAATTATATGAAAAATCTCCTGCTCGTCATTGCCCTGCTGTTGGCCATTCCCGTTTCCGGACAGGCCCAGACCCCGCTGCCGCGACCGAAGGGCATGCCGGTGCCTGCGCCGCCCGAACTGGGCGCCAACAGTTACATCCTGATCGACTTCAACAGCCACAGGATACTGGCCGAGAAGGATCCGGACACGCGCGTCGAACCGGCCAGCATCACCAAGCTGATGACCTCCTATGTCGTGTTCGAGGAACTCGCGGCCGGTAATATCAAGCTGGACGAAAAAGTGCCGGTCAGCGAAAAAGCCTGGCGTACCGGCGGCTCGAGAATGTTCATCGAGCCGGGTATGGATGTCACGGTCAAGCAGTTGATCCAGGGCATGGTGGTCCAGTCGGGTAACGACGCGAGCGTCGCGCTGGCGGAGTTTCTGGCCGGGTCGGAGGATGCGTTTGCCCAGCTGATGAACCATTTCGCGCAGCAACTGGGCATGGATCACAGCCATTTCGCCAACGCCACCGGTCTGCCGCACGAGGACCACTACACGACGGCCCACGACATCGCGCTATTGAGTATCGCGCTGATTACCCGGTTCCCCGAGTACTACAAGTGGTATTCGGAAAAGGAATACAGTTTCAACGACATCCGCCAGCACAACCGCAACAACCTGTTGTGGCGCGACCCGGCCGTCGATGGCCTGAAAACCGGGCACACCGAGAGCGCCGGTTACTGTCTCGCGGCGTCGGCCAAGCGTGACGGAATGCGCCTGGTCAGCGTCGTGATGGGCTCCGCGTCGGAGTCTTCGCGCGCCACTGAAAGCCAGTCCCTGCTCAATTACGGGTTCCGTTTCTATGAAACGGTCCAGCTTTACAAGGCCGGGCAGGAACTGGCAAAGAGCAAGATCTGGAAAGGCGAGCAGGACCAGGTCGCCCTCGGCATCAAGGACGACCTGTTCGTGACGATACCCCGCGGCCGCTATGACGACCTCGAGGCCAAGGTGCAGATGCCGCCGGTGTTGACCGCGCCCCTCGCCAAGGATCAGCAGGTCGGGCAGATCCTGATCCGGCTGGAGGACAAGGAACTGGCGAAACGCGGACTGATCGCGCTGGCGGCGGTGCCCGAGGCCGGCTTTTTCGGCCGTACATGGGACGGTATCAGCCTCTGGGTCAGTGGTCTGTTCGGAGATGGCTGATGGCGTCCCGGTATCCCATTGGCTCGGGACCGGACGACCTGTTCGACTTCCCCTGTAAATTTCCGATCAAGGCGATGGGGCGCAACCAGCCTGGCTTCGAAGACCTGGTCAAGGGCATCGTGCTGACGCACGCACAGGTCTTCGCGGACATGGAAATCAAGCGCAGCACCAGCGGTTCCGGCAACTATGTTTCCGTGACCATCAATATCGAGGCGCACTCGAGGGAGCAGCTGGACCGGATCTACCAGGCGCTCAGCGACTGCGAGCAGGTCCTGGTGGCGCTGTGATGGAACGGGCCCGCGCCTCGGCGTCTCAGCTGGCCGACGCGGCCTGCCTGCGCGTGCGCCGGCTCGGCAGGATGGACTACGAGCCGGTCTGGCGGGCGATGCAGGCCTTCACCGACCGCCGCGACGAGACGACACCCGACGAACTGTGGCTGGTGGAACACCCGCCGGTATTCACGCAGGGCCAGGCCGGCCGCGCCGAACACGTGCTGGCGCCGGGCGACATACCGGTCATACAGGTCGACCGGGGCGGCCAGGTGACCTACCACGGCCCCGGGCAGATCGTCGCCTACCCGCTGCTCGACATCAGGCGCATGGGTCTGGGTGTACGGGCACTGGTCAAGGGTATCGAGGAGGTCATCATCCAGCTGCTCGCGGGGTATGGTGTCGGGGCCGAGCGGGTCACGGGCGCGCCGGGCGTGTATGTCGGCGGCGAAAAGATCGCCGCACTGGGTTTGCGGGTGCGCCGCGGCCGGACGTTTCATGGCCTGGCGTTCAATATCGACATGGACCTGGAGCCCTTCCAGCGCATCAACCCCTGTGGCTACCGCGGCTTGAAAGTTACGCACCTGGCGGCCTTCGCCGACGCGGACATCGCGCGTGTTCAGGACCGCCTGGTCGCCGGTTTGAGTGCGTTCCTGGGGTACAATGAGCGCTTTCAATACCTGACCGATCCATTGGACCGCGAGCCGCAACCTTGAGCGAAGAGCACAAAATTCCGATCCGCCTGGACGCCGTAGGGGCAGCCGGCAGTAAACAACTAGGCGCCGACAAGCTGGCGCGCAACACGGCCAAATTCAGCCAGGACGCACCGGTGCTGCGAAAGCCGCCGTGGATCCGTGTGCGGCTGCCGGCCGGAAACGCCGTGGCCGAGCTGAAAACGCGTCTGCGCGACAACCGCCTGGTGACGGTTTGCGAGGAAGCGACCTGCCCGAACATCCACGAGTGTTTTCACAAGGGCACGGCCACCTTCATGATCCTCGGCGAGGTCTGCACGCGCCGCTGCTCGTTTTGCGATGTCGCCCACGGGCGGCCGCTGCCGCCGGACGGGGAAGAGCCCGAAAACCTCGCCCGCACCATCCGCGACATGAATCTGCGTTACGTCGTAATCACCTCGGTGGACCGCGACGACCTGCGCGATGGCGGCGCCGGTCATTTTGCGCTTTGCACCGAGCGTGTGCGCGCACTCAGCCCCGGTATCCGCGTGGAAATCCTGGTGCCGGATTTTCGCGGCAAGGGCAAACTGGAACGGGCCCTGGACATCCTCGCGGGCTCGCCGCCCGACGTATTCAATCACAACCTGGAAACGGTCGAGGCGCTGTATCCCGACGTGCGCCCCGGCGCCGATTACCACTGGTCTTTGCGGGTCCTGCAGCGCTTCAAGGCGCGGCATCCCGGTGTCCCGACCAAGTCCGGCATCATGCTGGGTCTCGGCGAGACCGCGGAACAGGTCGAACTGGCGATGCGGGATCTGCGCGATCACGACGTGGACATGCTCACCATCGGCCAGTACCTGCAGCCGACCCCCCACCACCACCCGGTGCTGCGTTACTGGACCCCGCAGGAATTCGAGGCCTTGTCCGAACTGGGCTATTCATTGGGGTTTACGCACGTGGCGTCAGGCCCCCTGGTGCGCTCTTCCTACCACGCCGACCAGATGGCCGAATCGGCCGGGCTGTTGCCCGCCGCCCGTGACAGGCACGACCTCTGACCCTTGTTTTGACGCCGGAGCCTGTGCTAAATAGGCTGGATGGAAACGACTCGCAGGCAACTCGAGGGCGTTTGCGTGGTCTTTTAATGCAGTGTTTCATTAGTTTGGACGGGTCTTTTTTGGAGTAGCCGGATTGAGAGCAATCAAATACTTACTAGTCATCCTCATCAGTACGTCGGTCTGGGCGTCGACCCAGTCGTCGACGCCGGTGCTGCTCAAGCCCACGATGGAACAGCGGCTGCGGAGCAACCTCGCGACCAAGTTCCTGGCCAACTGGCATTACAAGGACACGCGGCTGGACGATGCCCTGTCCGTCGATATATTCAATCACTATCTCGAGCTGCTCGATCCGAATTACAGTTTTTTCCTGGCCTCCGATATCGATTCATTCGGCCGTTACCGTTTGAGCCTCGACGACGCGCTGCAACATTCGGACCCGTCGCCGGCCTACGATATATTCAACCTCTACGTGCAGCGCGTACACCAGCGCGTCGAGTTCGCCCGCGCCCAGCTCAAGAAAAAGATGGACTTCACCATCGACGAGAGTTACCCGTGGGACCGCAGTGATGTCAAATGGGCCAAGTCGGAAAAGGACCTGAACGAATTCTGGCGCCTCAGAGTCAAGAACGACTTTCTTCGTCTGAAGCTCGCGGGCAAGGACACCGCCGACATCGTCGAGACACTGGACGAGCGTTACAAGGGGCTCGACCGGCGCATTTCGGAGTTGAACTCGGATGACGTCTTCCAGTTTTTCATGAATTCCTACGCGCAGTCGATCGAACCCCACACGGCTTACATGTCGCCGCGCAGTTCCGAAAATTTCGAGATCTCGATGAGTCTGTCGCTGGAAGGCATCGGCGCCCTGCTGGGACGCAAGAACGAATATACGCGCATCGCCAGCGTCGTCCCGGGCGGCCCGGCGGACAAGGACGGGCAGCTGAAAGCGGGCGACCGGATCACCGCTGTCGGCCAGGGCCCCAACGGCAAGATGCAGGACGTCATCGGCTGGCGCGTCGACGACGTCGTCGACCTGATCCGCGGGCCGAAGCACACCGTCGTGCGTCTCGAGGTCCTGCCTGAAGACGCGTCGGTGGATGGCCCCACGCACATCATCAATATCGTGCGTGACCAGGTCAAGCTGGAAGAGCAGGCGGCGAAGAGCCGCATCATCGACATGCCCGGCAAGGACGGCAAGATCGTCAAGGTCGGCGTGATCGACCTGCCGGTGTTTTATCTGGATTTCAACGGCCGCGCCAAGAACCTTCCTGACTACCGTTCCAGCACGCGTGACGTGAGGCGTTTGATCGACGAGATGAAAGGCCAGGGAATCCAGGGTCTGATCGTCGACTTGCGCGACAACGGCGGCGGTTCGCTGCTGGAGGCCACCACGCTGACCGGCCTGTTTATCGACGAGGGCCCGGTGGTGCAGGTGCGCAACTCGAGCGGCCGCATCTCGACCGAGGAGGACACCGACCCCGGCATGGCCTGGGACGGCCCGCTGGCGGTGCTGGTCAACCGTTACAGCGCTTCCGCGTCGGAGATCTTCGCCGCCGCGATACAGGATTACGGCCGCGGCGTGATCATCGGTGAAACCACGTTTGGCAAGGGCACCGTGCAGAACCTGGTGGACCTGGACGACTACGCGCCGGCGAACGAGTCCGGCAAGATGGGCCAACTCAAGATCACGATGGCGCAATTCTTCCGCGTCACCGGCGGGTCCACGCAGAACCGGGGTGTCGACCCGGATATCCACTTTCCTTCCGCCGGCGATCCGAAGGATTACGGTGAGCGCTCGCTCGACAACGCGCTGCCCTGGACCAGCATCAGCCGCGCCGACTACAAACCCGAGGGCGATTTGCACATGATGGTCGCCGTGGCCAATGCCCGCTACAAGAACCGGATCAAGACCGACCAGGAATTCAAGTGGCTGCTCGATGACGTTGCGGAGTTCAACGAGAACAAGGACAAAAAGGCGATTTCCCTGCTCGAGTCCGAGCGCCGCGACGAGATGGACAAGGAGGAGGCCAAGCGCAAGGCCCGCAAAGCGGCGGAGGAAAAGAACGGGCCGTTGTTCGAGGAAGACGAGGAACTGGCGCTGAGCACCCAGCTGCAGCAGGAAGCCCCGGACGAGGGGGACGATGACCAACCCGACCCGGACAAGGACAAGCGTCCGGACCTGTTGCTGCGCGAATCCGCGCAGATCATGTCCGACATGATCGAACTGGGAGGCAACCGGGCATTGCTGGCGCGACAGTTCTCGCTGCTCGGCAAATCGCCCGTATCCGACAAGCTCAACTGAGCGCCTGCCCCCGGCGCGCCGGGGGGGCAGTGACAACACCGTGCCGGAAGGCGTTCCGGCGCCGGCCACCGTGGTAAACGGTATTCGGGTTAGAATCCTCTGCCATGCAGTCACCACCCGCACAGCCTGTCCTGAAGATCGCCTTGCCGTTGCCCTTGAGACAGCTTTTCGATTACCTGCCGCCTGCCTCCGGCGCCGGGCTGCAGGCGGGTGCGCGTGTGGTCGTCCCGTTCGGGACCCGGAAGCTGGTCGGCGTCGTCGTGGATTCGGCCCGCGGCAGCGAGGTTGCGGCGGCAAAGCTGGTACGTGTAGCGGCCGCTCCCGACGGCGCGGAAAGAGTGCTGACCGCCGAGTCGCTGGATTTGCTCAAATGGTGCTGGAACTATTACAAGCATGCGCCGGGCGAGGTGGTGTTCAACGCCTTGCCGCCGTTGCTCAGAAAGCCCGGCGGCGCGATCCCTCCGCCACCGGAGCAGTACGCGTTGACCGCCGCCGGCAAGGACCGTCTCGGGCAGCCCGCCGGGCGTCTGAAGACCCAGTACCGCATGCTCGAGGCGATGCGGGAGCAGGCGCTGACGGCCACGCAACTGGCCGCCTTGTCGCAAAACTGGCGCAAGCTCCTCGACAGCCTGGCCGACAGGCAATGGGTGCGGGCGGAGCCGCGCCCGCCCGCGGAGCTCAAGCCGGTGCCCGGCCCCCGTCTCGCGCCCGGGCAGGAAGGGGCCGTCAACGCCATTGCCGAGAGCCTGGGCACTTACCGGTGCCACCTGCTCGACGGCATCACCGGCAGCGGCAAGACCGAGGTTTACCTGTGCCTGCTGGAAAGGGTGCTGCGCGAGGGCGGCCAGGCGTTGCTGCTGGTCCCCGAGATCGGTTTGACCCCGCAATTGCTCAACCGCTTCCGCACGCGGCTGGGGATCGAGCCCGTGGTGACCCATTCGGGGCTCGGCGACGGTGAGCGCCTGCAGGCCTGGGCGCTGGCGAAAAGCGGCTCGGCAAGACTCGTGATCGGCACACGCTCCGCCCTGTTTCTGCCGTTGCCGGACCTGAGGATGATGATCCTGGACGAAGAGCACGACGCCTCCTTCAAGCAGCAGGACGGGTTTTGCTATTCCAGCCGCGACGTGGCGGTCAAGCGCGCCGCCGGCCTGGGGATTCCGATCGTGCTGGGCACGGCGACGCCTTCGCTGGAAACCTACAACAACGCCGTCCGCGGACGCTACGCCTGGCACCGCCTCAGAACCCGCGCGACCGGCGCGAGCGAGCCGCGCTGGCGGGTGCTGGATCTGGTGCAGCAAACCCTTCACGGCGGGATTTCGGCGACCGCGATGGACGCGATCGGCGGCGTGCTCGCAAAGGGCGAGCAGGCGCTGATCTTCCTCAACCGGCGCGGTTACGCGCCGGTGCTGCTGTGCCACCAGTGCGGCTGGCATGCCGTGTGTGAGCGTTGCGACAGCAACCGGACGTGGCACCGGGCAAGCCGCGCTTTATTGTGTCACCACTGTAACAGCGTTCAACGGGTGCCGCGGATGTGCCCGGACTGCGGAGCCGATGCGCTGCAGGGCGCGGGCGAAGGCACCGAACGACTCGAACAGGTGCTGGCGGAAGCGTTCCCGGATGCGCCGCTGCTGCGCTTCGACCGCGACACGGTGCGCAGGAAGGGCGAGTTCGAGCGGATGACGACGAAGGTCAAGTCGGGCGGGCCGTGCCTGCTCGTCGGCACCCAGATGCTGGCCAAGGGGCACCATTTCCCGGCGGTCACGCTGGCCGTCATCGTCAACCTCGACCAGGCGCTTTACAGCGCGGATTATCGCGCCGTGGAGCGGATGGGTCAGCTGATGGTGCAGGTGGCCGGGCGCGCCGGCCGCGACAAGCTGCCCGGCGAAGTCATCCTGCAGACGCATTATCCGCAGCACGAGTCGCTGCAGACGCTGCTCGCATCCGGCTACGAGGCCTTCGCCGCGGAGATCAGCGAGCACCGCCGCGCCGGCTGCCTGCCGCCCTTCAGCAACCACGCGCTGCTGCGCGCCAGCGCCCACCGCAAGGACGACGTCCGCGCCTTCCTCGATGCGGCGAAGGGCTGCTTCCCCGAGGGCGGGGCGGAGATTTTCGGCCCGTTTCCGGCGATGATGGAGCGCCGCGGCGGGCGCACGCGCTGGTATTTGCTCATCCAGGCGGGCGCGCGTTCGGCGCTGCACCGGCAACTGGACGCGTGGCTGCCGCGGATAGGGAATCTGCCGCCGGCGCGCAAGGTGCGCTGGTCCGTCGATGTCGATCCGCAGGAATACTGACCCGATCGGCGCACGCGGTCACCGACGTGACGGCTGCCGGCTGACAATGCGGATCAGGGGGGCGAACTTTTCGGCAGGCTGCGTGACCAATGACACTGATGCCGAAACGTCCTTTGATGGACGATAAACGGTTGAGATACTGACGCCCGGGCCAGACGTCCCCGGCACGGCACATGAGCACCCAAAACAGGTTCGAATCATGGAATCAGTCAAAGAAACACTCGCTACCTCCGACGCGCAACCAGCAGCGCGGGCGGCCTTTACCGAG
>Ga0210122_1000348_pt1 | contig 15638 bp, 14 predicted proteins | sample Muzzi_CordB_D2_FD_185530 | JGI IMG/M metagenome (GOLD analysis project Ga0210122, IMG submission 185530) | Wetland microbial communities from San Francisco Bay, California, USA, that impact long-term carbon sequestration - Muzzi_CordB_D2 (SPAdes) | ecosystem: Environmental > Aquatic > Marine >... | reverse complement strand
GATCTGGAAATGACAGGACTCGATCCGATGGAAGACCGAATTATCGAAATCGCTACTATCGTTACGGACAAAAATCTGAATGTTCTGGATCAGGGCCCGGTGCTGGCGATCAAACAGAGCAACGACATGCTGGAAAATATGGATGAGTGGTGTACCCAGCAGCACGGTAAATCCGGCCTGACCGACCGCGTGCGCAACAGCACCGTCAGCGAAGAAACAGCCGAGGCCGTGACCATCGCTTTTCTCGATCAGTATGTGCCGGCCGGCCGTTCACCAATGTGTGGCAACAGCATCTGCCAGGACCGCCGCTTCCTCGCGCGCTGGATGCCGGAACTGGAAGAGTTCTTCCACTACCGCAACCTCGATGTCAGCACGCTGAAGGTGCTGGCCGGCCATTGGTTGCCGGAAGCCATCGCGAATTACGAAAAGGTCGGCAGGCACGAGGCCCTGTCCGATATCCGCGAGTCGATCGAGGAGTTGCGCTACTACCGCCGGTACATGGGTGAATTCAGCGCGCCGGGAGACGGCGCTGCCGGGCAGTCCTAGCCGCAGCACCGATCGGCACGGCGGCAGAGCTGTCTCGGATAATCAGACCGCCCTGGTCTTGTATTTCGCCAGTTCCAGCCAGGTCTCGACCACGGTGTCCGGGTTCAACGACATGCTCTCGATGCCTTGCTCCATCAACCATTCCGCCAGGTCGGTGTGATCCGAAGGGCCCTGGCCGCAAATCCCGATGTACTTGCCGCGTGCCTTGCAGGCCTTGATGGCCATGGCGAGCAGGGCCTTCACCGCCGGGTTCCGTTCGTCGAACAGGTGTGCGATCTCGCCCGAGTCCCGGTCGAGACCCAGGGTCAGCTGGGTCAGGTCGTTGGATCCGATCGAAAAACCGTCGAAAATATCCAGGAAGCGGTCGGCGAGCAGGGCGTTGGAGGGCAGCTCGCACATCATGATGATCTTCAGGCCGTGCTTGCCCTGTTCCAGACCAAAACCTTTCATCACCTCGATGACCGCGCGGGCCTCGTCCAGCGTGCGTACGAACGGGATCATCGCCCAGACGTTTTCAAGACCCATGTCCTCGCGTACCTTGCGCATCGCCCGGCATTCGAGTTCGAAACAGTCACGAAAGGCATCCGACACGTAGCGGCTGGCGCCGCGGAAGCCCAGCATCGGGTTTTCCTCGTGCGGCTCATAATCGCGCCCGCCGACCAGGTTGGCGTATTCGTTCGACTTGAAGTCGGACAGCCGCACGATCACCGGCTTGGGTGCAAATGCGGCCGCGATGGTTGCGATGCCTTCGGTCAGGCGCTCCACGTAATATTCGACAGGTCCGGCGTAGCCGGCGATATGCTGGTCGATCTGTGCGCGGGTGTCATCGTCCTGCGCGTCGTAGTCGAGCAAGGCTTTGGGGTGCACGCCGATCATGCGGTTGATGATGAACTCCAGGCGCGCCAGGCCGACACCGGCGTTCGGGATGCGGGAAAAGTCGAAGGCGCGGTCCGGGTTGCCGACATTCATCATGATTTTCAGCGGTGCATCGGGCATGGATTGCAGGTCATCGCGCTGGATGCTGAATTCGAGTGTGCCCGCATAGACGAAACCGGTATCGCCCTCGGCGCAGGAGACCGTGACATCGGCGCCGTCGGCGATAACGCTGGTGGCGTCACCGCAGCCGACCACGGCCGGTATGCCCAATTCACGGGCGATGATGGCGGCGTGGCAGGTGCGACCGCCGCGGTTCGTGACGATCGCCGCGGCGCGTTTCATGACCGGTTCCCAGTCGGGGTCGGTCATGTCGGTGACCAGGACGTCGCCGCGTTTGACCTCGAACATGTTATCGATGTTGTCGACGACGCGCGCCCTTCCGGCGCCGATCTTGTGGCCGATGCTGCGGCCTTCGCTCAGGATCTTGCCCCGCTTGGCCAGCCGGTAGCGCTCGATGGCCTGGCCGGTGGCCTGGCTGCGGACCGTTTCGGGCCGTGCTTGCACGATATAGAGCTGTTGGTTGACACCGTCCTTGGCCCACTCGATATCCATTGGGCGGCCATAGTGCTGTTCGATGACCAGCGCCTGCCGGGCAAGTTGCTCGACGTCCGCGTCGCTGAGGCTGAAGCGCTGGCGGTCCGCGTCGGCCACATCGACGACCTCGACGCCGCCGTTATCCCCATCGGCATAAATCATCTTGACGGCCTTGCCGCCGAGCGTCCGGCGCAGGATGGCGGGCCGCCCTTCGGCCAGGTTCGGCTTGAAGGCGTAGAATTCGTCGGGGTTGACGGCGCCCTGTACGACCATTTCCCCGAGACCCCACGAGGATGTGACGAAGACGGCGTCTTCGAATCCGGACTCGGTGTCCAGCGTGAACATGACGCCGCTGGACGCCTTGTCGGAACGCACCATCAACTGGATACCGGCCGACAGTGCGACGGCGCTGTGGTCGAATCCCTGGTGCACGCGGTAGGCGATCGCGCGGTCGTTGTAAAGCGAGGCGAAGACTTCGTGGATCTTGGCCATGACCTCGTCGAGTCCGCGCACATTCAAGTAGGTTTCCTGCTGCCCGGCGAAGGAAGCGTCCGGCAGGTCCTCGGCGGTGGCCGAGGAACGTACGGCAACCGGCAGTTCCGCGCCGTTGCCGGCCGTAAACTTTTCCCAGGCCTGCTTGACGGCCAGGTCGAACGCGGGTGTCAGGGGTGTGTCCAGGATCGACTGTCGTATTTCCTTGCCGGCTACGGCCAGGGCCTCGACGTCGTCGACATCGAGCGCTTCGAGCCGTGCGTCGATCTGATCCTTGAGACCGGACTGATTAAGAAACTCACGGTAGGCGAAGGCGGTGGTCGCAAAGCCGCCCGGAACCGCTACTCCCAGGCCGCTCAATTCGCTGATCATCTCTCCCAGCGAGGCATTCTTGCCGCCAACCCTGTCCAGGTCGCCCATTCCAAGATCTTCCAACCAGGCGATGTATTTATCCAATGGCTTTCCCGTCGATGAGTAAGAGGTTCTGTTCGATTATAAAGTTTACATTTTACTAGGGTGCGTTATCACTTACTATTCCGAATCGGTTTTAATTACCCAATTCGCAGCAAAAGCAGGCCGCCAAGATGTCCAGGACAGTGTTTTTTATTTCCGACGGAACCGCGATCACCGTGGAAACGCTCGGGCACAGTCTGCTGACCCAGTTTGCACAAATTCAGTTTACCCAGGTCCGGATTCCTTTCGTTACGGACGAGGCGGCGGCCCTCGACGCGGTCCGTCAAATCAACCAGGCTCACGACAGGGACAATGCACGGCCGCTCATATTCAACACCATCGTCGATGACAAGCTGTCGGGCATCATCCGCGGCAGCAGGGGCGTGATGCTGGACCTGTTCGCCACGTTCCTGAAAACCATGGAGAACGCACTTGGCGTCAAGCGCCAGCCGCAGGTCGGGCAGGCTCACGGCGTCAGGGACTTCGAGCGCTACGAAAGCCGTATGGAGGCCACCAACTACGCCCTCAACCACGATGACGGCGTCAGCCTGTCGTTCAGTAAGGCCGACCTGATCCTGGTCGGTGTGTCGCGCTCCGGCAAAACACCGACCTGTCTCTACATGGCGCTGCATTACGGCGTCAAGGCGGCCAATTACCCGTTGACCGAGGACGACCTCGAGAAGATGCGTCTGCCGCCTTTTCTGCGCCGCTTCAGGCACAAGATCGTCGGCCTCACGATCGATCCGGAGCGGCTGGCGGAAATTCGCGAGACACGCCGCCCCGGCAGCCGTTACGCCAGCCTGAAGCAATGCCGCGCGGAAGTCGACATGGCCGACAGCCTGCTGCGCATGGAAGGGATCACGGTATTTAACACGACCAACAGCTCGATCGAGGAGATCTCGAGCCGCGTACTGACCGAACTGGGCCTGCAGCGGGAGATGTTCTGAGGATTTACGCCGCCGGTCACGGCGGGAGGTTGGCGAACCATAAAAAAACCCGCCCGGATGGGCGGGTTCTGGGTATTTGGCGTCCCCTACCGGGTTCGAACCGGTGTTGCCGCCGTGAAAGGGCGGTGTCCTAGGCCTCTAGACGAAGGGGACATTGGTGGAGCTAGACGGGATCGAACCGTCGACCTCTACAATGCCATTGTAGCGCTCTCCCAGCTGAGCTATAGCCCCGCAAGGCGCGCAATCTTACGCAGTAAGCGCGAGCCTGTCAAACCAACGGAACCTCCGGCCTGCCGGTACGGCCGTCTGCGTGCCCGGACTGGCCGCCCCGCCGTTCGGGGGCGGCCAACGACACGCTGCTCGCACCAGGTATTCCGTGCAAGCCGGGTTCCGCTTCTACAACCCTATTTTAACCGAGCGCCTCGACAAATGGTAATGCTTCACCGCCGTGAATGCCTTCGTCCACAGGGCGCATGCTGGCCACGTTGTGACCCTGCTGCAGCAGGTAGTTCAACCATTTGTCCAGTGCCAGGTTCTGACGCCAGCTGCGCTGCAGCAGGTGCTGGTGCGGCAGACCGGGGTGCGCCAGCCTGCGGCAACCCTGCAACGGGTCGAACGACGTAACCTCCGCCAGGCGCGCGTCCTTGTACAGGCGAATATGGGCGTCCGGCGCAATTTCCGTTCCTTCCGCATTTTCGAATTGGTAGGTCAACCGCAAGAAATGCGTGTAAGGGTGTCGTTCGAGGATGTCCATTTTCAGCAGCGGCGAGTTTCGGACACGCGACTGAAAGGAATCACAAAAACTGACCTGCTCCGGAATCAACAATAGCATCCGCCGGTAGATTTCCGCCTGCATCTCCTGCAGGCGCTTCAGCCGCGGCTTGAAACAAAGTCCATGTTTTTGTCTGAAGGACACCATGGAAAAAAGCATATCACATTGCTGAAAAACCGTGGCGCCGCGAAAACGGCGGCCCGCAGCACAGCGCGGCGGGCCGACCGGCAATGTAAAGTGGCCCGCTTACCTGGCAGCGGCGAGACGCGGTGCGACGAATTCCTCGTCAACCGCCTTGACCAGGAGCTTGGGCGGCAACAGGCCCTGTGCGAGCAGGAAGTCGTGGTATTCGCGCTGGTTGAAAAGCCCCTTGAGCCGCATCTCGGTGCGGGCCCTCAGGGCTTGCAGGTTCTCGTAGCCGTAATAATACGCCGTGGCCTGCCCGGGTGAACGGAAGGTGTAGCGATCGATCTCGGTCTGCGCGTTGTCATCGTCCAGGACTACGTCCTCCATCAGCACGCGCTTGGCGTCCGCGGGACTGATCAGCCCGAGGTTCAGCATCGGGTCCAGCCAGATACGCGCGGCGCGCAGCATCCTGTCGTCCAGAGAGATCAACTGGCCCTCCATCGGCATGTAGGGTTTCGTAATGGCCTCGGCGTACAGGGCCCAGCCCTCGACATTGGCCGAGTTGAAGGCGAACAGCATGCGCGCGGTCGAAACCCCGGTGCGCAGCATCGTCGTGAACTGCATTTCATGGCCGGGGCGGGCTTCGTGCGCGGCCAGCGTCCACATCATCGCCGGGTAGGCGTAATCGCTTTGCGGCCAGCTTCCGTCCGCGTTCTGCTCGATCCTGGGCACGATGAACTCCGGAAACTCACCGGTATTGCCGATCATTCGCGGCACATCGAGATGGGCGGCGGGCAGCTGCGCCGTCTCCGCGGCCGTGGCCATGCGGACACGCGCGGGCTCCGCCGGCAGCGAGACCAGCCCCTCGCGCCCGATGATGCCGTCGATCTGCTGCATGACGCCACGGTACGCCGCCATCAGCCGGTCGCCATGCACCTGTTCCTTTTTCAGCAGCTTGATGACTTCCCGGTAGTCGGTGGTTTGGTAGCCTTTCTCCTTGGCGACCAGCGGCGCCAGCGCCATCATCTCGTTACGGATGTTCATGAAACCGACTTCACCGGTCCGCATCAGCGCCTCGGGCGAGTCCTCGACGCCGTACTGCTTGAGTTGCAGCTCGTACAGCTCGCGCGGCAGGACCGCCGATGCGCGCGTGTTCGGCAGGATGTTGTTCCTGACCCATTCGTTGTAGGCGGCCAATTGCCGCGACAGCAGATCCAGGTCGTCCTCGTAACCTTCGAGCCGGGTCGCCGCAAACAACTTTTTCAGCCCGGCGATCATGACCGGGGCGCGTTCCAGGTCCTGTTCGACCTCGCCGACGAACGGCTTGATTATGCCGGGTACCGAGGCGCGTTCGCTGAACCGTCGTTTGGCGGATTCGGTCAGCGGCTTGTAACCCTCGGCCCGGCCGGTGTATTTTTTCAGCCTGATCAGCGCGGCCCGCTGGCGTTGCAGCGGCACTTGCTTGTCCAGCAGTCCCTTGAACCCGGCAAAAATCAGGCCGGTGAGGTTGCCGTAGGGCAGCACGCGCTCGTACTCGACCGTGTTCGCCTCGATGTTGTCACGCGTGTCCTTGAGCATGATCTCGATGTCCTGCTTGACGCGCGGGTCCTTTTCCTTGGCCAGCAAATCATTGAGCATTCCGAGGTTGGCGTTGAAGTTGGCCAGCTCCCGTTCGTGCAGGTTTTCACGCAGGTCGTAGATCTCGGCATCGAAGCCTTCCACGCCGCTCTGGCTGGCAAATTCCGGCGCAAACCTGGCGCGGGATTTCAGGATGTCATAGGCGATCTCGTTGGAGCGTTCGATCCAGGCCGGGGCCGCGGTCGGCGCATCGTCGGCGAACGCCGGTCCGGAAAAAGGCAACGACATCGAGATCACGCTGACGCAAACAAACGCTTTGGCGCGGTGAAAATATGGCATGGGCGTCTCTCCGTAACAAATGGTCGGGTATGTGAACGCGATACTACATGCCGCAACGGGGCGTCGCATGGGTGATTGGTAATATCCCGCGGTTCGTCCCGGCGCGTAGAAACCCCCGTCCATCTGGTTCATAATGCCGCTTTCGCCGCGCTGTCCGCATGCAAGCATTCAACTGAACGACCGACCCAGGAAATGGCAACCCCGACTACATTGAAAGACACGCTGGGCAGACCCCTGCACGATTTGCGCATATCCGTGCTGGACCGCTGCAATCTGCGCTGCACCTACTGTATGCCGGAGGAATCGCTGCACGGCCGCGGCGTGTTCCTGCCGCCGCACTATCTTCTCAGCGATGGCGAGATCGAACTGCTGGTGCGGGTGTTTATCGGACTGGGGGTGGAGAAGGTGAGGTTGACCGGCGGCGAACCGTTGTTGCGGCCCGGTTTCACCGAACTCGTTGGCCGCATATCCCCCGTCGAAGGATTGCAGGACCTGGCGCTGACCACGAATGCGGTGTTGCTGCCCCGTATGGCGTCAAAGCTCAAGGCCGCCGGCCTGGGCAGGATCACCGTCAGCCTGGACAGCCTGGACGAGAAAATATTCCGGAAAATGGCGGGCGGCCGCGGCTCGGTGCAGGAAGTCCTGGACGGTATCAGGGCCGCCGAAGACGCCGGCTTCGAACATCTCAAGATCAATACTGTCGTACAGCGCGGCGTCAACGACCACGCCGTGCCTGAACTGGTCGGATACTTCCGGGGCAGTGGGCACACGGTCAGGCTGATAGAATTCATGGACGTCGGCAATGTCAACAACTGGGATCCCAACCTGGTCGTTCCGGGCTCGGCGATGTTGAAGATCATTCACGATCGCTGGCCGTTGCGGCCGGTCGCGGAGCAGGCCGCGGCCGAGACCGCGCGTCGCTACGAGTTTGTAGACGGCAGCGGGGAAATCGGGTTCATCAATTCGATTTCCGAGCCGTTTTGCGGCGATTGCTCGCGGGCGCGGATCACGGCGGATGGCATGTTCTACAGTTGCCTGTTCGCGGCCCGCGGGACCGATCTCAGGGATAAGGTTCGTGCCGGAATGAGCGAAGATGAACTGCGCGGCGAGATCAGGGCCCTCTGGTCAAAGCGCGCCGACCGGTACAGCGAGTTGCGCAGCAAGCTGCAAAAGCGCCAGCCGCACGTCGAAATGTACCGTATGGGCGGTTGAGATCGGGCCCGTGCAGCCGCACTTTTTCTTCTGACGGTGAGCGAAACGAGATGACAGCATTGCAGCCAGACAGACCGAACCACCGAAATCCGGGGAAGCGGCCATGAGCGCGCGGGTCCGGGTTCGTTATTTCGCCCTGTTTCGTGAGCAGACAGGTTGCGCCTCCGAGACACTGGAGTGGGCAGGCGGCACGGCGCGCGACCTGTTTGAGCTGGTCAGCGGGAAACATCCGGCGCTGACTGCCGAGGCCGCCGCGCTGGTGGCGGTCAACGACGAGATGGCCGACTGGGCGACACCGGTTGGAGAGGGTGACGAGATACTTTTTTTTCCACCGGTGGCGGGCGGATGACTTTCGCGATATCCGACAAGGCGATCGATGCCGCCGCGGCCAGGGCGGCCGTCGCCGACAGTTGCTGCGGCGCGCTGGCGGTATTCGAGGGCTGGGTGCGCGACCACAACGAGGGGCAGCCGGTCGAAAGACTCGAGTACGAAGTCTACCGGCCCCTGGCCGTCAAGGAGGGCGCAAGGATCCTCGAGGAGGCGGCGGCGCGTTTCGAAATCGAGCACGCGGTCTGTGTCCACCGGGAGGGCCTGCTGGAACTGGGTGAGATCGCGGTCATCGTTTGTGTTTCATCGGCGCATCGGGCCGCTGCCTTCGACGCCTGCCGCTATATCATCGACGAAGTGAAGACGCGCCTGCCCATCTGGAAGAAGGAGCACTACGTCAGCGGCATCAGTGAATGGGTCAGTTGCGAGCAGTGCGCACAGTCCGGGCACATGCACGGAGAGACTGCCGATGAATGACGCACTGATGCAGCACTACAGTGAAATCATCATTGAACACAGCCAGTTTCCGCACCACCACCGCAGTATCGCCGCGCCCAGCCACGAGGGCCGCGGCGAGAACCCCTTTTGCGGTGACCGGGTCAGGCTGCAATTACAGGTCGATCGGGATGACAGGATCACCGACGCGGCCGTTGAAACCACGGGCTGCGCGATCTGCATCGCCTCGGGGTCGCTGCTGGCGAGCCGTTTGCAAGGTCTGAGCCTGTCCGAGGCGGCCGACCTGTTTGCGAAAGTGCGCGGCGCGATCCTGTCCGGACCGCAGGAGCCTGTCAGCGAGGACCTGGGTGAACTGGCGGCGTTGTCGTTTGCGAGCCGTTACCCGTCGCGCGTCAAGTGCGCGACATTACCCTGGCACGTGCTCAAGAACGTGCTGGACGGTGACGAGTCGGTCGCAACTACCGAGTGAGATCCTTCCCCGCGCATTCCCGGCAGTCCGGGTCGCGCGGTATGCCCAGCGAGCGCCAGGCCCAGTGTCTGCCATCGAAGAGGTGCAATCCGGCGGGCATTTCCAAACCGGCGACGTGGGACAGCGCGAAATGGGCCGCGGCGGCCCCGACGATCCCGGCGACCGGCGCGAAAATGCCCGCACCCGGACAGTCTTCCAGCGTGTCCGGCGCCTGCCCATAGGCGCAGCGGTAACAGGCCTGCCCGTCCAGGTCCGGCCTTAACATCATCAACTGGCCTTCCAGGCGCACGCAGGACGCCATGACCCACGGGATACCGAGCGCCCTACAGTTGCGGTTGACGGCCAGGCGGGTGCCGTAGTTGTCGCTCGCGTCGATGACCAGGTCGCAGCCGGGGAAATGCTCCCGCATGGATTCATCGGACATGCGCAGGGACAGTGTCTCGAGTTCAACGTCCGGGTTCAGCGCGTGCAGCGCCCGCCCGCCCGCCTTGACCTTGGGTTCGCCGAGGTCTTCCGCGTGGAAAAGAATTTGCCGGGCCAGGTTGCTTTCGGCGATCGTGTCGAAATCGCACAGCGTCAATCGCCCGATTCCGCTCGAAACCAGGTACTGGGCGGCGGCGCAGCCCAGTCCGCCGAGCCCGATGAGCATCACGTGGGCCGCGCCGATGCACTCTTGCCCCGCCGCGCCGATGGCGTCCAGCGGCATGTGCGAGGCATAACGCGCGGTGGAGTTGTCAGTCTTCATTCAGTATCGCGCTGGCCGCGTCCGGCAAGCCATCGGGGTGTACCCAGTCGCCGCGTTTACCGCCGGACTTGTATAACAGCCTGACGCCCTCGATCTGCAAGGCCGCGTTGACCGGTTTGGTCAGGTCCCAGATCGTCAGCAACGCCAGGTTCAGGCCGCAGAGGGCCTCCATTTCCACGCCTGTCTTGGCGTCGATTTCCGTCAGCGCATATACTTCCACGCAATGATTCTTCGGGTCGAGCCGCGTATGTATGGCCACGCGATTCAGTGATATCGGGTGGCACAGCGGGATCAGCGCCGGGGTCTGCTTGGCGGCCTGGATTCCGGCGAACTCCGCCAGCGACAGCGCATCGCCTTTGGGCAGCGCCTTGTTTGCAATCAACTCGAAAGCGCGTGCGCCGACGCAAATCCTGCCGTAGGCCAGCGCCCGTCTGCGCGTGACCGGCTTGGCCGCCACATCGGCCATCGAATAGCCGTGCCCTACGTGTTCGGATCGTTCGTCTTTTATTGACATGTTTGTTCCTTTTCCTGACCTCAGCACACAGCAAGAAGCCGTTCCAGCCAGGCTCGCTTTTCAGATTGTGGCAGGAAGGACGACTTAAAACCATTACCGACCAGCGTGATGATTTCTTCGCGGTCCAGATCGATACCGTCGATCAGGGCAAAGTAGTTTTCGTTGACATAACCGCCGAAGTAGGCCGGATCGTCGGAGTTGATACAGGCATTGAGGCCCTTCCGGAGCATTTTTCTGACCGGGTGCCGCGTCATCGCGGGAATGACGGCGAGACGCGCATTGGACAGCGGGCAAACGGTCAGCGGTGTCTGCGCCGCGGCCAGGCGCCTGACCAGGGTCGGGTCTTCCAGCGCGCGGTTGCCGTGGTCGATACGGTCCACGCCCAGCAGGTCCAGGGCCTCGGAGATATAGGCCGGCGGCCCTTCCTCGCCCGCATGGGCGACGCGTTTGAGACCCATTTCGGCGGCGCGGGCGAATACACCCCGGAACAGGGAGGGCGGGCGGCCGACCTCGGACGAGTCGAGGCCGACGCCGGTAATCCTGTCCAGGTAGGGGCGCGCGGCGTCGAGCGTCTCGTGAGCGCTTGTTTCATCCAGGTGACGCAGGAAACACATGATCAGACGGCTTGAAATCGACAGCTCGGAACGTGCGCGGTCCAGCGCCCCGCACAAACCGGTCATGAAGGTCTCAAAGGCGACGCCGCGTTCGGTGTGTCCCTGGGGGTCGAAGAAGATTTCGCAGTGGACGATATTCTGCCGTTGGCAGCGAAGCAGGTAGGCCCAGGCAAGGTCAAAAAAATCCTGTTCGGTTCGCAGTACCGACATGCCTTGATAATAAAGATTAAGAAAATCCTGTAAGCAACTGAAATTATAGGCCGAGACAACGGCATCTATATCCGAGTAAGGCAGTCGGACCCGGTTGCGCTCCGCCAACGAAAGCATCATCCCGGGCTCCAGGCTGCCCTCGATGTGTATATGCAGTTCGGTTTTTGGCAACTGCGTAACCCATTCTTTAAGCGCTTGCGTCATTTGAATCCGATCATATACGATTGGCGAAAGGGGTTTGTACGACCACACTGGAAACCGTCATTTTCCAAAGGGGGAATATCATGACGAAACGTACCGCATACCGGGTGATTCTGGCCATCGCCGCATTCTATATTCTTTTCCGATACTTTACGCCCTAGTGCGCCTTCATTGTTGCTCTGAAAAAGAACTAGCCGTTCATGTCAATCCGCGACGACCGTTTCCTGACGCTGCACTTTTGTCAGGCGGTGCTCCTCGCATTGGCGTTTTTGCCCGTCTGGCAGGTGTCCGCGCGGGAAGCTGCGCCTGTAGCGGTCAGCGTTTTCGGCGATGGCGACCCGAGCAACGGGATCGAGGATGACCGCCGGCCGCTGTTCGGTGAAACGGGGCGGGGGATCACTCCGGCCGAGCTGCGCATCAACGCCGGCACCATTTTCTGCGACGGCAAACTCAGGGGCAGCGCCGTCGCTCTCGACACCCGCAGCTACGCTCCCGGACTCAAGGGCGTGGTGCTGAGCACGGCGGCTCATGTCATTTACGACCTCGACGAAAAGACGCTGTTTACACAATGCGAATTTCATTACCTGGCCCTGGACCAACTGTCTCGGTACCGGGCTGCGATCGACATGGGGCGTGCAAGACTGGGTGGCTTCGACCCCGCACGCGCCACCAGCGAACCCGCGTTCGGTCGCGGTGACTGGGCTTTTCTGTACGTACCGGCGGCCTGGTCCGGCTTCGACCCAGGCGGGAACCTGGAGGCGCGCGATTTCTCACTGACCGCCGATGCCGGGTTCCATCGCGGGGGCGTCAGAATGCGTCTGGTCGCTTTTGACGGCGCGGCCGGCGCAATCAGCATCAGCCCGCACTGCACCGCGCGCCTGAGCCGGGCGGACGACCTTGGCGGCGGTATTTGGCCGGGTCAGTTGCTCGACGATTGTGATTCGGAACAGGCCGCATCGGGCGGCGCGATCATCGCCGTTTCCGGTGACCGGCAGTACCTCGTCGGAATCCGCCTGGGTACCCACTGGAGTCCCCGGGCGTACCCGCAGGCGCGGTATCCGCATGGGCCGCCGCCCGGTTCGGTTTGGGACCGCCGGCTACATACGAATTTCGGGCGGGCCTTCGACCGGGACCTGCTCTCGGCGCTGCGGAAATATTGCCGGGACGTGGAGCAGGGCCTCAACCCGCCCCTTTGACCATGGCCATGGCGATGGCGATGGTCAGGGGTCCAGCCCGGCGATCAGACGAATCTGTCCGGCGTCATTTTCCGGGATACCGGTGCAATTCGCGGATAAAAGCACTCTATAACAGGCGGTTACCGGGGCGGCGGTTCTTTATTTGATTGACTTACGAACAGAACTGCTGGTATCGTATCCGCCCAAGTCCGGATGTCTACGAATCGATACTGTACGGAAACGACCCGATTACAGCATCAGACGAGAAAAGCTTGGCGCGGAATAAGCATGAGCAGCGCAAAGCAGTGAAGCCAAGTATGGCATCGCCCACGAGTCGAGTGGGAACAGACAAGGAAGACAAGGACAGCACCCGTCAGACTGCACGACAACAGCCGTTGTCTGCCTCGTATAACGTGCAATTCACCGCCTGCTTCAAGGGTATTAAGGGAAGCGTGTAACCGTTGCCGCGAGGCCTGCGGGGCACGTAAGACAAGCGGGTAGACAATTATGTTTTTTTACGCAGCTCTTTTTATCGCCAGCCTCATTGTCGCGGCGGTAAGCATATGGCTGTACCGGTCCATCACCGGTGCCGGACGCAAGGTTTACAAATCGATATTGCCGAGTTCCAAGAGCAAGAGCGCACTCGAGCGCCACTTGGATCACGTCGCGCTGAGAAACAGGGGCCGGGGGACTGCTTCGCCCTGGGGCTCGGGCGACAGGACAAGACCGGGGCAACACGCACGTGTCGTCTCGCAGTCGCGGTCTGCGGCGAACTATCGTGCCGAGGGCGACGGCAAGCGCGAGTCGCGGGGCGGCGCAAATTACGGCAGACCGAGGAGCGGCCTGGCGCTGGGCTCGCAGCACACCTGGGCGTGCCGCGACGAAGAATTCGAATTCGCTGGCAAGACCTATACGGTCAAACGCCAGGCCAGCACCAAGTAGGCAGCCGGGCACCGCCTGCTCCCGCCGGCCGACCGGCCCGCCGACGCCCCGGTGCGGCGCTCAGCTTCTTTTCAGGCAGGCCGGCAGGTCGATGTTCTCGTTGCCGGGTATCTTGATTCCCATCGGTACGCTTTCCACCCCCATCTCTTCATCCGGAAAGGGCCGCAATAGCCCGAGTGCGGTACGCTTGTCCCCGCGCAACCAGCGTGCCGCGTCCGCGCTGCGGCCGATGATGGCCGGTGAACGGTTGTGCCCGACCGATTGCAGCACCCGGTTCGGGTCCACGGTGATGATGCTGACGCTGATCATGGATCGGCCATTTTCTGTGCGAAAGCGGCTGGCCAGCCCGCACAGCAGCCAGAACGGTGCATGCAGGGGAAACACCGCATACGGGACCTGCGGCTTTACGCGTGCGTCGAATTCATAAAACCAGGAAACCGGGACCAGAACACGAAAGTCCTTTGACCAGGCGGGCATGAAGCTGGGCGCGAACGGCGGGTCGCCGTCGCGCAGACGCGCGTTGGCGGTCGACAGCAGCCGGCCCTGGCGGTTGCGCGGCAATCGGCCCCCGGACCACGCCGGCAGATACGGCCAGACCGCTTCCGCCGGTTCGTCGGTTGCGTCATGGGCGTAAATGACCGGCAGCGTTTCCCACACCATCGAGTCCGGTTCGGATTTGCGCCGCAGCCTGGACGGTGAAATATTGATACGGTCGGCGGGATCCGCCGGCAAAGCGGCCGGCGGCGTCAGGCTTTTCGCCCAGGCGTAAACGTCCTTCCAGGCGATTTTGTAAACGGCTGTCTTTCCGCACATGGCCTTATATTACACGAGCTCGAAGGCTGGGCATCGACGGCAAGAAACGAGTCCGCGCCCAACCGTGCGGCACGACCGCCCGCGGGCGGGTTTGCGCCCTTATCGGTATTTGAGAAAACGGCGCGGTAAATTGTCTATCATTGCAGGCAGACAAAGAACAATTCCAAGGGAACCCGTTATCGTCAAACAATCCGCCATAACGCAGGCCAAGGGTCAGCTCACGCTGGTCCCCAGCCAGTTTGCATTGCAGACGCAACTCGTGGCCAGGGCCGGGGGCACACGGGCCGGCGACGGCTTTTCCGTGTCCGGGCTGCTTACACTCTCGCAATGGGTAAAAGCGCTTTCCTACCGGGCCGACCTGCTGGCCGGGCGCGCGGCGGCCTTCTCCCCGGGGGCGCAACAGATCCACGAGCTGTGGACACGGGTCATCGCTCGACAGTCGCCGGATATTGCCCCTCCGGCGTGCAGGGCGCTGGCTCGGCAGGCGCGGGCTGCGGACCGTCTGATCGGCCAGTGGTTGGAAGGGGCTGGGCATGACGGGGCTTTCCCGCCGCGGTTCCTGCGGTGGCGCGCCGGGGTGCGCAGCGCCATGCGGGACAATAACTGGTTTGCGCCGGAGGACTGGCTGCGCCACCTGCAAACGCAGCTGCAAAACGGGATCGTCGGCGCCGGGGTTCTGCCGCAGTGTATCGTCTTGACCGGTTTTCCCGAGATCACGCGGTTGGAAGGGGCCCTGTTGCGCGGGCTGCGGCAGGCGGGTGTCCGGGTCGAACGCGAGACTCCGCGCGAGCGGCGGCCGGACCGCGTCAAAGTGTGGCACTACGAAAGCTTCGAGCACGAACTGGCCAGCATGGCGCAATGGGCCAATGGAGAAGTCGCCGCCGGAAAAACCCGCGTCGCGGTCATCGTCAACGGCCTGGACGAGGTCAGGGAACGCGTCCGGCGTGTGTTCGAAGACACCTTCCATCCCGGCCGGGTGCTGGGTCTGGGCGGTTTTGCCAACGCCGGTTTCCACATGTCCTGCAAGGCGCCACTGGCGACGCAACCCGTGGTCCAACAGGCGCTGGAACTGTTGGCCATATCTGTGGGCGGCCCCCGCAAAGCACTGGAGTTCCCGTCGGTCAGCCGCTTCCTGCTGGCTGGAAACTGGGCCGGTGCCGCGCAGGAGCGACTGTCCCGGGCGGCGCTGGAACTGCACCTCAGGGAAAAGCGCCGCTACCGCGTGTCGCTGGCGGGG
>Ga0210122_1000346_pt1 | contig 15682 bp, 16 predicted proteins | sample Muzzi_CordB_D2_FD_185530 | JGI IMG/M metagenome (GOLD analysis project Ga0210122, IMG submission 185530) | Wetland microbial communities from San Francisco Bay, California, USA, that impact long-term carbon sequestration - Muzzi_CordB_D2 (SPAdes) | ecosystem: Environmental > Aquatic > Marine >... | reverse complement strand
AGGAAGTCCTCGCCGCAGGACAGGCCCTGACTGACGACAAGATGGCGACCATGGACTGGTACGTCCAGGGCGTTCAGAGCTAGCAGGAAACCCGGCCGCGCGGAGCGATCCCCGCGGCCGGCTCCTATTCGGCCGACGGCAACTCCAGCCCCACGGTCGCCTTGGCCATTATTGGTGACACCCGATCCACCAGGAAATCTGCGAAAGCCCTGACTTTCGCGGGCAACAGGCGACGATGGGGATAAAGCACACCCAGCGTCAGCGGCTCCGGCGGGAACCCGGCCAGCAGGGGCTTCAGCCGCCCCTCGCGCAAATCATCCGCCACTTCCCACACAGGCTTCATGACGATGCCATGGCCGGCAACCGCCCACTGGGTCAGCACGTCGCTGTCGTCGGCATCCATCCGTCCCCCGACATTCAGCGTAATCTGGCCCTTGGGGCTGTTCAGGGTCCAACGGAACTGTTTCGACCCGGAAAATCGCAACAGCAGGCAGTTATGGGCCTTCAGATCATTTGGCGTCCCAGGCTCGCCATGGCTGTCCAGATAGGACGGTGCGGCGCAGAGCACACGCGGGCAATCGGCGATCTTGCGTATCACCAGGCTGGAATCGGCCGGCACGGAAAGCCGCACGGCGGCATCCACGCCTTCCTTGATGAGGTCGAGCAGATGGTCGGACATGCGCACCTGCACCTCGACATTGGGCGCGGTTACCTGGAATTCGGGGATCAGCGGCGCCAGGATGCGCCGCCCGAACACCAGCGGCGCTGTTACCTTCAGCGTACCGCGCGGCGCCGTCCCTGCACCAGCCACGCTGGTCTCGGCCTGTTCCACCGCGCGCATGACCTCCAGACAGGCCTCGTAATACAGCATGCCCTGTTCGGTCGGCTGCACCTGGCGGGTGGTACGGTTGAGCAGCCGCGCGCCGATATGGCCCTCGAGCTGCTGTATACGGTGGCTGACCACGGCCGGCGACAGGCGCAAATTGCGCCCGGCGGCCGAAAAGCTGCCAAGCTCGACCACCCGCACGAAAACCCTGATATTCTCAAGAAGCGCCATTTTGTCCCCATCCCGCCGAAATCATGCCACTGTTTGATTTTTTTTGAAAGTGATACGAATTGCACAGGCTACCGTTAGGGACACCAAGCCGTTAGAAAATAATGCATGGAACAGGGTTTAACGGAGTAACCGCCATGGATGCATTGATCACCGAATGGATCGGCATGATGCTGCGCTGGACGCATGTCATTGCCGGCATCGCGTGGATCGGCTCGTCCTTCTATTTCGTCCATCTGGATCTCAGCCTGCGCAAGCGCGACGGGCTGGCGCCAGGCGTCGGCGGTGAGGCCTGGCAGGTCCATGGCGGCGGGTTCTACCGCATGCAGAAATACCTCGTGGCGCCGGCTGAAATACCGGAGGACCTGACCTGGTTCAAATGGGAGGCCTATGCCACCTGGATAAGCGGCTTCCTGCTGCTGGCGACCGTCTATTATTCCAGCGCAGATCTTTATCTCATCGACCGGGGCGTGCTCGACCTCACCCCGGTAACCGCTGTTATCGCCAGCCTGGCGCTGCTTATCGGGGGGTGGATCGTCTACGACCTGATGTGCCGCTCGCCGCTTGGCAGGAACGATGCGCTGCTGATGTTGGTCGGCTTCGCGCTGCTGGTCGCCATCGCCTGGGGTTGCACGCGGATATTCAGTGGACGCGGCGCCTATATCCAGGTTGGCGCGCTGGTCGGCACCATTATGGCCGCCAATGTGCTGATGATCATCATACCCAACCAGCGCAAGGTGGTGGCCTCGCTGCTGGCCCAGAAGGAACCGGATCCGCACCTCGGCGAGCAGGCCAAGCAGCGCTCACTGCACAACAATTATCTCACCCTGCCAGTGCTGTTCCTGATGATCGGCAACCATTACCCGATGAACTTCGCGACCGAATGGAACTGGGTGATCGTCGCCGTGGCCGTCGTGATGGGCGTTTCCATCCGCCACTTCTTCAATTCGCAGCATGCCGGCAAGGGATCTCCCTGGTGGACCTGGGCCGTCGCAGCGGCGGGCAGCCTGACGATATTGTGGCTGAACAGTTTTCCCGTTGGAGCGCCGGCCATGGGCCAGGCGGCCGGACGGGAGCGCGGCGAGGACTTTGCCGCGGTCGAGGAAGTGATATCGTCGCGCTGCTCCATGTGCCACGCGGAGGAGCCCGTCTTGGAAGGCGTCGCCAGACCGCCACTGAACGTGCGGCTGGAAACGCCCGAAGACATCCTGCGCGAGGTCTCACGGATCAAAATGCAAGCTGTTCTGTCGCGGGCCATGCCGCCGGGCAATGTGACCGGGATGACAGAAGAGGAACGCCATCTGATCGCCGCCTGGTTGGCGGCCCGCGAGGGGTAACGTAAATGGTGGGCAGGACCGCGATAAAGGGACGGTTGCTGGATTTCGTCGCCGACCCTGCCGAGGCCGGTGAGGAGGCCAGCTATCGCTATATCGCGGACGGCGCCGTTGTCATGGAGGACGGCAAGATCGTCTCCACCGGACCGGCGGCCGACCTGCCGGCGGATATCCCGGTTGAGGATTACGGTCAGGCGCTGGTGATGCCCGGCCTGATCGACACCCATATCCACTATCCCCAGACCCGCGTCATTGCCTCCTATGGGGCACAGCTACTGGAGTGGCTCGACAAATACACGTTCGTCGAAGAACAGAAATTCGCGGATCCGGCCCATGCCGCCGCGGTCGCGCGCTTCTTCTTCGACGAGTTGCTGCGCAACGGCACCACGACGGCCGCCGTCTATTGCACGGTGCATCCCCAATCCGTCGAGGCCTTCTTCACCGAGTCCGAACGGCTGAATGCACTGATGATCGCCGGCAAGGTGATGATGGACCGCAACGCGCCCGATGCCTTGACCGACGACGCGGAACGAGGGTTTTCCGAGAGCGCCACGCTGATCGAAAAATGGCACGGGCGCGGGCGCCAACTTTACGCCGTCACCCCGCGCTTCGCGATGACCTCCACCGAGGCCCAGCTTGAAGCCGCCGGTGCGTTGCTGCGCGACTACCCAGGCGTTTATATGCAGACTCATCTGGCGGAAAACCGTGCCGAGATCGCCGCCGTCAAGGAACGGTTCCCCTGGAGCCAATCCTATACCGATGTCTATGACCGGTTCGGCCTGCTGGGCTCGCTTTCAATTTTCGGCCACGGCGTACATCTGTCGGACCAAGAAATCGCGCGCCTGGCGGAAACCGGTTCTACAGTCGCCTTCTGCCCCACTTCCAACCTGTTCATCGGCAGCGGCCTGTTCGACATGGCACGGCTGCGCGAGGGTGGCGTAAAGGTCGGGCTGGCCACCGATGTCGGGGGAGGCACCAGCTTCTCGATGCTGCGCACCGCGGCCGAAGCTTATAAGGTGCTGCAGCTAAACGGCGAGAACCTGCCCGCCCTGCAGGCCTTCCACCTGATGACCAGAGGCAATGCCGAGGCTCTGGGACTTGCCGACAGGATCGGCACGCTGGAGCCCGGCAGCGACGCCGATATCACCGTGCTGGACTCCTGCGCCACCCCGGCCATGGCCCACCGCATGGAAACCGTCGAAGGCGACCTGGCGGAGGAACTGTTCGTGCTGATGACGCTGGGCGACGACCGCGCGACAAGGGCGACCTATGTGGCGGGCAATCGGCTGTATAGCGCGGACTGAATCCGGCCGTCACATATCCTTGGCGATCAGCGCCAGGAAATCGCCCGGTTCCATAAGCGATTTGTGGGTGCGGCCGATAAGGGTGCCGGCGGTGCCGGCCTGATAGACAACCGGCTCACGCTGCGGCTGTTCGGGGAAATGGATGCGTCCCACCGGTTCGCCCTCGGCCACCTCCCGGTCGAGATCGACAAGCAATTCGAAAATGCCTCGGTCGTCGCAGATCAGGAAACAGCCCGGATCGGGCATATGCATCAGGCGTGTCGCTGGCAGGCCCAAGGATTCGCGGGTTGCAGGCCTGCCATCGTTCAGCCCGAAATGGATCAGCAGGTTGCGCACGCCCGCGTCGGCGATGGCGACCGTATGGGGCGTGGTTGTGCCGCCGCCACCTAGCTCGGTACTGACGAAGACCTTGCCCATCTCCTCGACCGCGGTGTCCAGCATGCCCTCGGCGTCCAGTTCCACCAGTTCCAGCGCGATCGGCGCACCGAAGGCGAGCGTTGCCGCCCTCGCCTTCCCGGTCAGCGCTCTGTCGGGCAGGCAGTGATAGGCGGCAAAGGGCGAGAAATAGAGAGTCTTGCCACCGGAATGGATATCGCAAAGCGCGTCGCAGCGAGGCATGATTTTATGCTGCAGGAAATGGGCGATCATCTGCGAGATCGTGCCGTCGCGCCGGCCCGGGAAGGCCCGGTTCATGTTCACACCGTCGATGGGGGAGGTCCGCGTGGCCATCATCACGGCGGGAAAATTCAAGGCCGGGATCACGATAAGCTGACCGCTGATCTCCGCCGGGTCGAGCGCGCGCACCAGCTTCATCAGTGCAATCGGCCCCTCATACTCGTCGCCATGATTGCCGCCGGTCAGCACCACCACCGGCCCCTCGCCATTGCGGACCGACACGACAGGCAGCCGCACCGCCCCCCATGCAGAATCATTACGCGAATGGGGAATCGTCAGATGCCCGAAATGCTTACCGCTTGCGGCGAAATCGATGCTGGATGAAACCTTGGGCTCGCCCGATCCACCGTCATTCATTCCAAAATCCTCCGCTACTGGCGTGCCGGCCCCCGTGGCGGCATGAAATCGTCAATGTAATCCTGGATCACGCGGTCCAGGTTTTCGTCGTTGGGCAGGCCCAGGGCCAGTGCACGCGGCGCCTCGCAGCGAGGGGCCCAACCGGCGACGATCGCTTCAATCGCCGGATCCGGCCTGATTGTGATCGGCCCCGGCAGGATATTGTTGGCGGCAGCCACGCGCTGCACCCCCGCTATCATCTCCGCTACGCTATAGCTGTGGCTGGGGAGCATCACCGCGCGATCATCGCCGATATCCTTACCGTCGGCTTCATGGAGACGCAGGATTCCCTCGACTGCGTTACGGTATCCCAGCAGGGCCATGCGGGCGTCCGCAGCGACCGGCAGAACGCATTCCTCGCCGTTGAGCGGCTCGCGGAAAACGCCGCTGGCGAAGCTGGACGCCGCCGCGTTCGGCTTACCGGGACGGATAAAGATGGTAGGCAGGCGTGCCGTCCGCCCGTCGAAGAAACCCTTGCGCGTGTAGTCGTTGACCATCAACTCGCCGATGCTCTTGGTCATGCCGTAGGTGGTTTGCGGCGTCTGCTTGGCGAGGTCGCCCGCAACATCGGGCATGGCCGAACCACCGAACACGGCCACTGAGCTGGCGAACACCACGCGGGGCAGGCCGGCGCGGGCGCGCGCGGCCTCGAAGACATGCCGCCCGCCATCCAGGTTGACCCGCATGGCGAGGTCAAAATCCTTCTCGCCGCCGCCGGACACGACCGAGGCAAGATGAAACACTGAAATATCGTCGCGGTCGACCAGACCGAACACCGTATCCCGGTCGGAAATATCACCGGCCTGCATGACGACGCGCTCGTCAAGCCCGCCGGGCAGGCTGTCGGGTATGGCCTGGTCGAATAGCAGGATGCTGTCCACCTCTTCGCTTTGGCCCGAGGGGCCGGTCAGCCTGCCGCGCTTGAGAATGGCGCGGGCCAGATTCAGGCCAAGGAATCCGGCCCCGCCGGTAATGACGACCTTCATGGATGTTCTTCCCGCCTATCAGTAGGTTGCACGTCCGCCGGACAGGTCAAACACGCCGCCCGTGGTGAACGAATTCTCCGCCGACGCCAGCCAGGCCACCATGGCGGCTGCCTCTTCCGCCAGCAGGAAACGCCCGCGCGGGATCTTGGCCAGCATGTAATCGATATGCTCCTGCGTGATCTGGTCGAAGATGCGGGTTCTCACAGCAGCCGGCGTGATGCAGTTGACCGCGATATCGTAGGCCGCCAGTTCCTTGCCCAGCGATTTGGTCAATGCGATGACGCCCGCCTTGGCGGCGCTGTAATGCGCGGCGTTGGGGTTGCCTTCCTTGCCGGCGATGGAGGCGGTATTCACGATGCGGCCGTAATTGCGCGCGATCATGCCGGGCACCACCGCGCGGCAACAATAGAAGATACCGTTCAGATTGATGTCGATGACCTGCCGCCAGTCGTCGGGCGGGCATTCCCAGACCTTGCCGATAGATCCCGCGATCCCCGCGTTGGCGACCATGATATCTACCGGAGCCAGCGCCTTCTCGGTATCGCGCACAGCCTGCTCGACGGTCGGCAGATCGGTTACGTCTACCACGACCGCTTGGGTCCTGCCGCGCCCCGAAAGTTCACCGGCGGTCTTTTCCACGAGCGCCCTGTCGCGATCCCACAGACAGACTGCCGCCCCCGAATCAAGAAAGCGCTCGGCGATGGCGCGCCCGATACCCTGAGCCCCGCCGGTTACAACGGCCGTTCGGCCCGTTAGATCGATCTGGTTCACTGGTACCCCCAACTAGAGTGCTTTAGACGCTCCGGTGCAGCTTTATCATCTTATCGGCGCCGGTTCAAAGCATCGACTGAGTTCGCTCAGCAGGACCTTGGTCGCCACCGCGAGTTCGCAATGGAAACCGGAGAGTTGCCGCAAGCCACCTTAGCCAAATTCCTGACGGAGACGCTCGGGGCCGCCGCCAAGACCTGTCACGACGGTGACATCGCCTTCGTCTGTATGGACTGGCGCCATATGAGCGAACTGCTCGACGCTGGCAAACAGGTATTCCGAGAACTCTGGTATCTCCACGGCCCCATACGCGCACTGAGCCGCCGATCCGGGATGACGGCTCGCACCCCGATTCGGCGGGGAAGACTCTCAGAATTACTGCGCCGCCGGCGCCGCTGGCTGGGAACTCGACGGTTGTGGCTGGCGGGGCTGCTGCTGCGGCGCGGGGACGCGGGGCTGCGGTTGCACCGGCGTCTGGCGGAGCGGGCTTGCGACAGGGGCCGTCTTGCGCCGCCGGACGCCACGGCGAGGATTGTCTTCCTCGATCAGGGGCAGCGCGACGCGCACGCCCTCTCGGGTCAGCACCACCTTTCCCGGCTCGATCGCCTCCACCGTCCAGCCGTTCTCCACATTGTCGCCGACGCGCGCCACCAGGGCGGGTTCGGTCTGCCGCCCGGGCCGCGCTGACTCGAGGATTGCCACGCTGTCCGGCCCGGCCATGACGATGCCGGTAACAAGCAGGTCGGGCTGCGCGGTTCCGGTGGGCGCGGCGGCGGCTTCCGGCTGATCCGCCGGTCGGCGGCCGGGGCTGAATAGCGGTCTCAGTGCGATCACCGCGAAACGGCTTTCTGGCGGTGGGCTATCGGACCGTACGGCGCTGGGCTGGCCAACGTTCACGGCATTCGCCGGGGATTGGGCATGCACCCCCGGATCGTTTTCCGCGGCAAGCCGGCGCACCAGCATATCCGGATCGGCGCGGTGCAACGCCAGCAGGCCACCCCCGGCGAAGGCAAAAAGGAGAAACAGCGCGGCTAGCGCGCGCCGTCGCGTCGGGCGGCGGCGGGTCATGGTTTTGCCTCCGGAATATAGCCGGCGAGATCGAAGCGGACCAGCAGCATGTCTTCGGCCTGCGCCTCGCCGCCGGCTGGATTGCGCCGCACCCGGCCGCCGCTGCGCGCGCGGACTTCCAGATTGTCGACGAACAACAGGGTCGGCGCGGTCTCGAGGCCATAAAGAATTCTTAATAGCGCCTTGGCGTCACCCTCCAGGGCCACGCGCACGGCAATACGGCGGAAACTCTCTTCCTCTTGTGGCGGCAGGATCTGGATGCTGCGTAGGACCACCCCGTTAGCGGCGGCGATCCGGCCCAGGCGATTCTGCAGATCGGCCGCCGCCAGGGCGTCGTTGCCGCCGGTGAGTTGGCGGGTACGGGCCGTAGGGTCGCGTTCGATGCGCGCCAGTTCCGCCTCCAGCGACGGTGCCGTGGCAGCGAGCGCGCGCAGCCGGGGAAGCTGTTCCTCGGCCTTGGCCACGGTTTCGCGATAGCCGGCGAACAGGTCGAACAGCGGCTGCGCCGCACCCAGCCAGACCAGCGCGCAAAGCCCGACGAGAATGGCCAGCGCCAGCAGGCGCCCGGCGAGCGGCGGCAAGCGGCGGTCGCCGGCTCGGCGGCCGGTGCGGCGATCCCCGTTACTGTTCATGGCGCACTCTCCGGCGCGGCAGCAAGTTCAAAGGTGAGGTCGAAGCGCTCGGCGTCGATGCCGGGAACTCGGGTCACCGGTGAGGTAAAGCGGGCGTTACGGAAGGCCGGGCCGCGCTCGATCAATTCCAGCACCGTCGAGGCCGCCGGCGCATACCCCCGCACGCGCACCTCCGCGCCCCTGACATGTAGCTCGAACAACCAGCTATCATCGGGCAGCAGCCGGGTCAGGTCGGCCAGCACCGCGGTCATCATCGTGGCCTCACTCTTGCGGCGCACCAGGAAACCACCGGCCTTGGCGCGAAGGTCCAACCGGTCACGCAGGTCGGCCGCCGCGACGGCGGCCTTGCGGGCCTCCGAAAGCACCAACTCGGCATCCGCCGCGGCGCCACGTTGCGCCTCCAGCGGGAACCATGCCGCCGCCACCATCAATCCACCCGCCAGCAACCCCAGAACCGCCAGCCCCAGCCGCCCGCCGCGCGATGGCGCTGACCGTCGCGCGCCGCCCGAAAGATCGAACGCGGGCGCCGCCATGTCGTCGATGCCGGCCACCGTAACCGCCGAGGGTTCCAGCCCCCACTCGCCCACCATGGCCAGAATCCGATCCACAGCCTCGATCGGCGCGACCAGAAACTCCACCTTTATCCTTTTTGCGGCATAGTCGCGGTCCGCGATACGGAAGTCGTATCGCACCTGTTCCGGGCGGTAGGGGGTCTGGCGATCGAGTTCAAAATACAGTAGCTCGCGCAAGCCTTCCTCGGCGACCATGGGCAGGTCGAGAAGCTTGTGCAGCACCTGGTCGACGCCCAGCGCCAGCACTATGTCAGTTCCCCTCGGCGCATGTTCGCTCAGGATTTCAGTAACGGCGGCACGCAACGCATCGCCGGACTGACGAAGGTCCACCCGGGCGACTTCCTCCATCGCCCCGTCGGTGGCATGGCCGACAACCAGTTCATCGCCGTCGATCGAAAAGCCAAGAACTCCGCCCGCGCCGGCGAAAGCGCGGCGCAACGCGCCCGGCACCAGCGCCCCGAGTTCGCCCAGCCACCAGGCCAGGAACCGGGAGGCCGCCCCCCCTGCATGCTTTATCGCAGTCCGCATTACGCTTGCGTTTCCATTCCTTCAGGCCAGCCAGGATAGCACGCCTCGCCATGGCACCGCCAATAGCACATGTTCACCGATTGCGGCATCCCGAACCCGTCTCCGCCAGCAAGCAACCCGGCAACGTAGTGATCCGCCTGGCGACCAGCAGGTCGGTCCAAAGCGCCTTGCGCCCGTTGGTAAAGGTAACGCGCAGCCTTGTCAGCGCCGGCAGTTCTTCGCGGCCGCGCCAGTCGCCGGACCATGGGGCTGCCCCGTCGCGGGCGCTCTCACGGTAGGAAAATTCCGCCTCCTCGATGCCGTCCAGCAAAAGATGGATTTCATTCTCCTCCCCGGTTGCCGTATCCAGGCTGTCCCCACGATGGAACAGCCGGCGTTTGAGGATCAACTGTTTCCCGGCGCCGGAATTGTCTTCGATAACGGAGAGTTGCAGGCGCTGTAAACCGCCGAGCCCGAAATGCGGCGCCAACGGCGCCACGAAGGTAAGCGATTCGCGATCTCCCTCATAGGCCAGATGCCCCTCGCTGTCGCGATCGGTGATGAAAACCGGGACCGCCTGCGCCAGTTCGCGCGCCAGGAAGGCCCGTACAACCTGGTTCCTGCCATTTTCCTCAGCCTTCGCCGTAACCGTCTCCCAGGTACGCGCGCCGAGCCGGATACCACCGAGCGCCATGGTCGAGATCAACCCGAGCAGCAACAGCGCCACCAGAAGCTCCAGCAAAGTAAAACCCGCCATGCGACGGTTCGTTCCGTTGTGTTGGTTGAGGCGGCGCGGCGTCATCGGCGCGCCAACCTGATGGTCGACATGGACAGCGAGCGGTTTTCCCGCGCGCCCCAGGTAACGGTCACGGTCACCGCCAGGGGCTCGATATCCCCAGTGCCGAACTGCGCCGCAGGCTCCGGCAGCGGCGCAAATTCCATTTGCCAGCGGTATCCATCTTCCGTCTCGCCGGCCTCGATCCCCTGCCCGGCTATGCCATCCGCATCGATCCGCGACAGTTGCTCGCGCGCCAAGGCCGTGGCATGGGCGTAATCCTCGCCCAGACGCACCGACCGCAGCGATCCCGAAAACAGGCTGAACAGCGCACCCAGCGAAAAGGCCAGAATCAGGAAGGCGACGAGTACCTCGATCAGCGTAAAGCCTCGGCAGGTCTCCGATCGCATGTTCACCTTATTGCTCCATTTCGACCGCGCCAGTCAGCCAGTCCACCGCAATCACATAGCTGTGCCCGCCACTGGCCAGTGTTACCCGACCGCCGGTTGCACTGCCATCCGGGAAAAACCGTATGCGGCCCGTGTTTTCATCCTCTAGCTCGGATCGCGCCGTATAGAGAGAGATTTCGAGGCCATCGGGGAGGGTCATTTCGGCCTGGGCGGAACCGGCGCGGTAGACGCCGCGCTCGGTGTCCAAAACGAACGTTTCGCTACGAAAACCAGCTATTGATGCGCTACGGGTCTGACGCAGGGCGGAGGCAAGTTCGATCGCCGCCGAGCGAACCTCGGCGCCCGGCCGCGCCCCTCCCAGCATTACCGGGATGGCCGCCAGCACCATGCCGACAATGGCCAGGGCCACCAGCACCTCCATCAATGTATAGCCACGAGACATCTTATTACTCTACCAGTTGGCGATATCCGCGCCCTCGCCCGTGCCGCCCTCGACACCATCGGCGCCGTTGGACCACAAATCGTAATCGCCATGGTCGCCGGGCGCCCGGTATCCGTATGGGTTCCCCCAGGGATCGGTCAGCGACGCGCGGTTCGAAAGATAGGGACCGGCCCACCGGTCAGTGCCCGGCGGAGCCACCATCAAAGCCTCCAATCCGTCCACCGTCGAGGGATATTTGCCTACATCCAGTCGGTACATATCGAGAATAGTCCCCAATTCCTGGACCTGAACCACCGCAGTCCGCACCTTCGCCTTGGCTAACTGGTTCATTAATGTGGGCACAGCAATCACGGAAATGATCGCGATAATGGCCAGCACCACCAGCAATTCCATGAGAGTGACTCCACGGCTGCCGCAAGGGCGGTTTCGCGCCGGGCGCTGGATTGCGCGAATCAAGGCCCGCGGAAAATTCTTAAATGATTTCATTAACACTGAGGAACGCTCCCAAGACAGAAATGATGATGATGGCGATGACTACGCCCAGACCAATGGTCAGCAAGGGGACGAGCAGCGCCATGAGTCGCTTCGTGGCTTCCTGAACCTCCCTGTCGTAGATCGTGGCGAGCTGTTCCAGCATGGCTTCAAGCTGCCCCCCCTCTTCGCCGACCCTAATTAGATGAATGGCAAGCGACGGGAAAAGCCCGCATTCGGCCATCGGCGTGGCGAGCCCCTGGCCCTGGCGCAGCCGTTCGGTTATCGCGGCCAGCGCTTGGCGAAGGGCGCTGTTGCCAATAACGTCGCGGACAATGCCCAGGGCGTCAAGCAGCGGCTGCCCGCCATGCAGCATCATCGCCATCGTATGGGCGAAACGCGCGGTTTCGATTTTCCGCAGCAGATCACCGGCGAGCGGAATACCGAGCTTCCAGCCGTCCCAGCGCAGCCGAAAGGCTGAATCCTTGAGGGCTCGCCGGAGCAAAATGACCGCGAGTACGATAATCAAGGCGCCCGCCCACCACCATTCCTGGACGAAATCGCCGACCGTCAGGAAAATGCGGGTCAGCAGCGGCAAGGCGTCGCCCATCCCCTCGAACAGCGGCCGGAATTGCGGCAAAACCAGGCCGAACATCACGATTACGGTGAGAACCGCCATGATCATCAGAATGGCGGGGTAGATCAGTGCCGAGCGCACGCTTTCGCGAAGTGACTGTATCCGTTCCATGAAATCGGCCAACCGGACCAGCACCTCATGCAGCGAGCCGCCGGCTTCGCCCGCGCGCACCATGCCCACGTAAAAAGGCGGAAACGAACTGCCTTCTCCTTCAATAGCGTCGGCCAGCGAAGCCCCGCCTTGAACTCTTTCCAGGATGCGGGAGTGCATATCGCGAACCGCCTTCACGTCCGCCACGTCGATCAGGACGCGCAGCGCACGGTCGAGCGGCACCCCGGCCTTCAGTAGCGTCGCAAGCTCGCGGGTCGCGACGGCAATGTCGCGTTGAGCGATCCCGCCGGTACCGAACAGGTCGCGATGCAGTATATTTTGTGCATGGGCGCTCCCCTCCTCGACATTCAGCGGGAAATGCCCCTGGCTCCGCAGTTTTTCGACGACGACGGACCGGTCGGCGGCCTCCATGGCCCCCTCGACCGTCTCGCCCCCGGCGCTTACCGCCTTGTATCTAAAACTGGGCATTATAATTTACACTATCCGTCCCAGGTCACGCGCAGCACCTCTTCGATGCTGGTGATCCCTTCGGCTGCCTTGCGCAGGCCGTCCCGGTAAATAGTCAGCATGCCGCCCTCGATGGCGGCCTTCTCTATCTCTCGGGCGTCAGCCCGCTGCAGCACCAGACGGCGCAGGGTGTCGTCCATAACCAACACTTCCAGCAACGCGCTACGGCCGGAATAACCGGTTCCATTGCACTTATCGCATCCTGTAGGGTGAAAGAGCACTGGCGGCCGTTCGTCCCCGGTGCCAAGGCGTTCCAGCAATTCGGCGTCCGGCTCACGGGCCTCTCTGCAATGGGGGCACAACTTGCGCACGAGACGTTGCGCAGCCACGCCGTTGACCGTCGAGGTCAGCAGATAATCCGGCACACCCATGTCCATCAACCGCGCGATCGCGCCCGCGGCATCGTTGGTATGGAGGGTCGATAGCACCAGATGTCCGGTCAGCGCCGCCTGCACGCCGATCTGCGCTGTCTCGAGATCGCGAATTTCGCCGATCATCAGGATATCGGGATCCTGGCGCAGGAAAGAACGCAGGGCGCGGGCGAAGGTCAGATCGATTTCCGGCTTGACCTGAACCTGCAGTACGCCATCGAGCTGATATTCCACCGGATCCTCGATAGTAAGGATTTTTCGTTCCGGAGAATTGAGCCGAATCAGCGACGTATAGAGTGTAGTGGTCTTGCCGCTGCCGGTCGGGCCGGTCACCAGCAGAATTCCGTGCGGCCGCTCCAGCACGGACAGATAGGACTTCAAGGTATCGTCACGGAAACCGAGCGTCTTGAAATCGAGTACTGCGCCGTCACGGTCCAGGATACGCATCACGACACTCTCGCCATACAGACTTGGGGTGGTCGAAACGCGAAGGTCGAATTCCTTGCCGCGCACCACGACCTTGATCCGGCCGTCCTGGGGCAAGCGGCGTTCGGCGATGTTGAGGTGGGCCACAATTTTGATACGCGAGACGATGGCCGCCGCCAGCCGGTCCGCGGGGAATTCCGCTTCCCGCAGGACGCCGTCCACGCGATATCGGACCCGCAGCCGCCCTTCGAACGGTTCGATATGAATATCCGAGGCGCGTTGTTCGACCGCGCGCTCAATCATCCGGTTGACCAGCCTGATAACCGGCGCCTCGCTGGCAAGGTCGCGAAGCCGTTCAACATCGGCCTCGGCGTCCACGCCGCCATTCCCGATCTCGGCACCGGCCGCCGACTCACCGCCCCCGTCATAGAGACTGTGCAGGGCCGCCTCGATATCGGCCGGGGTCGCGACTCGAATTTCAACTGGCGCGCCGGACGCCATCCGCACAGCGTCGACGGCAAACCGGTCCAGCGGGTCGGCCATGGCGAGCACCACGCCATCTGCTCCATGTTCGATCGGCACGACGCGCGCCTGCCGCAAAAACCGAAAACTCAGGCGATCCTCGAACAGGGGCTCGTCAGGAAATTCCGCTCGCGAAAGAAGTTTCAGACCAAGCGCTTCGGCATAAGCCGCGGCCAGATCTATTTCCGAAACCAGCCCCAGCTTGGTAAGCGCCCCAGCAAGATTTTCGCCCGTTTCCTCGTTAACACGTAACGCGCGGTCGAGGCCCGACGGCTGCAGTTTTCCCGCCTCGACCAGACGTTGCGCCACGTCACGCATGAAGTCGTGCGATTTCGCCGGTTCATTTTTCGGGCCCTTTACCGGGGCACCGTCCTTATCGAAAGAAATCGTGTCAGCCATGAGAAACGCCCTTCACGCCGGAACCAGCGGGCCATAAAGCCACACCAGCCAGAATGCCAGTGCCAATGCCGGCCCAAAGGGAAGTTCGGTCACCCGTCCCACTTCGCGCCCCGTCATTCTTATGCCCAGGGCGGTTACCAGTCCGAAAACAGCCCCCAACATCACCACGCTTGGCAAGCCGACCCAGCCCACCCATGCACCGGCGGCGGCCAGAAGCTTTGCATCGCCCAGCCCCAACCCCTCGCGCTGGCGCAGCCCACGGTAGGCTAGGGAAATCACTGCAAACAATGCAAATCCAATCAGGGCACCGGCAAGATGGTCGATCCAGACATCCGCGGCAAGCCAGCTGTGCAAAAGAATGCCAGCCGGTATCAGCGGCAAAACAAGGATATCGGGCAGCATGAGATGGCGCGAGTCAACCACTGCGGCCCCGAGAAGCGACCAACCGAGCAAACAACCGGCCCAGATCAAAAGTAGATCGGGCAAGGTGGCCGCCGCCCATGCCGCAACCGCCAGCGCCGCGATCTCAATCCCCGGATAGAAGAGGCCAAGCGGCGTGTCACAATACCGACACCGACCGCCAGACGTAAGCCAGCTGGCCAGAGGTACAAGATCGGCCACCGCCAGTTGCCTATCACAGTGCGGACAGGCCGAACGCGCGAACACGACGGGCATCCCCGTGGGCAGACGCTGGACCAGCACGCCCAGAAAGCTCCCGATAAAAGGGGCGGCGACTATTGCCCAAATCCAACCTATCCAATAGTTTCCTATCATTCAGCTTTCCGGTGCAAACCATTCGTAAAGGGCGATTGAAGCAGATACTATAAAAATTGTGGGCACCATTATTGCATAAATGCTAACCGTTTATTTAGATATAACGTGAGACTTGAGATTGAATTACCAAAACCGGATCCATCTGCGCCCAGTGTAACGCCGGGACAGAGTAAATGGAACCGGCCACAGCATGGAGGGATGGCGTAGTGGCGAGAGCGATAGAGGGATGGCGACACATTGTTATCCCGGGCGCCGCGCTAAGCGCGGTGTTAATGCTGCTTGTCGGCTGCGCCCGTCTGTCGGAATCGGAGGGCATCGAACGGGATACCCCCCCGAAACAAATACAAACTGCTGGCGAAAAAGCCGAATTGGCGCCGCCGGAAGAGCTGGCAGCGGCCGGAACGAGCCAGCCCGGCGCAACCGAGTCCGCTCCGGCGGCCAGCACGCCGGAAGAGCGCTACGAGATATACAAAGGCCAGGGCGCCGCGGTCGGACGGCCCCGAAAATCCAAAGCCCTCGCAACCGTCGCCGAGGGTGGCGA
>Ga0210122_1000344_pt1 | contig 15706 bp, 8 predicted proteins | sample Muzzi_CordB_D2_FD_185530 | JGI IMG/M metagenome (GOLD analysis project Ga0210122, IMG submission 185530) | Wetland microbial communities from San Francisco Bay, California, USA, that impact long-term carbon sequestration - Muzzi_CordB_D2 (SPAdes) | ecosystem: Environmental > Aquatic > Marine >... | reverse complement strand
GCGCTGGTAACGCCATGGACATGCTCTGGCTCATACCGATTCTGCCCTTCCTGGGCGCCGCCCTGAACGGCGTGCTCGGCCCCCGCGTGTCGAAGGGGACGACCACCGCCGTGGCCCTCGGCGCGCCGCTCGCGAGCCTCCTGGTCGCCCTCTGGACGATCTGGCAGTACGTGGGCTCGGCCGGCTATCCCGAGGCCTTCGTCCAGACCCTCTACCCGTGGTCCGTGGGCGAGCTCACGATCAACGTCGCCTTCATGATGGACCCGCTGTCGGCGGTGATGACCTTCGTCGTCACCTTCGTGGGCTTCCTGATCCACGTCTACTCGGTCGGCTACATGGCCCACGAGAAGGGGTACCAGCGGTACTTCGTCTACCTCAACCTGTTCATGGGGGCGATGCTGCTGCTGGTCACGGGCGCCAACTACCTGATCACCTTCGTCGGCTGGGAGGGCGTGGGCCTCTGCTCCTACCTGCTGATCGGCTACTACTACGACGAGGAGTTCCCGCCCTTCGCCGGCAAGAAGGCGTTCATCGTCAACCGGATCGGTGACTTCGCCTTCCTCGTCGGCCTGTTCGCGCTGGTCAGCACGTTCGGGACCCTCGACTACGGGGAGATCTTCGGCAGGATCGCCGAGAACCCGTCGATCGTCGGCGGCGAGTACCTGCTCGGCCTCTCGCTCGCCAGCTTCGTCGGGCTCTGCCTGTTCGTCGGTGCCATGGGCAAGAGCGCGCAGATCCCGCTCTACGTCTGGCTGCCCGACGCCATGGCCGGCCCGACGCCGGTCTCGGCCCTCATCCACGCCGCGACCATGGTCACGGCGGGTGTCTACATGGTCGTGCGCTCGAACGCGATCTTCCAGCTTGCGCCGGGGGTCTCCCTGTTCGTCGCCGCCATCGGCGCGACAACGGCCATCTTCGCCGCCACCATCGGCCTCGCCCAGACCGACATCAAGAAGGTCCTCGCCTACTCCACCGTCTCGCAGCTCGGCTACATGTTCCTGGCCGCCGGGCTCGGCGCCTACACGGCGGCGATCTTCCACCTGGCGACCCACGCCTTCTTCAAGGCCCTCCTCTTCCTCGGCTCCGGCTCGGTCATCCACGCCATGGGCGGCGAGCAGGACATGCGGCAGATGGGAGGCCTCAAGAAGAAGCTGCCGGTCACCTACTGGACCTTCCTGGTGGCCACCCTGGCGATCTCCGGCATCCCACCGCTGGCCGGCTTCTTCTCGAAGGACGAGATCCTGGCGGCGGCCGTCGGCCAGGAGCGCTGGGTGCTCTACGGCATCGGCCTCTTCACCGCGGGCCTGACCGCCTGCTACATGTTCCGGGCCGTCTACCTGACGTTCCACGGCACCTTCCGGGGCACCGAGGAGCAGGCGCACCACGTGCACGAGTCGCCCCCCGTGATGACCGTTCCGCTGGTGCTCCTCGCTATCGGAGCGGCGGTCTCCGGCTTCGCGGGCATCCCCGCCGTCTTCGGCGAGATCTTCGGCGGCGGCGAGAACATCAACTGGATCCACCACTTCCTGCATCCGGTCTACGCCGAGGTTCAGCACGCGGAGCCCCACCAGATGGCGGTGAGCACGGAGCTCTTCTTCATCGTGCTCTCGGTGGTGGTCGCGGTCATCGGCATCTTCGTCGCCTCGCGGTTCTACGGCGGCAAGACCGGCCTGTCCAAGGGCAAGCAGATGGCCGAGCGGTTCCCCGCGGTTCACCGGTTGCTCACCAACAAGTACTACGTGGACGAGATCTACGACGCCGTGATCATCCGGCCGCTGGCCCGGATCTCACGCTTCTTCTGGAAGGGGGTGGACGGCAAGGTCATCGACGGCTCGATCCACCTCGGGGCCTACCTGGCGGAGCTCACCGGTGATCTGGGGCGGTTGACCACCACCGGCAACGTCCGCAACTACGCCCTCTACTTCTTCCTCGGGATCGTCGTCCTGCTGACCTGGGTGCTCCTGTGATGGATACCTTCCTCGAGATGCTTCTCGGCAACACGCTGACGCGGCTGGTCCTGTTCCCGACCCTGGCCGCGCTCCCCCTCTTCTTCTTCCGGCGCGACGCCGACCGGGTGGCGAAGCTCTACGTCCTGGTGGTCTCGATGGTGGAGCTGGTCTTCGCCATCTGGTACGCCGCGGGGAGCTACGTGGGTGGCCACTTCGTGACCATGGCCGACCCGGTGCTCCCCTGGATCGCCGACTACGGCATCGCCTACCGACTGGTGGCGGACGGCATCTCCATGCCGCTCGTGCTGCTGACGGCGCTGCTGCTGCCGGTCGTCGTGGTCGGCACCTGGAAAGGGATCACCGCCAACTGGCGGGCCTATGCCATCTCGCTCCTGGTCCTCACCACGGGCGTGCTCGGCTCGTTCCTGGCGTTCGACCTCTTCGTCTTCTACGTCTTCTTCGAGCTGTCGCTCGTGCCGATGTACATGATCATCGGCATCTGGGGCGGTGAGCGGAGGATCTACGCGGCGGTGAAGTTCTTCCTCTACACCATGGTCGGCAGCCTGTTGATGCTGGTCGCCATGCTCACCCTGGCGTGGACTTACGCCCAGGTTGCCGGTACCTGGAGCTTCGCCTACACCGACCTGCTGACGCTCGAGCTCCCGCTGGGGCTCCAGCTCTGGCTGTTCGCGGCGTTTGCCCTGGCGTTCGCCATCAAGGTGCCGATGGTGCCGCTCCACACCTGGCTCCCGGATGCCCACGTCGAGGCACCCACGGGCGGCTCGGTGATCCTGGCCGGCGTGCTCCTGAAGCTCGGGACCTATGGGTTCCTCCGCTTCGCGTTGCCCCTCTTCCCTCACGCCTCCATGAAGGCCCAGCCGCTCCTGGTCGGCCTGGCGGTCGCCGGGATCCTCTACGGCGCGCTGGTGGCGTGGGTGCAGGAGGACATGAAGAAGCTGGTCGCCTACTCGTCGGTGGCCCACCTGGGCTTCGTCATGCTCGGCCTTCTGGCCATCGACCTCGTGGCCTGGCAGGGCGCTCTCGTCCAGATGGTCAACCACGGCCTCTCGACCGGCGCGCTCTTCCTTCTCGTCGGCATGGTCTACGAGCGGCGCCACACCAAGAAGTTCGCCGACCTGGGAGGCCTGGCCAAGGCCATGCCCTTCTTCGCCTTCTTCCTGGTGTTCAGCTCGCTGGCCTCGGTCGGCCTGCCGGCCTTGAACGGGTTCGTGGGCGAGTTCCTGATCCTCGTCGGCTCGTACAAGACCCTCGGCTGGTGGGCGATCGCCGCTACGTTCGGCGTGGTGCTCGCCGCCGTCTACCTGCTGAAGATGATCGCCGAGACGATCTGGGGGCCGGTCACCAACGAGGAGAACAGCGCCGTCAGCGATCTCTCGCTCCGCGAGATCGTCTCCCTGGTTCCGCTCGCCATCTTCATGCTCTGGATCGGCATCGCGCCGGCCACCTTCCTCGAGCCGAGCCGTCCGGCCCTCGAGGAGACGCTCAACCGGTTCCGTGACCGGATCGAAGCGCCGCCACCGACCGAGGCGATGATCGCCCCAGATACAGAAACGATGGCGGGGGTGGCCCAGGAAGGCCCCGCGCCGCGCACCGCGGAGCTCGCCGGCCAGGAGGTGACCCGATGACCCGCGCCGATCTCGTCTCCATCGCACCGGAGCTGCTGCTGGCCATCGCCGGCTGCGTGATTCTCTTGCTCGAGGCGTTCGCGCCGCGGCTGCGCTCGGCGTTCACCGGCCTGTCCGTGGCCACGGCCGTGGCGGCGGCATGGCTGGTCCGCGGCCTCCTCCCGGGCACCTCGTTCGGCAACCTGATCGAGTCGTCCCACCTGACGGCGGTCGGTTCTTGGATCGTCCTGGGCGCCATGGCCCTCGCCCTTCTCGCCTCCCAGGGGTATCTCCGCCGCGAGCGGATCCTCGGCGGCGAGTACCACGCTCTGGTCCTGTGGGCGGCGACCGGCATGCTGCTCATGCTCCGCTCGGTCGAGCTGTTGACGATCTTCGTCTCGCTCGAGCTCCTGTCGCTGTGCCTCTACGCTCTGGCCGCTTACAACCGCAAGGTGGTGGTCGGCTCCGAGGCGGCGCTCAAGTACTTCCTGATGGGCGCCTTCGCGAGCGCCTTCGTGCTCTACGGCGTGGCGCTCCTCTACGGCACGACGGGGACAACCTTCCTCGCCGGCATCGCGGGCGCGGTCCGGGACGGCGCAGCTACCTCCCCGATCGTCACCGCGTTCGGCATCCTGCTGCTGGTCGCTGGCTTCGGCTTCAAGATGAGCATCGCGCCGTTCCACGCCTGGGCTCCGGACACCTACCAGGGGGCTCCGTCGCCCTATGTCGGCTTCCTGTCGGTGGCGCCCAAGGCGGCGAGCGCGTTCGTCCTCATCCGCGTGCTGTCGACCGTCTTCCCCGACGGGCTGGGCGTCGACTGGTCGGTGATCATCGCCAGCCTGGCCGTCCTCTCGATGGTGGTCGGCAACTTCCTCGCCCTGGTCCAGAAGGACATCAAACGGATGCTCGCCTACTCGGGCGTCGGCCACATGGGGTATTTGCTGATCCCGCTCGCCGGCCTCGACCTCGGCGGCCCGGGCGACGGGAGCTGGCGCGCCGTGCTCGTCTACCTGGCGGCCTACGCGCTGATGAACGCCGGGGCCTTCGCCGTCATCACCATGCTCTATGGCCGCCCCGGTGAGCAGCACCTGATCTCCGAGCTCTCCGGCTGGGGCTTCCGCTACCCGCTGCTCGGCTTCTGCCTGACCGTGTGCATGCTCTCCCTGGGCGGCATCCCGCCGACCATCGGCTTCCTGGGCAAGTACCTGGTCTTCCTCCACGCGGTGACCCACGGCCAGACCTGGCTCGCCCTGGTCGGCGTCGTGACCTCGGTCGTGGGCGTCTTCTACTACCTCCGGGTGGTCTACTTCTTGTACATGAAGGAAGAGGTCCACGAGCCGACCGGCCTGCTGCTGGACGGCTGGGGCAAGGCCGCCGTCGTGCTCGCGGCGCTCGGCATCCTGGCCTTCGGTATCTTCCCCGCCTGGTTGCTCTGAGCCCGGACTCGCCGAAGCAGGGAGCGACCGTGGCCGGAGGAGGCAAAGAGACGCCCGGTAGGGAACGAGAGGGTTCCCCCCGGGCGTCTTCCGTCTCCCACCTGACGCTCAACCGTCTGTCGTTTTATCTCCGCTGCCTGCGGAGCCTCCAGAGCGAAGACGTCCAGCGGATCTCGTCCAAGGAGCTCGCCAACCGGTACCACCTCTCGGCCAGCCAGATCCGCAAGGACCTGGCTCAGTTCGGTGAGTTCGGAATCCGCGGCGTGGGCTACGACGTGGCCCAGCTCATCGAGCATCTGTCCGATCTGCTCGGCCTCGAGCGGCTCCACCGCATGATCATCGTCGGCATGGGGAACCTCGGAAGCGCTCTGGCCTGCTACTTCGGGTTCAACTCGGGGGCCTTCCGGGTCGTCGCGGGGGTCGATCGTGACCCGGCGAAGGTGGGCGCGAGCCTGTGCGGCTTCACCATCGGCCACACGGACGACCTCGCGAGAGAGGTGCGGCGCTCGCGGGCGGAAATCGGCATCCTGTGCGTGCCGGCGGAGGCCGCCCAGAGCACCTACGACGAGCTGGTCGCCGCCGGTATCCGGGGCGTGCTCAACTTCTCCCCCATCCGGCTCCGGCCGGTCGAGGGCGTGGCCCACAAGGACGTCGACCTCCGGATCCACCTCGAAGAGCTCGCCTTCTTCCTCAAAGAACCGCTTCCGGCCGACTGAGCGCCGCGGTTCTCCGCGCCCCCGCGCCAGAAGGACAGGGTCCGCGGTGGCCTCCTGTAGAATCGCCCACCACACTCGTCACGGGCTGACCGCCCGAACGGGCCCGGTCGCCGGCCGCTCTCCCGGGAGACCCGCCCGCGGAACACCGGAGAGGGGACACCGCGAACAGCATCGCCATGCCCATCGCCATGTCAGGACCCATCCTCCCCACCGCCGCCCTTCGCGTCACCCGCGCACTGATCCTCTTCGCCCTGGTCGGCGTGCCGACCACCGCCCAGGGGGCCCCCGGCACCCCTGCGGACTCCCCCTCGGCCGTCGACCCCCTGGTGGCGCTCGGGGTCCATGTGACCGGCGGCGCAGCGCCCGGCTACGTGTCCGACCAGGTCTGTGCCCGGTGCCACCCCGACCTCGCCGAGAGCTACCGGCAGGTCGGCATGTTTCAGTCCTTCTACCGGCCCGCCGCGGATCGGTTCATCGAGGACTTCAAGCGCTCCCGCTTCGTTCACGGGCCCTCGGGGCGTCACTACGAAATGGTCCGAACCGGCGACGACCTCCTCTTCCGCCGCTGGGAGGAGGATGACACCGGGCAGCCGATCAACCTCTTCGAACGCAAGGTCGACTGGGTCATGGGCTCGGGTCACCACTCCAGGGTCTACCTCTACCAGACCCCGCTGGGCGAGCTCTACCAGCTCCCCACGGCCTGGTACACCCAGGAGCAGGGCTGGGGGATGGCTCCCGGCTTCGATCGCCCCGATCACTTGGGCGTCATCCGTCGGGTGCCGCGCGAGTGCATGTTCTGCCACAACGCGTACCCGGACGTGCCCTCCGGGAACGACGCGTACGGCGAGCCCCATCGCTTCCCGGCGGACCTGCCCGAGGGCACCGGCTGCCAGCGCTGCCACGGTCCGGGGGCCGAGCACGTGCGGCTGATCCTCGGCGCCCGGGGCACCATCCAGGAAGCGCGCGAGGCGATCGTCAACCCGGGGCGCTTGCCTCCCGAACGCCGCAACGACGTCTGCTACGAGTGCCACATGCAGCCCTCGGTCGCGATCCCGGGCGTCCGCCGCTTCGACCGCAACGACTACTCCTTCCGGCCCGGCGAGCGCCTGGCCGACTATCGGGTGGCGGTCGACATCGTGGAGCCGGGGCGCGAGCCCGGCGACCGCTTCGAGATCAACCACCACCCCTACCGGCTCGAGCAGAGCACCTGCTTCCGCGAGTCCGGAGGCGCCCTTTCCTGCCTCACCTGCCACGACCCCCACCGCAAGGTGCCTCCCGAGGAGCGCGCGGCCCACTACCGCTCCGCCTGCCTCGACTGCCACGAGGCCGACGCTTGCAGCCTGGACGCGATGACCGGAGCGGGGGCCGATGCGCTCCCCCAGGCTCTCCGCGCGACCGACCCCGGGGACTGTGTGACCTGCCACATGCCGCTCCGGCGGACCGAAGACGTGGTGCACGTGACCATGACCGATCACCTCATCCGTCGCACGCCGGAGGACCCGGAAAAGCTCCTCGCCCCACGGCAAGAGCGCGATCCCGAGATCGTCGACGTGGTGCTGCTGGAAGAGCCCGGCGACGCCGGTACGCAGGGCGCTCTCCGAGAGGCCTACCGGGCGGTCGCCGTGATCCGGACCGGCGCCCGCTCCCGCGATGCGGTCGATCACCTCGACAAGCACCTGGACGCCATTGCTCCCGACCTGATCGTGCCCCGTCTCGACCTGGCCGAGGCCCAGCTCAACGTGCGCCTAGCCGCCGATGCCGAGGTGACTCTGCGCACTGTGCTCGAGCGCTCGCCCGGCGATCCTCAAGCCCGCGACTGGTTGGCCCTCGCCCTCGCGGGCCAGGGGAAGCTCGACGCCGCCGAGGCCGTCCTCCGGGCGCTCGCGGCCGAACACCCGGACCGGCCGGAGACCCAGTTCAACCTCGGCCGAATCCTCCTCGGCACCGACCGCCCCGAGGCGGCGCTTCCCTTCCTGCGTCGCGCCACCGAGCTTCGCCCCAACCAGGCCGCCGCCTGGCTCCACCTGGGCCGGGCCCTGGCACGGCTCGACCGACCGGCCGAAGCCCGAGAGGCGTCCCTTCGCTCCCTCGCCATCGACCCGACCGAGGGACGCGCGTACATCGTGATGGCCGACCTGCTCCGCGCCCAGGGAAACGAGGCCGAGGCTCAGCGCTACCTGCGCCACGGCCTCCGCGCCGCCAAGAACCCAGAGCCGATCCAGAGGGCTCTCGAAGAGGAATCCGCTCCGTAGGAGGAGGCCCGAAGCCCCCGGACCAGGCGTTCGGTGGGCGAGATGAGGCTCCGGAGAAGAAGGTCCGGGGGGAGAGGGACCGAGGGAGTTGGGGGGAGATCACAGCGGCCCGTGGCGGTAGAACGAGAGCGCGCTCTCGCCGTACCGCCGTTCGTCCACCCGGATCAAGCCACCCACCTCGGCCGGCATGGCCGTTCGGGCCGAGTGCTCGATCGCCACCTCGCCGTGCTCCGCGAGCAGAGGCTCGACCGCGGCGAGAAGCTCCGCGTAGGCCGAGAACCGATAGGGAGGGTCCGCGAACACGAGATCGAACGGGCCGTCGCCCCGTGCCATCATCTCAGCCAGGGCCCCAGGCAGCTCGCCGCGGCGAATCTCGACCAGCGCCTCCCCCAGCCGATCCCGGTTGCTCTGAAGCAGCGAGAACGAGCGCCTGTCCTTCTCGACGCAGACCACCCGCAGGGCCCCCCGGCCGGCGGCCTCGAGCCCGACGACGCCGCTTCCAGCGAAGAGATCGAGCAAGCGCGCTCCGCCGTCGAGCGGCTCGCGCCAGATCGAAAACAGCGCCTCGCGCACCCGCCCCTCGGTCGGTCGAGCCCCGGGGGGCACGGCCAGGTACCGCCCCCTGTGCAACCCTCCGGTGACCCGGACACGGTTTCCCTTCGCCATCGTTCTCCCAGCGCCTCAGGCGCTACCGCCTGCCGTCCCGGGCCCGGGACTCGAGGCGCACGAAGCGTTTGGACAGGTCATCCGGGGCCACGTAGAGCACCAGCGGAATGTGCACTCCCTGGAGCTCGATGCCCTTGCGATCGACCGTGTAGGCCACCACCCGGAAAAGCTCGCCGTCGACCCGTTCGAGCACGTCCCCGGGTCGGGCCTCGTACCCGGGAGGAAGCCCGGGGCCGGCCGGCGCCTGGACTTCGGCGGCCAGCTCCTCGGCCACCCGCACCACCCTGGACAGGGCGAGGGGCAACCGGGTGTACGGGGAGAACTCGAAGTGGCGAAGCACTCCGCGCCCCCCACCGCCGGCCCTGCGGTCCAGAACCTCGAACACGCACCGCTCCACCCACTCCCCTTCCACCCCGCCGCGCTCGACCTCCGTGCGCGAGAGATCCTCGTCCGCGATCCGGTTTCGGTAGCCATCGAACGCGTCGGGATCGAGCGTATGGAGGCGCATTTCGAGCTCCCCCTCCCCTTCAGCGACCTCCGGCTGCGACTCCCGGAGGCGAATCACACCGTTGCCGAACAGGCTGACCTCCCGCCGCCCGATGTCGCTCCGGCAGTCGTACCGAAGCAGGATGATCGACCGCGGATCGTCTGGCACCTCGACAGAGCGGGCAGACTGCCCCGTGGGCCCCGCCGAGGACGCTCCATCGGCGGCCACCTCCGCCCCCGCCATCGGCTGGCAGGTGACGAGCACGAACCAGCTCAATACCATCGCGCGCACGAGCCGCGCTCCATGTGTCCGTGCCTCTCTCATGGCGTCTCCTCCGTCTCCTCGTCCAGCTCGACCCCGGCGGTCGACGCCAGGGCAGAGGGTCTCTCCGGCGGGTGAGCCCGGAGGTGCTCCAGGGCCCGCGCCAGCTCTTCGTCCGGTCCGATCTCGCCATCGATCCGGCACCTGCGGACCACCTCCAGGGCCTGCCCGATGTGCGGGCCCGGCTCGTGCCCCCGGTCGATCAAGTCCCGTCCCCGGATCGACAGCTCCAGCCGGCGGAAGGCGGTCAGGTCTCGCCGGGCCCAGGCGCGAATCGCTTCGTCCTCGGACGCGACGAGCATCAACACCTCCTCGCCGGACAGGTCCCGAAGCGCCTCGACCACCTGATGGGGCTTGACGGCCCGTCCCGAGAGCGTCCGTGCGGCGCGCTCGAGGCGCCGGGCCCCACGCACCAGTACCCGCCGGTCGGCGCCGGCGAGCATCAGCCGCGTCGCCAGCTCCTCGACCTGCCTCGGGCTCAACGCCACCTCGGCGCCCGCGCCGTCGGTGAGCGCGAGCAGCATGAGCCGCCAGAGGCGCGCCGGTGGCTCCGACAGATCCTGGACGGTGTACCAGTCCCAGGCGGCCCTCGCGCGCCGCAGCCGATCGCGGGTCGTCTCCTCGAACCGGAGCGCCGGATGGAGAGCGGCGCGCAGGACCCCGAGCGCTTCGAGCCGCTCCAAACCCCGTACGGCGAGCTCCGGCGCGTCGAGCAGCAGGATGAGCTCCTCGCGCAGCCGGGCGCCCGAGAGCTGCAAGAACACCCCCTCCTCCAGGGCTACCTCGACCAGGTGGAGAGTCTCCGGGGAGATCTCGAAGCCGAGGCGGAGCTCGAGCCGCACGGCGCGCAAGACCCGCGTCGGGTCGTCGATGAACGAGAGGCTGTGGAGCACCCGCAGCAGTCCGTTCTCGAGATCGCGGCGCCCGCCGAAGTAGTCGATCAGCTCCGGTGTCTTGTCCGGCCCCAGCCGGACCGCCAGGGCATTGATCGTGAAATCACGCCGATAGAGATCCTGGCGCAGCGGCGACGTCTGGACCTCCGGCAACGCCGCCGGGGCCCGGTAGAACTCGCTCCGCGCCGTCGCGACGTCGATGTGGAACCCCTCCGGATCGACCACGACCGCGGTCAGGAACGCCTCGTGAACCCGCACCCGCCCCCCCAGCTCCTCCGCCAGCAGGCGGGCGAAGTGGGGGCCGTCCCCCTCGACCACGAGATCGAGATCCCGGTTCTCCCGGCCCAACAGGAGATCGCGAACGATCCCTCCCACCAGGTAGACCGGGATCTGGTAGCGCCGCGACACCTCGGCGATCCGCTCCACCCGGGCGGAGACCGGCTTGGCGAGCCGGTTCCGGAGCATGGCTACCATCGGCAGGCGCTCCTCCGGGAGATGGGAAAGCCGCCGCTCCAAGGTGGTGCCCGCCTCCTGCAAGCGGCCGTGGAGGTGCCTCAACACCTGCATGCGGGTCACCAGGCCCTTCGGGCGCCCGACCGCCTGGTCGCCCACCAGGATCAGCCGGGGGTGGCGCCGGATCATCTGCTCGCCCACCTCCTCGGCCGGCGCGTCGGGGGAGATCCACTCGAGGTCCCGCTGCACCACGTTCACCACCCGGCGGTCGCCGAGCCCGTGCTGGAGGGCGCCGTCGAGGGTCTGGCGCGTCACCACCCCCACCACCCGTCCCTCCGCGTCGACGACCGGCGCGGCGTTGACCCGCCTCTCGATGAGCGCGGCCTTCGACTCGGCGACCGTCCGTTCAGTCGAGAGGGTGAAAAACGACGTCACCATCAAGTCCGAGGCACGGGCGGCGGGCGGCAGCTCGCGGTCGAGGAAGGCGAGCAGGCTCTCCCGCGCTTCGAGCGGCGTAACCCCCTTCATCCGTGCCGAGGCAGCCGTGGCGTGGCCGCCCCCGGCGGCGAACTGTTCGAGCATCTCTCCCAGGTGCACGCGCGGCTGGTCCCCGCGGGCGATCAGGGTCACGCGGTCACCCTCGCCGAAGATCGCGAAGAGCATCGGCAGCTCGAAGATCTCCAGGGTCCGGTTGACCAGGGGCGCGAGCTCGTCGACGAAGTCTCCGAGCTCGAGCGCCAGGGTGCCCAGACGATGCCCATGGATGCGGTGGACCTCCAAGGCCTCGGTCATCCGGTGGAGGATGTCGAAGCGATTCGGGTCGAGACGCTGGAGCGCGTAGCGGCGAACCACGGTCAGGTCCGCTCCAAGCTCCAGCAGCCGCGCGGCCGCCCTGAGCTCCCGTGGGCCCGTACCGGCATAGGCCAGGGAGCCGGTGTCCTCGTAGATGCCGAGGAGCAGGAGCGTCGCCTCGTGGGGCGTGACCTCGGCCCCCTGTCGTTCGAAGATCTCGGTCAGAAGGGTGCTCGTCGACCCCGCGGCGGAATCGATGACGCCACCGATCGTCGGCACGGAGTCCTCGTCCGGCTCGTGGTGATCGTACGCCCAGACCTCGATCGCAGGGTTGCGCGCCAGCCACTCCGCGACGATCCCGATCCGGTCCCGCTGCACCGCGTCACACAGGATGATCCGCTCGAGCGCCGCCGGATCGACGTCCCGCTGCTTGACCTCGGCACTCCCCAGGTCCTGGCCCAGCGGGCCCTCCTCGAACCGGCGCACCGACTCCTCCTTCGAGCCGGGAAAGAAGATCTTCGCCCGCGGATGGAGGCGACGCGCGACCAGAACGGACGCATAGGCGTCGAAATCGGCGCCCAGATGAGTGGTGAGCAGCTCCATCCCGGGGATTGTACCGGTGCGTGCTCACCCCAGCCCGGATAGCTCAGCCGCTCGACGGGCCCTCGGGACAAGGAGATCGGCAAAGTGTCATCTTCTTGACTTACTTATTTTCGCGACCGCGCTACACTCCGCGCACCAGCCCGGCCCATGGGGGGGCCCAACGGGGTCGCTGCCGTCCGTGGGACGGCCGGGGAGGGCTGTCACGGTGCGGCGGTAGGCGACAAGATCCATCCCCCGAACGAGGAGGTACGTTCATGTCGAGGAAAAACTACAGAGGGGCAGTCATCTTGGGGCTCGCGCTGCTCCTCGTCTCCGGAGGTCTCCAGGCGCTCGCCGCCCAGGAGCAGGCGACCCAGGAGGTCCCCCTGGGTGCCACGGCGACCGAGGCCCTTGTCGAGTACATCGGAGAGTCCTACCCAGCGACGGAGCAGCTCGATGGCTACGAGGAGCTCAACCCGGTCGACGAGGAGGGCCTGGAGATGCTCGCCGACAAGTACGCCGACGGAGAGACGATCTTCGAGAAGTACGCCCGGCTCCCCGGCTGTACGAAGACCGGCTGCCCCGGCGGCATCGACCACATGGCGGCCGGCGCCGGCACCCGTAACATGGGCTTCGGCACGATTCGTCTGCGCGGCGTTCCCGCCACCGCCCGCCCGGTCACGGCGTTCCTGTACTGGTCGACGATCTACGCGTCAGGGAGCCCGATCCCGACCAACCCCACGGTCTACTTCCGTGGCTTCATGCGGACCGGCTCGATCGTCTCGAGCACTCCGTTCCCCTGCTGGGGTCCCGGAACGCTCGTCACCTACAGGGCCTGGGTGTTTCCGTTCATCCTTCCGACCATCAACGGCGACTACCCGGTCACCGGCCTGGCCAGCGGTCTGACCACCGGCCAGGACCCGTGGGTCCCGTTCAACACGGTCTTCCCGCTGTCCCAGGGAACGAGCCTCGTGGTGCTCTACACCGACAAGAACATTCCTCGCGGGACCTTTGTTCAGATCCACCATCTGACGGGGACCCAGTTCTTCGGCACCATGACCTTCAACCACACCCTGTACCGGCCGATCACGGTGGATGCGATCAAGCACACCCGGATCGGCGCCGACGGGCAGGTGGGCGGTGGCATGCCGAACATCAGCTCGATGACCGACGAGCGGACCTACCTCGGCCGTGACCAGTTCTCGCTGGTCCAGATCCGCGGCAACGGGTGCGCCCCGACCGGCAGCGAGGACTCCGACCTCAACGGCACTGACGGGGAGCCGATGAACCAGCTCTGGGACACCCACACCATGGATGTCACAGGCATCACCGGCCCCACCCCCGGCTACACGGTGCAGTACCAGCAGCCGACGGGACCGATCCGCGACTGCGTCCTGCCCAGGATTCACGTGATCACCGCCCGGTGATCCGGCACACCGGTCGAGGCTCCGACGCCCGCGCTGCGGGTCACCGGGGTCTCGACCGGCCCACCTCACGCGAGATTCAGACGGATCAGGAGCCGTTGGCCGCGGCGGCGGTCAGCTCCCGCACCTTGCCGGGGCCCAAGAGCCTCTCGATGGCGGGAACGTGGGAGCCGTCGAAGCCGATGCGCAGGGTGACCACCTTGGCGCGCGTACCGCCGTTGCGGATCGCCAGGCGGACGCGGTTCTTGCCCGGGTGATCGAGGAGGAGCTCCTTGAGCTGCCGGATGGTGCCGCGGGGAACCTCCGGATCGAGCGTGACCACGAGGGTCGGGGGTCCCGTAGCCTGCTCGAGGGACTTCATCTCCTCGACCGCCATCTCCTTCTCGCTCCCCCGCTCCCGCACCTCGCCCCGGAGGATGACGACCGCCTCGTCCTCCAGGAGATGCCCGAACTGCTCGTACTGGTTGGCGAAAAGCGTCACCGGGATGCGGCCGTGGAGGTCCTCGAGCACGAAGCGGCCCATCAGGCGGCCCTCGTTGATGCCGCTCTTGATCTTCGCCTGGCGAATCCGGGTGACCAGGCCACCCAGGGTGACCGGCCCCTCGATCTCCCCCTCCTCCGCTACCAGGACCTCGTCGATCGTGTGGGTCGTGTGGCACCGGAGCTCTGCCTCGTGCTCGGAGAGGGGGTTGCCCGTCAGGTAGAAGCCGAGCGCCTCCTTCTCGTAGCTCAGGCGCTCCCTGTCGAGCCACTGGGGGACCTTGGGGTCGGGCGACGGCGCCAGGGACGGCGCCGAGCCGAACAGGCTTTCCTGACCAGACTCCTGATCCTTCTGCTGCTGGGAGGCCCAGCCGAGGATCGGGTCGAGCGCGGCGTCGAGCGCCGCCCGGTGGACGCCCATGGCGTCGAAGCACCCCGCCTTGATCAGGCTCTCGAACACCTTGTGGTTGAGCTGCCGGAGGTCGACCTCGGACGCCACCCGGGCCAGGCTCTCGAACCGCCCCGCTCCCCGCCGGGCCGTGATGATCGCCTCTACCGCCCCTTCGCCGACGCCCTTGACCGCACCGAGACCGAAGCGCACCCGCTCGCCGTCGACGTTGAACCACCAGCCGCTCTCGTTGATGTCCGGCGGCAGGACCTCGATCCCCATCGCGTCGCACTCCCGGATGTACTTGGCCACCGCGTCCGAGGTCGAAAGCTCGGAGTTGAGCATCGCGGCCATGAACGCCACCGGATAGTGGGCCTTGAGGTACGCGGTCTTGTAGGCCAGCATGGCGTAGGCCACGCTGTGGCTCTTGTTGAAGCCGTAGCCGGCGAAGGGCTCGATGTAGTCCCAGAGCTCCTGAGCCTTCGACCGGTCCACGCCACGGGCCTCGGCGCCGTCGAGGAACAGGCCTTTCTGCTCCTCCATGACCTCCGCCTTCTTCTTGCCCATGGCCTTGCGGAGCACGTCCGCCTGGGCCATGGTGAAGCCGGCGACCGCCACGGCGATCTGCATCACCTGCTCCTGGTAGACGATGATCCCGTAGGTCTCCTCCAGGATCTCCTCCGTCTCGGGCAGGATGTTGCGGACCCTCTTCTTGCCCAGCTTGCGCTGGATGTACTCCTCGACCATGCCCACCGACAGGGCACCCGGGCGATAGAGGGCGTTGAACGCGGCCAGGTCCTCGAACTTCGACGGCTGGGCCCGGCGCAGGAGGTCCTTCATGCCCCGCGACTCGAACTGGAAGATGCCGTTGGTGCGGCCGTCGCAGAACAGCTCGAAGACCGCCGGGTCGTCGAGCGGCACGCGGTCGAGGTCGATCTCCTCTCCGGTCTGGCGGATGAAGGTCAGGGTGTCGTCGATGACCGTCAGGGTGCGCAGGCCCAAGAAGTCCATCTTGAGCAGACCCAGGCCCTCGACCACGTCCTTGTCCCACTGGGTGGTGATCGTCTCGACGCCGCCCTTCTTGACCTTGTAGAGCGGCACCAGCTCTTCGATCGGCTGGGGGGTGATGACGACGCCGGCGGCGTGCACCGAGGCGTGGCGGGTCAGGCCCTCGAGCCGGCTGCCGATCTGGACGATCTTGGCCACCTCGGGGTCCTGGGCCACCTCCTCCTTGAGCTTCGG
>Ga0210122_1000343_pt1 | contig 15721 bp, 15 predicted proteins | sample Muzzi_CordB_D2_FD_185530 | JGI IMG/M metagenome (GOLD analysis project Ga0210122, IMG submission 185530) | Wetland microbial communities from San Francisco Bay, California, USA, that impact long-term carbon sequestration - Muzzi_CordB_D2 (SPAdes) | ecosystem: Environmental > Aquatic > Marine >... | reverse complement strand
CCCGCCGGTGAGCGAAAGCTTGACCGCGCGGCCGCGCTCACTTGCCACGGTGGAGACACGGTCGACGGCGGCCTCGAAATCCTTCTTGTCGACGACGAGGTCCTTGTCGTTGTTGAGCGGAATCACCCGCGCGTAGTCGGGGAAGGTACCGTCGATCAACTTGCTTGTGAGCACGACGTCGCCGATCGTGAGGCGTATCTTGCCGGCGGACAGCTCGATTGCCACCTCGCCTTCGCCGTTCTCGACCAGCCGCTGCACCTCGTTGACGGTCTTGCGCGGCACGATTACGCCCGGCATGCCGGCGGCGCCATCGGGCAGCGGCAGGTCGCATTGCGCCAAGCGATGCCCGTCGGTCGCCACCGCGCGCAGCGTTGCCGTCTTGCCGCTGCCGGCGGTGTGCAGGTAGATGCCGTTGAGGTAGTAGCGCGTCTCTTCCGTCGAGATGGCAAACTGGGTCTTGTCGATCAGTCGCTTGAGATCGGCAGCCGGCAGTTTGAAAGTATGGGTCATCTCGCCGGCGGCGAGATCGGGGAAGTCGCTTTCGGGCAGGGTCTGCAAGGTGAAGCGGGAACGGCCGGCGCGGATCGACAGCACGGCGCGATCGCCTGACCCCTCGAGCACGATCTGCGCGCCATCCGGCAGCTTGCGCACGATATCGTAGAGCATGTGGGCGGGCACCGTGGTGGCGCCGCCGGGGGCGACATCGGCGGCGATCGTGTCGGTGACTTCCAGATCGAGGTCGGTGGCCTTCAGGCTGAGCTTGCCGCCGTCGGCCTTGATCAGCACGTTGGCGAGGATCGGGATCGTGTTGCGCCGTTCGACCACGCGGTGGACGTGGCCCAGCGATTTGAGGAGCTCTGACCGCTCGACGGTAATCTTCATCAGGGGATCCGCTTCGGCGCCTCGGCAGAGCCCGGGAGCCCGGGCGACAACGGCAAGCCGGCGGCTCGCGATTGCGAGGCCGGGGAGCAAAAGTGACGCGACGGCGCGAAAATCGCAAGTGTATTGGGGCTTAGGCGGCCCATATATCCAACCGGTCCACAACCAAGGCCGGCCCTGGTCCTGTCGGCGCCAGGGCCTGCCGCAGCCGTCGGACGTGGATGCCCGGCGCAAGTCCGGGCATGACGGGAAGGTCCACGTGGCAGGGCAGCTTATTCCTGCAGCTGCCGCTTGAGGATTTCGATCTCCTCGGCCAGAGCCATGTCGTTGCCGACCAAGCCCTCGATCTTGCGCACCGCGTGCAGCACGGTGGTGTGGTCGCGGCCGCCAAACCTGCGGCCGATCTCCGGCAGCGAGCGCAAGGTGAGCGTCTTGGCCAGATACATGGCCACCTGGCGCGGGCGCACCACATTGGCCGTGCGCCGCGAGGACAACAGGTCGGAGCGGCTGACATTGTATTGCCGCGCCACCACCCGCTGGATGTCCTCGATCTTCACCCGCTTGGGCTCCTGCGGGCGGATCAGGTCGCGCACCTCGCGCTCGGCCATTTCCAGCGTCACCGGGTGACCGGTCAACTTGTTGTGGGCGAGCAGCCGGTTGAGCGCACCTTCGAGATCGCGGCCGTTATGGGTGATGGTCTTGGCGATGTAGGACAGCACGGGTTCCGGCACGTCGAAGCTCGGGTGATGGCCGCGTGCCGCGAGCACGCGGGCCTTGAGGATTTCGAGGCGCAGTTCCTCGCCGAGCGGAGCCATCTCCACCACCAGGCCGCCAGCCAGCCGCGAGCGCACGCGGTCGTCGAGGCTTTCCAGGTCAGACGGTGGTCGGTCGGAAGCGATCACGACCTGCCGCCCGGCGTCGATCAGTGCGTTGAGCGTGTGGCAGAACTCGGCATGGGTGGACTTGCCCTGCAGGAACTGCAGGTCATCGATCAGCAGCACGCCGATGCCGCGCAGGGCGTCCTTGAAGGCGAGCGTGGTCTGCGTGCGCAGTGAGGAGACGAAGCCGTACATGAACTTCTCGGCGGTGAGATAAAGCATCTTGCGCTCGCCGGCGCCGTTGCCGGTCCAGGTGATCGCCTGCAGCAGATGCGTCTTGCCTAGCCCCACGCCGGCATGGATGTAGAGTGGATTGAACATCACCGGGTCGCCGCGCCGGGCGGCGGCGACCTGCTTTGCCGCCGCGTGCGCCAGTGTATTGGAGCGGCCGACCACGAAGGTATCGAAGGTGAGCCTGGGATCGAGCGGCGAACCGCCGAGCGCCTCATGCACCTGCGCGTCGCCGGCCATCATCGGCCGGCCGGCGCCGCTGTTGCCGTTGGCGTAGCGGGCGCGCTCGGCGGTCTCGGCCTCTGCTTTGGGCTTGGCCACCGCCGAACGCAGCACCGCCGAGCGCACGATCAGCTCGATGCGGCCGACCTTGGCTTCTTCCGCCTGCCAGCAGGCGAGCACCCGCTCGGCGTAATGCGACTGGATCCAGCTCTTGAGGAAGCGGGTCGGCACCGACAGCCGGACGGCGCCGTCCTCGATCGCCTCCAGGTCCATGCGCGCAAACCAGCTCGAATAAATGTCGTCGCCGACCTCTGCGCGTAGGCGATTGCGCACCTTCAACCAGCTCTCCTGATCTGCGTTGGGCATTTTCTTATTCGATCCGACTAGATGGGTTGAAACGGACTCGGGTTGCTCGGCTGGCGGCGTTAGCCACCTACGCGCCGGACAAGACACAACATCACTCAAAGGCAAGGACAGCGTCGTTGGACGTTTTGGTGGACGGAGGCGGGATACCGCCCCCCATGCAGCGTCGACACGTGGCCGGGGTCGTTGCGCCTCAGCCGCCGAACGGTCGTGGGGCGCCACGACAGCCGCTTGGAAACGCGGATGCGTTACGCAACATCGGATAATCGGAAATCACAGTACTGAAAGGCGAAATGACGGCGGAGGAATAGAAATCTGCGAGCGCCCGCCCTCCAATAGATCTTCCCCCTGATCGTATCATGACGTCCCCCCTCGTAATCTGCGGGCTGTTGCCCTGCCGTTCACGTGTGCGACTTTCCAGCCGGCGCCGGAACACGACATCACTGTCGGTACCCGGCGGTTCGGCGTTAGCGAAAGGCTGAATTCGATGCGTCGAGGCAAAGAACAGCCGTTCTCATCCGCCGATGAGCTTGACGTGAAACCTTTTACTGGTGTCGCCCGGTGAATTCCGCGCGCAAATCAAAAATACACAGACGGTTTAAACCGGCAATCAGATTCGCACTGATGGTGTTGCCGGAAAGCGCAAAAGCCCGCGTACTGTGGCAGTTTTGTCGTACCATCGCGGATTTAACGTGTTGATGATGCGCGTGGAATTAGTCGGCTCAATAGCGCCGGGCTATGGCGCGCCGCTGGCAAAATATTTTGCTCACCACCAATCGCAGAAGCGCCTCTGGCTCAGTGATTTCCGGGTCCCTCGGTATTGTCAGACGTAAGTTGTTATCCGGTCGGAAAATTTTTTGCCCAAAATATCAGGTAGCCCGTCGCCGCGAACGCTTTATGGAATGGGAACTGGCGCACCATGCCGTCGGAGTTCATGCGATGAAACCTTGCGGCGCAGAATTCGGTGACGGCGTCGTGAAAGATTTGCGAACGACGCGTGACCCGGCTGCACCTGCGAAGCCGGACGGGTGAGTGCGGAAGGTTAGTGCATATCGGCGGCAAAACAGAATTTTTTGCAGCAAAAAAGCCCGGCGCGAGCCGGGCCGGGGCGAAAACCTGCGCTCATGACTATTGCGCCAGCTTGGCGATGCGATGCGCCAGCCGCGAAACCTTGCGGCTCGCATTGTTCTTGTGCACCACGCCGCGTTGCGCGGCGCGCATGATCACCGGCTCGGCGTCCTTGAGAGCGGCGGCGGCGGCAGCGCGGTCACCGCTGGTGATCGCCTCTTCGACCTTGCGCACGGACGAACGCATGGTGGTGCGGCGCCCCTTGTTGATCGCAGTGCGCTTGGCGATCTGGCGCGTGGCTTTGCGGGCGGACTTGGTATTGGCCATGAGCTACTCGTTGGCGGCGGATACCGGCGGAAAGTACCGCCATGGCACCCGGATTTTGTCAGAAAAAGCGGCGGCGAGCGGCCTCGCTGCCATTCGGCGAGGCTTATAGTGACGCCCTGCCCTTGCGTCAACGGCCGCGAAAAGCCCTGTCAGGCCACGCGCTTGGTCCGCACGGCGTCGTAGCCGGCGATGACCGCGGCGCGGTCGGCGGCGGAGAAGGCGGCGAGTGGCGGCTTCACCCGTGCCAGGTCTGCGTCGCCGTGGATATGGGCGAGCAATGCCTTCACGCCGGAAACTAGCGGCTTGCCGTCGAACAGCTTGCGGATTGTCACCGCCGCCTCGAGCGCGCCCGCATCGCCGTCGTGCCAGGCGCGTGCGCACAGATCCGCGTTGCAATTGGCCGTGGCCGAGATGCAGCCGGCGAATTCGCCGCGTCGCGCATCGAGGAGGGCGGCTTCGGTCGAAGGGAACACCGCGAAGTCGGGAGAGATCGCCGCCGCCGAACGGGCATAGGCCATGTCGCCGGAGGAGTCCTTCAAGCCCACGATGCGGGACGGGAACGCGGCCAGCAGCCGCTTGATCAGCGCCACCTGCCAGGGCAGCCCCGACATCGCCGGGAAGTGATAGAGATAGAGCGGAATCGGGCGTTCGGCCGTCGCGCCGACGATCGCCTCGATATAGGCGAACAGCCCGTCGTCGGGCACGCCCTTGTAGTAGAACGGCGGCAGCAGCAGCGCACCGGCAAAGCCCAGTTCCGCCGCGTGACGGGTGAGCGCGATGGCGTCGCTGACGGCCGCGGCGCCGGTGCCGACCATCAACCGGTCGAGCGGCAGACTCTCAGTCTTGTATCCGCTCATGACCGCCATGCGTTCCTCGCGCGAGAACGAGGTGGCTTCGCCGGTGGTGCCGAGCACATTGAGCCCGTCGCAGCCGTTGCCGAGCAGATGGCGCGCCAGCTTGAGCGCGTGCGGCAGGTCGGGCGCACCGGCCCCGGTGACCGGCGTGGCGATGGCGGCGATCACGCCGGACAAGGTCTTGCTCAAGGCGTCCCTCCGTTATTTCCGATGCTGCGGTCTCAGCCGCTCACATTATAGGCGGCCAGCGCTGCCATATTGACGAGCTGGTTGTCCTTGGCGCCCAGCTGCACGATCTGCACCGGCCGGTCGAGTCCGACCAGCAGCGGCCCGATCACCGTGGCGCCGCCCAGTTCCTGCAGCATCTTGGTCGAGATCGAGGCCGAGTGGAACGCGGGCATCACCAGCACATTGGCTGGCCCGGACAGGCGGCAGAACGGATAGGCCGCCGTCAGTTCCGGATTGAGCGCCACGTCGGCGGCCATTTCGCCGTCATATTCGAAATCGACCCGCTTGCCGTCGAGAATGCGCACCGCCTCGATCACCCGCGCCGAGCGCTCGCCCTGCGGATGGCCGAAGGTCGAGAAGGCGAGCATCGCCAGCCGCGGTTCGTAGCCGAGCCGGCGCGCCACACCGGCCGCCTCGATGGCGATCTCCGCCAGTTCCTCGGCGTCCGGCATTTCGGTGACCGCGGTGTCGGCGACCAGCACCGTGCGCCCGCGCGTCACCACCAGCGAGACGCCGATGACGCGATGGCCCGGCTTGGGGTCGATCACCCGGCGCACGTCTTCGAGCGCCACCGAGAAATTACGGGTGACGCCGGTGACCATGGCGTCGGCGTCGCCGAGCGCCACCATGCAGGCGGCGAAATGGTTGCGGTCGGTGTTGACCAGGCGCTGGCAGTCGCGCACCAGATAGCCGCGCCGTTGCAGTCGCTCGTACAGATAGTTGGTGTAGCTGGCGTTGCGGGTCGACATGGCGGCATTGATGATCTCGATGCCTTCGCCGAGTTCGATGCCGACATCCTGCGCGGTCGCACGCACGCGATCCTCGCGGCCGACCAGCAACGCGGTGCCCAGGCCCTGGTGCACGAAGCTTGCCGCCGCACGGATCACCTGTTCTTCCTCGCCTTCGGCAAAAACGACGCGTTTGGGCTGCCGGCGCAGCCGCGCATACACCTGCACCAGAGTCCCGGCGATCGGATCACGCCGCGCATTCAGTTGCTGGCGATAGCCATCCATGTCGACAATCGGCTTGCGCGCGACGCCGGTGTCCATGGCGGCCTTCGCCACCGCCGGCGGCACGAACGAGATCAACCGCGGATCGAACGGTACCGGGATGATGTAATCGGGGCCGTATTTCGGCCGTGCGCCATAGGCCGCCGCCACGTCGTCGGGCACGTCCTCGCGCGCCAGTGCCGCCAGCGCGCGGGCGGCGGCGATCTTCATTTCCATGTTGATGGCGGAAGCGCGCACGTCGAGCGCGCCGCGGAAGATGTAGGGGAAGCCGAGGACGTTGTTGATCTGGTTGGGATAGTCCGAGCGCCCCGTCGCCATGATGGCGTCGTCGCGCACCTGCGCCACTTCCTCGGGCGTGATCTCGGCGTCCGGATTGGCCATGGCGAAGATGATCGGATTGGGCGCCATCGACTTGATCATCTCGGACGTGAACGCGCCCTTCACCGACAGGCCGAAGGCGACGTCGGCGCCCTTGAAGGCGTCGGCCAGCGTGCGCGCCTTGGTCTTGATCGCATTGGCCGACTTCCACTGGTTCATGCCCTCGGTACGGCCTTGGTAGATCACGCCCTTGGTATCGCACAGGATGAGATTCTCCGGCCTGAAGCCGATCGCGCGCAGCAACTCGAGGCAGGCGATGCCGGCGGCGCCGGCGCCGTTGCAGACGAGCTTGGTGTCCGCGATCTCGCGCCCGGTAAGATCGAGCGCGTTGAGCAGGCCGGCGGCGGCGATGATGGCGGTCCCGTGCTGGTCGTCGTGGAAGACCGGAATGTCCATCAGTTCGCGCAGGCGCTGCTCGATGATGAAGCACTCCGGCGCCTTGATGTCTTCGAGATTGATGCCGCCCCAGCCTTTGCCGAGCAGCTTCACGCAATTGATGATTTCGTCGGGATCTTCGGAGTTGACCTCGAGATCGATGGAATCGATGTCGGCGAAGCGCTTGAACAGCACCGCCTTGCCTTCCATCACCGGCTTGGCCGCCAGCGCGCCGCGGTTGCCGAGGCCCAGAATGGCGGTGCCATTGGTGATGACGGCGACGAAGTTGCCCTTGGTGGTGTAGTCGTATGCGCGGCCTTCATCCTCCGCGATGGCAAGCACCGGTACCGCCACGCCCGGCGAATAGGCGAGCGACAGGTCGCGCTGGGTTGCCATCGGCTTGGTGGCGACGACTTCCAGCTTGCCGGGGCGGCCGCTGCTGTGAAACTGCAGCGCTTCCTGGTCGGTAAATGTCGGACGACTGCGGCCGGCGGGGGGCTTGGGTGGCACGTGCTACTCCATAACGCAACCGGGAACGGCCGGCGGGATGGACCCTACCGGAACCGGTGCCAAAAGCTCAAGGGAATGGCGTCCCGGCTTCTTTGCATGGTTGAACCGGGCGACGGCGCGGGGTAATCGGTGCGGGTCGCCGCGGGCTATTCAATGTCATGATCCGCTTCCTGTTCCGATTTATCGGCCTGTTGTGCCTGGCCGCCGCCTTCGTCCTGGTCGTCTATGACGGCACCAAGTCGATTGCCGCCAATCAGCTCTATTTCACCAGCGTGCGCACGCTGTGGGAGCTGATCAACGCCGCCAGCCTGCAAGCCTTCAGCCAGTGGATGAAGCCGCTGGTCGCCCCCTATGGCGGCGGCGTCGCCTGGGACCCGGTCATGCTCGCCATACTGGCGGCGCCGAGCTGGAGCCTGCTCGGCGGGCTCGGCATCGTGCTCGTCCTGACCGGGCGCCGGAAAAAGCCGCTGATCGGCTACGCCCGGCCCTGATCTCAGCCATCACGCGGCGCTTTCCGAGACGTGATCGGCGCCTGCATTCCCGGCTGGTCCGGGCACGCCTATATTGGGGCCTGCACGAGAAGGAGAGCCAAACCATGTTCGGCTTCAAGAAAGCGGCCATGCCCAAGGCAAGCGAGGCGCTGCCCGGCCGCGCGCAGGCGATCCCGACCGCAAGGGACCATTTCGTCAATCACCACGCGCTGAAGGGGCCGTATCCTGAAGGCAGCGCGATGGCCATGTTCGGGCTCGGCTGCTTCTGGGGCGCCGAGCGCAAGTTCTGGGAACTGGGCGACGGCATCCATGTCACCGCGGTCGGCTATGCCGGCGGCTTCACGCCCAACCCGACCTACGAGGAAGTCTGCTCCGGGCGCACCGGCCACAACGAGGTGGTGCTGGTGGTCTACGATCCGAAGACAATTTCCTACGACGCGTTGCTGAAAACGTTCTGGGAAAGTCACGATCCGACGCAGGGCATGCGCCAGGGCAATGACGTCGGCACGCAGTATCGCTCGGGCATTTACACGTTCAATGCCGAGCAGAAAAAGGCGGCCGAAGCGTCAAAGGCGATGTACGACAAGGAGCTTGCCAAGAAACGCTACGGCGCCATCACCACCGAGATCGTCGAGGCCCCGCCGTTCTACTTCGCCGAGGACTATCATCAGCAATACCTGGCCAAGAATCCGTTCGGCTATTGCGGGCTTGGCGGCACCGGCGTGTCCTGCCCGGTCGGAAGTGGCGCCAAGCTCGGCGAGGGCGCCACGGCGTAACGTTCCCTGTCATTCCGCAGCCGGCCGAAGCCCGCAATCCGTAACGCCGGTCCGGGATGATGGATTGCGGGCTGGCTCGCGGATTTTGTCATCGGACCGTGCTTCGCGCGCGCCGGTTGGCCCCCGGGACTGGCCCCTTTGGTGAGACTTTATTAACCATATAAAGCGTTAATGCCGCATGACTTCCCGCCACCCGGGGCTGGATTCGGTTTAATGCGGCGCGCACGTTTCTTCCTGCCGATGCTTTTCGCACTGACTGCGGCTGCCTGCATGCGCGAGCAGCCATCCGCCTACTACGTGATTGATCCGGCAACCGGCCAGCCGGTGCCGGTGGTTCAGCAGTACACGCAGCCGCAATATGCGCAGGCCCAATACGGCCAATACCCGCAGACGCCCTCCGGCCAGCCGGTCTATCAGCCGGGTTATCGCGCGCCGCAACAGGCGGCGCACGCCAAGCGCGGCCTGTTCAACGCGCAGCGCCGTCAGCCTGCCTATGCGCCGCAACCCCACTACGGGCAGCAGCCCTATGGCGGGCCGCAGATCTATCAGCAGCCCTATGCGCCGCAGCCGTACCAGCAATCCTATCAACAGCCTTATGCCGGCGGTCCCTATGCCGCCGCGCCTTCCGGCTATGCCTATGCGCCGGCGCAGGCGCCGACGGCCTACACGCTCGACTCCGGCGACAAGCTGCGCATCGTGGTGTTCGGGCAGGACGGCATCACCGGCAGCTACCAGGTCGACGCCGGCGGCAACGTCAGCCTGCCGCTGATCGGCTCGGTACCGGCGCGCGGCTTCACCACCGCGCGGCTCTCGTCGATGATCGCAGAGCGACTCAAGCAGGGCTATGTGCGCGAGCCGCACGTCACCGTCGCAGTGCAGAGTTATCGGCCGTTCTTCATTCTCGGCGAGGTCACCAGCCCGGGCCAGTATCCTTACGTCGCCAACATGACGGCGGAGAACGCCATCGCCATCGCCGGCGGTTTTGCCCCGCGCGCCAAGAAGGGCTCGGTCGAGCTCACCCGCAACGTCGGCGGCCGGCAGATCCGCACCAGCGTGCCGCTGAATTATCCCCTGCTGCCGGGCGACACCATTCAGGTGAAGGAGCGCTGGTTCTAGCGCTGGCCGGGTGGATGCGTCGTGCCACAAAAAAGCCCCGGCATGGCCGGGGCTTTTCGCTGCACGCGGCGTCGAAGCTCACTTCATATGCTTCGTCAGGAACTCCTGCGTGCGCTTCCAGGCGAGATCGGCGGCTTCCTTGCGGTAGGCGGCGCGCTCATCGCAATAGAACCCGTGCGGCGCGTCAGGATAGGTGTAGGTCTCCGCCTGCGGCTGCTTCTGCTTGATGGTCGCCACCACGTCCATGGGGATGCTTTCGTCCTTCTCGCCAAAATGCATCTGCAGCGGACACTGCGGCTTCTCGTCGGCGAACTTGCCGATCATGCCGCCGTAATAGGCGACCGCCGCCGACAGCCCCGGGATCCGGCAGGCGCTGAGGAAGGCCGCGGTGCCGCCCATGCAGAAGCCGATTACCCCGATCGGCCCGATACCCTTGAGGTCGCCGACCGCGGCGGCACAGTCGGCTACCATGTGATCCCAGTTGAGATTGCCGAGATAGCTGCGCGCATTGGCGATCTCGTCCGGCGTGTAGCCGCTTTCGAAATTGCGCACGAAGCGGTCAAACACCGCCGGCGCCACCGCGGCATAGCCCAGGGCGGCGAACCGATCGCAGACCTCGCGGATGTGATGGTTGACGCCGAAAATCTCCTGCACCACGACCATGCCACCCTTCGGCTTGCCCTGCGGATCGGCGCGATAGGCACCAAGCTGATGCTGGTCGCTGGCGGTGAGTGAGAACTGCTTACCCAATTGAACCTCCCATTCGTCTTCGAATCCGGCTGAGGCGGAAAAAGCCCGCCGGGGTTCTAGCACACGTGAGCGGGGTGCAACCAGATTGCCGTCGTCGCGGCTAGCGTCCGATTCCGTAGACCTCGGCCAGCAATTCGTAGGAGCGCTTGCGCGCCGCATGGTCAAAAATCATTGAGGTGACCATCAGTTCGTCGGCCTGCGTCGCTGCGATCAGCGGGGCGAGCCGCGCTTTCACCGTCTCCGGCGCGCCCACCGCCAGGCGTGCGCGGCTCTGCGCGATGCGCGCCTTGTCGACCGGCGTGTAGTCGTAGGATCCCGCTTCTTCCGGCGAGGCCAGCGGCAGATATTCGCCTTTGGCCCGACGCACGAAATTGAGCTCCACGGTCTTGGCGAGGCGCTCGGCTTCGGCGTCGCTGTCGGCGCAGACGACGTGCGTCGCCAGGATGGCATAGGGCTCGGCGTGCGCGGGCGAGGGGCGGAAATTGTCGCGGTAGAGCCGCATGGCTTCCCCGGCGTCGAAATTGGCGAAGTGGTGGGCGAAGGAATATGCGGCGCCGATCTGTCCAGCAAGCTGTGCAGAGTAGTCGGACGAGCCAAGCAGGAAAATCGGCGGCAGCGTCACCTCCGCCGGCATGGCGCGTACATTGTGAAACGGGTGGCCGGCCGGGAAGCCGCGTGTCTCGATCAGCATCAGCTCGTTGAAGCGCTCGAGGAAATCGTCCTCCTCGCTGATGCCCTGGCGCCGGCGCAGCATGTAGGAGGTGGCGGGATCGGTGCCGGGCGCGCGGCCCAGACCCAGATCGATGCGGCCGGGAAACAGCGCCTCCAGCACCTTGAAGCGCTCAGCCACCATCAGCGGCGCATGGTTGGGCAGCATCACGCCACCGGAGCCGACCCGCATGCGCTGCGTCACCGCGGCGATCTGGCCGATCATGATGTCGGGCGCCGAGCTGGCGATGGCCGGCAGGTTATGGTGCTCCGCCACCCAATAACGCGTGAAGCCGAGCCGGTCGGCCAGTTGCGCCAGGTCAAGCGAATTGTGCAGCGCCTGCGCGCCGGTGGAGCCTGCCGAAACCGGCGACAGATCGAGAACGGAAAGCGGGATCATGATTTGGCTCGCGCGCTCAGAGCATTTCACCATAACGGCTGCGGCCGCTTCCGCAAATCGCCGACGCGCTCCCGGCAAATTGCCGTCTTCCCGCCAACGTTTCAATTAGTATGATGGTGCGGACAGCCCAGCCACCGTCCACAATCGGATTTCGGGAATGGCCTCACTTCTTGAATGGAAAGTCCCCCCGGCCGCCCAGCCGCGCGCGCAGGACTACGGTTACAATCTCGAACGTGCGCTCTCGTCGGTGATCGGCCTGCACGCCATCATCCCGCCCGACGGCTTCACCGCCGATACGCTCGGCGTCGAGCGCGCCGGCAACGGCGTGCTGATCGACGACGGCCTGGTGCTGACCGTCGGCTATCTGATCACCGAAGCCGAGACCATCTGGTTGCATATCGGCGACGGCCGCGTGGTTGAGGGCCATGCCCTTGCCTATGATCAGGAGACCGGCTTCGGCCTGGTGCAGGCGCTGGGCAAGATCGATTTGCCGACTTTGCCGCTCGGATCTGCCGACAACGTCGAGGTCGGCGAGCGCGTGGTGGTCGGCGGCGCCGGCGGGCGCACCCGCTCGGTGGCCGCGCGCATCGCCGCCAAGCAGGAATTTGCCGGTTATTGGGAATACGTGCTCGACGAGGCGATCTTCACCTATCCGGCGCATCCGAACTGGGGCGGCACCGCGGTGATCTCCGCGGCCGGTGAATTGATCGGCATCGGCTCGCTGCAGGTGGAGCGCGCGCGCGAGCAGGGCAGCGAGCATCTCAACATGATCGTGCCCATCGACCTGTTGAAACCGATCCTCAACGATCTGCGCAGGTTTGGCCGCGTCGACAAGCCGGTGCGGCCCTGGCTTGGACTCTATTCCACCGAGATCGAGGACAAGATCGTCATTGTCGGGATCGCGCCCAAGGGGCCGGCCGCGCGCGCCGAACTGAAGACCGGCGACGTGGTGCTCGAGGTCGCCGGCGAGCGTGTATCGTCGCTGGCCGAATTCTATCGCAAGGTCTGGTCGCTGGGGGATGCCGGCGTCGAGGTGCCGCTTACGCTCTACCGCGAGGGCGTCACCTTCGAGGTGGCGGTGAACTCGTCGGATCGCGCCAGGTTCCTCAAGACCCCGCGGCTGCATTGAGCCGGTGGGACGCTAGGCCCGCTTCTTTCCGAAGAGTTTTCGGATGCCCTTGGCGGCCACGCCCGCTGCCATCAGCCAGGTGATGACGGCGCCGACGCCGAACGCCACGCGGCCGACGGTTTCGCCGAGCGAGCCCTGCACTGGAAGCATCATGGCAAACGTCCGCTCGCCGCTGCCGACGGCGATCCAGGTGCCGATGCTGGCGAGGCCGACGATGACGACCAGCGCGGCGATCCACTGGATGGCGACGAGCAACGCCGGCGCGTCGGCCGGCTGATCAGGCTGGCTGTCGGGTACCGCCAGCCAGCCGCGCATCAGCACGGAGGCGCCGGCGGCGAAGAACACGAGGCCAACCGCGAACGCGAGCCAATTGCGTCCGTAGAGATGGCTCGGCGAGGCGGCAAGCCCCAGGCCCACCAGGACGAAATAGAGCCCGCCGCCGGCGAAGGCCGCGCCCAGCGCCAGCAGGCCCCAATCGCGCGGTCGTGCCGCCGCCCCGGAATTGGCCATGCGCTCACCCCCCTGCGAAAGCGGATGGGCCACAATGCGCGCCGATGGTTGCGAAAGCGTTGCGGGGTTGCGTCGGCCGCGTCACGGGTCGGGCGTGTCCCGGCCAATCGCGCTTCGGATGGCAAATGCATTGCGTCCATCAGTGGAATGTACGGGGCAAGCCCCGCACATGACAGGCTCACTGCTCCTCGATCGCGTCCACCTTGCTGTCGTAGAAGCACAGGTGATCCGTGATCGCGGCCATGGCCGGGACCGGCTGCTCATAGGTCCACACCGCGTTCTCCGCGCTGCGGCCGTCGGCGGCGAGCGAAAAATAATTGGCGTCGCCCTTGTAAGGGCAATGGGTGCGGTGGTCGGTGCGTGTCAGCGCGCCCATATCGGCGTCGGCACGCGGAATGTAGAGTCGCGGCGGATAGCCCTTCTCCTCGAACCTCAGCGCGTTCGTTGAGTCGGCGATCACCTTGCCGGCGAAATGCACACGCACGCGCTTGCGTGCCGGCGTGATCGTGATCGGATGGTCGAGGCCGGGTTCTTTCATCGCGCACCGCGCTCCTGTTAGGGGCTCGTTTACGCCGTCCCTTAATCAACCGGAAACTATGATCGCCGGCGATCTTTGCCAGTCCCCGGCGCCGGCGGAAGAAGCCGGATTGCGAAAAATTGAACGATCGATGTTAGTGAATTGACAGCGGGTTGGAACTAGCTTTGCCGCCGGGACAGGGGTCGCCAATGTTTTGCGGGTCTCATGCACGAAAAAGCAGTCGAACGGCTATTGCACGGCCTCAACATCCTGATCGTCGACGGCAATTCCTACATGCGCCGGCTGACGCGCACGATGTTGATGAACCTTGGCGCCAAGTCGGTGATCGAGGTGGCCGACGGGCTCGCCGCGCTGGAAGCCATCCGCAACTGCGATCCGGATATCATGGTAATCGACTGGGACATGCCGGTTCTCGACGGCATGGAAGTGATGCGCATCGTGCGCTCGCCCGGCGTATTTCCGCGTCCGAACCTGCCGATCATCATGCTGACCACCCGCTCGCAGCGCTCCTCGGTGGTTGAGGCGCTGCGCGCCGGCGTGCATGAATTCCTGCTCAAGCCGACCTCGCCCAAGGCGCTGCGCGACCGGTTGATGTCGATCGTGGCGCGGCCGCGGAAAATGGTGAAGCTCGGCAACTACTATGTGCCCGAGCCGCGCCGTGTGCCGTCGGGGCGCGAACTGGCGCGCACGAACTGAGGCGGCGGGCACCGCCGTCGTCGATGGCCGGGCGCATCCCGGCCATTTTCTTTTTGCGGACGAAAACTGGCGCGCCCGACACGATTCGAACGTGTGACCTTTGCCTTCGGAGGGCAACGCTCTATCCAGCTGAGCTACGGGCGCCTGGGCCCTGAATAGACGATCGGGCAGCCAGCGGCAACGCCCGGTTCCGGCTCGGTCGGCGCACCTTCCGTCCCGCCGTTATTGCGCTTTTGTGTGATTTTGGGCCGCTTCCCCTTTGCGGCCGGTGCGCGAATCTCATAGTGCTGATCCTTCGCGCATGGTGCGCGCAAGGAGTCACATCCATGGCAGCACAAGCCGCCAAACCGAAGGCCGCCAAGCCGGTCACTACCCGCCAGCTGGCCGCCGCGCTCGCCGAACAGCACGAGCTGACCAAGAAGCAGGGACTGGAGATGCTGGAGGATCTCGCCGGCATGATCCAGAAGCACCTGAAGAAGGGCGAGCGGGTCAAGATCTCCGGGCTCGGCATTCTGCAGGTGCGCAAGCGTGCCGCCCGCATGGGCCGCAACCCGGCCACCGGCGAGCCGATCCAGATCAAGGCGAGCCGGAAGGTCGCCTTCCGCGCCGCCAAGGATCTGAAGATGGCGATCTGACGGGCCGCGCCCGCTGCGGTGCCTTTGAAGACCCCGCCGGCCCGCCGGCGGGGTTTTGTTTTGGGGCATCGGCGTAGTCCACACCGGGCAGTGAATCAATTTTCTCTGCGCGGAGGCGGCTGACTGGAGCGCCTCGCATGGACCTCGCAGGTACGACTGTCACTTTTTCTTGCAGTGTTCTTTTTTGCAATTCTTTAGATCTCTGACGATCGAGCGCCCGTCCTTTCCGCAGGTGCCGGCAGGGCAATATCCCCCTTTGGTCGAACGCTGAGCCATCAATTCACCCCCGCTCACAGCGGTGAACGTCAGGGCCATCATTATCGCTACCAGTGAGGCAGCCACTTTGGTCATGTTTTGGCGCTCCACGTCAATCGAACACCGATTTTGCTTGGCCATGATGTCGCGTTCAGGCAGGTCTGGCCACTGCCGCCATTCAAATTCGCAGCCATGGCCAAAACGGCTCTTGACTATTTGCTGTATACGAATATATTCCTATAGCTGCTCAACGAAAGCCCTCTAGAGACGATCCTGAAGGCGGAGCGGAATGCGGCGCCCGCGGGCGGGCGCTCGTAATCCCGTCGCCGGGAGGCCTTGGCCAGCCGTCCGCCGGCACTATGACCGGCTGCCTTCAATGGCTGGACGTGGCGGG
>Ga0210122_1000342_pt1 | contig 15725 bp, 10 predicted proteins | sample Muzzi_CordB_D2_FD_185530 | JGI IMG/M metagenome (GOLD analysis project Ga0210122, IMG submission 185530) | Wetland microbial communities from San Francisco Bay, California, USA, that impact long-term carbon sequestration - Muzzi_CordB_D2 (SPAdes) | ecosystem: Environmental > Aquatic > Marine >... | reverse complement strand
GTCCTCGGCAACATGGGCATACGCAATGTAATCGTGACCGGTATCTATACCGACCAGTGCGTGTCATCGACCGTACGCAGCCTGGCCGACGAGAGCTTCAACGTCATCGTAGTCGAGGACTGTTGCGCCGCCGGCACCGATGCACTGCACCGGCAAGAACTCGAAATCATCAACATGATCTATTGTCACGTCGCCTCTTTAAATGAAACGATTACGTTTATTCAATAATGTAATTTGCTGTTGAGATCTCAATTTTCTATCATCCATTGAACCGGCTCCATTTCATACCTACTTTCAAAAAGGCGAAATCTTTTATCGAATCGCCAAACCCCTACCGAAAGGAATGAAATCATGCTGTTAGACAGCTATCCATATTATCTGGCGAACCAGAGCCGTAAACCCAATGCCGATCTTGAAGTGACCGATAAATATACCGGTGAGGTCGCGACCCGGGTGGCCCTGGCGGATGAAGCCGCCATTGACGAGGCCATTGCCCGGGCCGTTGACGCAGCCCGCCCCATGCAGGATCTGCCGGCCTATGCCAGACAGAATATTTTGCAGCACTGTGCGGATCGCTTCAGCGAGCGGGCCGAAGAACTGGCCCAGTCGCTGTGTATTAAAGATGAAAGTGTCTTTATCGGCCCCATGATTTCGGAAAAAGAAGCGGTCCGGCTGGAATTCTGGATCAACCGGGCCAAGGAAAATGGTGCCCGGATCCTGTGCGGGGGCCAGAGAAAAGGCTCCCTGCTGTCGGCCACTCTGCTGGAAAACGTTCAACCCGATGAGCCGGTCTGGTCCCAAGAGGCGTTCGGGCCGGTAGCGGTGCTGAGCAGTTTCGATCATTTTGAGGAGGCTCTGGCCATGGTCAACAACAGCGCTTTCGGTTTGCAGGCCGGAATCTTTACGCGGGACATCTACAAAATCAACAAAGCCTGGGACACTCTGGAAGTGGGCGGCATTGTCGTTGGCGACGTACCGTCCTGGCGGGCGGACCATATGCCGTATGGTGGGGTCAAGGACAGTGGCCTGGGCCGCGAAGGAATTCGATTTGCCATGGAGGAAATGACCGAAATCCGGCTGATGGTAATGAGACAAATGCCCGGTAATATCTGAATTTGGCACGCAAAAACCATCAGTGAAGTTCGGGATCGAGTTCCCGCAATTGAATGGGTGCGGTGATTGGTGCTCTAAAATTCAGGTAATAACTCCGATTTATTTTAGCTCAATCGGGATTAAATTTTTTAGGGAGGCAGCCCAATGAAAAATTTCGATGTTTTTATATCCTATGCCAGATCCTCTTCTTTTGACGAGGCCCACCAACTTGCCAATTTATTAAACGACAACGGCGTTTCCACTTTTATTGACGATCGAATGATACCTGCAGGTAGTGCGTTCCCCAAAGATATTGCAGAAGGGATACTACATTCCAGGGTGATGGTTGTTTTCGTTGAACCTGGGTATTTTGAGCGTCACTGGTGTGTTTGTGAATATCAGCTGGGCGTATCGTTGTATCGAAAGAACGCCCTCCCTACGACAGCTGATGACAGCCTGAATCATATGGTCATCGCGCTTCCCGCCAAAACTGACCTTGATGCTGTCATCGCCCATCTGCCGCCACCCCTGGCAACCCTCTCGTGGCCTCAGGCGGACGATACAAATAAGCTTGTGTCCTTAGTCGAACAACGATTGGCCAATACGTCCATCCCCATTGGTAAGCAGCTGGAGGGCTTTGACGATTACGCCGTTAAAATGTTAATTGACGGTGGATCCATACCCGCTGCCTCCTCGCTAAAAAACATTCCCTGCTACCAAAAGAATATGCCCGACGGCCTTGGCCATGATTTTGTCGGCCGTCAGGATATCTTATGGAAAATATTTCATTCATTAGAAACCAATGCGGTTGCCGGTAATGCTGCCAGTTGTGTGTTACACGGCGTTGGCGGTAGCGGGAAAACCCAAATTGCAGCTGAATACGTGTGGCGCTACGGCGCGCTTTATTACACCGGAGGACTCATTTGGCTAAACGCGGATTGCGACGATGAAGAATTGGTTGAGCAACTTTATGATATTGTGAAATTGTTTATCCCCGCAATTGCCCCGCTCAATGAGCTCGGCAGCAATATCAGCCAGCAGTACACTGCCGTATCTTCGCATTTAACCAAATTCTTCAATGAGAGAGAGGGTAATCAGGCCATTTTGTGGGTGGTGGACAATTTGCCGGAACCCCGCAAAGGGAAAAGCCTGAAACCTCTGAAGTATTGGTGCCCGGTCGAGCCGTATGTCAGGGTGTTGAGTACGACGCGACGTTCTAAAGTGAAAGCAGGGACTCGTGTCACGGTGTCGGAGTTCTCGCCTGAAAATGCAATTGAAATGCTGACGCGGGCCGGGGTTGAACGTTCCTGGTTGGCGGATGATGAGTGGGTTGACATTGTTAAATGGGTTGGCTGTTTGCCATTGGCTTTGAAAATAATGCATACCAGCCTGAGCGAAAAATTTATATCGGCTCATTCGCTGTTAAAGAAAACCCGTGGCGAGGAACCGGTGAGTTATTTAACTGAAGAGCTTGAATCGTTGCGAGAAGAGGTGGAAGAAGCTTATTTGCAAGGGGTTACGGAAACCTTCCATATGTCCTATTCTCTGCTTGCCGAGGATAATGAGGCCCTCACAGCCCTGCAGCTTTTTGCCTTTCTGTCTTTTGTCGCTATTCCTGATTCCTTGCTAACACTCGTCCTATCTGAAAAAATGCTGGGCAAATTGGCCAATCGAAGCTGGATTCAATTTGCGGAGTCAGCCAAAGCGGCTGAGGGTGAACGCTACTGGCAAATGCATCGGATTGTTGCCAGTTATGTGCGTTCGCAAACCACCGAGCCGATCGTCGTAATCGGCATGATGGCCGACTGGTTGACCAGGGCCTTTGAAAGCGATTTGAACTGGCGCACATTAAAGCGGTGTAACCCACATTTATTTCGGCTGCGCAACAACGCGCATGCTTTTTTGGTCGACGATACGCCGGAGACATACGCTACCGTTGATAAAATTAATGTCTGTGGACAAACGGTGGCCACATCCCGGCTGGGAGATCGGGAACTTGACGGCGCCCGCTATCTCGGCGCAGGGTTGGTTTACTGGACGGACCATGTTACACCATTGCTCGATCAACTCGAGTTTGAAATCGCCAAAAATGACCCCGGAATTTCATGCCAAATACCTCATATATTGCAGGTATTTCCCAAAAATGAACAAGCCGCGCATCTTTTTGTCAAGCTGTTGTCGAGTGAAGATTTAGAGGTCCGGCGCAAGGCGATGGTTTATCTCGGCAGTTCCCAGCGCCCGGACATTGTCGCCTTTGCATTTCTTGAGGCCCTGATTGATCCAACCCATGAAAACATAGTTGACCATGTGATCACCGGTTTTGAGGCGCTGTTTTCAGCAACCAGTCCGACGCTAGACCCGATTTTGACCCGGCTGCTTGAATTGGTGGATGGCGGCTTGTACCGCGGAGGCGTTGCGGCAATGATCCTGTCGCGTGTATTTGCCTGCTTCGGTGTCGAGTTGGCGACGGATAACTTTGATGGCATCGGACTGGCGCGAGAAATGATGGTGAGAATGAAAAATTCTGCGGATGAACAGATCGCCTTGCAGCTTGCCGATGGTCTGGGTCGAGTCGACAACGATGATATTTATGCGGGAGTTATTGATTTACTATCAGATGAAGATGAGCCTGATACTGAATTACGCTGTATTAAAGTCGTCGACAGATATTTGCATACCCGGACCTACCCGCCGACACCTAAAATTTCGGTCGAGTGGACAGAGGAAGGCGGGATGGTTCTGAATTCTTCAGACGGTGGATTTTTCCCTTCGAAAAAAGCCCGTCCGGAATTAAACCGCCCCCTGGGTGATTTTGTAATGAAAGCCGTAAATCCTGATCTCTTTGAACAGGCGCTGGAGATCATATGTCAAAGCAGTGTGGGAAAATATGGTCTTATGGAAGCCGTCTACGAAGCGATCGATGCCGGCGAATATCAGCGTGTAATTACCACCGCGGAAAAAGCAATCGAATACTCACCGGATTTTTCCAGTCCCTATATGTGGCGCAGTGCCTGCTATGAAGCATTGGGACAATTTGATAAAGCGCTCAGTGATCAAACCATGCTGATTAAGATGACCGCGGATTTGCCGGTCGATTATCGAGCCGAGTATCTGATTACCAGAGCAAAACTTTTTGAGCGTTTAAACGACATTAACGGCGCCATCGATGACTATTCGGCTGCGATTGAATTGCTGCCGGAAGACGGTCAGCTGTACCAATACCGCGGTTATCTATATAACTTGATAAATTCCAGGGATAAAGCGGTTGCAGATTTTAGCGAGGCGGTCAAACTGAATCCGGAGGATACCTATTCGCTGTATAATAAAGCCATGAATTCCTACGAAAGGGGTGAATATGGCCTTGCACTGGAAGATTTTGCGAAACTTTTGTCGGTCGATAAAACCCATCACGCTGCATGGTATGCGAAAGGCGTTTGTCATTTGAACCTGCAGCAGAATGCGGAAGCCATCGAAAGTTTGAGTCACGCGATTCGGCTCGACGAGGGTAACGCTGAATACTACTATATTCGCGGTGCGGCCCGATTTCGTATGGGGTTAAAAAATGACGCTCAACGGGATGCGGAATATTGCATTAACCTAAAGCCTGACCATTCACAATGCAGCAAATTATTAAACCTTATAAAAGGAGCTTAGGCGTTATCGAGTTGTTTATTCTTTTTTCGGTTTTTTCCTGTACTTTTCAACAAGGTCTTTGATGGCTTCTTCCAATAGACGGCCCAGCGACTTGTCCGTATCGACTGCAAGGTGTTTTAGTTCCTTGATACAGTTTAATTCAATGCTTGTTGAAAATACCTTTTTATGGCCCATGGTCGGTATAATACACCGACTTAATAAAAAGTGCAATAAAGATTATAAATATAATTTATGTAAAGAAATAAAGAATTAAATAAAAAATTAATTAAATAATAATTTGTAATTCACGCTAAAGGGTACCGTCTGCCTCACTCTTCCTGATTTTCGGACATTTTGACATCCACCCCCAATTCCCGGGCATTCGTCTTGAACATCTCCACCAGCCGGCTGAGTTCCTGGTGATTTTCGTCCGTATAGGTCAACATTAAAGTGGATATCTTCCTTTTTTCAGCCGTTAAACGGTCTTCCGGCAGTTTGAATTCCTTCACAAGCGGTCGGATGGCCGCTATGGCTTGATCCATATCCTGGTATCGCTGATCCGGGCTGCAGCGTGCACACGTTACAATGAATCTTCGCAGTTCACTGGGGATAGCCGGATTTATCTGCCCCGGATCCATTATATCCCGGGTTAGGTGCAGATCGAGTAATTCTTTGATACTGTTCTCCGGAAATGGGCGCTGACCCGTTACCATTTCATAAGCCATAATCCCCAATGCGTATATATCGGTTCTTGGATCCACCGGATCGCCCTGGATTTGTTCCGGTGCCATGTAGTGGGGAGTCCCGATATTCGAAAAATCCTCAGTGCCCGGTTGACATGCCAGACCGAAATCTAAAATTTTAACCTGATCATTGGGTTGAACAATAATATTGGACGGATTGATGTCGCGATGAATGATACCGCTGCGATGAGCGTAGGCCAGGGCCGAACAGATTTGACTTAAAAATCTAACAGCCAACAGCGGTGGTATGACCCTTAAATGACCGATCATTTCCTTGAGCGAGTCGCCTTTTAAGTACTCCATGATGATGAACAACGTTTTGTAACGTTCATCGAAATCAAAAACTTTGACAATATGCTCGTGGGTCAGGCTGGCGATGGTTCTGGCTTCGTTGCGAAAACTTTCTAAAAAATCCGGATACAATGCCATATCATGGCGCATCATTTTAATCACCACCGTCATATTCAGGCTTGTGTGGACACCTTTGTAAACGATGCTAAAAGCGCCTCGGCCGATAATGTCAGTTGTCACATATTTGCCGATGGTCCGATAGGCCGTCGGCCGGCGGCTATCCAACCGGTCTGCTACAAGTTCGGTGATAAATTCCAGCAGATCGGGGTCTTTGTCGGCAATCTCATCGTACCGGTCTTTGGTCATGATCCAGAGATCCATGTCCGTTTCCGCCTCAACATGCGCACGACGGGGTTCTCCGGTCAGAATTCCCAATCCGCCCACGATATCCCCCTCGCCGTAATGATCCACCGGGTGCAGTTCACCGTCTTTTTCAACAATCACCAGACACGAACCCCGCTGAATGATATAGGCTGTATCTTCTATGGCACCCTGGACCACGAAGCGCTCGCCCGCTTTAATATGCCGGTAGGTCAATTTGTCAAAAAAGGGGCTGCGGTCTTCCTGGACGACAAAATGCAGGAATTTGGTACGCCGATCCGCCATCCCTTCTTCTTCCTGCACCATCTGATAAAAGTCGCAGTTTAGACAGGAGGGCCGTTTTTCGACATACGAACCCTGGGTGCATCCGCCGCAGAAGGTCCCGGCCACTGCCCAGCAGATCCGCCCCCCGCACCGGCCGGAATTAATTCCCTCCCAGGAACGATCCGCGGCAGCCGGACAAATACCGGATTCGGCGGTGTTCGATCCTCCCTGCTCGCGACCGCACATCATGACTTCCCAGCAGTTAAGCTTTTTTTCAGGGGCGCTTTTTTTATCCTGATCGTTGTCCATGGTATTTTCGCCGTGGCTTTGTTAGCAGTTGTTTACCGGATGGCTCAAACGACAAGCATCCACTATGGCATTATATACACTAAAAGTCGCCTATTAAACATTGACTTAAGTCAACTTGACGAATGACAATCCGGCATTAACATTCAAAATTATATATGCCCTCGATCCGAAAAATAATCCATATCGACATGGATGCTTTTTATGCCTCCGTCGAGCAGCGGGATAAGGCCGAACTCAAAGGCAAACCGGTAATTGTCGGCGGTGATCCAAATTATCGAGGAGTGGTTGCTGCCTGCTCATATGAAGCCCGAAAATACGGCATCCACTCTGCCATGGCCTCCTCGACGGCGTACAAACTTTGCCCTGATGCGATCTTTATCCGGCCAAGATTTGATGTCTATCAAGCGGTATCCTCGGTGATTCGAGAAGTATTTCAGGAATACACCGATTTAGTTGAACCGTTGTCTCTGGATGAAGCCTTTCTTGATGTGACTCAAAATTTCAAAAAGATGGCCTCCGCCACCCTGATCGCAAAGGAAATTAAGAAAAAAATCTATAACCGCACCGGCCGGCTAACGGCATCAGCGGGTGTATCATTTAATAAATTCCTTGCGAAAGTGGCATCAGATATCAATAAGCCGGATGGAATTACGGTGATAACCCCTGAGATGGCCGACAGCTTTATTGATCGGCTGCCGATAAGGAAATTTTTCGGCGTCGGGAAAGTCACTGAAGAAAAAATGATTGGACTCGGGATTAATACCGGTGCCGACCTTAAAAAATTAAAAAAGGAAAAATTAATTCAAATCTTTGGAAAGTCCGGCAGCTATTTTTACAATATTGCCCATGCCATGGATGACAGACCGGTTGAGCCGAACCGGATCAGAAAATCCATCGGCAAGGAAACCACGCTGCTGGAGGACATTGACGACCGGCAACAGATGTTGGAGGTCCTGGAAAACATTGCGTTGAAGCTGGAAAATTTATTAATCCGGCACGAAGCAAAAGGAAAAACCATTACGCTGAAAATTAAATATTTTGATTTTAAGAGCATCACGCGCAGCGTTACGATCGAGGAAACGGCTGATACGGCCTCGGTTATTATGAAATACCTGACGCCACTGCTGGCCAAAACCGAAGCCGGGGAGCGCAAAGTCAGATTACTAGGCATCTCAATTTCAAATTTTCATACGCAAGATATCGGGGTCGGGAAACATGGTCAGCTGCTTCTGCCTTTCAAGTTTACGGGGGACGGTAAGATGGAACAGCAACTCTGGTAAGGGACACGGCTTCAACCGGCGTTTAATGGATAAGCATAATTCAAATAGTGAAAGGAACTGGGTCGTTTATCTGATTCGATGTTCCGACAGCTCTTTATACTGCGGGATCAGCAATGATGTTCGTCGCAGACTGATTGAACACAATTCCGGCACGGGGTCCAAGTATACTCGATCACGAAGGCCGGTGGAGTTAATTGATTTCAGCCCTGAATTAACAAAAAGTGAAGCACTTAAACTGGAATATCGTATTAAAAAAATGTCGGCCGATCAAAAAATAGCTGGATTAAACCAGGCGCAGCGCGAAATATTAATCCGGTACAGTCTCCTGACACTGCGGCAGGACATTAAAGCGCTTGTCAAATTAATTGACAAACTTTTAAAAGAGATTTAAATGTTCAAGGAGTCCAGGTTGTGAGAAAATTGGTGTCTTCGATCCGCTTCCGGCGAAACAGTCCGACTTTGGAGGGATGCCACGCAACCAAAAAGAAAAACCGAATAGTTATCGGAACGTAAACTAAAAAAAACATATTTCAAACGGAGGTAATCGATGAAGGAAGTGCAAAGTTTGTTAAAAATGGTATCTGATGGTCTCAAGACCCTGGCGCAGGGTGTTGAAGCCATTGCAGTCAAGGTTGACGAAGCTTCAAAAACCAAAAGGGCCGGCAATGCAAAAAGTAATCAAAAACCGGCACCTGTTAAAAAGGCAAAGACCGTCGGCAAAAAAACTAAGGCTGCTAAAAAGCCGGCAGTCAAAGTCGTCTCCAAACAAACAGCCAAACCGGCTGCAGCAATTGATACGGTGATGAATATAATTAGCCACTCCAAAAAAGGCGCCAATGCAGCGGCAATTAAGGCCAAGACCGGCTATGATCAGAAAAAAGTAGCCAATATAGTTTACAAGCTTAAAAAACAAGGCAAGATTAAGGCAATACAGAAGGGTGTTTATGTGAAATCATAATTTTTATGGAACGTGTTCAGGTGTCAGGTTTCAAGCCTCAAAACTGCTCAATCTTGGCACCTGAAAACCATAATTTTTCAAAGTGCCCGGGAACCTCGCAACCAGTTGCCTATCTGTCGCTGCTCAGCGCCCAAGAGAGGAAATATATGTCTGATATTCTGGAAACCATCAAGGCAAGAGATCCCCATGAGCGGGAATTTTATCAGGCCGTAATGGAAGTCTTGCAAAGTGTTAAACCGGTGCTGGATCAAAATCCGCAATACCGTCAATCTGCTGTTTTAGACCGAATCGTTGAACCCGAGCGGATCGTTACCTTTCGGATTCCCTGGCTGGATGATGAGGGCAGCGTTAAAGTCAATCGCGGGTTTTGTGTGGAAATGAGCAGCGTCATCGGGCCTTACAAAAGCGGATTGCGTTTTCATCCCTCCGTTAACCAGAGCATTTTAAAATTTTTGGCCTTTGAGCAAGTATTTAAAAACGCTCTGACGACTTTGCCGTTGGGTGGGGGCGCGGCAGGCTCCGACTTTGATCCCAAGGGCAAGTCGGATGATGAAATGATGCGGTTTTGTCAGAATTTTATGACCGAACTCTATCTACATATCGGCGTCAATACGGATATTGTTGCCGGTGATATCGGGGTCGGATCCAGAGAAATCGGCTATCTGTTTGGCATGTACAAAAAATTGAGCAACAAGTTTACCGGCGCATTAACCGGCAAAGGCCTGAACTGGGGGGGCAGCTTGATTCGAGCCCAGGCCGCCGGCTACGGCTGTGTCTACTTCGCCGCCGAAATGCTTGCCACCCGCAATATGACTTTTAACGGTCAGAAGTGCCTGGTATCCGGCTCCGGCAATGTGGCCCAGCACACCGCCGAAAAATTAATCGAGTTGGGTGCCAAAGTACTGACGCTGTCCGATTCCTCCGGGTATATTCATGATCCGGAAGGTATCGATAAAAACAAGCTGGCCTATGTCAAATTGTTGAAAAATGTCAGGCGCGGCAGAATTGGGGAATATGCGGATAAGTATCCCGCGGCTGTTTATACGGCAGTTGATCACCACCTGGATTACAATCCCCTGTGGAGCCACAGAGCGGCCTGTGCCTTCCCCTGTGCCACCCAGAACGAAATTTCCGAAAAAGATGCGTATAATCTCATCAACAACAATATCAAGCTGGTTTGCGAGGGAGCCAATATGCCCTGCACGTCTGAGGCCACGGAAATCTTTTTAGATAAATCCATGCTGTATGGTCCCGGCAAGGCTGCCAACGCCGGCGGGGTTGCGGTTTCCGGTCTTGAAATGGTACAGAACAGCATGCGTCTAAACTGGCTTGGAGAGGAAGTGGATCACCGGCTCAAGATTATTATGAAACAGATCCATCAAAGCTGCCTGGATGCTGCTGATGCCTATGGAACTCCGGGAAACTATGCCAGAGGAGCGAATATCAAGGGTTTCGTGAAGGTGGTAGAGGCCATGCTGGACCAAGGAGTTATTTAGGCGTATACTGACATCATATTGACAATTGGTTGACGACTTTGGCGGGTGCTTAGAAATTTTTATAGGTTTCAGGTGTCAGGTGTCAGGTTTCAGGGTCGAGTACTTTCGAGGTCTGACATCCGAAACCCGGCACCTGCTATCTGTCTTCTGTCCTATTGTCAACTTCCGCATTCCGACCTCATTCCCCTCTGTCTTCTGTCCAATTTACCAACTTCCGCATTCCGATTTCCGAATTCATTGCCGGGTCCGCCGCCGATAATAATCAGATCATAAAATTCTCGATTGGCCATATCGACTCCCCTGTTTCCGGTTCTTATCGTTGGTTTGACCAGCAGATTATAATCTGTTTTGTTATCACCATTTTACCTGTGATTTCCCCCCTTGACAAGATGTTATCGGTGATTACTTTTTTGCCAAATAACGATCCATAAACTGTATAACAGCTTGATATAGTTGAAATAAACTTATTTATCAACTGTACAAATCTTTTTGTGTCGGCTTCTTTTCTGATCGGCCGCATTATAAGTGGAAGGTTGCCATGAAAAGGAAATCTACCATGGACGATGGTATTCGAAATCTGATTACATATTACCGGAAGGCATTTCAAATACCCGAAAATATAAATCATTACTCTGATAGAGACTTCAGAAACGCTGAAAGGCAATTCACCAGATTCATGCTTCGTTCCAGAGGCCTTTCGGACGCCGCTTCCCAACACCCTGTGCCGCAATAGCGTAACCTATCGATTTCGGGTAAACCCCGGCGACTCATCGCCCCTGATTGCAGATATCCAATATCGGTGTTGCGCTTGGTGATCATCCGGCAAGTAATATACCCGGCTTTGTTTAAACGGGACGGGTAAGATGCAAAACAACAATCAAATGAATTTCGATACAAGGAGGCAAAAGATCATGAAGATCAAACCACTCAACGATCGTATTCTGGCGCTGCGAGTTGATGAAGAACAAAAAACCAGCGGAGGGATTATCATTCCCGACACCGCCAAGGAAAAACCCCAGGAAGGTAAAGTCATGGCTGCCGGTCCCGGCAAGATGGGTGACGACGGCCAAAGGGTGGCTATGGAGGTTAAGGTCGGCGATCGCATTCTTTTTTCCAAATATGGCGGAACGGAAATCAAAATAGATGGAGTCGAACACCTTTTATGAAAGAGGATGATATACTCGGAATATTAAATTAAACCGCAATGGTGGGTTTCAAAATCAGGTATAATCAGCGGCTGTTCCGAACATGGATGAGGATATGTATTAACCGCATACCACTTAATGCGACGATCGCGATAACAGGGATCGAAGGGTAATCGACAGATCACCCTTCGACACTGCTGTTTGGAAATATTCGTTTCAACCCATAAAGTGGGTTGACAGCCACCCGTTTAAATTTATAAAAGTCTGGTTTGTTTATTCCATTATTAAACTCCTGGTCCTCTCGCCGGGCAATAGGCTTTATGGGTCGGAAGCCGGGCCAGGATTCTTAACCGGTTGCATATTGTCCAGACCACGCCATAGGGATAGCATCGATAAAGCAAAGGAGGAGTTTCAAATGATTTTTGTCAAAATGGGTCGCAATGTTTTAATCTTATCGCTGGTGGTTTTGGCATTGGCGGTCAATTCGGGCTTTTGTTCAGCGACGGAAAAAGACGAAAACAGACCCGCAAGATCCATTACCATGGCAACTGAATACCCGGGTGTCGAAGTGCCCGTCGAAGAAAATGTGAGCCTAGATATCATTTTCCATAACAAGGGCAAACGCGACGAGAACGTGACTGTCCGGGTTGCTGAAAAGCCCGAGGGATGGACCGCTAAGATCAAGACCTATCGTTATACGGTTACCGGTGTTCACGTGCCGGGCGGCGAAGACAAAACCCTGACTTTTGAAGCCGAACCGGGCAAAGAGATTCAGCCCGGTAAATACAATTTTCGCATTGAAGCTCAAACCGAGGACGGCGAAATTAAGATGGACCAGAATGTTCTGGTGATCGTCACCGGTGCGGCCGAAAAATCAGACGAAGACCGGGGGGTTAAGGTGACGACCTCCTATCCGGTCATTCGTGGGCCGTCGGATGCGGCCTTTGAGTTTTCAGTCGAAGTTAACAGTAAGTTGGACAAAGATGCGGTTTTTGATCTTTTCGCCAATGGTCCCAAGGGCTGGGACATCAATTTCAAACCGGCCTATGAGTCCAAATACATCACCAGCCTGCGGCTGAAATCGAATCAAAACCAGTCAATTGCAGTTGAAGTCAAACCGGCTTTGATGGCCGAGGCCGGTGAATACCCGATCAACGTTCGGGTCAGTTCCGGAGACGCCAAGGGCGAAGTCAAATTGGCCGTTATCCTGATCGGCACCTACAACCTGGAAGTCGGCACACCCAGTGGTCTGCTGTCGCTTGATGCACGCCAGGGCAAGCCGGCCAACATGTCCTTTTACGTGAAAAACACCGGATCGGCTGCCAACCACAACGTCAAATTCATGTCGTTTAAGCCGGAAAACTGGAAGGTCGAATTTACCCCCGAAAATATCGACATCATCGAGCCCGGCGATTTGAAGCAGGTTGAAGTCGCCATTACGCCATACGAGGATGCCCTGGTGGGAGATTATTCGATCAATGTCAATGTCGAGGGCGAAAAAGCGTCCAAAATCATCGAATTCCGAACCACCGTGAAGGCCTCGACGGCTTGGGGTTGGATCGGTATCGGGTTAATTGTGGTGGTAATTGGCGGATTGTTTGGCATTTTTCGCTGGTTAGGAAGGCGCTAGAATGGAAACCGGGGCAATTATTGAAACTGTCGAGCTGACTAAAGTTTACCAGGGTGAGACAGCCGTGGATCATCTTTCTTTTACAGTGTCCAGCGGCGAAATCTTCGGATTTCTGGGCCCCAACGGTGCCGGGAAAACGACCACGCTGTTGATGCTGCTGGGACTGACGGAACCTACCAGCGGCAGCGCCAGGGTTCTGGGACTTGATCCCACCCGGGATCCCATCAAGGTCAAATCCAAGATCGGTTATCTCCAGGAAAACATGGGATTTTACCTGGATTTAAACGCCATTCAGATGCTGCGCTTCATCGCTGAGCTCAACGGTGTTTCCGGCAGCCAGGCCGCTGACCGCATTCAAAGCGCCCTTGAAGCTGTCGGGCTGGCAAACGAATCGAAAAAAGAGATCGGAGCGTACTCGCGCGGCATGCGCCAGCGTCTCGGATTGGCTGAGCTGCTGATCAAGGATTCAAAAGTTGCGTTTCTGGACGAACCCACGCTCGGTCTTGACCCGGATGCCACAAATCGCATGATGGGGCTGATCGAGAGCCTGTGCAGCGAGAAGAAAATGACGATTTTGCTGTCAAGCCATTTACTGAACCAGGTTCAAAAAATTTGCCATCGGGTGGGGATTATGATCAACGGGCGCATGGTGGCCCAGGGCCCCATGGACCGGTTGGCCCGGGAAAAACTTGGGATTGGTCAGAAGCAATATACATTGGAAGAAATTTACATGAAATATTTCCAGGAGGTATAGTCGTGAGCGGCATTCGTGTTATCGTTAAAAAGGAACTGGCCGATCATTTCAGCAGTTACCGGTTTACCATCCTGTTTGCGTTGATTGCCATGGTCAGCCTGATTACCGCCTATATGGTGGGGCTCAATATCAGACAGCAGCTGGAAGGCGTTGCCAAACCCCGCTTTATTTTTCTGATGCTATTTACGGCGCCCGGAGCATTGTTTTCGCTGGTTCAATTTGTGGCTTTTTTCGGTCCTCTGGTGGGACTGATCCTGGGCTTTGACACTATTAACCGTGAGCGCAGTCAGGGTACCCTCAGCAAATTGCTTTCCCAGCCTATTTACCGGGATGTGGTCATCAACGGGAAATTTTTGGCCGGGGTGGTGATGATTACCGTCATGATGATGTCCATTGTGCTGGTGATCACCGGTCTGGGGCTGTTGGTCATGGGAATCGTCCCGGGGATGGAAGAAATCGGGCGAATTATCATTTATTTGATTATCAGTATCATCTATATCTCCTTCTGGCTGGGAGTGGCGATTTTGTTTTCCATAATATTTCGCAGCACGGCAACTTCAGCCCTGGCGGCACTGGCAGTCTGGATCTTTTTCTCGTTTTTTGTATCAATCGGAGCCAATGTTATTGCCGATGCCCTGGCCAGCGATGCATCTCCGGATAATCCGACTGTTGTCATGCAGCGGGCGAAAGTTGTCAAAGCGTTTAATCTGATTTCACCCATGGAGCTTTATACCGACGCCACCGCAACCATCATCGACCCGATGCGCAAATCCACCCGCTCAATTATTTCGGTGGGACCACTGGAAAATCTTTCCATGTCGCGCTTTTCCGGACCGCTGCCGCTGGGTCAAAGTATTCTGATTGTGATACCCTATATCATTTCCCTGGTCGCCATTTCCATCATATGCTTTGCCGTGTCCTACACGGTATTTATGAGACAGGAGATCCGGTCGCTTTAGGGAAAACATGGCATAAGAGACCATGCTGCAGATCTTAAATGACCGGAACGCGTTGATTCGTCACATTATTCGTGTGCTGCATGAACGGGCCGAAGCGGACAAACTATTTTCAGATAATGAAGTCAACCGGCAAACCAGCGCCGGTGTATTATTGTTGCTGGGCGCCGGGGTTAATCCAACAAACCAGTCCGGTGAGCCCTGCCTGATTCTAAACAAGAGATCATCCAAAGTCAGGCACCCCGGTGATCTTTGCTTTCCCGGGGGCAGCATAAGCCCGCGCCTTGATTCGTTGCTGGCAAAACTTTTTTCGTTGCCGATGACATCCCTGGGCCGCTGGCAGTACTGGTCTCAGTGGAAACACGCTCAGCCGCAATCGGCCAGGTGGCTGGCCCTTTTGTGGGCCACAGGATTGCGTGAAAGCCTGGAAGAAATGCGGCTGAATCCGTTCGGCACCAAATTCCTGGGTCCGATGCCACCCCATAACCTGGTGATGTTTGAGCGCCGGATATACCCCATTGTGACCTGGATCCAGCGTCAGAAGCGGTTCATCCCGAATTGGGAAGTTGAAAAAATCCTTTATATTCCCCTGCGCAATTTGTTGGACCCTGCCAACTACCGGCGTTATCGCTTACGTATGAAAATCCCGGCCGGCACGCAGCCATCGAATTTGACCCGTGATTATCCCTGCTTTCGGTTTCAAGACAACAGCGGCTCCGAAATCCTCTGGGGTGCGACGTTTCAGATTACCACGTTATTTATGGAATACGTTTTCGGCTTCAAACCGCCCAAT
>Ga0210122_1000341_pt1 | contig 15754 bp, 10 predicted proteins | sample Muzzi_CordB_D2_FD_185530 | JGI IMG/M metagenome (GOLD analysis project Ga0210122, IMG submission 185530) | Wetland microbial communities from San Francisco Bay, California, USA, that impact long-term carbon sequestration - Muzzi_CordB_D2 (SPAdes) | ecosystem: Environmental > Aquatic > Marine >... | reverse complement strand
GACCGCCGATCCACGACGGTTCAAGGGCTACTTCCCCGCGGTCGAGCTCGAGACGCCGTGACGCCCAAGCTTCGTCCAGGCTGAAGTGCCAGGTGGGTAGAGGTAGCAGGGGCGACCTGAAGCCGACGACCTGGTCGGTCATGTCCGGAGCAGGATCATGAGAGGCGTATCTAGGTCATGAAGGGGGGTTTGCAGGTCATGGAGGCGGCATTTCGGTCACGAGCGTCGCCAAGCGATCCGCCCGCGTTGTCCACTGTGGGGTCGTTCGCTGCGCTCGCGCTCGGCCGGCAGGGGCGCCGGCCGCTTCGATTCAGGGGGTTTGACGGCCCCTGCGGCAGGCGCTCACAGCTCGCCGCGGAGGTGGTCCGGGTGCTCTTCGATCCAGGCGCGGAGGGCTTCCAGGGTTGCGGGGACGTCCGCGAGGTGCTCGGTCAAGATGCCATAGAGCTCCTCGGTCGAGACGTCGTCGTAGAAATGCTCCATCCGGTTGCGGTAGCGGGCCATCAGGCGGAGTTTTTCGGCCTGCTCTTTGGTGAGAATGCCCTCTTCCCGCAGCGTGTCGGCGAGCGCGGCGTACTCCGGAACCGCCCGACCGAACCCCTTGGCCAGGAGGTGCCGCGCCAGGTCGAGCAAGGCTTCGAGAGCGCGGCGCAGATAGGACTCGCCGGCGGCGACCATCCTCTGGTCCTCGGTCCACGCGTCCAACGAGTCGAGGGGAAGCTTGTCGATCCCGTCGAGCATCGACCGGATCGCTCGGCTCTTGGCCGTGACGACTTTGGCGTCGATCTTGTCCGGGGTCACGGCCGCTCCTTCCCGGCCGGGCGCATGGGGTCGAACCCGAGCTCCATCCGGCGGCGCTCCCGCTCGAAGGGCTCGAGGTCCCCGGCGCGGCGCATCACGTAGAGGTCGAATTCGTCACACCGGGTCGAATCCGTGCAGTAGATCCGCTCGCCCCGGATCACGTCGAGGGCAAGGAATGCGTTCGCTTTGCCCAGGTCGATCAGGTCCACCGAGGCCCCGAGCGCGCGCTCGATCCGGTCCTCGAGTGCCAGGAGCTCCATCACCTCGACCGGCTCCGTAAACAGGGCGGCCAGGTCGACGTCCGAGCCCTCCACCTCCGCTCCCCGGGCACGCGACCCGAAGAGGTAGACCGCGAGCACCCGAGGGTCGCCCGATACGGCATCGGTCACCGTCCGGCGGATCGTGGCCTCGTCGGGGGCGGAAGAGCTGGAGTTGGTCGAAGGCATGGCGTTCGTCGGGGACGATGATCGCACACGGCGTGCGCGGAGGGCGCTGCCAGGCCAACTCGATCAAAGCGATTCTGCACGACGTACCTGGGCGAGGTGCCAGGCGAGCAGGGCTCGGGTAGGCTCGTAGAGTTCAAAGGAGGGTTCAATCATGCGTATCCGTTCGATCGCAGCGGTCTTGATCGCGTTTCTCGCCGGCGCGGGGTTGGCGGGCGTCGTGCTCGCCAAGAAGTCCTTCGACATGGGCCTGTTCCTCGGCAAGCCACCGAAGGAGGCGGCGGACGCCTTGCTCGGGGTGGCGCAGCAACAGGCCGAGAACGGGAGCTGGGAGAACCTCGCCATCGCCCGGATCGAGATCCTCGGCGGGGAGCGGGAGAAGGGCCAGGAGATCCTGGATCGCGTGACCCGCGGCAAGATGAAGGAAGAGGACTGGATGCGGGTTGGCCGGATCTACTGGGAGGACGGCGACCGCGACAGGGCGTTCGAGGCCTTCGAGAAGGCGATCTCGACCGATCCCGAGGATGCCGAGAACCTCGCCGAGGTCGGCGCGCGCTACAACCTCGCCGGCAACCGCGAGAAGGCGGAGGAGTACTTTCAGGGCGCGTTCCGGGAGAAGCCCGACGCGGTGTGGGTGACGGTGTCCGTGGCGGCGTCCTACCTCGGCGTGGAGCCGCAGTAGGAAGTCGTCCGTCGGTGCCCCGCCCTGTGTCGCGAGCGCTGCTGCCGGCGGCCCGAGTCAGTCCGGAGGCCGCGTCATCTCAGGGGCGAACCTGCGGGTCCAGAGCGGTGCCGGTTCCACCGGTGCGTCGCCCCGCTGATCGTCATTCAGCTCGCAACGTGTCCATGATGTCGGCCCGGGCGGCCCGGAGGCCGGGGGTCAAGGACGCCGCCACGACGGCCGTGACCAGGATCCCCACGCCGGTACCGAAGACCAGCGGGTCCAGGGGATCGAGCCCTAGGAGCACGGACCGCAGCAGCCTGGACGCGGCCAGGACGGCCAGGAGCCCGGGGACCAGGCCGATGAGGGACAGCACGACGCCCTCGCCGACGACCATCCGCACCAGCTTCGCCGGCTCCGCCCCCAGCGCCAGGCGCATCCCCATCTCCTGGGTTCGCTGGCTCACGGAGTAGGCGACGACCCCGTAGATCCCCAGCATGGCGAGCACCAGGGCGAAGACGCCCCCAGCCCCCAGCACGACCGACAGGATCCTCTGAGGCCGCGTGGCGTTGGCGCTGATGTTCGCCATCAGGTCGGCCCGCTTGATCGGAAGATTCGGGTCGAGGTCCGCCACCTGCTGTCGCATGAGGGCGAGGAGGGCTCCCGGATCCCCACGCGTTCTGGCGTGAAGCACCAGCTCCGGGGTGGGGTGCTGGCCGAGCGGGAGCCACATGTGCGGTTCGACCTCCGAGCCCAGGGTCCGGTACGGGACGTCCGCCACGATCCCGACGACGCGGAGGGTCTTGCCGTCTCCCAGGCCGATCTGCTTCCCGATGCCACTCTCCCCCGGCCAGTACCGGTCCACGAAGCTCCGGTTCACCAGGGCCACCTGGGGGCTCTCGCCGGTGTCCTCGCCACCGAAGTCCCGCCCCTCGAGGAGCCGCATGCGCGTGAGGCTCAGGTACCCCGGCGTCACCACCGCGGCCGTAGCCGTCACGTACTCGCCCGGCCCCGGCTCGTATCCCTCGGGCTCCAGCCCGGCGTAGGAGCTGCTGCCCCCTTGCAGGGGTACCCAGTCGGCCAGGCCCACCCCCTCCACGCCGTCCAGGGCGGCCGTTCTGGCCATGAGGTCGGCGTAGAACTGGGCTCCGCCCTCTTTGCCGTAGCCCCTCGGGGAGGTGTCGAGGGACACCGTGGCGATCCCGGTGGGATCGAACCCGAGGGGGACCGTCTTGGCGTAGGACAGGCTCTGCACCAGGAGGAGGGTGAGGAGGATCATGACCAGGGAGCCGCCCACCTGGGCACCCACCAGGAGGTTGCGCATTCCCAGCAGCCGGAAGCGCAGGGACGGCACCGCTCCCTTGAGAGCCGGGATGAGGTCGGGTCGGGACGTCTGGAGGGCCGGGATGAGCCCGAAGCCGAGTCCGGTCCCGAGCGTGAGGAGCAGGGTGAAGGCCGCCACCCGACCGTCCACCGAGATTTCGGCGCCCGGCGCCGGGAGGAGATACCAGCCACTCCGGACGACGTCCGCGATTCCCTGAGTGGCCGCGAGCCCCAGGAGCCCCGCGGCGCCGAACAGGACGAGGTTTTCGGTCAGGAGCTGAGCCACGATTCTCCGGGCCGAAGCCCCCATGGCGCTCCGGATGGCGATCTCCCGCCGCCGCCTGAACGCTCGCGTCAGGAGGAGGTTGGCCACGTTCGAGCAGGCGATGAGCATGATGAGCCCCACCAGCGCGGCGATGCCGCCGAAGACTGCCGCCACGGGCGTGTCGTTCGGGATTCGGGCATCCCGCTCACGCAGCACCGTGAGCCCCCGGCGATCGCGTGCATCCCGGGCCCAGAGCTCGGGGTACGCCTCCGCGAGGTGGCCGGCGATGACGTCGAATTCGGCTTGCGCCTGGCGGAGGCCGACGCCTTCTCTCAGGCGTCCGAGCACGGTCAGCGACTGCCGCCCCCGATGGTCACGATGCTCCACCAGGGGAACCGTGATCTCGACCAGCAACGGACCGTCCACGCTGACCATCCCGGGCGGCCCCACGCCCACGACCGTGTAGGCGTGGCCGTCGAGCGGAAGCGTCTTCCCCAGCACGTTCGGGTCTCCGCCCAGCTCCTGCTGCCAGGTGTTGTGCCCGATCACCACCACCCTGCCCCCGGCGTCTACGTCCTCCGGAAGGAAGCCCCTGCCCATGGCCAGTGGGATGCCCAGGAACTGGAAGTAGTTTGGCGAGACCACATGACCCCAGACCTGACGCGTGCCCCCGGAGACGTCCCCCACCGAGAAGCTCCTGGACCCCACGGCAGCCATGTCGTCCAGGGTTCTGGACATGCTCCGGTAGTCCTCGAAGTCCGGATAGGAATTCGGCCCCCGCGGGTATCTCGGCGTGCTGGAGAACACCCGGACCAGCTCCTCCGGGTTCGCCACGTACGGCATCGGACGCAGAAGCACCGCGTTCACGACGCTGAAGACCACCGTGGAGACGCCGATCGCCAGGGCGAGAGAGAGGACGGTGACGATGACCATGCCGGGAGAGCGGGCCAGGTTCCGCACGGCGTACCGGAGGTCCTGGCCCACCGTCCCCGCCAGGGTGGAGACCCGGGGGCGGCTGGTCCGCGGTCCAAGGCTCGTGTGCGGACCCCTCCATCCACCCCGGGCGGCGGTGGAGAGGAGCGAGCGGATCTCGGTGGCCAGGAAGGCGAGATGGGCTTTCCGGCCACGTCGCCGGGCGTCCCGCTCCAGCTCCCGGAACGTGTCCGTGGCCTCCTCGATCAGCGACGCGTCCCAGGTGCGCAGTAGTGCCCGGGCCAGAACGGAGTAGAGCCGGGTGGAGACAGCTTCGCGCCGCGTCATGATTTCGCCTCCTTCGTCTCCACCGTGGACGCGGGATCCAGAAGCGACGTCCCGGCGACCATCCGCTGGAGCCGCGTGATGCGCAGCCCTTCCGCCCGCGCGACCTTCCGACCGAGATCGGTGATGCGGTAGTACCGGCGTGGGGGTCCCCCCGAGCTCTCTTCGCCCGGCGGCTCGGCCTGCTCCAGCAGCCCGTCCTCGACCATCCGTTTGATGGCCGCGTATGCCGTGCTCGTGCCCAGGCGCATCTCACCCCGGGTGCGCTCCTCCACGTCCTGGATGATGGAGTAGCCGTGGAGCTTCCGCTCCAGCAGGGAGAGGAGGATCTGGAACGAGTGGGGTGCCAGGGGAAGGAAACCGTCCGGGTCGGTGGACCGCGTCATGGCCGTCGCTCCATGCCACTGTTTGATTCCGGGTGCATGCTATTCCATACGGTGGAATAGTGCCGGAGGTTTCAGCGGGGGCGTAGACGGGGTCGTTCCCGGCGCGGGGGGCAGGGACGGCGGGTAGGGTCGTTCGCTTCGCTCACACTTCGGCCGGCACAGGTCCGGCCGCTTCATCTAGAGGGTGCCGGTCCCGTCATCTGGAGGGTGCCGGTCGTCGGCTAGGGTTTGCCGGGTGGAGGCACTCTCTCTCTGATCGAAGCGGCCGGACCTGTGCCGGCCGGGTGGGCCGTAGGCCCGACCTTCTTACGACCCTGGCCGGGCGTCTCAAGCCACCTCGTGGATCTCGGGGGCCGTCTCCTCTCCGGTCCTTTCGCCCTCCTCCTCATCCTCGGCGCCCACCGCCCTCCGCAGCTTGCCCTTCAAATCCTCGTAGATCACGTAGAGCACCGGCACCAGGACCAGGGTGATGGCGGTGGCGAACATGACGCCGAATGCCAGGGAGACCGCCATCGGGATCAGGAACTGGGCCTGGAGGCTCCGTTCGAGCAGCAGCGGCGTCAGGCCGGCGAAGGTGGTGAGCGAGGTGAGGAGGATCGGCCGGAAGCGGGCCATGCCGGCCTCGCGCACCGCACGGTCGAGCGCTGTGCCGCCCCGGTAGGCACGGTTGATGAAGTCGACCATGATCAGGCTGTCGTTGACCACCACGCCGGTGAGCGCGACCACGCCGAAGCCGGAGAGGATGGTCAGGTTCATCCCCATCAGCAGGTGCCCGAGGACCGCGCCGATCATGCCGAAGGGCACGGCGGTCATGATGATGATCGGCTGGAAGTAGGAGCGGAACGGCACCGCCAGCAGGATGAAGATCACCAGCATGGCGATGGCGAAGCCCCTGGCGAGGCCACCCAGGGTCTCGCGCTGCTCCTCCTGCTCTCCTTCGAAGCTCCAGTGGACGTCGGGGAAGTCCCGGAGCGCCCGCGGCAGGCCCTCGGCCTCGATCCGGGCCAGCACCTCGTTGGCGTTGGCGGTCTGCTCGTCCACGTCGGCGGTGACGTTGACCGTCCTGCGCCGGTCGACCCGGTCTATGGAGGCGAAGCCCCGGCCCATGGTCGACCGGGCGGCGGTGGAGAAGGGGATCTCGGCCATGGCACCGTCCGGCCGTCGGGCGCGGATGCGGAGCTCGTCGAGGTCGCCCAGCGAGCGGCGCTCCTCTTCCGGGTAGCGGACCATCACCTTCACCTCTTCGGAGCCGCGCTGGATGCGCTGGGCCTCGGCGCCGTAGAACGCGTTGCGCGCTTGGCGGGCGAGGTCGGCCAGCGACAGCCCGAGGGCCGCCGCCTCGTCGGTGAGCTCGAGCTCCACCTCCTGTTTGCCGGCCCGGAAGGTGTCGGCGATGTCGGTGACCCCGGCGTAGCGCCGGAGCTCCTCCTTGACCCGGGCCGACGCGGCCTGGAGGTCGTCCAGATCGGGTCCGGTGAGCTGGATGTTGATCGCCTCGCCCACCGAGAACAGCGACGAGCTGAAGGTGAGCCGGACCGCGTCGGCGAGCGGTCCGGTGCGCTCGCGCCACAGATCGGCCACCTTCTCGCTGTTGATCTCCCGCTCCTCGGAGCCGACGAGCTGGATGTTGACCTCGCCCAGGTGGGAGCCGCTGTAGCTCTGGCCGACGCTGCCGTGGCGCTGGCTCTGCTGGGTGCGGAAGGGCTGCTGGCCCACCGAGGCCAGGACGTGCTCGAAGACCGGCCGGCCTTCTTGGTCGGCCGCCTGGTTCCCGATGTCCCGGGCCGTCTGCTCCAGGATGCGCACGGCTTCGGCGGTGCGCTCGACCGGCGTGCCGAGGGGCATCTCGAGGGTCGCGACCACGTTGTCGGCCTCGACGTCCGGGAGGAAGGTGAATCGGATCCAGCCGCCCGCCACCAGACCGCCGACCGCCAGCAGCGTCGTGAGACCGATCGCGAGGGTGAGGTAGCGCCACTCGATCGCCCACTCGAGGCTGGGGCCGTAGACCCGGCGCGTCAGGTGGTCCAGGCGCCGGGCGAACGCGTCCTGGAAGCCGCGCCAGATCTGGTTGACACGGCTGAGCTTGCGCTTCGAGTCGTGCTTCAGGTGGGAGAGGTGGGCCGGCAGGATGAGGAGGGACTCGAAGAGGCTGAACAGCAGCACCGGGATCACGATCAGCGGCACGACCCTCATGATCTTGCCGGTGTTGCCCGGGACGGTGAGAAGCGGGCTGAAGGCGGCCACCGTGGTGAGGACCGCGAAGACTACCGGCACGCCGACCTCCTGGGCCCCCAGGGTCGCGGCGCGGAGCTTTTCCTCTCCCTGTTGATAGTGGGTGTAGATGTTCTCGCCCACCACGATGGCGTCGTCGACCACGATGCCGAGCACCACGATGAAGGCGAAGAGGGAGATCATGTTGATGCTGACGCCGAGCGCGGGCATCATCCAGAGACCACCCAGGAAGGAGACCGGGATGCCGAGCGCCACCCACCCGGCGAGCCGCAGCCGCAGGAACAGGGCGAGCACCAGGAAGACGAGCAAGAAGCCCATGCGACCGTTCTTGATCAGCAGGTCGAGGCGGCTCTCGAGGATCTTCGTGTCGTCCTGCCACAGGGTGAGCTCGATGCCGTCCGGAAGCTCCCTCTGCTTGCGCGCCACGTAGTCCTTGACCTTCTGGGCCACGTCGATGGCGTCCTGCTCGCCGACCCGAAACACCTGGACCAGGACCGCCGGCTCGCCGTCGAAGCGGGCCGCCTGGTCGGTGTCGGCGAACCCGTCCACCACCCGCGCCACGTCTCCCAGGAGCACGCGGCTGCCGTCCGGCCGGGTGAGCAGCGGCAGCCGCTCGAACTCCTTGCCCCAGTAGGCCTGCCCTTCCGTGCGGATCAGGATCTCCCCGCCGTCGGTCTCTACCGAGCCGCCCGGCAGGTCGATGGAGAAGCTCCGGACCGCCGCCGCGACCTGGTCGAAGGTCAGCCCGTAGCGCCGCAGGGTCCGCTCCGAGACTTCCACCGAGATCTCGTACGGCCGCGCCACGGAGAGATCGACCTGGGTGATGCCGGACATGGCCGCGAGGTCGTCACGGATCCGCTGCCCGATCTCCTTCAACGTGCGCTCGGGCGCGTCGCCGGAGACCGCCACGTTGATCACCTGGCGGCGGATGATGAGCTCCTGGATGATCGGCTCCTCGGCCTCCTCCGGCAAGCTGTCGATGGCGTCGACCTGGCTCTTGACGTCCGCGAGCACCCGCTGAACGTCGGCGCCGACGAGCAGCTCGGCACGGACCGACGCCAGCCCCTCGGCCGCGGTCGAGGTGATCTCCTCGATCCCTTCGATTCCCTGGATCGCGTCCTCGATGCGGGTGACCACGCCGTCCTCGACCTCCTCGGGCGCGGCGCCCGGGTAGAGGACGGTCACCGAGATCATGTCGGAGGAGACCTCCGGGAAGACCTCCTGGCGGAGCGTGAAGAGGGTCATGGCGCCGCCGCCCAGGAGGAGCACCATGAGCAGGTTGGCGGCGACTCCGTTGCCGGCGAACCAGGCGATCAGGCGGTTCACGGCGCGACCTCCTCGGGGCCGTCCGTCCCGGGCTCGCCGTCTGCTTCCAGGGTCGTGGCCGCCAGGGCGTTCGGATCCTCGACCACGCGCACCGCCATGCCGTCGACCGGCGTGTCGATGGGGGAGACCGCTACCTGCTCGCCGGCCGCAAGACCGCCGGAGACGACGGCCCGGTCCCCGGTCCGGCGGAGCACCTCGACCTCGCGGAAGCGGAGGCGGCCGGGGTCGCCGGGCTCGACCACCAGCACCCAGCCGGTGTCGGAGCCCTCCCTTGCCTGGTTACTGCCGGCGCCTCCGAGGCCTTCGCGCAGCGCGGAGCGGGGCAGCACGACCACGCCCTCGGCCAGCCGGCCGGCGATCGTGGCATCGACGAAGAGACCCATGGCGAGCGGTATGCCCGCGGCCTTCTCCCGCGGAGCGTAGGGTCGGTCCACGCGGGCGATCAGGCCGAGCATGCGGGTCGCGGGGTCGATCTCGCCAGCCGTGCGGACGACCCGGGCCGGCCAGCTCCGCCGGGCGCCGGCCAGCTCCGCCGACAGCTCGACCGCCGGCCCATCGGCCATCGGCCCGGTGAGGTCGACGTCGAGGAACCGGAGCTCGGAGACCGGCACCGGGAGATGGACCTCCGCCGAGTCGGTGGCGAAGACCTGGCCGAGCGCGGCCCCCGGCGTGACCGACTGCCCGAGGTCCGCCAGCTTCTGGCGCACGCGCCCGTCGAAGGGGGCGATCACCCGGGTGCGCTCGAGGTCGACCGTCGCGCGCTCGAGCCGGGCCTCGGCGCTCGCGAGGTTGGCGCGGGCTTCGGCGAGCTGGGGCTCGCGGAGCGCGAGCGGGTCGGGTGCGGAGGGTCGCTCGGTGAGGTCTCCGGAGCCGGCGAGCTCCTCCCACTCCTCGCGGGCCGCTTCGGCCTCCGCCCGAGCCAGGGAGACAGCGGTCTCGGCCTGCGCCACCGCGGCCTCGGCCTGGGCGACCGCCAGGCGATAGTCGGTGGGGTCGATCCGGACCAGCACCTCGCCCCGCCGGAAGGTACCGCCAGGGGCGAACGCCGGCGCCACATCGACGATCAGGCCGCCCACCTGGGCCACCAGGTTGGCCTCGGTCCTGGGGGCGACCGTGCCCTGGGTCGTGACGTCGAGCCGTACGTCGCGGGGAACCGCCTCGATCACGCGGACGAGGGGAGGCACGACGGTCGGCTCCTGAGTGGTCGCCTCGGGAGCGGCCTTGACCAGCATCACGGAGGCCAGGACGCCGGCGGCGACTACGGCCAGGGGGAGGACGATCTTCAGCGTCGATTTCATGAGGGGCCTCGGTGGGTAGACGTTGTGTCGGCGGTGGTCTCGGGGGCACTCTCGGCCGCCTCGGAGCGGTAGCCGCCGCCCAGGGCGAGGACCAGGTCGACGCGCGCGTCGAGCCGCTGGCGGGTCACCTGGAGGAGCTGGCTCTCGGCGTCGAAGCTCCGCCGCTGGCTCTCGAGCACGCCCAGGAAGTCGGTGAGGCCGGCGAGGTAGCGCTCTTCGGCCAGCTTCTGGGCGCGGCGGGACTCCTCGGCGGCACGCGCGAGGGCCGCCGCCCGGTCGGCGAGGAACCCCTCGGCGGCCAGGGTCGTTTCGACCTCCCGGAAGGCTCGGAGAACGCTCCCCGCGTAGAGGGCCGTCGCCTCCTCGAAGCTCGCCCTGGAGAGGTCGACGTTGGCGCGGAGCTGGCCGCCGTGGAAGAGGGGCTGGAGCAGGCCGCCCGCGATCGACCAGACGCTGAAGTCGCCGTCGAGCAGATCCTCGATCTGCTCGCTCGAGCGGCCGGCCGATCCGGTCAGCCGGAGGGAGGGGTAGAGCGCGGCCCGTGCCTCCGCCACCCGGAACCCGGCGGCGGCCAGCCGCGCCTCGGCAGCCGCCAGGTCGGGCCGGCGGGCGACGATCTCCGCCGGCAGCCCGGCGGGCACCGGCTCCGGCCCGTCGGCGAAGTAGCTCGGGAGCGTGTCGGGCAGGCCGTCCGCCGCGCCGTCCTCACTCCCGTCCGGGTCGAGCCACCGGTCCGGATAGCGTCCGACGAGCACCTGGAGCTGCCGCTCGAGCGCGTCGAGCGCCTGGCGCCGCGCCTCGAGCACGCTCTCGGCCGAGGCCACCTCGGCGCGGGCGAGCCGCAGATCGAGGGCGGTGCGCAGACCCGTCTCGTAGCGCCGGAGGACCCGCTCGGCGCTCGACCGGCGGTTCTCCAGGGTCGCCTCGGCGAGCGCCGTCTGCTCGCGCGCTTCGAGCACCGCGAAGTAGGCCTTGGCGGTCTGGCCCGAGAGCGAGAGCGCCGCGCCCGCCAGGTCGGCCCGGGCGGCGTCGAGGTCACCTCGGGCGGCGCTCCGCCCGGAGCGTATCCGGCCCCAGAGGTCCGCCTCCCAGCTCAGGTTGAGCGAGACACCCCACGTCGTGTTGAGGGAGGTCAGCACCCCGCGGTCGCTCCCCGGGATCGGAAAGCCGATGAAGTTCCGCCGGGTGCGCGCGCCGTCGAGCCCGACGTCGACCCTCGGAGTGAGGGCCGCGCCGGCGATCCGCGCCCGGGCCTCCGTCGCCCCCAGCCGTGCCGCCGCCGCCCCCAGGTCGAAGCTGCCGGAGAGGCCCCCCTCAATCAGGCAGGAGAGCCGCGGGTCGCCGAACGTGGCCCACCACGGATCGGTCAGGGTCGCGTCGGAGCCTCGGGCGCCGGCCGAGCCGGCGGTCCATTCTGCCGGCACGTTGACGGTCCCGCCGAGGGCGGCGGCGGCGTCTGCCGGTTGGGGTGGGGGCTCGATCGTCAGGGCGGAGCAGCCGCCGAGCAGGAGAAGCGCCGCGACGGCCGCGATGACCGCCCGTGGAGTCCAGTGCGTCATGCGGGCTCCTCGTCGGGTGCGGATGCGGTTCGTGGAAGGGTCGCCGGCGCTTCGAGCGCGGCGACCAGGAAGGTCACCAGGCGGTCGACCAATTCCTTCGAGCGGGGCAGGGCCTCGTGCTCCTCCTGGTAGAGGCGAATGCCCGCCACGCCGTGGATCATCGTGCCGATCGCGAAGTTGAGCCGGGCGATGACCTCGGAGTGGTCGAGATGGGGCAGAGCGCGCTCGAACGCGTCCGCGAAGCGCACGAACGTCTCGCGGAATGCGTCCGCCAGGGCGTTGCGCAGAAAGTCCCCGGGCTCGAGCAGCACCTGGGCGATCAGCCGTCCGGAGCGGTGCGTGGCCGAGGTTCCCAGGTCCATGCGCCAGCCGAGCTCGACGAACGGCTCGACGAAGGCGCGCAGGATGCACTCGAGCGCCTGCTCCCCCGGCTCGCCACAGGCCGCCAGGCGCGCCAGCCGCTGGTCGGCGAGCGGCGCCAGCCGGCGGGCGAACACCTCGCGGATCAGCCCCTCTTTGGAGCCGAAGTAGTAGTGGACCGCGGCCACGTTGGCGCCTGCCTTGCTGGTCACGGCGCGGAGCGACGTCCCCTCGATTCCCTGCTCGGCGAACAGCTCTTCGGCGGCGTCGAGAAGGGCTTCCCGTGTGGCGGTGGTCTCCATGGAAGGCGTAGTGTAGAGCAAACGGCTGCTTGAATCAAGCGCTTGTTTGAATCGATCCCCAAGTCCTGAGGTCGCCACGGGGAGGTGGGGGTGATCGGGCGTGAACTTTCGCCGGTGGTGCCCGTAATAATCGAACAGGGACAGACGTTATCCAACTGGACGGGTATCGGTACGCTTCACCTCCGCTCGGACAACCGGCAATTCGCCAGCCAGGAGAAGGCCTTGAAGGACTCTCACAGCAACCGCATTCTTTCCACGCTCACCCTGGCAGGTGTTCTGGCCTTGCTGGGCGCGACGGCCGCCCTCCAAACCGGCTGCGTCGCCTTCGACAGTCAGGCGAGCGAGCCCGAGGCCGAAGAGCAGGCCGCCGACACCCCGGAAGAGACCAAAGCGGTACCAGTGGAGATCGCCGCCCTCGGTCAGGGGCCGATCGAGGAGGTGCTGCGCTTCTCGACCAATCTGGAGGCCGAGCAGGCGGTCGGCGTGTACTCCCAGGCGGCGCGCCAGGTGGTCGACCTGTTGGTCGAGGAGGGGGACCGGGTCGCCAAGGGGCAGGTGCTCCTCCGGCTCCAGGACGACGAGCAGCGTCTCCAGGTGGCCAAGGTCGAAGGCCAGCTCTCCAAGGCACGCCGGGAGTACGACCGCCAGAAGCGGCTGTACGAGGATTCCCTCATCCCGGAGCAGGACTTCAACCAGGCCACCTACGAGCTCAAGCAGCTCGAGCTGCAGCTCGAGGAGGCCCAGCGCCAGCTCTCCTACACCGAGGTGCGGGCGCCGATCCGCGGCACGATCACCCGTCGCCTGGTCAACATGGGCGACCAGATCACCGTCAACCAGCACCTGTTCGACATCGTCGACTTCAACAGTCTGGTCGCCCGGGTCTACGTGCCGGAGAAGGAGCTCGCCCGCCTCAGCGAGGGCCTGCCGGCCCGCCTCGTGGTGCCCGCTCTCGGCGGTGCCGAGTACCGGGGCGAGGTCGCGCGGCTGGCGCCGATCGTCGATCCCCAGAGCGGCACCATCAAGGTGACGGTCGGGATCCCCGAGTGGCAGGGCTTGAGGCCCGGCCTCTACGTGGACGTGGCGCTGGTGACCGCGGTCCACGAGCAAGCGCTCCTGGTGCCCAAGCGGGCGCTGGTCTACGACCAGGACAGGACCTTCGTCTACCGCCTGGCGGCCCCTGACGAAGTCGGCGAGGTCGGCGAGGTCGGCGAGCTCGGCGAAGTCACAGAGGACGGCGAGGCCGCCCTGACCGTCGAGCGGATCGCCGTCGAGCCGATGCTCGAAGACAAGCAGTACGTGGAGCCGATGGGTACCGAGCTCGCGGCGGGTGACCGCCTGGTGATCGCCGGCCAGGCCGGCTTGAAGGACGGCGCCGTCGTGCGGGTGCTCGATCTGACCGCCGCCGAGCCGATGACGGAGGACGCCCCGTCCGAGGTCGCGACCGAGTCTCCGACCGACTCCGCGAGGGACGCCGAGGCGGAGACGGCCGAGTGAGCGATCTTCGCCTCAGCAGCTTCGCCACCACCCGCCCGGTGGCGGTGCTCATGGTCTTCCTGGCGGCGGTGGTCTTCGGCGTCTTCTCCTGTGCGCGGCTGCCGGTGACCTTGATGCCGGAGCTCTCCTACCCGACGCTCACGGTGCGCACCGAGTACCCGGGCGCGGCGCCCGAAGAGGTGGAGAACGACGTCTCCCGGCCGATCGAGGAGCAGCTCGGCGTGGTCGGAGGCTTGCGGCGGATCTCCTCGGTCTCGCGGGCCGGCCTCTCCGACGTGATCCTCGAGTTCGCCTGGGACGCGGACCTCTCCGACGCCACCCAGGACACCCTCGAGCGGCTCGACCTGGTGCTTCTTCCCGAGCAGGCGGAGCAGCCGCTCATCCTCCATTACGACCCGTCCCTCGACCCGGTGATGGAGCTCTCGCTCGCCGGGGATCCGGAGCAGACCGACCGCTTCGAGGGCGAGGAGGGTTTGAGGGCGCTCCGGCGGATCGCCGAGCTCCAGGTCAAGCGGGCGCTCGAGCCGATCAAGGGGGTCGCGGCGGTGCGCGTGCGCGGCGGTCTCGAGGAGGAGATCCACGTCCTGCTCGAGGAGGACAAGCTCCGCCGCACCGGCATCTCCCCCGCGCTGGTCATCGAGCGCCTCCGCCAGGAGAACGTCAACGTCGCCGGCGGCACGATCGAGGAGGGGCGGACCGAATACATGGTCCGGACCCTCAACGAGTACCGGGACCTGGACCAGATCGCCAACACCATCGTCGCCCGGATGCACGGGGCGGGTGCGGCCGGCGAGGCGGGCGCCCGGGACATCCGAATTCGCGACCTGGGGCGGGTGGTCCGCTCCCAGAAGGACCGCCAGATCGTCACCGAAACCGACGGTGCGGAGAGCGTCCAGCTCGACGTCTACAAGGAGGCGGACGCCAACATCGTGGCGCTGGCGAAGCGGGTGAAGGCGGCGGTGGGAGAGATCCGGGACAAGGACGCCGAGCCCGAGGCCGGTGGCGAGAGCCGGCGGGGCCCACCGGGGCGCGGCCCGGGGTTCGGGGAGGACCAGTCCGGCCTCGCCCAGCGCCTGTTCGACGACGAGGGCGTCCGACTCGGGGTGGTGGCGGACCGCTCGACCTTCATCGAGGGCTCGATCAACGAGGTCAAGAACGCCGCCCTCTTCGGCGGCCTGCTGGCGGTGATCGTCCTCTTCCTCTTCCTGCGCAACGCCCGCTCGACGGCGATCATCGCGTTCGCCATCCCGATCTCGCTCGCGGTGACCTTCGCTCCGCTCCACCTCTTCGGCGTGTCCCTCAACATCATGTCCCTGGGCGGCCTGGCCCTGGGCGTCGGCATGCTGGTCGACTCGTCGATCGTGGTGCTCGAGTCGATCTTCCGCTGCCGCGAGGAGGGGGACGACGTGGAGACCGCCGCCGTCCGGGGCACCGGCGAGGTGCGGGGTGCGGTCACCGCCTCGACCCTCACCTCGATCGCGGTCTTCTTCCCCATGGTCTTCGTCGAGGGGATCGCGGGACAGGCCTTCGGCGACCTGGGTCTGGCGGTGGTGATCTCGCTCCTCGCCTCGCTAGTGGTGGCGGTGCTGTTCATCCCGATGCTCGCCAGCCGGAGGGGGATCGATCTCGAGCGGTTCGCGCGTGTCGAGGACCAGGGCGGGGTCGCGGGCATCCTCATGGCGCGGTTGAGGTGGCTCGGAGGCGCGTTCAAGCGGCTTCCGCTGTGGGCCAAGCTCACCCTGGTCGCGCCCTTGTTCCTGGTGGGTCGGTTCTTCGTCGGGCTCTATTTCGACATCTTCCTGGCGGCGCTCCGGCTGCTCCAGGACGACGTCCGCCGCCTTCCGTTGTGGGCGAAGCTCAGCGTGATCGTGTCGGTCTATCTGGTCCTCCGCTATCTCCTCTGGCTGAGCTTCAATCTGGGGTTGGCGAGCCTTCTCCTGCTGCTGATGGTCGTGGCCTGGCTCTTCGGGTTCTCCGCCAAGTACGGGGGCCGGGGGCTTCGATGGCTGCTGACGCCGTTGCTCAAGGTCACCGACCTGGCGATCTC
>Ga0210122_1000340_pt1 | contig 15768 bp, 14 predicted proteins | sample Muzzi_CordB_D2_FD_185530 | JGI IMG/M metagenome (GOLD analysis project Ga0210122, IMG submission 185530) | Wetland microbial communities from San Francisco Bay, California, USA, that impact long-term carbon sequestration - Muzzi_CordB_D2 (SPAdes) | ecosystem: Environmental > Aquatic > Marine >... | reverse complement strand
GCACCACCAGCTCGGCGCCAGGCCGGCCATAGAAATATCCGTTTGAAGGCGGCGCGAAGGCGGCGACCGCCTGAATGATACGGCGCGCCCGTGGCAGGTCACGGTTACCGTCGAGCAAACCGCGCCAGACATGGGCGATCGCCGCCATATCGATATGATGGGGTGACAACCGGAACCGGGAGATTCCCATCGCGAGCAGATCGTCGACTTCTGCGCTTAATTCGACGATCGAGTGCGACAGGGTCTGGACGCCGTTGACCGCGAGAAACTCTTCGCCATCCAGCGTATCCACCGGCATGCCGTCGGGATCCTTGTCGCAGACATACTGGCAGCCGTCCTTGTGCAGCCCGTGCGCCCGCGCATGGTAACAGCGCGCCGACAGGGCCAGTGGCATGCGCCCGAACACCTGGATTTCCAGTTCGGTTTCGCCGGCCGATTCCGCCAGCTGGGCAATTGCCTCGCGCCGCAGTTCCGGCGGCAGGCATACTCTCGTCGCGCCTCGCGCCGCCAGCCATTGCAGCGTACCCTCGTTATAAACATTGATCAGCGGGCCGATCGCATGCGACCTGCCCTGTAGCAGGGGCAAGGCCGTAATGTCGTTGGCTTCCACGAGGCCGTCGCAGGAATCGGCGAGGTCGCGTGTCGCCGCCATTTCCTTGTCGTCGGCGATTAAGCCATAGCTGGACCAGATGATTTCCTTCCCGGCGTTCGCCAGTTCGGCGGCGGCAGCGGCCAGCGTCTCGCCCAGCAAAGGCTCGCGTTTGGGGCATACGACCTCGCCCAGGCAGACGGTGTCGACCGGCGCCAGTTCGGCGATGCGGCTATAGAATTCACCAACCTGTTCGGCCGGCCAGTTGAAAAGCAACGGACCGAGGGTCAGTTTGGGGCCATCGCTCATCGCCAGCCCTTCTCGTAAGCACCGGTGGACTGCCGGCCGCCCTCGGTGATCGACGACAGGTCGTCGGCGACAGGTCGTTCGTCGCGCGCCGCCGCATCGACCGCCCTGCGGAAGGTGGAAACGACCTGAGAAATATAAGCCTTGCCTCGCTGCCGGCCTTCGATTTTCAGGGCGGTGACACCAGCATCCATCAGTGCCGGCAATATGTTCGACACATCCAGCGACGTCGGCTCTTCGAATAAATAGGACTCGCGGTTGCAGGCCCGGAAACGCCCCTTGCACAGGGTGGGATAGCCCGCCGGCTCGCCCTCGCGGAATTTGTTGATGGTAAATTCGCCAAGCCGGGAGACCATCTGCCCGTCGCGTTCTTCGTAATGGACATGTTCGGCCGGCGAGCAAACGCCGTTCATGTTCGGCGATTCGCCGGTCGCGTATGATGACAGCAGGCAGCGTCCTTCGGCCATCACGCACATGCCGCCAAAGGCGAAAACTTCTGTTTCCACCTCGATCGCACCGTTAATCCGGGCGATCTCGTCTACAGTCAACACACGGGGCAGCACCACGCGTTTAACCCCAAATTCGTCGCAATAGAATTTGATAGCCTGCGCATTGGCAGCCGAGGCCTGAACCGAAAGATGCCGCCGGAGATCGGGATGATTCCGCCGCGCATAATCCAGCAGCCCGATATCGGCCAGGATAACCGCCCAGGCACCCAACGAGGCCGCATGGTCCACCGCCATACGCCAGGGCCCTGGATTGCCGGCCTGGGGATAGGTGTTGATGGCAACCAGCACCCTGACACCCTTCGAGCCAGCATATTCTATGCCCTCGGCCAGCTCGTCGCGGCTGAAATTGAGGCCGGGGAAGTTCCTTGCGTTGGTTTCGTCGCGAAAACCCAGATAGATCGCGTCCGCCCCCGCATCCACCGCCGCGCGCAGCGATGCGGGTGTGCCGGCCGGGCAGACAAGTTCAAGGGCGGCGCCGGTCAAGATTGGCGCTCCCGGCGTCGGGCGGGCATGCCGGCGACCGTCTCATCGAGGTCGCGCAATTTCGCCTCCTGGGAATCGCAGCGTCGCTGCACGGGGGCAACCAGGGCCGCCCGTAATGTTTCAAGATCACGCTCGGCACGACGATAGAGCATGCCGCCGGCCCGCAACAGGCCGCGCGCTGGCGCGCCGAACGGGCCCAGCGGGCGCAGAAGATCCTCGGTCAGCGAGATATCGGCGCCATCCACCGCGTTGCGCAGGGCTACCACCGCGCCCATATCGCCCTCGACGGCCAGCGCGCGGGAAAAGAACAGCGCGTCGCCGTCAACCCGGCCTTCCAGCAGGTCGATCAACGCCGGCAGCGGCCCGCGAATGGTTGCGGCGACGGGCTCGGCCGGCTCTTCATCCTCACCGAGAACCCGCAGGCGCGGCGACGGCAGGGCGGTGCTGAGATAGAACCGTAACGGCAAGTCCGACGGGTCGATCAGGAAATCGCGATTGGCCAGCCCCTCCAATCTTTCGAACACGCCGCGATGGCCGCGCAAAAGGGCGGCCATAGCCAGCGAGGCGGCAACCTGCAAGGCCGGCTTTGGCGCCGGTCGCAAGGCGAAGCCAAGCAACAGAACAGGCGAAAGTGCCGGCGCCGTTCGGCCGGACTGAGACATGGGCAAGTGCCTCCCAACATTGGATGCGCGGAATGCGCAACGGGGCGAGGATAGAATGCCTCGCCCCGTGCGGCTTTGACTCAAATCAAGAAACCGAACCTGAAGCCCTCAGCTCCAGGGAAACGGGCTGTGCGACACCGGATGCAGCTTGCCCTCGGCGTAGCGTGAGAAGCGGAAGGGCTCCAGCAGTTTGCTTTTCTTGCCCAGCAATTCCTCGGCCACCAGCTTGCCAACGCCGATCATCTTGAAGCCATGGTTTGAATCCGCGATGAAATAGGCGTTCTCGTAGAACCGGTCGAAGACCGGGAACGAATCCGGCGTGAAACAGCCGATGCCGCCCGAGGCTTCTTTCTTCCACTTGCCGATCTGGCCGGAAAACCGCTCCTGGCAGAAGGCCAGGGCCGAACACCACATATGGGCGAAATCGTCGTCGACGATGAATTCGGGCGACTCGGGACCGTAGGGATCGACCTCGACCTCCCCGGCCGGGCGCTCCACCTTGTAGGGCGAAGCCCCGCCCTGGATGCCGCCGAAATTAAAGTCGGGCTTGTAATAGATGCCCCACAGCTTGTCGGTGATCAGCGATCCGTCGACGTCGGAATAAAGCGGCGCGTCGGTATCCACATGGATAACCGGCGGCATCTTGCCGTCATTGGTCTTTTGCATGTTGGGATCGACGGCCAGCGTGCCCTCCTCCAGGCACCAGTACAACCACATAGGGATGTTGTCGTGCATCGCCCCGTCCGCGCCCTTGATCGAAACGGTGTCCGGCAGGTCGAGCATTTCCCAGAAGGTTCGCACCCAAGGGCCGGCGCCGATCACCACCTCGTCGCATTCGATAGCACCGCGGTCGGTTTCCACCGCCTCGACAGCGCTGGAGCCGTTGGCTCGGCGCAAACCGGTCACCGTGGCGCCGGTCAGGATGCGAACGCCCTCGGCCTCGGCTTTCCCGGCCAGCCCGTACATGGCCTTGGTATTGTTGGCGTAGCCGCCCTTCTTTTCATGCAGGACGGAGGTGATGCCCTTGGCGCGCCAGTCATGGAACAGTCCCTGCATATATGTCATGCAGTCGCCCTCGCCTTCGATGAAGTCGGACTCGTAGCCGATCGCCTTTTGCTGGTCGTAGATCGTGGCGATGTCTTCATGCATCACCTCGGGGCTGATCTGCATATAGCCGACCGGGTGATAGGCGAAAGCGGCCGGGTCGCTTTCCCAGACACCCACCGAATGCGCCATCAGTTCGCGCATCGCCGGCTGGAAATAATTGTTGCGCACCACGCCGCAGGCGATGCCCGAGGCGCCGGCGGCAATGCCGCCCTTGTCGATGATCAGCACGTCGCTGCCGTCGCCCTTACCGGCCGCCTTCAAGCCGGCGGCCAGATGCCAGGCTGTGGAAAGGCCATGAATGCCGGCGCCAATGATGACGTATTTCGATTTCGTCGGGAATGCCATGGGGTTCCTCCTGCCGCGAACCGGACGCCGGTCCTCGCGCCGGCGTCCGGAACGCTACAACGGAACCCCATGCCGATTTGATTTTTCCCGACCCCCGCTATCGCACAACCGACCCGAGCCGGTCAGATGCATTCCGCTTGTATATGCGCCGGGTTGTCGTTGGCGGTCAGTTGCGACAGCGCGACGGGAATTTTGTTGTCGTTGGCCGCCGCGAACCGGCCGATATCGTCGGCCACGTAATGCAGCATGCTACGATGCAGGCCGATATCCGCCAGGGTGCGGTCGTCCAGTTGCTTCAGGGTCAGGTATGTGGACCGGCGAATGTTCCAGCGCTCGAAGGCGGCGGCCAGGCTTCGGAAGATGGAACGCCGGGGCGCCGGGAGATCCACAATCCGTATATTGTCGGCAACGTCAACGCCGGCGGCGCTGGCGATGCTGCGTGCGAGAATATCCAACATAACTAAGTTCTCCTATCTGATAAATTCAGGTTATTGGCTTTCCTGTTTCGAAATTAACGCCGGATTATTCCTTTCCACAAACGATGATATTTCATATAATGTATTAGTTTTTCTCATTCATGGATGATGCAATGCCTCGCCGAATTGCCCCGCTGAATGCCCTGCGCGCCTTCGAAGCCGCGGCCCGTCACCTGAGTTTTACGAAGGCAGCGGAGGAGTTGAATGTGACCCCTGCCGCCGTCAGTCACCAGATTAAGGCCCTGGAGGAGTATTGCGGCGCGCCGTTGTTCCGTCGCCTGACCCGCGCGCTGCTGTTGACCGACCGTGGACAGGCGGCGCTGCCGGTGTTGCGCGAGGGGTTCGACATGCTGGCGGCGGCCTCTCGGCAGATGACCCGGCCCGTTGACGATCATGTGCTCACCGTCAGCGCCGCCCCCTCCATCGCCGGAAAATGGCTGGTCGCGCGACTGGAACGGTTTCGCCAGCGGCATCCCGATATCGACGTGCGGCTGGATGCCACCAACCGGGTGACCGATTTCGAGCGCGACGGTGTCGATCTCGTAATTCGCTACGGCAGTGGAAACTATCCCGGCCTGTATGTGGATCCGCTTTTCCAGACGAACGTTTATCCGGTCTGCAGCCCTGCATTGCTTGAAAAGCCGCCGCCCCTGAAAACGCCGGAGGATCTGTCCCGCCATACGCTGTTGCATGTCGACTGGACCTCCCAGCATGCCACCTGGCCCAGTTGGCGCATGTGGCTGCTAGCGGTGGGGGTGGAGGGCGTGGACGCGGAGCGCGGTCCCCGTTTCACCGACGCCGGCCTTGTTATGCAAACCGCAATTGCCGGCCAGGGAGTCGCGCTGGCGACCGACGTGCTGGCCGTTGACGACCTGGCCGCCGGACGCCTGGTGCGGCCTTTCGAAATCTGCGTCCCGGTCGATTTCGGCTATTACATCGTCTGCCCCAGGGAAATGGCGGAAACTCCAAAGGTAGCCGCGTTTGCTGCCTGGCTACAGGAGGAAGCCGCCCAGACTGGAAACGAAACCGTTACCCCATAACCGCGCGGCGCAGCATGTTGAGGCCGGCAATGAACAGGACTACGAGCACCACTATGCGGAAGGTGTCGGCATTCAACTTGCGGCGCAGTTGCTGACCCAGCCACATTCCCACGAAAACCGCGGGCGTCGCCAGCAGCGACCATGCGCTTAGTTCCATGCCCAGCACGCCGAAGGCCCACAGGGTAATTATCAGGACGATGCCGCCATAGGCGTAGGTCACGCCAATCGCGGCGACGAATTCATCCTTCTTCAGCCCCAGCAGAAACAGGTAGATGGCGATGGGCGTGCCGAAGAAGCTCGATACGCCGCCGGAAAACCCCGAACATAGCCCCATCAATGGCGCCACCCAGCGCTCCTGGCGGCGGGACATGACGGTGTTCGGCTGGTAGTGGGCCATGGCCACGAACAGGACGGTCAAAACCCCCAGCATGCCGATCACGATGCGCGGTTCCGCCAAGGCCAGTATGGCGACGCCGGCGGCCATGCCGAAGGGCTGGGCCGCAAGCAACGGCCAGGCACGACGCACGACCTGGCGCCAAAGCCCGCCCTGCCAGCCTTGCCAGAGATTCGCAACGATGATCGGGAAGGACATGACCGACACGGCAACCGGTACCGGGACGAACAGGGTCATGATGGGGACCGCGACAAGAGGCAATCCCATCCCGATGACGCCCTTAACCAGCCCGCCCGCGGCCAGCCCGCCCGCGATGGCGAGAATCGATAGCATGGTCAGGTCTTCCAACGCGGGGTCCTTTCGTGCAGCCCGAAACGGCTCGCCATTGTTTGCCGAAAAACGAGATATGGTGTATGAATTTCCGGCACGCAAAACGAACCGGGAAGCCTTGACTGAATAACCTCGCCAGCCGGTCTTGGCAACGATTCCAATTCATGCGGAGGTGGCGAAGCGCGATGAAGCACTTTCAGGAGCCCGGCAAGCCAAGACCCGGAGTCCCGGGCGACGAGCGCGCCCACGGTTCGGCCCTGACCAAGAGCATGGCGGTTCTCGATCTCGTCGCAGCCGAGGAGCGCCCGCTGGGGCTGGTGGAAGTGACGGAGCGGCTGGGCCTGTCCAAGCCGACGGTCCATCGCATCATGCGCCAGTTGGAGGACGAGGGTCTGTTGCGCCGGGAGCCTTTGCGCGACCGCTACAGTGTCGGGCCGCGCCTTTTCACCCTGTCGATAAATGCGCTTTCCAGCGCTGTCCAGGGCGGCGCGGTGCATGCGATCCTGGCGGATCTGGTGGCCAGGATCGGGGAAACCTGCAATATCGGCGTGCTGGACCGCGTCGAGGTCGTCTATGTCGACCGCGTCGAGTGCAACTGGCCCCTGCGCCTGCAACTGGCGCCCAACAGCCGCGTCCCAGCCCACTGCACCGCCAACGGCAAGTTGATGCTGGCCTTCCTGACCTCGCATTCCCGCTCGCGCCTGGTTGCCAATATGACGTTGGCGCGTTTCACCGAAAACACCATCACCGACCCGGCGCGACTGGAAAAGGAATGTCTGGCTATCCGGCGCGACGACTACGCCATCAATGACCAGGAATATCATCTTGGCCTGATCGGTCTCGCCGTGCCGATTCGTGATGGCGATGGGCGCGTCGTCGCCGGGCTGGCCATGCACAGTCCGCTGCCCCGGCTGGATATCGAAGGGCTGCGCGAACATCTGCCGGTGCTGCGCGAGGCTGCCGCCCGCATGGGCGCGGCGATGGCCGACATGGGCCAGGCAGATTGACGGGCCGAGGGGGTTATCCGATGAATGCGCGGCGCAGCAGATTCAGCCCGATCAACAGCAGCACCGTAAGGACAATCTTGCGGAAGGTATCCGGATCGATGTGGCGACGTACGGCGCGGCCGGAGACCTGGCCCAGCGTGACCGGGATGATGGCGAACAGCGAAGCAATCCAGCCTTCGGCCGTCAGCAGGCCAAAGCCCGCGGTCACGATTGTCAGCGTCAGCCCGCCCGTGAAGAACAGCAGCCCGAGACCGGACACGAATTCCTCCGGTTTCAGCCGCAGCGACAGCAGGAAACTTGCAAGCAGCGGCACAAACAGGCTGGAAATGCCGCCGATGATTCCGGCCGCCAGCCCCACGGGAATGGCCAGACGGGCCTCCATGCCCTCCGGCAGATGCAGGCCCGGCCGGAACAGCGACAGGGTAGCAAAGACGGCGACGATGATTCCAAGCAGCATGAACAGCAGTTCCGGATCGCCCAAAGACAGCACTGTGCCGCCAAGAATGACACCCGGCGGGATTGCGACCAGAACCATCCGGAAACGTCGGGCCGAGACGAGCAGGAAGCCGCCGGAGACAGCTTGCCATCCGTTGGAAATGACGATGGGAACCGCCATCAGCCCGACCGCAGTCGGCACGTCGGTGACCATGGCGATGATCGGGGTGGCGATCGGCGGCAGGCCGATGCCGGTCGCGCCCTTCGAAAAACCGCCGGCGAACAATGCGGCGGCGGCGATCGCAAGGGCCGTAAACGTCCAATCCATTGCTCTTCCGCCTCCCATACCGGAACAGAATGCGCCGCCGAAAGCTATAGGGGTGCCGCCATGCCTTGTCGAGGAGGGGGTTTCAAATGGTAACTGAATCCTTGGGCGACCAGCGGATCGCGCGGATCGTCCTGCATCGATTGCGCATGCCCCTGCGGGTTCCCTACAAGCTGGCCTTCGGCCTGGTCGAGGCCTTCGATACCATGCTGGTGGAATTTGGGGGTGATAAGGGCGGCGGTGGCTTCGGCGAGGCCACCTTCCTGCCCGGCTATTCCGAGGAAAGCATGGGGGAGGCCTGGGGCCGCGCGGTGGTTCTGGCGGAAAAGACGGTGGAGGAGAGGGTGGACAGGATGGTGGAATTGACCGCCGAACTGTACCGGGAAGGGTGTGCCTTTACGGCCACGGCCTTCAACACCGCCAGCGAGATGCTTGCCGGCCATCCGATGCTGATGCCGGCGCGGCGGGTCGCCGTCCCACTGCTGGCAATCGTCAATTCGGACGAACCGGCCGGGTATGAAACCGAGATCGAGACGCACTTGGCCGCGGGCTATGGCACGCTGAAGGTCAAGGTAGGCTTCGACCTCGAACCCGACCTTGCCCGGGTCGAACGGATCCGCCGATTCGTCGCCGGGCGCGCCCTGATCCGGGTCGATGGCAACCAGGGTTATGGCCGCGACGACGCCCTGCGCTTTGCCGCTGCGCTGGAGCCCGAAGGAATCGAATTGCTGGAACAGCCGGCCGCAGCGGGCGACTGGGAAACCGCCGCCGAACTGGCAAAGATTGCCCGGGTCCCCATGATGCTGGACGAATCCATCTTCGGCATCGCCGACGTCGAGCGCGCTGCCGAACTGGGCGCCGCGCGCTACATCAAGTTCAAGCTGATGAAGGCCGGCGGCATCGACCGCCTGATCGCCGCGCTGGGCCGCATCCGCGAACTCGGCATGATCCCGGTGCTGGGCAACGGCGTGGCCGGCGAGGTCGGCTGCTGGATGGAAGGCTGCGTGGCGGCGCATGCGATCGACAATGCCGGCGAGATGAACGGCTTCCTGAAGCCCGCCGCCGGCATATTCACCCACCCCATCAAGGTAGAGAACGGCATGATGATCCTGGAGGCCGGCGCCATGCCGGCCATCGACCGGGCCGCATTGGCAGCCGTCACCGTCGAGCGCAGGGAGTTCGCCAAACAATGAGCCTGGTAGCGACAGGGCCCGCCAGGGGCCGCAAGCTGGTGACCGGCGTAATCGGCGCCGACACGCATATCGTCGGCAACCGCATCCTTTCCATGGCGCTGGAGGAGGCCGGCTTCGAAGTCATCGCGCTGGGCGCCCTCACGCCATCGGAAGATTTCGTGAAGGCCGCCATCGAGACCGCCGCCGACGCCATCATGGTTTCGTCACTCTACGGGCAGGGCGAGCTGGACTGCAGGGGCTTCCGCGACATGTGCATCGAGGCCGGGCTGGAGGACATTCTGATCTATGTCGGTGGGAATCTGGTGGTCGGTAAGCAGGACTGGACGGATGTGGAGCGGCGTTTCATCGAGATGGGCTTCGATCGCGCCTTCCCGCCCAATACGCGCACTGACGACGTGGTCGCAAAGCTGAACGCCGATTTCGCCGCGCGCGCCGCCAGCGGGGGAATCGCCAAATGAAGAGTGGCGCCAACATGGCGCTGCTGATCGATTTCGGCAGCACCTATACCAAGCTGCGGGCGGTGGACCTGATGGCCGGTGCGATCGTCGCGACCGGCCAGGGCCCGTCCACAGTAACCACCGACATTACCGTCGGAATGCAGGCCGCACTGGACGACCTTTCGGCCCATATGGGCGGACTGCCCGATTTCAGGCACCGGCTGGCGTCGAGCAGCGCCGCGGGGGGCTTGCGCATGGTGACGGTGGGGCTGGTCAAGGAACTGACCGCCGAGGCCGCGCGGCAGGCCGCCCTGGGTGCCGGCGCCAGGCTGGTCGGCAGTTATGCATACCGGCTGACGAAGGCCGATCTGGAAGAAATCGTCGCGCTGGCGCCGGATGTACTGTTGCTGAGTGGCGGTACGGATGGCGGCAACAGCGAAGTCATCCTGCACAATGCGCGCCTGCTGGCCGACAGCCCGTTGAACTGCCCCGTGGTCGCGGCCGGAAATCGCGCTGCCGCCGACGAAATCCGGGGTCTGTTTGAAGCAGCGGGCAAGCCGCTGTCGGTGGCCGGCAATGTCATGCCGGCCTTCCAGGAGCTGGATATCGACCCGGCGCGCGAGGCGATCCGCCAGATCTTCATCGACCGGATCGTCCACGCCAAGGGTATCGACCGGGCGGCGGAAATGTTCGACGCCGTATTGATGCCGACGCCGGCTGCCGTGATGGCGGGGGCGAAACTGTTGTCGGAAGGAACGATGGCAAACCCGGGCCTCGGCCCGCTGGTGGTTATCGATATAGGCGGGGCCACGACGGACGTGCATTCCATCGCCGCCGGCGAACCCACGAGCGAGGCGGTCGTGCAGTATGGCCTGCCGGAACCCCATGACAAACGCACGGTCGAGGGTGATCTGGGCATGCGCCATAATGCGCGAGCCATTGTTGAGACTGCGGGCCTGAAACAGATCGCGACCGATGCAGGCGTAAGCGAATCCGCGGTCGAAGGCTGGTTGGCCGATATTGAAGCCAACGTCGAGATCCTGCCCGGCGACGCCCAGCGCGAAGCCATAGACCGCGCCATGGCCCGCGCCGCCATAACCATCGCCATGAAACGCCATGCGGGCAGCGTCAGGATCGTCCAGACCGCGACAGGCCCGGTGACGGTGCAGCAGGGCAAGGACCTGACGAGGGTCGCCGTGCTGATCGGTACCGGTGGCGCGCTGGCCCATGCGGCGGATCCGGCCGGAATCCTGTTGGCGGCGCTTGGAGACGACAGCGACAGGACCTCGCTGCGGCCGCGCGCGCCGGCCATGCATGTCGATCGGGACTATCTGCTCTATGCGGTGGGGCTGCTGGCCGGGGTCGAGCCGGATGCGGCCTTTGCCATGGCGATGAACGGCATCGGCATAACTGGAGGTGAGAATGAGCAACGCGACACAGGCTGACGGACCCCGTCCGCCCTTTTCGGCGACACGTATCGACGATGATGCCTTCGCGGCGATGCGGCGCGAAAACCTGGCGCGTTGGCCAACTGGCGCCGAGGTCGATATCGACGAGGCCGTCGCTTATCACCGCGCCATGCCGTCGCACAAGAACCTGTCGGCGGCGATGCGCAAGGCCGATGCCGAAGGCAGATGCCTGACCCAGCCGCGCGGCGGCTTCGGGACGCTGAAACTGCAACTTGAACTGATGCGTCAGTTGGACCGGGACGGCATGGCCGACGTCGTGCCGACCACCACCGACAGCTATACGCGCAATGAACAATGGGAAAAGGCGCGGACCGGCATCGAAGAGTCGGAAAGGGCCGGGCGTTCCATGCTGAACGGCTTTCCGATGGTGAATTACGGGCCGCGCACCGCGCGCAAGCTGATCGATTCAATCGATAAACCGACCATCGTTTTATCGGGTACGTCGATGCCGAAGCTGACCTGCGAAGTCGGCTTTGCGGCCGGCTTTACCGGGTATCTCGGCTCCGGCCTGGCCTATACGACTTCCTACACCAAGAATCTTTCCATCGAGGACGGCATCCGGAATTACCAGTACCTCGATCGGCTGGCGGCCCTTTATCAGGAAAAGGGCGTGACCCTGCACCGCCGCCAGCCCGGCTTCCTGACCGGCACCAATATCCCGCCCTGCATAGCCATCATAACGGCCATCGTCGACGCGCTGCTGGCCGCAGGCCAGGGCGTGCGCGACTACGGGCTGGAGCTGGGCCAGACGCTGCATCTGATCCAGGACGCCGCCGCCATCCGGGCCTGCCGCGAACTGGTCCAGGAATATCTTGTGAAGGCGGGTCACCGGGATGTCTTCACGCCGGTGACCTCGCTTCACTGGATGGGGGCCTGGCCCTATGACGACGCCCAGGCCGCCGCGCTGGTTTCATACGGCGGGACGCTGGCGGCCATCGGCGGCGCGGTCAGCGTAACCACCAAGAGCACGCATGAGGCCTTCGGTATCCCGACTCCACAGGCCAATGCGGAGGGATTGCGCACCACCCGCATGGCGATCTACCTGGCGCGCCAAATTCGCATCGACGACATGCCGGATTTTCAGCGCGAGAAGGAGATGATCGGCCGCGAGGTTCGTCCGGTGATGGACAAAATTCTGGAAATGGGCGACGGCGATGTGGCGATCGGAACGATCCGCGCATGCGAGGCCGGTGTGCTGGACATACCCTGGTCGCCCAGTCGTTTTGTGAAAAGCCGGGTTATGCCGGCGCGCGACGTGGATGGCTATCTGCGCATTCTGCAGCCGGGCGACATGCCTTTCCCGAGAGACGTTCTGGACTATCACGAGGAACGGTTGCGCCGGCGCGCGGAAAAAGAAGGCCTGGAATTCGGCCGCGACCTCGCCGTCAGCAGCGTTTATGAGATTTCCGAGGGTCTGGAAAAGCTGTTGCCGGCGCTCGCCGGTTGACAGGGTTCAATATCTATCGTTAAATTGAGACAATATGTCTCGTTTTTGTAAAATCAGTCAATTTGTATGCCTGAAACGAGAATCACAGTGGTCATGGGCGGGCCGCTATTGCTAACCTGCCGCTACCGTAATCGTTGCCGCGGCAACATAATCTTTAAGGCAGAAACATGCCCACGGGAGGAATCTAGATGAAAGCAGGACTTAAATGGGGTGCGCCGGTTCTTGGACTGGTCGCCGCAATCGCCATAGGCCTACCGGCCTTGGCCGAAGCGCCGAATTCGCTGCCGGCGTCAATGGATAAACCGGGCGGCTTTCCGGAACGGCCGCTGACCATGATTGTACCCTACGGCCCGGGCGGCGGCTCCGGCCAGGTGGCGCGCGGCATGATCGAGGGCGTCAAGGAAGCCACCGGCCTCGACATCACGCCGGACTACAAGCCGGGCGGTTCCGGCATGGTCGGTCTGAAGACCTACATGGCCGCCCCGGCGGACGGCTATACGGTGATGGAGCATATCGACGACGCGACCAGCGCATTTGCCGTCGGCAAGAGTGACATTCACCCTGCCAACGACCTGATCCCGCTGGTGATTTCGCAGATCACCTTCAGCCAGATCTATATCCGCGCCAATGAAGACCGCTTCAGCGACTGGGCCTCCTATGTCGAGTACGTCAAGGCCCAGGGCGGCAAATCGACCATCGCCAACGTGGCCGGCGAGGGCTCGATGGAGCGCATCAACATGAATCGCATCGCCAATGATTTCGGGATGAAGGTTCAGCAGATCAGCTTTGACAAGGGCGGTCCGCGCTATGCGGCCCTGAAGGGCGGCCAGGTCGACGCGCTGTTCGAACAGCCCGGTGACGTCCGCGGCTTCCTGGAGAGCGGTGACTTCAAACCGATCCTCACACTGCTCAAGGAGCGCCCCGGGGCATTCCCTGACGTGCCGTCAATGACCGATGTCGGTCTGAAATGGACGCCGCTGATGCGTTTCCGCGGATTCTATGTCCATAAGGACGCGCCGGCGGACCGCGTGGAATACCTGAAATGGGCCTTCCAGAAGGGCTTCTACAGCGACAGCTACCAGGCCTTCAACAAGTCAAAATTCATGGATCTGATCCCCAGCTTCCGCGACACCGAGGGTGCGAAGACGTTGATCAACGAGACCATGGAAATTTACAAGCAGACCTATAAGGACATGGGATTGATCAAGTAATCCCGCTGTTTGCATGATATCGGCCCCGGCGGGATAATCCCCACCGGGGCCTTTTTCGAAAAGGGCGCCGTCATGGGTAAACTTAGCTCCGGGCAATGGGCGGAAATTGTTATCTGGATGGCGGTGGCGGGGATCGCCTTCGGCTTCAGTTTCGAGTTCGATCGCGAAATTGAGTTTTACAAGTTCGGCGCGTCCGGCTGGCCTCGGGTTATCATTGCGATGATGTTTCTCGGCGCTATCGGCCAGTTCATCCAGGATTTGCGCAAGGCCAAGACCAACCCGGTATACGATCCCGGCTATTTCAGCCAGTTCAGCGAGCATGGATCCGCCTTCATAATCCGCATGGGACTGACGCTGGCCCTGCCGGTGGTCTATGCGATGTTGCTACAATGGATGGGCTACTATTTCCTGACGCCTTTCTTCTTGGGGTTCTACCTGTATCTGACGGGCGAGCGACGGCCAGTCATGCTGATCCTGGTGCCGCTGGTGATCTACGGCGTGATCACCGTCATCTTTACGCGCGTGCTCTATGTCGGGTTGCCGATCGGCTACTGGCCGGGTTTCTACGATTTCGGCAACTGGGCCGTGATTATCCTTCGCGGCTGACATCCGCCGCCACAAACGGGTCATACCATCATGGATCTTTTCCTTCAGGGCGCGGCGACACTGGTCAGCAGCCCGATGAGTATCGGGATTTTCTTCGCCGGGCTGATCGGTGGCCTGCTGTTTGGCGCTATTCCAGGCGTCAGCATGCTCACCCTTGCAGCGATCTTCCTGCCATTCTCGGGATATCTGTCGGCGGCCGACGCCATCATGTTCTATTCGGTGCTGTATTGCTCGGGTACCTATGGCGGCGCGGTGACGGCGATTCTGTTCAATATTCCCGGCGCGCCGGAAAACGCGCCGACGGCCTTCGACGGCTATCCGATGACCCAACAGGGCAAGGCTGGCAAGGCCATCGGCGCGGCCGTCATCTGTTCGTCTCTGGGCGGCACAGCCTCGGTTATCTTCATGATGCTGGCAACGCCCCTGCTGGCCGACATCGCTGTTACCCACATGGGGCCGCCGGAAATATTCGGCCTGGTCTTTTTCGGCATCGCCGTCGCGTCGTCGGTAGGCGCCAAGACCCTATGGAAAGGTTGGCTGAGCGTTCTACTGGGCCTGTTGCTGGCGACTGTCGGGCTGGATCCGGTGGCGGGTGAGGAACGCTATACCTTCGACCTCTATTACTTGCTGGCGGGGCTGCATTTCGTTCCGGTGATCCTGGGTTTCTTTGCGGTGGCCGAGGTTCTGGTCCAGGCCGAACGCCGGGCCAGCGGCCGCTTCGATATGCCGAAATTTGCGACCTCCTTCCCGACGCTTGCCGAGTTCATCAAGCTGAAATGGGCCGTCGCGCGCTCAGTCTTGCTCGGCTTCTTCGCCGGGATCCTGCCGGGTATAGGCGCCACACTGGCAGCCTTCCTCAGCTATAACGAGGCGGTGCGTTGGTCCAAGACGCCGGAAAAATTCGGCAAAGGCGAACTGGAGGGTGTGGTTGCCTCCGAGACCGCCAATAACGCCGCCACGGGCGCCGCCATGATCCCGCTGCTGGCGCTGGGCCTGCCGGGCGGCGCTTTGACCGCGATGATGGTGGGTGTCTTCCAGATGCACGATATCGAGCCGGGCCCGCTGGTCTTCATCAATTCCGCCGATCTGGTCTGGGTCGTTTTCGCGGCGATGTTCTTCGCCAACATATGCATTCTGGTGCTGGGTTTCGTCGAGACCAAGACGGTGCTGCATCTGCTGCGCATTCCCTTCCAGATGCTGGCTCCCGGCATCCTGCTGATGGCGACCATTGGCGCGTACGCCACGCGAAGCCAGGTCGTCGATGTTGTGGTGATGTTCGCCGCCGGCATCCTGGCTTATTTCATGCGCCGCACCGGCTATTCGGTGCCGGGTATCGTGCTGGGGCTGATCCTCGGGAAAATAGGTGAGCAGACCTTCGCCCAGGGCATGCAGATGGT
>Ga0210122_1000339_pt1 | contig 15781 bp, 13 predicted proteins | sample Muzzi_CordB_D2_FD_185530 | JGI IMG/M metagenome (GOLD analysis project Ga0210122, IMG submission 185530) | Wetland microbial communities from San Francisco Bay, California, USA, that impact long-term carbon sequestration - Muzzi_CordB_D2 (SPAdes) | ecosystem: Environmental > Aquatic > Marine >... | reverse complement strand
TTCTTCACTGTCCGAAAAGTCCCTTGATGCCCTCGGTAATGCCTTTTCCGGCGCCCTTCAGCGTCTCGACCGCGCCGCCGGATCCGCCCTCGTCCGCCTTCTTCTGGCCACCCCCGGCCTGCTGCAGGCAGGGATTGTCGTCGCCCGCCCCGAGTTCGCCAAGCCCTATGATGGCGGCTGGCGGGAACAGCACGATTCCCAGTACGCCGCCCACCTTGCGGGCCACTGCCAGCTTGTCGAGGCTGTATGAAGGATTGGCCAGCGTGCCATCGATATTCACCGGCACGGCGGCGCTGACCGTGGTTTTCTTGACGTCGGGATCGATCGTCAGGTCCAGAACCTCGCTGCCCAGATTGACGGTGCCCGAGCCCAGGAACGCGGCCACTTCGGTGTCCAACACCAGCGGCTCGGCCGTCGCCACGCCCTGCTTCACGGGGAACCGCACCACCGCGCAATTGATCGCGGTATAGTCGCTGTCGGCGCCGCTGAAAACGTCGCTTAGAACCTGGGTCGGCCCGCCGATCAGCGTGTTCAGCGCCCTGCTCTTCATGCGGCCCTTGCCCATCACGAAGCTGGCTTCACCATTGAGACCGGCCATGATTCGCGCCACCGACTGCCCCGCGCCGACGACATCCACCATGATGCTGGCATGGCCTTCCACAGCATCGGTAACGTCCATTTCCCGCATCAGCCGGCCGAGATCGACTTTGGCAAGGCCAAGTTTCGCCGTCAGCCCCGCCGCCTTCTTGCTCGCGTCCAACTGGACCGAACCGTCCATGGCCCCGCCGGCGAGGCTTCCCTGTATCGGCTTGACGACGAGATTGCCGCCGTTGAGGGCGACTCCCAGGGTAGCATTTTCCATCCGCGCGCCCGCTAAGACGATTGCCTTCGCCTTGAGGGTAAGTTTGGCATCGACCGCCTTCAAACCGTCCAGCGCCAGGGGATCGGCCGGAAAAATCTTGTCGGATTTCCCGCCGGCATCAGCTCCGGAACCGCCGCCCAAAGCCGTCAGATCTAGGATTTCGGCACTCAGTGTCGCCGCAATCGCGGGGCGTTCGCCACCAAGCCTGAGCATGATTTCGCCGCCCAGATCGCTGCCCGCCAGCCCGGCCCTAAGGCCGGTGAAGGTCAGCGCCGATGCGGCGTCGCCGGTCAGTTTGCCCGAAAGCGAATATGCCCCGAGCCTGGGAACCGCGGCGCCGGCCAGGGCCGAAAGATCGCCAAGCTCGGTCCCGGAGCCGGTGACGGCCAGGTCGATGCCGCTTGCCGTGGCGGGTTGGGCGATGGCGCCCTTGATGCCGATTGTTGCGCCTCCGGCCTCAATCGTCATATCCACCGGCCAGGGGTTGTCGGGCGACAGCATCGCCGCCGGCGTACCGAGAACAGCCGATGCCGCCAGTGGCGCTTCGTTGTAGCTTCCCCTGAAAATCAGGCTGACAGGGTCGTTAAGGCTCTCGCCCTTGACCGTCAGGCTATCGATGCGCGCCCGATAGCTGGCCCCCGCGGCCTTGTCGTTATAGGTGACAATGGAGTTTTCTATCCAAACCTCGCGCGCCCCGACCGGGATTTCCAGCTTGCCGCCCCCGCCCTCCGTGGCCGCCGCCTGCGGTCCGCCGAAATCGAAGTTGGCGCGCCCTTCCTCGTCCACCTCCAGCAGAATGTCCGCGCCAACCAGAACCAGCCGGTCGATTTCCAGCCGCCCGAACAGCAACGGCAACACGGCGATTTGCGCTTCGAAGCGGTCCAGCGCCATCATCTCCGGCCGCGTTCCCCAGTCCGCATTGGCGAAGCTTACACCCTCTACAGCCACGGCCGGACTAAGCGATATCTCCACGCTCAGGTCGCCGGCAATCACCAGGTCGCGCCCGGTTGCCTTTTTGACTTCGGCCGCGATCCGCGACTTGTACTGGTTGAAATCCGTGCTCTTCAGAACCGCAACACCGCCTATCACTGCGGCGATCAGCAGCAGTGGCACGGCGACAAGCAGTATCTTCAATATCCTGGCGAACCGCATTCCTGTCTCCCCCGAAATGCCCGTTCCCGGGCCGGCGATACCTACTGGCCGAGCAGGCCCTTCAGTCCTTCCTTGAGCTTCTCCTCTACCTGCCCGCCGGCATCCTTGATCGCATCCTCCGGCTTCGACGGTATCGCCGGCTGGGTCTCTGCCGGCGCCGGCTCGGCCGCTGCCTTGGCCGGGGCCGGCGGCGCGCAGGGTCCCTCGATCAGCGGCGCCTCGGAACCGCCCTGGGCGCCGGTCAGCGCGCCAGGCAGTTCGATCCCCAGCATGCCTGTCAGCTTGCCGGCGGCGGCGGTCTTGTCGATCTCGTATTCCGGAAACAGGAAAGTGCCGGTGATATGGACCGGCAACACGGCCTTGTCGATCTTCTTCTTGTTGCGCGGGTCGACGATAAGATCCAGCGTCTCGTTGCGCAGGTTGGCCGTGCCGGTCCCGATGATGCCGCGGGCTTCCGCATCGATATAAAAGGCCTTTGCGGTGGCGATTCCCTTTTTGATCGGGAAGTCGATAACGGCGCAGGAAACCACGGTATAGCCGGCCTTGCCCTTGTCCAGAACCTGATTCAGCACCTGGCCGGTTCCGCCCAGCATATTCTGCAAGAAACTGGTCTTCATGCGGCCTTCGCCCATCAGGACCCCGGCGCGCCCGTCCAGACTCGCCATGATCTTGGCGACCGATGTGCCGCTGCCGGCGATATCAACGTTGATATTGCCCTTGCCCTCGATATCCTCGGTGATCTGCATATCGGTCAGCAACGTATCGAGATTGACCTTTGACAGCAGCAGTTTGACCGCAAGTCCCGCGGCCTTCTTGCGGCCGTCGAGATTGATCGACCCGTCTATCGCGCCTTCCGCCACCGTAGCCTTGATGGGGTTGACAGTCAGGTTGCCGCCGTTCAGCGACAGGCCGACATGGGAGTTCTGCAATTTGGCGCCGGCCGCAACGATCAGGTCGGCGTCGAAGACCAGCTTCGCATCGACCGCGCGCAGGCCCTCCACCGGCAAGGGATCGTCGGGGAACATCCTGTCGCCCGGTTTAGGCGGCTGTTTCTCGGCGCCGGCCTCGGCCGGCACACCGCCGCCCGCCGCCGCGCCCAGCGCGGTTACGTCGATCAGCTTCGATTTCAGCTTGGCGTCGATCAAGGGGCGCTTGCCCTTGAGGTTCACCGTGACATCGCCAGCCACATCACTGCCCGCGAGTTCACCCTTGAACCCGACCAGGCTCAGCGATGTCGCCGGATCGCCGGTGACATTCGTCGACATAGAATAGGCGCCCATTTTCGGCACCTCGGTCCCGGCCACCGCGGACAGGTCGCCAAGTTCATTTCCGTTCACGGAAATCGCGAGATTGAGCCCTTTGCCCGCCATCGGCTCAGCGACGGTTCCCTTGATCGAAATATTGGCGCCGCCGGCCTCCACCGTCAGCGCGACGGGGTAAGGTTTTGTCGGCGAAATCACTTCAACCGGCGCGCCCAGCGACGCCGTCATCTTTATGACAGCCTTGTTGTAGCTGCCCTTGAACAGCATCTCGATCGGATTTTCCGGCCCTTCGCCGTTGATCGTCAACTCGTCTATCCTGGCCTCGTGCGCAGCCCCGGTCGCGGCATCGGAATAGGTAAGCATGGAGTCGCGGATCACGACCTCGCGCACCACCGGGATCGGCATAGCGCCACCCTCGGCTTCCGCGGAAGGTTCGGCCGGCGCGGCCGGTTCCTCCTTGGTGCCCGGCGCCTTGAAATCGAAATTGGCCCGGCCCTTTTTATCGACCTCCAGCAGAATGTCGGCGCCGACCAAAACAATCCGCTGCACATCGACGATGCCGAAGGCCAGCGGGATCAGCGACATCTGCGCTTCAAACCGCTCCACCTTTATCATCTCGGGGCGCTTGCCCCATTCGGCATTGGACAGCGAAACCCCGGCCACCGATACCGACGGCGTCAGCGATATCCCGAGTTCGAGGTCGCCTGCGATGACCAGATCCCGCCCTGTCGCCTCCTTGGTTTTCTCGGCGATAAGCGGCTTGTACTGGTTGAAATCCATCGTCATCAGAACCGCTATGGCCCCGACCACAAGAGCAACCACCAGGAGCGGGACAACGATGAGAATTATCTTGAGAGCCTTACCGAGTCGCATTTTCTCCTCCAAACAGCTCAGCAGCCTTGGCTGCCAGTTCGCCGAATTCGTCGATCACACCGGCCGCACCGGCCGCGTGCAATTCGTCCGGATCATGATAACCCCAGCTTACACCAATCGAGCGCACTTGTGCGTTCCGTGCCATTTCGATGTCGAAAACCGTATCGCCGATCATCACTGTCGCGGCCGGGCTGACGCCCGCCTCCGCCATCGCTTCCTCCAGCATATGGGGATGCGGCTTGCCCGGGCCGTCGTCCGCGGTCTTGAGCGTCAGAAACCGCCCCTGGATCCCATGCCGCTCCAATGTTGCATCCAGGCCGCGCCGGGATTTCCCTGTCGCTACCGCCAACCCGAAACCCGCGGCCTCCATCGCGTCCAAAGCCTCAACGGTTCCAGGATAGAGCGGTTCGTGATGGTCGGGTTGTTGCCGCAGGCTGTGGAATGCATTCTTGTAATCTTCCGTGAGCGACAAATGGATTTCCTTCGAACCTAGGGGATGAAGTATTGAAATCGCCTCCAGAAGCGGCAAGCCCACGACACGGCGCACCGACGCCGCTGGGAGCGGCTGCAGCCCGCGGGCGCGCCAGGCGGCGTCCATCGCGGCAACGATGTTATGCTGGCTATCCACCAGAGTGCCGTCGCAGTCGAAGACGGCCAAGCGTGGCTGAGTCATTTCGTTCCGAATCATATAGTTGTTGGCCGGATCCCCTATACCAACAGATAATGTAGCCGCGCGGTAAATACCAGCGCGGGACGACTCCACAAGGACTAATCCGCTACTTTATCTATAACGCTTTGATTTACGGCGTTTCTCGATATCATAGAGATGGGTTTGCAAACAAGCCGCCGCCGCAAGGAAAAATATGACGGACAGGCTGAAGCCAGGAACCAATGTTGTCTGGGCGATTGCCGCGAGCACAATTCTGGCCGCGCTGTCGGCCAATCCGGCAAGGTGCGCAGATCCCGGGTCCGAAACCGTGGAGACGCCAACCAGCGTTCTGGATGCGGGCCACACCGGCGCATCGGACAGGTTGCGGCGTTTGGGGGCGTGGCTTGACGAATTTTTCGCCGACGAAAACTATGAGGCCGAGGTAAACAAGTCCTGGCTGCGTATACGCACGGACAGTTTCTCAGAGCTCTATGAGGGAACCGCTCTAGACGCCAAGGCAAGACTGCACCTGAAATTGCCCGCCCTCAACAAGCGTCTGCGTTTCGAGATCCTTAGCCCTGGCGAACCGGACGACCTTTCGGGCGCGGACAGCAGCGCGGCAGGGCCGCCACCCCCAGGCGCCCCCGAGGAAAAAACCTCCGCTGCGGTTTCCTATGTTTTCCGTGCCATAAAGGAGCGTTCGATCATTTTGCGGTTGGGGCTGGATTTCGATGGATATAGACCCGACCCTTATGTTGGCGGCCGCTATCGCGAGCTTATGCCGATAAGCGATAACTGGAATATCCGATTTACCGAACGGCTCCGCTTTTACTCCCTCGACGGGCTGGAATCGCGCACTTCATTAGATTTTGAGCGCCTTCTCGAAGAGGACATGCTGTTTCGAACCAGCCTGAACGGGACCTGGCTGCAGGAAGATCCGGATTATTTCTACAGCCTGGGCTTCTCGCTGTTTCGGCCACTGGACGACAAATCCGCCGTCGAATACCAGTTGATCAACGATTTCAAGACCGACCCGCATCGTCTCGACAGGATCACCACCAGGCTCCGCCATCGCCAGAAAATATGGCGCGACTGGCTTGTCTTCGAGGCGGCACCGCAGGTCAGTTTTCCCGACGAACGCGAGTTCAAACCAGTCCCCGGCATCCTGTTCCGCCTGGAGGCTACTTTCGGTGGATAACGGGTTAGTCGACCGCCTCAAACGGGTCGCCCGTATAATTGCGGTCAAATCCGAACAGTTCCCAACTTTCTGCCATGTGCGGCGGCAGATCGGCGATGACGTGGATTTCGCCCTTACCCGACGGATGCGGCAAGCGAAGCTCGCGGGCATGCAGATGCAGTTTCCCCGCCACGCCCTCCGCCGGCAGAAAGGCGGCCTCGCCACCATATTTTCCATCGCCGGCCACCGGATGGCCCATAGCCGCGCAATGGACCCGCAGTTGGTGGGTGCGCCCGGTCAATGGCCAGAGCGCCAGCCACGAAGCCGCCTTGCCGGCGGCCTCGACGACGCTGTAGAGCGTAACCGCCTTCTTGCCGTCATCCGTGTCGGCCATCATGCGTTCGCCGCGCGGGCCCGCATGTTTGCCCAGCGGCATATCGATTCGCCCCTGTTCCATTGAAGGCACCCCGGCCACCAGCGCCCAGTAGATCTTGCGCACATTGCGGCCCTGGAACGCCTTTCCCAGCCGCGCCGCCGTTTTGACGTTCCGGGCCAGCAGCAGCACGCCGCTGGTGTCCCGGTCAAGCCGATGGACCAGTTTTGGCCGCTCCCTGGCGCCGAACCGCAAGGCATCCAGCATGGCATCGAGATGGCGCGTTGTTTTCGTGCCGCCCTGTACGGCGAGCCCGGCGGGCTTGTTCAGCGCAATCACGTCGTCGTCGCGGTAGATCACCAGGGACTGCACGAATGCCGCCTCCGCGGCATCGGGCTTGCGTACTTCGCGCGGGCGCGACTCGTCCACCGACATGGTGGCCTGTGGGGGAATGCGGAGTTCCTGGCCGCCGGATAGACGCAGGCTGGCCTTGGCCCGCTTGCCATCAACCCTGATCTGTCCCGTACGCAGCAGCTTTTCCAGCGTCCCGTGCTTCAGTCCTGGATAATGCCGGCGAAACCAGCGGTCCAGCCTGATATCGTCATCTTCCGCGCTGACCTCAACATTCTCAATGCCACTCATGCAGCGACCGCCCGGACCAGCGCCAGGCCCGCAAACAGGCCGCCAACAGCCAGCAGCACCGACGAAGCGACATAGCCGGCAGCCAGCAGCATCTGGCCGCGCTCATAGAGCAGGGCTACCTGCAGCGAGAATGTCGAGAAGGTAGTGAAGGCGCCGAGCACGCCGACAATCAGAAATGCACGAAGCGCAAGCGGCGGAGACCAGGCAAGCGCCATAGACTCGGCAAGAACACCCATGGCGAACGATCCGGCGACATTGGCGAACAGGATTCCCCACGGGAATCCGTCCCCCATCCAATGAGTGATCTGGTTATTGACGAAATGCCGCGCTACCGCGCCCACTGCCCCGCCGGCCGCAATCGCGAGAATGATTTTCATGCGCTGACTCCCTGACTAGAGCAATATCCAAACAATTGAATCGCATGAGCGATTCCAGTCGATCGGATGATGCTCTAGCAAATAGCGCATGGCTTCCATCATCGTCCACAAAGAAATCGGCGGGCCCGCGGCCCGCCGTAAGTTCCATGCGAAGTAAATATGTAAAAGAATTCGGTGGTCCGGTGGCGGCGTTAGTTGGCGCCTTCCGTAACCGGCAGCCAGAGGCGCGTTTCCCGATCGGGTAAGGCGGCCAGCTGCGAAGACTTGTCCTTGATCAAAGCGGAGAATATCGCGGTTTTTTCGGTTTCGCCGGCGGCAACAAAGGCATCGAGCGGGATTGTATCGGCGGCTACCGCGGCAATTGCGGCGGAACGTAGCTCGACGGCGACGCTTTCACCCAACGGCTCGGTAATATCTGAAATCGCGGCATTGATCGTCAGCGGATCGCCCGCGCCAACCGCCGCCATCTGGGTTTCGCCCCAGGTGACTGTATCGAACTGGAATACCAGACGATCACCGGCGACATCCTCGTCCAGCGGCACACAAACCGCTTCGCCCTTAACGACGCGCGTCATCGCGCAGTCCTTGCCGGCGGCGGCGGACATCGCATGGTCGGTCATGCTCTTGCCAGTCAGGATGTAGCTGACCCCGTCGACGGTCCAGGAAACGGCATCGACGGCCGGAGAGATCGTGCAGCCGCTTAAAAGGCACAGCAGTACGGCAGCAATAGAAATACGTATGTAAGATACAGTTTTCATAAAATCTCTCGGTCGCTCTAATATCTTTATTGAATACCTTAACGCCTGCATCTGCAACTAATATAGAGTCCAATTACAAGCGAATTTTATTAAAACCCAGCGGCCTTATGCCAATATTACTTTTATATAAAATTTTATTTATTATTTTTCCCTGACATTAAGGAAATTATATACGTTTTTAACTATTGGTTAACCATGAAGGTATATCGTTGTACTCGAAACACCACCATTGGCTGACTGGTTGAACTTACCAGTCAGATATTTAATTCCCGTAAATGGATTTGGTTAACGAGGGGCGCGCGAATCCGCGGCAATCCCGGATTAGTTACTATAATTCAAAGAGTTGAACTGATCCATTCGACATTGTGTGCCTCGTTAATTTTTGGCGGCGCCCAGTTATCAAGCATCCGCTCGAGGGCAGTTTCGGGCACCGGATTATGCCTTGCCGCGTTACGCCGCCGCTGTTCACCCTCAGCCGCCTCCAGGTAAACGATCCGCACCCGCGCACCGTAATCGGCGAACAGGTCGATCAGACCGCCGCGGATACGGCGGCTGAGATTGGTAGCGTTCCATACGAAGTTTTTCTCGGCCCGCAGAAATTCACGGGCGCGTTCCCGGGCCACCGCGATGACTTTACCCTGTTTTCCGCCCGACTCGACACCGCACTCGGCGCGAATCGCATCCAACGATATCACCGGCCAGTCGGGCAGGTTGGCGGCGATCCAGCTATCCTTGCCGGCGGCCGGCAAACCCGACATCAGGACGACTTCGACCCGCGTATCGTCATGGGCCGCATAGGCGGCGTCACGCCCGGGCCTGCGGAACCACTCGAACCGGCTGTGATTGTCGGTGAAGGCCCACGGCGCGTCGAGGCAACCGGTATCGGCGCAAAACTCGCGAAACAACCGGCAATTATCGATCAGCCGAGCCCGGTCCCGGGCGATTCGCCCTCGGGCATCGGCCTCCGCCAACAGGCCCAGGCGATCGCAGCGCAAATCCTGGCTCAGCCTTATGGCCTCGTCCCTGGCATCATCCCTGTCGAGCAGAAAAAAGGGGAACTGGTGGCTGCGAATCAGCGCCACAAGCGGTTCGCGTTCATGTGGCCCCATGCCCGCGCGCCATAGCCACAGCCGGGCCATCGCCTCGCCGCGCCGCGAATGGCCGCGGCTGGTGATGCGCCCATCCGGTTCGGTTTCGGTGCAGGCGGGCTTGCCGATATCATGCAGCAGGGCGGCCAGAAAGAGGTGCCGGCGGGACGCCTCGTCCAGCGCCTGCCATTCCTCCATATCCACCAGCGCCTCGGCGACCATGCGCGTATGGGTCCAGACATCGACCTCGCCATGCCACAACGGATCCTGCGGACAGGCCTGCAACGACTCAGTCCAGGGGAAAATCCGCTCCAGGCCCTCCCAGTCGATTCGCCAATCCGGGCCATCGGGAACAAAAGCGTCGAGCGGCGTCATTGTTCTTCTTCGTACAGTGAAGCCCCGGTCGCCAATCCGTTGGGCAGGATCGGCCGGTCGTGCCAATGGCCGCCGGAGGACTGCACCGCGTCGAGAAAACTCTTGCGGATGAACTTCCAGCGGCCGGTAACCGCGCCTTCGTCTTCCGCCTTTATATAAAGCCCTTCCATCTCGCCCGATATGTCGGTCTGTGCGCGCACAAGACCCAAATCCTGGCCTCGCCCTGCCGCCGCCTCGTCCAACATATCCGTCCACCGGGCCGTCTTGTATAGCGAGGGCCCGATCAACGCGGTCATATCGCCGAGCTTCGCCACCCTGCCCTCGCGCAACACCGGAACTGATACGACCGGTCCACCGGCCAGCATGCGACGGCGTTCCGGCGTCGACAGGAAGACTCCGCTCTCCTTGTCCAACAGGTCAAACTCCATGAAATAGTGCGGCAACGCATCGTAGTAGACCGTATGTTTGGCGTAGAGCCACTCGCCATACATAACGTAGCGGTCGCCGATCAGGCCCCCCAGCGCATCGCGATGGCCGTTCGCCCAGGCTTTCAGCGGTGCGAAATGCGCTTCGCGGGCGCCGCCAGTCAGGTAATGGCCTCGGCTCTGAAGCAGCAGCGCGCCGTCGGACGAGAAGCTGATCGCGGCATTGGCGCCATCCAGCTTTTCCTCGATCACGAGATGGCGGCCGGCCAGTTCGTCGAACGGCACGGAATCGAGATCCTCGTCGCCCGGCTGCAGGCGCGATCCTTCAATATGACGGGTGCGGGGAAATTTGCGAATCTGTTGCATCAGGTCACAGACTCGCCAGGCAGATCATGTGGTTCAGAACATACTCGACCGACACGCGATTGGCCCCGGCATTGCCGAACAGCGCCGACAGGGAGCGCGCGTCGAACAGGCGGACATGTTCGGGATTCTCGTCTTCCTTCGAGGGAACCGAGGCGATGACGAAGCGCCGGGCGACCCGCACCGCCTCTCGCGCCACGGCCAGCGGATCTACCACATGCTCCAGCACTTCCAGAACCGTCACGGCGTCGAACTCACCGTCGCCGAATTCCATGGCGGCGGCATCCATGACCTGGGCCGACAGGGTCGCTATCCCGCCGCGGCGAACCGCCTCTATATGGTCGATGCGGGTCGGGTCCATGTCGACCGCGGTGACAGGCAGTGCCGGGAAGATATCCAGCAGCGGCCAGAGGAAAACGCCGCGCCCGCTGCCGACATCCAGCAGGTTTTCCGGGGTCAGCCCGTGCAGCATGCCGATGACGGCGCGCACACGCGGCAGCTCGGCCGTGCGCTTGAAGCGGTGGAGCTTCAAGCCAGCTGCGCGCCCGGCCTCGATCAACGCGGCGTCGTCGCCGGCGGCATCGGGCAGCATGCCGCGCGCATAGGCGGCGGCCAGTCTTGTGTAACAAGCGTCGTCCATGGCCCCTGCATGCCCGCCGACGGCGCGGGCGTCAACAAGGGGTGCGCTATTTTTTCTCTTCTTCCACCTTCTTCGGCGGCATGTGGACGCGGAGATGAAGTTCGCGCAGTCGCTCGGGCTCGATCTCGGCGGGGGCCTGCATCAGCAGATCCTCGGCCTTCTGGTTCATCGGGAAGGCGACGACCTCGCGGATGTTGGGCTCGTCGGCCAGCAGCATGACGATGCGGTCGATGCCGGGGGCCGAGCCGCCATGGGGCGGCGCGCCGAACTTGAGCGCGTTGAGCATGCCGCCGAAGCGGTCTTCCACGACCTCGGGCCCGTAACCGGCGATGCCGAAGGCCTTGTACATGATCTCCGGCAGATGGTTCCGAATCGCGCCCGACGACAGCTCGACACCGTTACAGACGATGTCGTACTGCCAGGCCTTGATCTCCAGCGGATCCATGGTCTCCAGCGCCTCCATGCCGCCCTGGGGCATCGAGAAGGGATTGTGGCTGAACTCGATCTTGCCGGTTGCCTCGTCCAGCTCGAACATCGGGAAATCGACGATCCAGCAGAACTTGAAGACATCCTTTTCGATCAGGTCCAGATCCTCGCCCAGCTTGGTGCGCACCGTGCCCGCGAAAGTAGCGGCAGCGGCGGGCTTGTCGCAGGCGAAGAATACCGCGTCGCCGGGCCTGGCGCCGGTGGTTTCGGCGATCGATTTCACGCGCGCCTCGTCGAGGTTCTTGGCGATCGGTCCCTTGCCGCTGCCATCGGGCTCGAAGATGATATAGCCCAGACCGCCGGCCCCTTCTGAGCGCGCCCAGTCGTTCAGCTTGTCGAAGAAGCTCCGGGCGTTGCCGCCTGTGCCGGGCGCCGGGATCGCCTTGACCACCGAACCGCTCTCGATGTTCTTTGCAAACAGTCCGAATGAGGAACCGCGGAAGGCCTCGGTCACGTCGGTGATGATCAGCGGGTTGCGCAGATCCGGCTTGTCGGAGCCATATTTCTCCATCGACTCGGCATAGGAGATGCGCGGGAAGGGCGCCGGCGAGACCTTGCGGCCCTCGGCGAATTCCTCGAATACACCGTGCAGCACCGGCTCGATGGCCGCAAATACGTCGTCCTGGTTGACGAAAGACATCTCGAAATCGAGTTGGTAAAACTCACCCGGCGAGCGGTCGGCGCGGGCGTCCTCGTCGCGGAAGCAGGGCGCGATCTGGAAATAGCGGTCAAAGCCGGCCACCATCAACATCTGCTTGAACTGCTGCGGCGCCTGCGGCAGGGCATAGAACTTGCCCGGATGGATACGGCTGGGCACCAGATAGTCGCGCGCGCCCTCGGGCGAGCTGGCGGTCAGGATCGGCGTCTGGAACTCGGTGAAGCCTTGCTCGACCATGCGCCGGCGGATCGACTGGATCACCTTGGCGCGCAGCATGATGTTGGCCTGCATCTCGGCGCGGCGCAAATCCAGATAACGGTAACTCAGGCGGATATCCTCGGGATAACCCGCATCCTGGTTGACCGGCATGGGCAGCGGATCGGCCGCCGACAGCACCTCGATCTCGGCCGCCACGACCTCGACCGCGCCGGTCGGCAGCTTCGGATTGACGGTATCCTCGGTCCGCGCGACGACCTCGCCGGTAACGCGGATCACCGACTCATTGCTGACCCCCTCGGCGACCGGGAACAGAGGGCTGGAGATATCCAGCACCACCTGGGTCAGCCCGTAATGGTCGCGCAAATCGATAAACAGCAGGTTGCCGTGGTCGCGCTTGACATGGACCCAGCCGGAAAGGCGAACGGTCTGGCCGACATCGTCGAGGCGCAACGCCCCGCAGGTATGGGTGCGGTATTCATGCATCGAATTCATAGCCTATCTGGAAACCGGAATTGAGCGGGGAAAGGCCATGGATTGCCCCGCCTTGTCAAGGGCGGGGGCCGTCAATCCGTGCGGCGCCGCAAGAAATTCCCTTCCTCAACACTTCCCCGAAGCGCGAAATGGATGTATCCCTCCATAATGCCTATCAAACCGATCACCGATACTGCCCGCCTCGCCGAATTCTGCGCCCGGCTTTCCTCCGCCGAGTATGTGACGGTGGATACCGAGTTCATGCGCGAGAGTACCTTCTGGCCAATCCTCTGCCTGGTGCAGGTGGCCGGGCCCGACGAAGCGCAATGCATCGACGCGATGGCGCCGGGCATCGACCTGACGCCGCTCTATGACCTGATGGCAGACGAAAATGTACTGAAGGTCTTTCATGCCGGCCGCCAGGACCTGGAAATCTTCTATCACGCCATGGGCCAAGTGCCGCATCCGGTGTTTGACACCCAGCTTGCCGCCATGGTCTGCGGGCTGGGCGATCAGGTTGGATATGAAAACCTGCTGGCCCAGACCATCGGAGTGACGGTCGACAAGTCGTCGCGTTTCACCGATTGGTCGCGCCGGCCGCTGTCGGACAAGCAGCTAGCCTATGCCATGGGCGACGTCACCCATCTGCGCCCGGTATACGAGAAGCTGGCCAAGCGCATGGAAAAGACCGGCCGGGCCCACTGGCTGGACGAGGAAATGGCCGTCCTGACCGCGCCCGAAACCTACAAGTCGGACCCGGAAGATGCCTGGCGGCGCATCAAGGGCCGCGGCGGCAAGGGCAAGCGCTATCTAGCCATCCTGATCGAGGTCGCGGCATGGCGCGAGCGCGAGGCCCAGCGCCGCGACATCCCACGCAACCGCATGCTGCGCGACGAGGCGATCCAGGAAATCGCGTCGCACGCCCCGCTGAAGGCCGAGACGCTGGGCCATGTGCGCGGTATATCGCAAAAGATGGCCGAGGGCTCGGCCGGCGAAGGTATCCTGAAGGCTATTCAGGACGGCATCGCCCGCCCGCCCCACAGCCTCCCCGCCCCGCCGGAACGCGCCGAGCGCCTGCCTCCCGGCCTGGGGCCGCTGACCGACCTGCTGAAGGTGCTGCTCAAGGAAAACTGCGAGAAGCACAATGTCGCCCCGAGGCTGGTCGCCAGCGGCGACGACCTGGAACGCATCGCCGCCGACGACGAGGCGGACGTGCGCGCACTGAAAGGCTGGCGCCGCGAGATTTTCGGCGAGGACGCGCTGGCGCTCAAGTCCGGCAAGATCGCCCTGGCGGCCGAAGGAAAGAAGATCAAGGTGATCCCCCTGGACTGATGCCTGGGGGCTCACTCATAGTTTGAGCCCATGAAAAGGCGTTTTGCGGTCATTTCAGGCCTGTTCCAGACCGATTCCCATGCAAAAAAGAACTTGAAATCGGTTAATTCTGTGATTTTCCATTTATATCATATAGTTACGACAATATTTTTTGTTGGGTGACGGCATGCCGCCGCAGGCGAGTGGCTGTTTTCCCGCAGCCGTTTCGTTATAGTGACTGTCGGCGCCACGGAATTCCCCTCGGGAATTCTCAACCGGGAACAAGGCATTTCCATGATCGCGGCCCACACTGTCTATGCCCTGGCCTGGCTTAGTTTCGGCCTCGGGCATTCCTTGCTTGCCGGAACGCGGGCCAAGGCGCTGCTGGCGCCGACCTTGGGACCTTATTACCGGCTCTCCTACAATCTGCTGGCCAGCATCCACATCCTGGCGGTCTGGCTTCTGGGCCACTGGGCGTTCGCGGACGCCCCGCCCTTCGCGCTGACCGGCGCGGCGCAGACGGGAATGACCGGCCTGTCGGTTCTCGGCGTCGCCATCTTGCTGCTGGCCCTGCATGGTTATGACCTGGGCCGCATGGCGGGAACAGCCCAGATCCGAGCCCATCACCTAGGGATCGCCGAGCCCGAAGATGAACCGCTGCGCACCGACGGATTCCACGCCTGGGTCCGCCATCCACTCTATGCCGGCGCCTACATGATCATCTGGGGTAACGCCCAGGACCCGTTCGGCCTGGCGACAGCGATCTGGGGGTCTGCCTATCTGGCGATCGGAACCATGTTCGAGGAACGTCGGCTGCTGAAGCTCTACGGCGAAGCCTACCGGCGCTACCGGTGCCGGGTTCCGGCCGTATTTCCGTGGCGTGGCAAGGTCCTGTGAAGGTTCAGGAGGCCCCCTTCATAAACCCGTCCGCGAACTCCACCCTCTCCGCGCCGGCAAAGCGGCGCTGGCGGTCGAGTTCGGCGTCCAGCGCGCGGCGGCGGGTGGCGGTTGGTTTGATGCCCGGCTCCCACCAGAGGCCGGTGACGCGTAGCGTGCCCTCGCCCCGGTCGCATTTCATATCGATGCGGCCGACCAGCCGGTCGCCCTCGAGCAGCGGAAAGACGTAATACCCGTATGTCCGCTTGGCGGTGGGCACGAAGACCTCGATCCGGTAGTCGAAACCGAACAGGCGTCGCGCGCGGGCACGATCGCGGATCAGCGGGTCGAAGGGGCTGAGTACGCGCAGACGCCCCGGCGGTTCCGGCGCCGCCGCGATGCGGTCGAGAATGTCCGGGCGGGCGAAGGCGGTGCGCGGCTTCGAGCCGTCGGCGGTCTCGACCTGGACCTCGATCAACTCACCGCCAAGCCGTTCGCCGCACCAGGCCCTGGTCTCGTCGGGCGTTACCGCGTCCCAAAAGGCGGCGATTTCGCCCGCGGTGGCGATGCCGAGCCGGTCCAGCGCGCCGTCGCAGAACCAGTCCGCAAAATCGCCGCCTCCTTCTCCATCCACCGCTGCCGCTCGATGCTCCGCCGGGATCACCCGCTCGGTCAGGTCGTAGACCTTCTGGAAGCCCTCGCGCCGATCGACCGCCAGCGCACCGGTGCGCCAGAGATATTCCA
>Ga0210122_1000337_pt1 | contig 15820 bp, 14 predicted proteins | sample Muzzi_CordB_D2_FD_185530 | JGI IMG/M metagenome (GOLD analysis project Ga0210122, IMG submission 185530) | Wetland microbial communities from San Francisco Bay, California, USA, that impact long-term carbon sequestration - Muzzi_CordB_D2 (SPAdes) | ecosystem: Environmental > Aquatic > Marine >... | reverse complement strand
CAAGGTCGCCGACATTGGCCTGGCTGACTGGGGACGCAAGGAAATCAGCATAGCAGAGACGGAAATGCCTGGCCTGATGGCGCTGCGTGAAGAATACCGCGGCAAGCAGCCACTCAAGGGTGCCCGGATTGCGGGTTGCCTGCACATGACGATTCAAACGGCCGTGCTGATAGAAACACTGACTGATCTCGGTGCCGAAGTCCGCTGGTCGTCCTGCAATATTTTCTCCACCCAGGACCAGGCCGCTGCCGGCGAGGAGCACCAGGGCAACGGCGATGGCCAGCACGACGAGGGCCTTGCGCAGCCTCTGGTGGGTGGCGTCGGCGGTGGCGCTGGCGCTTCAGCTCGTGGCGATTCAGATGGTGTTCGTGAGCCTGGTCGAGACGGTGAAGCGGGGGTTGGGGAACGGGTTGGCGGTGGGGGTGGGGGCGGTGGTGTTCCGGGAGGCGGTGGGGAGGTGGCAGTGGCTGGCGGTGGTGTTGATGGGGATCGGCGTGGGGATGATCCTGCTGTAGGGTGCGCTGAAGCGCACCGGGCCCTGGTTTGGTGCGCTGAAGCGCACCCTACGCCGCCCCCGACGAGGCGCTCAACCCGAGTTGGTACGATTCCTTCCCAAGGAGGCTCGTGATGAACCGTTCCAGGCTGCTTCGGTCCTGTTCCGTGTTGGCGTGGGTGCTGCTGTTTGCGGCGTGTGGGTCTTCGGCTGCCAGGAGTGCGGGGGATCTGCCGCTCGATTCGATTTCGTTGCCGCCGGGGTTCGAGATTTCGGTGTACGCCTCGGGGGTGATGAACGCTCGGCAGATGGCTCTGTCTCCGTCCGGGGTGGTGTACGTCGGCAGCCGGTCGGCCGGCAACGTGTACGCGGTGGTCGACAAGGACGGGGATTTCTCCGCGGATCGGGTGGTGACGATCGCTTCCGGTCTCGAGATGCCAAGCGGGGTGGCGTTCCGGGATGGGGCGCTCTACGTGGCGGCGGTGTCGAAGGTCCTGCGCTTCGACGGCATCGACTCGAAGCTCGACGATCCTCCGGAGCCGGTGGTGGTGCGGGACGATTTTCCCTCCGATCGCCACCACGGCTGGAAGTTCATCGCGTTCGGGCCGGACGGCAAGCTCTATGTGCCGGTGGGGGCACCGTGCAACATCTGCGAGCCGGAGAAGGAGATCTACGCGTCGATCACGCGCATGGACGCGGACGGCGCGAACCGCGAGGTGTTCGCCCATGGGATCCGCAACTCGGTCGGCTTCGCCTGGCACCCGAAGACGGGCGATCTCTGGTTCACCGACAACGGCCGCGACTGGCTGGGGGACGACCGGCCGCCGGACGAGCTCAACCGGGCTCCGAAGGCGGGGATGCACTTCGGCTACCCCTACTGCCATGGCGGCGACATCGAGGACCCGGACTTCGGCTCGAAGGGCGTGTGCGCCAAGTACACGCCGCCGGCACAGAAGCTCGGGCCTCACGTGGCCGGCCTGGGACCGCTGTTCTATACCGGGGAGATGTTCCCGGCGGAGTATCGTAACCAGCTCTTCATCGCCGAGCACGGCTCGTGGAACCGGTCGACGCCGATCGGCTACCGGGTGACCCTGGTGCGGATCGACGGCGAGCGGGCGACCTCGTACGACGTGTTCGCCCAGGGGTGGCTGCCGGGGGAGGACGAGGACGAGGCCTGGGGGCGCCCGGTGGCGCTCCTCCAACTGCCGGACGGCTCGGTTCTGCTCTCGGACGACCGGTCCGGGACCATCTATCGAATCACCTATCGTCTCAGCGAGTAGACCCGGCTTCCGGTTCGCTCCCGGTGGGCCGGCCGTCTCGGTGTCTCGGACAAGGGGAGAGGTATGACGCAGCATCGGTTGGTGAGGGGGTTGGTGAGGGCGCTCTTCGCGCTCTGTCTGGTGGGCGCGTTCGCGGTCTTCGGGGCGGGTGCCGCCCGGGCCTGGGACGTGGACGGCACGGCGCCGGTGGCCGACCTCGAGGCGTTTCACGATCATTTCTCGCTCGCCGCGTACCCGTACGCGCGCCACAGCGCCAAGCCCCTGGGAACGCTCGGGTTCGACATCTGGGTCGACGCGTCCCTCACGCCCGATTTCGAGCGCGAGGTGGGGGTGGCGATCGACGGCAATCTGCCCGGCGACGCGCTGACGGTCTACCGGGTCGGCGCCCGCAAGGGGCTGCCGGCCGGCATCGATCTGGGGGCGTCCTACGGCCAGGTGCTCGACTCCGATCTGAAGCTCTTCGCGGGCGAGGTCTCCTGGGCGATCCTGGACGGCGGCGTGGCGACGCCTGCCCTCGGTCTCCGGGGTGTGTACTCCCGGACCAGCGGCAGCGACGCCTACGACCTGGACCAGGTGGGGCTGGAGATCGAGATCTCGAAGGGCTTCGCGGTGCTGACGCCGTTCGCCGGGGCTGGTGTGGTGCGGAGCGAGAGCACCTTCCAGCGTTTCGGGGGGGACCTTTCCGTGGACTCCACAGACACCGTGCTCTTCGGCGGCGTGATCATCAACCTGCTGATCCCGAAGATCGTCCTCGAGGTGGAGCAGGGGGAGATCCTCCAGGGGGCGGTCCGGATCTCGTTCGGGCTCTGAGGTGGATCGGATGAGCGACGAGCGGATCGATCTGAGGTCGGACACGGTCACCAAGCCGGACGCGCGCATGCGTCGGGCGATGGCCGAGGCGGAGGTGGGCGACGACGTCCTGGGCGAGGACCCGACGGTCCGGCGGCTCGAGGAGCGCGCGGCGGAGCTCCTGGGGCAGGAGGCCGGGCTGTACCTGCCGTCGGGGACCATGGGCAACCAGGTGGCGCTCCACGTTCACGGGTTCCCCGGGGGCGAGGTGATCTCGGACTCCCGGTCCCACATTCTGCACTACGAGATGGGCGCCATGGCGGCGCTCTCTGGTCTCTTGCCCCGGACCATCGACACGCCCCACGGCCAGCTCACGCCGGAGGCGGTCGAGCCGTTGATCGCGCCGGACGTGAGCTTCCGGGCCCGGACCGCGCTGATCGTCGCCGAGACCAGCCACAACGTGGCGGGCGGCACGGTCTACGAGCCGCACGAGATCGACGCCCTGGTGGCCCTGGCCGGGCGGCGGGGGCTGCCGATCCATCTGGACGGGGCCCGGGTGTTCAACGCGGCGGCGGCGGTCGGCGTGCCGGCCGAACGGCTGACCAGCGGCTTCGATTCGGTCATGGCCTCGCTGTCGAAGGGGCTGGGGGCGCCGGTGGGCTCTGTGCTCTGCGGCAGCCGCCAACTCATGGCCGAGGCGCGCCGGGTGCGCAAGATGTTCGGCGGTGGCATGCGCCAGGCGGGGGTGATCGCGGCGGCCGGCCTGGTGGCGCTCGAGGAGAACCGGGGGCGGTTGGCGGAGGATCACGAGCACACCCGCATGCTGGCCGAGGCGCTGGCGGCGCTGCCGGGGATCGACATCGACCTGTCCCGGGTGCGCACCAACATCCTGGTCTTCGGGGTCGGCCCCGAGCTCTTCGGCGACAGTGTCACCGAGGGGGTCGAGGGGCGGGACCCGGTCGACGAGCTGCTGGCACGGCTGGCGGACCGGGGGGTCCTGGGGGTGCGGATCAGCGAGACCCGGGCCCGGCTGGTGACCCATCGGGACGTGAGCCGGGCCCAGGTCGAGCGGGCGGTGGAGGTGATCGAGGGCCTGGCGGGGTAGCCCGACACCTACCCGTAGGGGTGTTGTCGGGCCGGATTTTTGGGTGGGACAGTGGTGCCGCAACCCTGCTAAGGGATGGTGCCACCGATGGAGATCCGGCCACGGCTCGTGATCACCGGCGCGTCTGGTTTCGTGGCTCGACACTTGATGCGAGCCTTGAAGGCGCGGTATCGGCTGGTGGCCCTCGATCGCCACCCCCGGATCGACAGTCAGATCCCCCGTGAGGCGGAGGTGGTCTGGCACCAGGTGGACCTGGGCGAAGCGCGACAGGTCGAGTCCGTGTTCCAGCGCATCGCGGCCGGTGGCGGGGCCGACGCGTTGATCCACCTCGCGGCCCACTACGACTTCACCGGCGAGGAGCACCCGGAGTACTGGCGCACCAACGTGGACGCGCTCCGCCACGTGCTCGAAGGCTCGCGGGCCCTGGGAGTCCGGTTCTTCGTCTTCGCGAGCTCGCTGGCCGCGTGTGCGTTCCCGCCGCCGGGGTCGGCGGTGACCGAGGACTCCGCCGCCGACGGTTCGCACATCTACGCCCGCACCAAGCGCGTCGGCGAGGCGATGCTCGCCGAGTACCAGGATTCGTTCCGCTCGGTGATCGTTCGCTTCGCCGCCCTGTTCTCGGATTGGTGCGAGTACCTGCCGCTCTATCACTTCTTCGGCACCTGGCTCTCGGGGCGCTGGAACGCCAGCTTTCTGGCGGGGCGGGGCGAGTCGGCGATCCCCTATCTCCACGTCCGCGACGCCGCGCTCTTCCTGGCGGCGGTGCTCGAGCGTGCGGACGTCCTTCGCCAGGGGGAGGTGCTGGCGGCGGCGGTCGACCGGCCCGTCTCCCACCGGGAGCTCTACGAGGTGGCGACCCACGAGCTCTTCGGCCGGGCTCCCAAGCCCTGGTGCGTGCCCAAGTCTCTGTGCGTCCCTGGGATCTGGATGCTCGACCTGATCGGCCAGCACTTCGGCGAGCGGCCGTTCGAGCGGCCGTGGATGGCGCAGTACATCGATCAGAAGCTGACGGTCGAGACCGGCCGCTCGCGGGAGCGGCTCGGTTGGGAGCCCCGGCGCCGTCTGGAGATTCTGCGCCGGATCCCGTTCCTGGTCGAGAACTTCAAGACCGATCCGATCGAGTGGCACCGGCGCAACCAGGAGATCCTGATGCTGCGCCGGCCGCTGGCGAACCTCAGGATCTATCAGCTCCTCCAGGACCATCGCGAGGAGATCGTCTGCCGGAGCGCGGGGCTGTTGCACCGGCCGGAGGTCCGGGACCGGCTGCCGCACTACGGGGAGCTCAGCACGGAGGAGCTGGAGTGGAGCCACCGGCTGGCGTTGCGCAACCTACTCCACGCCGTGCGCACGCGGCGCAAGGGGCTGTTCATGGCCTACTGCCGGGACCTGGCGGAGCGCCGGGCGGAGCTCGGGTACCGCGTCGCCGAGGTGGCGTACTCGCTCCACGCGCTGCGCCAGGCCTGCACCGAGGTGCTGGACGCGGAGCCGGAGGTCGACGAGCTGCGCGACGAGCTGCGCCGCCTGGTGAACCAGACCATCCGCTTCGGTGTCGACCAGGTGCAGATGGTCTACGAGGCGCTCGAAGGGCGGGCGTCCGAGCTGCCGACCACCGAGACCCTGACCGTCGAGCGCTCCGCAACGGTCGACGTCTGAGCGACTATTCCGCTTCCGGAAGCTGCTCGAGGATCGCTTTCGCCACCCGGCCGACCATGCGGGAGAGGTCCTTCTGCGCCGAGGCGAGCCCGGACGCCCAGCCGGTCCAGACCAGCTCGTCGCTGGCGGCGTCGACGACGTCGATCACCAGGGTGCCCTCGGTGAACGAGCGGAAGGTCGTCTCGGTCGTGCCGAGGGTGACCCACCGGCCCACCTTGTAGCCCTCCCCCTCGACGAGCATCCGGTCCTGGGGAATCAGGTGGTAGACGACCCAGAAGTCCTGGCCCGAGCCGGCCGCCTGGTGATAGCCCTTGGCCGAGAGCGCCCGGTCGCCGGCGCGGTGGAGCTTGCGCTCGAAGGAGCCGCCGGGGGCGAGCGGGCCGTCGTCTGGAAGGTCCCGGCCGCGCCGCCAGGAGTAGGTCGCGTAGCCGGAGAGGTCGGCCTCCGGGTCGACCCTCGACTCGACCGCCGGCCCTTTGGTTGCAGCGGCACCGATGGTGGCACAGAGAGTGACGGCGAGGACGGCGGCGAGAAGCGCGGCCAGCAACCAGCGTGAGCTCTTCATGGTTCACCTCCCGGTTCCGAGGAGTCGGCGCCCCGGAGATGCTCTTCCTGGAAAGGGCCTCCAGAGGCGACTCCCTCGACAGAGTACTCCCTCGGGCCCCGATCCTGTCCACCCGGCGGCCCGGCGTTCGGTCCCACCCTCCAGGGTGTTGCCGGTGGCGCGGCCGGGAGCCAGACTATCCTGTGGAGTCCGTGCGCCCAGGAGTCTGCGGCGGCTCCCCGTCGTGCCATCGTCGTTGCGTTCGGTTCGTCGGGCGACGGTGGACGCGTGGGACCGTTCGCAGGGAGGGGCGTCCGCGAATCGACCGTGCTCGGGGCTCGATCTCATGACCATCCGGCCTCGCCTCGCCTTGACGGGAGCCTCCGGCTTCGTGGCCCGCTATCTCATGCGGGCTCTCAAGACGCGTTACCGGCTCGTCGCCCTCGATCGTCATCCGCGGGTGGAGTCCCAGATTCCTCAAGGTGAGGAGGTGGAGTGGCACCAGGTCGACCTGGGAGACCCCGATCAGGTGCGGGCAGTGTTCCGGCGCGTCGCGGCCCAGGGGGGCGCCGAGGTGCTCATCCATCTGGCCGCCCACTACGACTTCACGGGCGAGGCCGACCCGGAGTACCAGCGCACCAACGTCGACGGCTTGCGCCACGTTCTGGAGGGCTGCCGCCAGCTCCGGCTCCGGCGCTTCGTGTTCGCCAGCTCGCTGGCGGCCTGCCCCTTCCCGCCACCGGGCGAGGCCGTCACCGAGGAGACCGCGCCGGACGCTCCCCATGTCTACGCCCGGACGAAGAAGATCGGCGAGGCGATGCTCGCCGAGTACGCCGATTCCTTCCCCTCGGTGATCGTGCGCTTCGCGGCGCTCTTCTCCGACTGGTGCGAGTACCCGCCGCTTTACCACTTCCTCGGTACCTGGCTCTCGAGCCGCTGGAACGCCCGGCTCCTCGGTGGGCGAGGGCGCTCCGCCATCCCGTACCTCCACGTGCGCGACGCGGCGCTCTTCCTGCGCGTGGTGCTCGAGCGTCTGGACCGCCTCGCTCCGGGAGAGGTGGTGATCGCCAGCCCGGACGGAGCGGTCTGCTTCAAGGAGCTCTATCTGGCGGCGCTCCACGAGCACTTGGGCCCGCCGGTGCCGCCACCTCTCTACATTCCGCGGCTCCTCTGCCGGCCGGGCATGTGGGCCGTCGACCAGCTCGGCAGGGCGTTCGGCGAGCGGCCCTTCGAGCGCCCCTGGATGGCCGACTACGTCGACCGGCAGCTCGTCATCGACGCCTCGCGTACCCGGCGGCTGCTCGGCTGGCGACCCAGGCCACGCCTCGAGATCCTCCGCCGCATGCCCTTCCTGATCGAGAACTTCAAGACCGATCCCCTGGAGTGGCACCGCCGCAACGCGCAGTTCATGCTGCTGCGCCAGATGCGGCCTGATCTGAGGATCTACCAGCTCCTCCTCGACCACCGGGAAAAGATCGTGTGGCGCTTCAGGGAGCTCCTTGAGCGGCCCCATGCCCGGAAGAAGATGCTCCACTACCAGCTCCTGACCGAGGACGAGCGGCAGTGGAGCCACCGGCAGATCCTGCGCAACCTGCTGCACGCGATGCGTACTCGGAGGAAGGGTCTGTTCATGGCCTACTGCCGGGACGTGGCGGAGCGCCGCGCACGGAGCGGCTTCGATAGCTCGGAGGTGATCTACGCCCTGAGGCTCCTGCACCAGGCCTGCCAGGAGGTGGTCTCGGGCACGCCGGAGGCGGCGGAGCTGGGCGACGAGCTCCGGCGCACGGTCAGCCAGACCATCCGCTTCGGCATCGACCAGGTGGAGATGGTGTTCGAGGCGATCCGGGGCAACTCCTTCGCAGCGCCCGACCAGGTCGAGCCGATCGACCCGGCCGATCCGTCGGCGAGGATCGCCGAGGCGGAGGCCGCGGACGAGGATCTCCCCGCCGAAGATCAGGACACCGAGGCGGAGGGGGCCGAGGTCCTGGAATCGGAGCTGGCAGAGGTGTGAGGCGCGGCCCACCCCCAGGCCCAGCCGCCACCCACCCGCGGGGGTATTGCTCGGCATCTGGCCGGCGGGCATCGTGGCGGCGAGTCGGATGTTCTCTTCCGACGCGACTCCCGAGCCAGGATCGACCTCCATGCCCTCCCTACCACGACTCGTGATCACCGGCGCATCCGGGTTCCTCGCCCGGTACGTCATGCGCGCGCTCAAGACCCGGTACCGGCTGATCGCCATCGATCGCCATCCGCGGGCCGAGAATCAGGTTCCGTGGGAGACGGACGTCGAGTGGCACCAGGTCGATCTGGGGGACGAGGGCCAGACCCGCAAGGTCTTCCAGCGCATCGCCGCGGACGGTGGTGCCCAGGTGATGCTCCATCTGGCCGCGTTCTACGACTTCACCGGCGAGGACCACCCGGAGTACCAGCGCACCAACGTGGAGGGGCTGGGCTACGTGCTCGAGGGGTGCCGGAACCTCGGCCTCGAGCAGCTCGTCTTCGCCAGCTCGGTGGCGGCCTGCCCGTTCCCGCGGCCGGGGGAGGCGATCACCGAGCGCACGCCCCCCGAGGGCGACCACCGCTACGCCCAGACGAAGAAGATCGGCGAGGCGATGCTCGCGGAGTATCAGGATTCGTTCCGGCCGGTGATCGTGCGCTTCGCGGCGATGTTCTCCGATTGGTGCGAGTACCCGCCGCTCTACCATTTCCTCGGCACCTGGCTGTCGAGCGGCTGGAACGCCAGGATGCTCGGCGGCCGGGGCGGGTCGGCGGTGCCCTATCTCCACGTGCGCGACGCGGCGGTGTTCGTGCGGACGGTGATCGAGAAGCGGGCAATGCTCGAGCCCTGCGAGATCTTGAACGCCAGCCCGGACGGTGCGATCTCCCACGAGCAACTCTTCTACGCTGCCACCCAGGAGCACTTCGGCTCCCTGAGCAGGCCCCTCCACATGCCGAGGCTGCTCTGCCGGCCGGGGATGATGATGCTCGACCGGCTGGGGAAGATCCTGGGGGAGCGCCCCTTCGAGCGCCCGTGGATGGCGGAGTACATCGACAAGAAGCTCGTCGTCGACTCCTCCTACAGCCGCGAGCGGCTCGGCTGGGAGCCCAGGCCCCGCCTCGACATCCTCCACCGGATGCCCTTCCTGATCGAGAACCTCAAGACCGATCCGGTGGAGTGGGAGCGGCGCAACCGCCAGATGATGGAGCTGCGCCGGCTCCACCCGAACCTGCGCCTCTACCAGCTCCTCCAGGATTACCGCGAGGAGATCACCGAGCGCTTCGCCGAGCTGCTGTCGACCGAGGACGCCAGAAAGGCGATGCCCGGGTACCAGCAGCTCGGCGAAGAGGAACATCGCTGGAACCACCGCATGATCCTGCGCAATCTGCTGCACTCCGTGCGTACCCGGCGCAAGGGTCTGTTCATGGCCTACTGCCGGGACCTGGCGGAGCGCCGCGCCGAGGCGGGCTTCGAGGCCGCGGAGGTGATCTACGCCTTCGGCATGCTGCATCGGGCCTGCCACGACGTGCTCATGAAGGTGGCCGAGGAGCGGGGCCTGGCCGGCGAGCTCCACGACGCGGTGATCAAGACCATCCGTTTCGGGGTCGACCAGGTGGAGATGGTCTACGAAGCGGTCCAGGGCAGGACCGTCGAGCTGCCGGCACAGGTGAGCGCCGCCGTGGGCGCCGCCAGGACGGTCGACGTCGGGCTGTCCGCGAACCGAGGAGGCTCATGATGAGCGACGAGCGCGCGTTGGATCCGGGCAAGGTGGAGCTCGCCGGAGCGGTGCTCCCCGACGCGATGCCCAGACGGCAGGCCCTCCGGTTTCTGGGGGGTGTGATGGGCGCCGCGACCGGCCTGAACGCCCTCGGTGCCCTGGGTGCCCTGAGCACGGGCTGCGCCGGCAAGCCGCCCGAAGAGGAGCCGGTGCGGCAGGTGGAGGTGGCCGTGGACAGCCTGCCGGAAGGGGAGCGGGTGGTGGTCACGTTCGGTGACAACGTCGTCGAGCTGCTCCGGCGGGGCGACGAGGTCAGCGCCCGGTCGCTCCGCTGCACCCATTTCGGCTGCACGGTGGCCTGGTCGCCAGAGCGCGAAGAGTACGTCTGTCCCTGCCACGATGGCGTCTACGGTCCCGATGGCAGGGTCCGGTCCGGCCCGCCGAGCCGGCCGCTCCCGACGTTCCCGGTGGAGCGCCGCGACGGCCTGGTGGTGGTGCGGGCGCCGGGCGCGGAGGTGGTGACGTGACCTCCGCGACGGTGGTCAGGGGTGGGGTGGGGGCGAGCGGCAGGGAGCCGATCTGGGATCGGAGGGAGGCGTGGGTGGTCGCCCTGATCGTCGCCCACAGCGTGGCGGTGGGCGTGATGCTCACCTTTTTCCCGGCGTGGGCGACCCGGTTCGCCGGCTGGGAGAGCCTCGACGGCTTCTTCTTCACCCGGCAGGGCGGCATTTTCCACTTCGTCGTCGCCTTCGCGTACACCTACGAGTGGCTCCGCCTGCGCGGGGTGACGATCCTGGTCGTCACCAAATCGACCGCCTGCCTCTTCCTGGTGGCGGCCACGGTGCTGGGTGAGGCCGCCTGGTCGGTCCCCTTCTCGGCGGTGGGTGACGGGCTCATGGGGCTCGTGGCCCTGGCCATCCACATTCTGGCGAGCCGCGACGAAGAGTAGCCCGAAGCGCTGCCGGGGCCACCCTTCCGGACCGTGCGGTGGCACGAAGCCTCCCACCCCCGTGGGTGGCGCATGGCCACGGCGGGCACGAGATACTTGACCGAATTAATGAACAATCCGCACTCGCCCCCCCCGGCTCCCCCTGCCGTCCGCGACGCGGCGTCGTCCTGCCGCCTCCGTCTCCGCGTGCACGGGGCCGTCCAGGGGGTGGGGTTCCGCCCGTACGTCTTCCGCCTCGCCGGCGAGACCGGGCTCGGCGGCTGGGTGTCGAACGACCCCCAGGGGGTCTCGATCGAGGTCGAGGGGCCGACTGGCGCGGTGGAGGAGTTCCGCCGGCGGTTGCCGCTTGACGGCCCGCCGCTGGCGGTGATCCACGAGGTCGAAGACGAGTGGATCGAGGCGGCGGGAGGTCCCGAGACGGCGGAGTTCCGCATCCGGCGAAGCGCCACCGACGGCGTCAAGACGGCCGTCGTCCTGCCCGACGCCGCCACCTGCCCCGCCTGCCTGGCCGAGGTGCTCGATCCGGACGATCGCCGGCACGGCTATCCGTTCACCAACTGCACCCACTGCGGCCCCCGGTTCACCATCATCCGTGCCCTGCCCTACGACCGGCCGAACACGACGATGGAGCGCTTCCGGATGTGTCCCCGGTGCCGGCGGGAGTACCAGGACCCCCTCGACCGGCGGTTCCACGCCCAGCCCAACGCGTGTCCGGAGTGCGGGCCGCGTCTGGCCCTGTGGGACGCGCGGGGCGAGCCGTTGGCCGTCGCCACGGCGGAGCCCGGGGGCTCGGTCGCCGTGATCCGGGAGGCCGCGAGCGCACTCCGAGCCGGCGAGATCGTGGCGCTCAAGGGGCTCGGCGGGTTCCAGCTCCTGGTCGTGGCCGACGACGCCGGGGCGGTCGAGACGCTGCGCCGGAGGAAGCGCCGCGAGGCCAAGCCCTTCGCCCTCATGGTCCGGGACCTCGGGCAGGCCCGCGCGCTCTGCCAGGTGCCGGACGAGGCCGCCGACCTCCTCTCCTCGGTCCACGCGCCGATCGTGCTGCTGCGCCGGCGCCCAGGCTCCGCAGGGGCCGTGGCGCCGGCCCCTGCCTCGGAGGTGGCCCCGGGCAACCCCTGGCTCGGGGTCATGCTGCCGACGACGCCGCTTCACCACCTGCTGCTCCGGGAGCTGGGCGTGCCCGTGGTCGCCACCAGCGGCAACCTGTCGGACGAGCCGATCGCCACCGACGAACGGGACGCGGTCGAGCGCCTGGGGGCCATCGCCGACCGCTTCCTGGTCCACGACCGTCCCATCGCCCGCCACGCGGACGACAGCGTGGCCCGGGTGGTATGCGGCGTTCCCCGGCTGCTGCGGCGGGCGCGGGGCTACGCGCCGATGCCGGTCTTTCTGCCCGAGTGGCCGGGCACGCGCCGGCCGACGGTGCTGGCGCTGGGCTCGCACCTCAAGAACACGGTCGCCCTGGCGATCGAGGGACGGGTCTACGTCTCCCAGCACCTGGGGGACATGGAGACGCCCCGGACGCTCGACGCCTTCGAGCGGGTGATCGCCGACTTGCTCGACCTCTACGAGGCGGAGCCGGAGGCGATCGCCCACGACCTCCACCCCGACTACGCCTCGACCCGCGCCGCCCGCCGGCTGGCCGAGGAGTGGCGGCGGCAGGGGAGGGAGGCGCGGCTGGTGCCGGTCCAACACCACCACGCCCACCTGGCCGCCTGCCTGGCCGAGAACCGCTGCGAAGGCCCGGCCCTGGGTGTGACCTGGGACGGCACCGGCTACGGCACCGACGGCACGGTCTGGGGGGGCGAGATGCTCGTAGGCGACGCCACCTCGTTCCGGCGCGTGGCGCGGCTCCGGCCGTTCCGCCTGCCCGGCGGCGAGGCGGCGGTGAAGGAGCCCCGGCGGGTCGCCCTGGCGCTGCTGATCGACCTGCTCGGCGCCGAGGCCTTGGAGCGGGACGACCTGGCGCCGATCGCCTCGTTCGAGCCGGCCCAGCGGCGGCTCCTCGGACGGCTCCTGGAACGTGGCGTGAACGCGCCGGTGACCACCAGCGCGGGGCGCCTGTTCGACGGCGTGGCCGCCCTCGCCGGCCTCGCCGGCGCGGACGGGCGGGTGTCGTTCGAGGGGCAGGCGGCCATGGCGCTCGAGTTCGCGGCCGACGACGAGGTGAGCGGAGGTGGGCGCCCGAGCCCGTACCCTCTGCCGCTGGTCGAGGCCGAGGAGGGCCTCTGGGAGCTCGACTGGCGACCGCTGGTGGCGGCGGTGCTCGAGGACCTCGGGGCCGGCGACGGGGACGCGAAGGCAGGCCGGATCGGCGCCCGCTTCCACGGCGCCCTGGTCGACGCCATCGTGGCCGTCTCGCGGCGGCTGGGGGAGCCGGTGGTGGCGCTCACCGGCGGCTGCTTCCAGAATCGGCTGCTCACCGAGTGGGCGGCCGAGGCGCTCACGCGGGACGGGTTCGAGGTGCTGCTTCACCGGGAGGTGCCGCCCAACGACGGCGGCATCGCCTACGGGCAGGCGGCGGTGGCGAGCGCTCTGTTGATGGATCGGGGGGACCGGTCAGGAACCGAGTGACGAGGAGGCATCATGTGCTTGGGAGTTCCGGGACAGATCGTCGACATCGAAGAGGACTCCATCGGCATGCCGATGGGCAAGGTGAGCTTCGGCGGGGTGATGAAGCGGGTCTGCTTCGCCTACACGCCGGATGCCCAGGTCGGCGACTATGTGGTGGTCCACGTCGGCTTCGCCATCAGCCAGATCGACGAGGCCGAGGCGCACCAGGTCTATGACTACCTGAAGGAGATGGGGGAGCTCGAAGAGCTCGACGTGACCCAGCCGGCCGAGGCGCTCGGCGATCGGCGAGACCGCGGCGGGGGTGGCGTGTGAAGTACGTCGACGAGTACCGGGACGAAGCGGCGGCACGGGAGGTGGTCGACGCCATCGGCCGCCTGGTGACGCGTCCCTGGACGCTGATGGAGATCTGCGGCGGCCAGACCCACACGGTGATCAAGTCGGGCATCGACCGCCTGCTGCCGGAGGAGGTCACCCTGGTCCACGGCCCCGGGTGCCCGGTCTGCGTGACGCCGTTGGAGCTCATCGACCGGGCGGTGGAGATCGCCAGGAGGCCGGAGGTGATCTTCACCTCGTTCGGCGACATGCTGCGGGTGCCGGGCTCGGAGAGCGACCTGCTGGCGGTCAAGTCGGAGGGGGGCGACGTGCGCATGGTCTACTCGCCGCTCGACGCCGTGACCCTCGCCGAGCGCCACCCGGAGCGCCACGTGGTCTTCTTCGCCGTCGGCTTCGAGACGACGGCACCGGCCAACGCCATGGCGGTCTGGAAGGCCCATCAGCTCGGCCTCGAGAACTTCTCGATCCTCTCCTCGCACGTGCTCGTGCCGCCGGCCATGGAGGCGATCCTGTCCGCCCCCGACAACCGGGTGCAGGGCTTCCTCGCCGCCGGGCACGTGTGCGCCGTGATGGGCTACTGGGAGTACGAGCCGATCTCCGCGCGCTACCGGCTGCCGATCACGGTCACCGGCTTCGAGCCCCTCGACCTGCTCCAGGGGACCTACATGACGCTCCGCGCCCTCGAGGAGAACCGGTGGGGGGTGGAGAACCAGTACAAGCGGGCGGTGACCCGGGAGGGCAACCGGCCCGCCCAGGATCTCCTCGGCAAAGTGTTCGAGGTCTGTGACCGCCCCTGGCGGGGGATCGGCGTGATCCCCGGAAGCGGCCTGGCCTTGAAGCCCGAGCTGGCGGCCTTCGACGCCGCCCGCCGGTTCCCGGCCACCGGCCCGCCACCCGAGGAGCCGGCCGAGTGCATCGCCGGCGAGATCCTCCGGGGCTTGAAGAAGCCCCACGAGTGCACCGCCTTCGGTGGCCGGTGCACGCCGGAGCGCCCCCTCGGCGCGCCGATGGTGTCGTCCGAAGGGGCGTGCGCCGCCTATTACCGTTACGGGAGGACCTAAGTGAGCGAGCCGACCAAGCCGACGACCCCCTCCGGCCCCTCCCTCGCGGCGGGGCCGGTGTGCCCGATCCCGCTCTCCGAGTATCCGACGGTCCAGCTCGCCCACGGCGGGGGCGGCCGGCTCTCCCAGAAGCTGATCGAGGGGATGTTCGTGCCGGCGTTCGACAACCCGACGCTGGCCGCGCTGGGGGACGGCGCGGTGCTGGCTTTGGAGGAGCTTGCCGGCGGGATCGGGGCGGTTGGCGCGGGCGGCCTCGGCGGTGGGCGGCTGGCGCTTTCGACCGACTCGTTCGTGGTCCGGCCCCTCTTCTTCCCCGGCGGCAACATCGGCTCGCTCGCCGTCCACGGCACGGTCAACGACGTGGCCATGTGCGGCGCGCGCCCCCTCGCCATCTCGGCCGGGTTCATCCTGGAGGAGGGGTTCTCCATGGAGGCGCTCTGGCGCGTGGTCTCCTCCATGAGGCAGGCCGCGGCCGATGCCGGCGTGCCGGTGGTCACCGGCGACACCAAGGTGGTCGACCGGGGCAAGGGGGACGGCGTCTACATCAACACCACCGGCCTCGGCCTGGTGCCCGCCGGGGTCGACGTGGGGCCCCACCGGGCGCGCCCCGGCGACGTGGTGGTGATCAACGGCCCGATCGCCGAGCACGGCATCGCCATCATGTCGGTGCGCGAGGGGCTCGAGTTCGACACCGCGGTCGAGAGCGACTCGGCGGCTCTGCACCGGCTAGTTGCTGACCTCCTCGACGCGCTCGGTCCTGCGGTCCACGCGCTCCGCGACCCGACCCGCGGCGGCCTGGCGAGTGCCTTGAACGAGATCGCCGGCCAGGCCGGGGTCGGTGTGCGACTCGACGAGCGCTCCCTGCCGATTGCCGAGCAGGTGCGCGGCGCCTGCGAGATCCTCGGCTTCGACCCGCTCTACGTGGCGAACGAGGGCAAGTGCCTGGCGATCGTCGACCGGGAACGGGCGGGCGAAGCGGTCGAGGTCATGGCGCGCCATCCCGAGGGACGGGGAGCCACGGTGGTCGGCGAGGTGGTCGGGGAGCACGCGGGCAGGGTCGTCCTGCGCTCCGGCATCGGCGGCGAGCGGGTGGTCGACATGCTCTCGGGGGAGCAACTCCCGAGAATTTGTTAGGTTACGACAGAAGATAACTCCCACCCCCCAGGACAGGCAACCTCCCACCTTCCGGCGTTCCCGAAACTGCCTCGCGGAGTATTCGGACCTCTAGGTCTCAAATTGTAGAAAGACAGTCGGGTTATCACAAACTCCTCTCCACAGGACTTCAGGAGGACGCGCATGCTCGATCTTGGACTACTCCCCCTG
>Ga0210122_1000332_pt1 | contig 15886 bp, 12 predicted proteins | sample Muzzi_CordB_D2_FD_185530 | JGI IMG/M metagenome (GOLD analysis project Ga0210122, IMG submission 185530) | Wetland microbial communities from San Francisco Bay, California, USA, that impact long-term carbon sequestration - Muzzi_CordB_D2 (SPAdes) | ecosystem: Environmental > Aquatic > Marine >... | reverse complement strand
GGCCATAAACGGGTAATGGCTTATAACCAGGCTCTCCTGGCTGAGGTCCAGGATTCACCGGCCAGTTAGGCCAATCATTAACTGGAGTACTGATTCCGCAAGACTTCATAGCTTGTTCAACACAATGACAACAGTTGAAACTTATAAAGTCGTAGTCCTTTCCCTGGCATTTTTTCATTTCCCTCTTTAAGCAATCATCATTCTGGGCACCCTTGGTGGCCTCGCATTGCTTTGGCCACCAATCCGGAGCGGCGTCAATATTTGTCCCATGTGGACCAAAACTACTGGAACTGCCGTCCCCATAACGGAGGAAACAGTGTCGGGCATAAGGTATTGGCGTTGGGTAGAATGGCCTGCGACAAATATCCGCTCCGAGCCCAAGCAAGTCCACCAATCGCAGAGGAGAGGAATTAACGTAACCAAAGGTGTTCATTCCCGAACCCAACCCAATTGGATCACTTTCCATGTACCTTCCTGTGCTCGGGTCGTAGTCACGAAAATAGTTGTAAACGATATTTGATGGTTTAATGCCATTATCGGATTGGACTGGGGTCAGTAGTTTCAATTTCAAACAGACAAACCACTAAGTAGCCTGCAAAATAGTTACCAGTTCTTTACATTTCTCGTTTCGATCCAGCGCTTTACTTTTATTCCCAGAAATACGCCGAACAGGGTCATTACAACCATTGAAAATTCGTAGAATACGACTATCGGATATAAAGATTGGTCATGAGCGATTGTGACGTTTATCCCCACTACCATTGGATAGAACGCCAAGCCGGCAAGATAAAAATAGCGCCTGCGAAAATCCACCGCTACAAGAACAACTGAGAGCAACAACAAAACCAATGGAATTGCTTCTGCCTTAAGCACCATATGAAGAAAATAAACCATGATCGAAGAAGCAACGGCTACGGCCAACCCCTTAAGCCAAATCATAACTCAGCTCCCACAAGCGGCCTTCGCAGCCTCAACAGATGGAAAATCGCCAGGTATTTTTACGTACCGATGTTGCGCAGGACAATAGTACTCTGGGGTCCCGGGTGCAGGCTCTATCCCCATTGGCTTTGCTTGATCACACCAAACAAAACACTTCACCACTTCCTTGTTACATTCATCACATGCTTGCGCATTACAACCTGTGTCACTGGTCCAGGAATCTGCCGTACAGTTATTCTCGTCATAGCACTTGTCATGTATTGCACAGCATATTCGTTTGCAACGACCATCTATGCTCAGAGGGCCTGTCGTGCAGCCAACATTATCCAGCCCTCTAGAATCCGTGAACCCTAACGCGTTTGCTTTTGCATAAAGATAGGTATTCAGTCCACCACGCAGGCCAATTGGATCACTTTCCATATACCTTCCTGTGCTCGGATCGTAGTCTCTGAAGTAGTTGTAGTGCAGCCCCGATTCGGCGTCGTAGTACTGCCCCGGAAACCGCAGATTCAGGGTAAAACCGATGCCGTCACCGTCCGGGTCCTCGTTCGCAGGTGAATCTCCGAACGGTCTGCTGTCCCAGCGCCAGATGACGGTTCCGGTTGTGTCGGTCACGGCCCTTGGCGTGCCGAGGTGATCGGTATGGACATAATCGGTTCGTTCGGTATGGATAACGACGGGGTCGTTGTGGGCGACCAGGCGGACCGCGTCCGCAGACACCTTGTGCCGTTCCGCACTCAATTCAATGAAATCTTCCGCCGTCCCCGCGAAGTTGTAGGTGCCCAGCTGGCGCCACTGCCCGCCGCCGGATTTCTGGTCGATGGTCGCCACGTCCGTCAAGCTGCCGCCCGCATACGAGATCGTGTACTCGGCCTGATCCGAATAACTCTTGCTGTCGACCCAGCGGACATAAACGTCACGGGGTCCCGCTCCGGCGGCCGCGACGGGCCAGCGCCAGGTGTTGAGCCCCTTGTTCTTGGCCTCGCGGTAATCGGCACCGTACTGCTGGCTGTCGGATTTGACATTCCAGGCGCCGCTGCCTGACGTGCCGGGGTCGTCGTTGTCGATAATGGTCTCGACCGGCGGCGGCACCGAGACTTCCAAGCGTTGCGAGTAAACGGCGATCGGCCGGCCATTGAGATATACATACTCGGTGGAAACCGATCCGTCGGCCCCGTATTCACCGAGCAACTCGCCGTTCAGGCCATAGACGAAATGCTTCGCGACACCGCCGGCGATCTTGCTGACACGCTGGCCGCGTGCGTCATACGCATAGGTCGCGGCCACCTTGTCGCCCGTTACGCCCCGATCCGTGACACGGGCCATACGATTGTTGTCGGCATAACCGTACAGCTTGCCGTAACCGTTGCTATCGAGCCTGTCCAACCGGTTACCAGCCGCATCGCGGTCGAAAGTCCAGCCGTCCCGTGAGGCCAGGCGGTTGGACCGCGGTTGATACGTGTAAGCCTCATCCGTGACATCGTTCACGTAGCGCGTACGGTTGCCGTTGGCATCGTAGTCAAACGATTCGTTGCCATAACCGCCTGTTGCGGTCGTCAGCCGGTACACGTCGTCGTAAGTAAAGGTTTGGCTCTTTGAAGGATCGATCTGGTCCGCGATATCGAGGATGTTGCCCACCGGGTCATGACCCAGGACCCAATCGAGCCCATGACCGGATTGCAGGTGGGTGAGCCGGTAATCCTCATCAAAGAACGCATTCATCGCCTGGCCGTTGCCAAAAGTGAAAACACTGACCGGGCCGAACGGTTCGTAGCGGACACCGGCAGCCAGGCTTTCGGTTACCCCGTCCGCGGTCTTGTCTACGGCGATCACTCTGCCCCCCTCGTCGAGTGTGTAATCGACAGTCATGCCCGACGGATAGACGATCTGCGTCAACCGGCCAGCAGCGTTGTAAGTATAGCCGACGCTATATTTAATGCCATCCGTTACCCGAACCACACCGGTCAGGTTGCCGCGTGGATCGTAGCTGTAGCCCTCTGTGCCTGCCGCGTCGGTCATGCCGGTCAGCCGGCCGATACCATTCTTTCCGGTGTCGTAGGTAAACGTGACATAGAGGCTGTCATCGACATAATCGATCGAGCTCAACCGGTTCAGGGCGTCATAGCGGTACTCGGTGCGTAAGCCGCGCGCGTCGGTTGCGGCCGTGCGGTTCCCGGCGGCATCGTATTCGAAGACCGTCGTGCCAGTATCGGGGCTGTCGAGCCGCACCTGGTTGTCAAAGCCGTCATAGCCGTACGCCGTCACGTTGCCCAACGGGTCGGTGATGGCCGCGCGGTTACCCTGCATGTCGTAGCGAACCAGTGTTTCGCCAAACGCCGCATCGATGGTTTTGACCAGCCTGTTGAGCGGGTCGTACTCGTAGCTCGTCGTGTTGAGGTTCGCATCTTCGAGCCTGACGCGGTTGCCGTTGCCGTCATAGCCGTAAGCAGTTTCGTCGAGATTGCCGTCAATCACCTTTAGCAGCCTGTTGACCTGGTCGTAGACGCGGCTCACGCCGCGTCTCAGGACGCCCGCGTCGTTCACTGTGTCCTCGGCAATGCGGTTGCCGGCAGCGTCCAGCGTGTACTCGATGCGGTTGCCGAAGTTATCGCTCATCGCCGTAAGCCGGTGGGCATCGTCATACTCATAGCCGATGTAACTGCCGTCAGGCCGGGTCACCCTTACCAGGTTGCCCACCGTGTCATGGGCGAATACTGTGCTCTGGCCATCGGTTGTTCGCTCTTCGACCCAGCCGCGCGGGTGGTATTTCAGCAGGGTGATGACGCCATTGGGATCTTTGACCCTCACGGGCCGGCCGTTGCCATCGTATTCGAGGTATTCGGTCACATGGCCAAGTGCGTCGGTTACGGTACGCAAATCGCCTCCAACAAAGCGCCCGGCCGGGTCATCGGCGGTGTAGTAGTCATAAGATGTGATATCGGCCGTATCGGTGCGTGGACCATCCAGCGTTCTGGTTTTGCCGATCAGCTGAGGCAAGGACGGCAATTCATAATAGCTGGTGGTCCACGTACGGGCGGCGAGTGTGCGGGAATCGGTCTCGGTGCGTGTCTGCACCTGACCGCGGGAGTTATAGGTGTAATGCGTTGTCCTGCCAGGCTCTCGTCTCTCCGTCAAACGGTTGACGGCATTGTCCCAATCGGACTCGATCACGCGTTCGGCGGGCGTACCCGAGGCCTCGGCGCGTCGGGTCTGGTGCAGGCCGTCGGCGTAGCTGTAAGTGGTCAGGTTGCCTTCGCGGTCCGTGTGGCCGGCACGCCAACCGGTGACCGGATCGTAGCTGAAAGTCACAACGCCGCGGCTGTCGGCGATCGCGGTGGGTTTACGGTAAGGGTCCGGCGCCATGGCGTAGGTTGCGACCCCGCCCAATGGCCGGGTGACCCTCGTCACGGTCCAGTTCTCCGTCTCACCGGGCCGGTGCGTATAAGCAAGTGTCACGCGGCCGGCGCCGCCTGCGTGCTCGCTGCCGACTGGCCGGGCCCGCTCGTCATAGATGTAGGTGGAAAAGCGCACGCCGTTCTCATCGGTAATGCCGGTGACCAGGAATTCGCCACGCGGTGTGCCGTCCAGGTTCCGGTCCTCGTAATGATAGGTCCGCTCGCTCAGGTCCTCGCGGATGACTTTTACCAACCGTTGGTTCCAACCCACGTGCGCCGGCACATGGGCCGGGCGCTCGTACTGATAATGGATCGAATCGCCGGCGGGCAGCAATACCGATTCCACCAGGCCATCGGCGTTGTAGTTGAATTTGAGGCTGCGGCCCTGCTGGTCCGTCACCGTGTCGACCGCGTCATCTGCGGTATAGCTCAATGTGAGCAGACCGTAGGCGCCGCCGCGCTGCTCGATCCGGACAAGACGGCCGTCTGCATCAAAGGTCTTCAGCGTGCCGGCCGGATCCAGCAGGCGCCAGCCGGAAGCCAGCGGTTTGAGCAACTTGCCGGATGCGCTCTCGGCCCGGTAGAGCGAACAGGCGGGAGAATCCACGCAATGATAACGCTCGACATGGCCGCGGCCGTCGATATGCCGTTTGGCTTCCGCGATGAATGGCAGTATCCGTTCGCTGTAGTTATGCGACCAGCCGCGGCCCATCGCGGCGTAGTCGCGGTAAATCGTCTTCGATTGGTAATAGCGCGTCAGCTGCAACGTGGGTGATTGGAAATCCGGCTCCGCCAGCGATTTGACACCGGTGGTCGGGTGGCAGGGGTTACCGACAGGACATTGCCCCGGCGCCTGTTCTTGCACGGCGCCGATTTGTTCGAGTTTGGCCTCGAAGTGATTGAGGCAGGAAACGCCGTCAATACTGTAGTAGCCGGTCTTGCATTTCTTGAAGGACAGGCTGCTGAGATTCCAGGTGACCGTCTTGGGTTCAGTGGGCAGAAGCGGGTCGGAGCAATCAACCGCCCAGCTGTAGAAAGGCCAGTAATCGACAGCCAGCGTCTTGCGGTATCCGACGGAATAATAGCGCGTGCCATCGGCCGTTTTGCCTGCCGGTTCCACGACCGGATCGATCCAGCCGGATTCTTCGCCAAACTCGTATTTGCAGTAACTGGCAGCGGTGGAATAGTAGTCCCCGATCTTGGCCTTTACGTCCCCTTCATGCCTGCAGAAATAAGTCTGGTCCGCCGTGCAGCGCTCGACGCCAAAGGCATCCTTCTGCGGACAGATCGAGCAGCCGACGCCAATGCCCCCATAACCACCGGCGTACAAAAGGCCCGACTCGCTGAGGTCCAGCGGAATGGCTTCCGGGACAACGCAGTAGCCATAGGAGTACCGGCTCTCCCCTGGCGGCTCGTAGTCCTTGGCCGGGCAGGCCTTCGCCAGTTCCGAGCCGATCCAACCGGCCGCATCGTGAATATCACGGATCGCGGGACCCGGGCTCGCGTACACGGCCGGCGAAAAAGTCGACGTCCAGCTGACTTCCAACTCCATGGCCACCGTCCGGCATGGCCAGCCCGGCATGGCAATGACCAGGGCCAGAATCAGACAGCCCTTTTTCGAACCACGGCGACCGCCAAACCCGACGGCCGGACGATAGAACAGTCCCGCTAAGTACTTCACAGCTCCCCCCCTTTTTTTGAACACACCGGCCAATCGCTTGATCGCGCTGCGAAACGATTCTGTTCTGATGTTCCGGTTCAGCTCGACATGGCGCGGATCACGGCTTGACACCGAATCTAGACACTGCCGGTCCGCCAGGTAATGGCCATTCGACGCCGGGATCTGTAGGAAAACAGGTGAAATACAGCCGGCCGCTGATCACGGCAGGGTATTACGCGGGCTATTTAATCCCCTTCGCCGCCTTGATGGCATCGTAGGCGGCGTTGATTTCGCGCACGCGGGTCTTGGCCACTTCCATCATCTCCTCGGGCAGGCCGCGCGAGACCAGTTTGTCGGGGTGGTACTGCGAGATCAGCTTGCGGTAGGCGCTCTTGACCTGCGCGGCCCCGGCGTCCTCCTTGAGACCCAGCGTGGCGTAGGCCTGCTTGAGGCTGCCGCCGCGAACGGGCGCCTGCGCCCGGCCGCCGGCGGACTGCCCCGCGTATTGCCAGGCCCCACCCTGGCGCGCCCGCAGCATGGCCACAAAGATATTCTCGGGGATGTGCAACACGGCGCAAATGCGGGCGAGGACCGCCTGTTCCGCCGCGCTGATGCTGCCGTCGGCCAGCGCGGCCTGCAGCACCAGTTCGATGAACATGATTCTCAGGTCATGCCTGAACATGGAGTGGCGCACGAACTCGGTGAGCACGGCTTCGAGGTTGAAATCCGCCGCCTTGCCCTGCTGGAAAAAACGGATCGCCCGCTGGCGTTCTTCCTCGGTCAGTTGCAGGCGGCGCATCAATTCCTCGGCGGCCACGATCTCGGCCTGGGTAACGCGGCCGTCGGCCTTGCTGATGTGGCCCAGCGTGGAAAACACCGCGACGAAGAACGCGTCGCGCGTGCGGCTCACGCCGCCGCCCAGGTTGTGCAGGAAACGATCGATGAGATGGCCCACGAACAGGCCGAGCAAGGCGCCGGTGATGCCGCCGCGCAACAGGCCAATGGCGGCGCCGATGATCTTGCCCCACCAGTGCCTGGGTATCTTGAATTCCTGCTTGGCCATAAGCGGCGTCGTTTCCTATCGAATCACAGGCGTGGAAGTATATAATTGCTGCCTTTCCCATCACAGCTTAATAGGAAAGTGCAAGCAATGCCGCTGAATACCCAACCCTATTCCACCGACATGGTCACCGGCCTCAAACTGCTCCACCAGGGCAAGGTGCGTGACTGCTTCGAAATCGACGACAAGCACATGCTGATCGTGGCCTCGGACCGGCTCTCGGCCTTCGACGTGGTCCTGCCCGACCCGCTGCCCGGCAAGGGCGCCATGCTGACGCAGATCTCCAACTTCTGGTTCGAGCAGACCGGCAAGATCATCGACAACCACTTGACGGGTATCCCGGTCAGTGACGTCGTCGACGACCCGCAACTGGCCGCGGTGCTGAAGGACCGCGCCGTGGTGGTGCGCCGCCTGCAGGCGCTGCCGCTGGAGGCCATCGTGCGCGGTTACATCATCGGCTCCGGCTGGAAGGACTACCAGCAGACCGGCTCGGTCTGCGGCATCGCCCTGCCGCCGGGTCTGAGGCAGGCGGACAAGCTGCCGACGGTGCTGTTCACGCCGTCCACCAAGGCGGCCATCGGCGACCACGACGAGAACGTCGACTTTGCCCACATCGAAGCCCTGATCGGCCACGACATGGCAACAAAGGTGCGCGACGCCAGCATCGAGATCTACGAGTACGCACGCCGCTACGCGCTCGATCGCGGCATCATCATCGCCGACACCAAGTTCGAGTTCGGTCTCGACGAGAACGGCAAGCTCTACGTGATGGACGAGGTGCTGACGCCGGATTCGTCGCGTTTCTGGCCGCAGGACAGCTGGCAGCCCGGCTCGAGCCCGCCCAGCTTCGACAAGCAGTTCGTGCGCGATTACCTGGAAACGCTGGACTGGAACAAGAAGGCGCCCGGGCCGAAGCTGCCGCAGGATATCATCGACCGCACGGTCGCCAAGTACGCCGAGGCCTACGAACGTCTGACCGGCAAGGCCCGATAATAACCTGCAAACTGCACCAGGCGGAGGCAGGCCCCGGTACGTTCATGAACCACTGCAGGCAAGGATACAGGTTATGTTGAATCCAAATGCATGGCGCGTTACGGGCTCGCCGCCCACCCTGGCCCTGGCTCGTCCGGTTACGCCTGAACTGGAACTTCCCTCGACCGATGGTGACGACCATGGGTCTCGGCCCGGCCCGGCGTTCAGACGCAACTGCCCTGCGCCATCTTCCAGGATACCGCCGCAATATGCAGGTTGCGGCGGCGCGTAGAGCCATGCGCCGCATTGCACAGCTGCTCGACGAGTACTCGGAGAGCCACCGGCACCCGCTGAACAAGCTGCTGCACTGGGTCTGCGTGCCGGTCATCTTCTGGGCGGTCGCCGCGCTGCTCTGGTCGCTGCCGTTTCCGCTGGAACCGCGTTTTCTTTGGCTGCCGCTCAACTGGGCCGTCATCGCGATGCTGGCGCTGCAGGTCTATTACTTCAGGCTGTCGCTGCCGCTGGCGCTGGGATTCGTGGCCGTCAATATCGCCGTGCTGGCGCTGGCAGGCTACGCCGCGCACGCCGCGCCATGGCCGCTGTGGCAGCTGGCGCTGGCGCTTTTCGTCGTCGCCTGGATCGGCCAGTTCATCGGCCACGCGCTCGAGGGCAAACGGCCGTCGTTCTTCAAGGACCTGCAATTCCTGCTGATCGGTCCGGCCTGGCTGCTGGCGGCGGTTTACCGCGCGGCTGGCCTGAAATATTGATTTCTGTAGTATGATTGCAAGGCCCTGCAAGACGGTGCGGCCTTGCAGAGCCAGGGAAACAAGAGGGACTGAACTTATGCGGCAAAGGAGTGCAGGGCATGGTTAACTTTATGCACACTTCGAATTTCAGCTCTGCTTGCAGGCGGATGCTGCTCATCAGCTTGGTCTTGATCGTGCCGGCCGTGACGCCTGCCGCAAACGCAGCAACAGACGTCAGTGTCGATTCGGTCGATGCCGTCGACGGCGCCTACCAGGTCGGCACGACGTTCGACGCCAGCGCCCGGCTGACGAACAACGGCACCTCGGCTTCGGGCGCCTTCAACATCAGTTTCTACCTGTCCCCGGACGCGACCGTCACGACGGGTGACACGCTGCTGGTTACACAAAGCGTCGACAGCATCGCCGCCGGCGCCGGCGCCGACGTCGCGGCAACCCTGACCGTGCCCGCCAACCTGGAAGCCGGTGACTACTATATCGGCGCCGTCATCGACCTCGATGACAGCAACACGGCGAACAACAGCGGTGCCGACGCCACGGCCATCTTCGTCTACGTGAATTTCCTCATCAACACCGGCCTCAACGACGCATGGTCTAACCCGGTTACCGACGGCCAGGGTTTCTTCATCACGGTTTTCCCGAATCTAAACGCCATATCGCTGGCGTGGTTCACCTATGACACGGAGCAACCGCCGATAGACGCGACGGCCAACCTGGGCTCCCCGGGGCACCGCTGGCTGACCGCGTTCGGACTGATCAACGGCAACCGGTCGGATATGGACATCACGATCACCACCGGCGGCCTGTTTGACGACCCGACCGAGGTTAATCGCGCACCGGACGGCACCATTTCGCTGGAGTTCAGCAGTTGCAAACGGGGTACGGCCAGCTATGACATTCCGTCCATTGATGCGACCGGGGTCGTGCCGATCCAGCGCGTGGCAGGTGACAACATCAAACTGTGCGAGGCCTTGCTGAGGGAACAGACGCTCAACCCCAACCCTTAGCGGAGCAGGGGGGTTCCGCTCCGGGCAACAAATCGGTTGGACGAGGCCGGGGATCTGTTCCCGGCCGGCATCGAGGCGCGCCCGGGCTGACGGGCTGAATCAGGAAGGCTCAGTCTTCCAGCGAGGACTCGTAGGCTTCCGCGTCGAGCAGGTCCTCCTGCTCGGTGGAATCACTGAGCTCGAGCTGGAACAGCCAGCCGTCGTTGTAGGGGTCGGAGTTGATGATCGCCGGGTCGGCTTCCAACTCATCGTTGACCGCCGTCACGACGCCCGAAACCGGTGCATAAATATCCGATGCGGCCTTGACCGACTCGACCACGGCGCAGGGATCGCCCTGGCTGATCTCATCGCCGACGCTGGGCAGCTCCACGTAAACCAGGTCGCCGAGGGCTTCCTGGGCGTGATCCGTGATACCGATACGGGCATTGTTGTCCTCTTCGGTGCTGACCCATTCGTGGGACTCGGTGTACATCAGGTAATTCGGGACATTGCTCATGCGGTAATGCCTTTGTTAAAGGATGTTTGTCGCGATTCTAGCGGTAAGTCCGGATCGAATCTAGTAATTAAAAGCTCGCTAGATTGCGCCTTCGCAAACCGCCCCGTTACGCGCGAATGGAGGTCTGACGATTTTGCAGTCCAAAAGTTTCCCGCGAATGTCCACCTGGCATGAATCCACGGCATTTTTCGGGATGCGGGCGAAGGCGATGGACTTCTCCAGGGTCGGTGAAAAACTGCCGCTGGTAATCACGCCGTCGCCGCCCGGGGTCACGATCCGCTGGCCGTGGCGCAGCACGCCCCGGCCCAGCAGGACGAGCCCGGTGAGTTTGCGCTCGACGCCGCGCGCCTTTTGTTCCAGCAGTGCCGCCTTGCCGATGAATTCACGTTCATCCTGCATGGCCACGGTCCAGCCCAGCGCCGATTCCAGCGGCGTCACGGTCTCGTCCATGTCCTGGCCATAGAGGTTCATGCCCGCCTCGAGGCGCAGCGTGTCCCTGGCACCCAGACCGCAGGGCGCGACGCCGGCTTTGAGCAAGCGCTCCCAGAACCCGGCCGCCTGCTCTCCCGGCAGGGATATCTCGAAACCGTCCTCGCCCGTGTACCCGGTCCGCGCGACGAACAAATCGCCAAGCTGCGCCGCATAGAACGGCTGCAGTCGCTCCGCCTTCTCTGCGTCCGCTTCCGGCAGCAGCGACAAGACAGCCTCACGCGCCCGCGGCCCCTGCACCGCGATCATCGCCAGTTCCGGCCGCTCCGTGACGCTGACATCGAAGTCCCGTGCCCGCGCCGTGATCCAGGCCAGGTCCTTGTCGCGGGTGGCTGCGTTGACGACCATGCGGAAAAAACTCTCGTCGAGGAAATAGGTGATCAGGTCGTCGAGAATGCCGCCCTTTTCGTTCAGCATGCAGCTATAGAGCGCCTTGCCCGGCGTTTTCAGCCTGGCGACGTCGTTGGCCAGCAGGTGGGCGAGAAACTCCCGCGCCCCGGCGCCGGTGATGTCCACCACCGTCATGTGCGATACGTCGAACATGCCGGCGTCCTGGCGCACATGGTGGTGCTCCTTGATCTGCGAGCCGTAGTTGACGGGCATCTCCCAGCCGCCGAAATCGACCATGTGGCCGCCGGCGGCGACGTGCGCCGCGTAAAGGGGTGTGCGCTTGAGCAAGACTGGATTTCCCTTGGTCAGAATGTGATGGACAATATAGCGCCCGCCGGGAAAAAAGCAACGCCGCCGCACCCCCGCGCCCGCATCCCGGCGGACCGCCTCACGTCAGCTCGGTGGAAATACGGATTTCGTTCTCCAGCGTCCTGTGGACCGGGCAGCGGTCGGCGATTTTCAGCAGCAGCGCCTTGTGCTCGTCGTCCAGGTCGCCTTCAAGCGATATGGCCCTCGTGAAATGGTCGATGCGGCCCTTACTGCTCTCGCATTCGGCACAATCCTCGGCGTGAATGCGCTCGTGGCGCACACTGACTTCAGCCCCCTTTAGCGGTATCTTCTCGCGCCCGGCAAAAAAGTTCAGGGTCATCACGGTGCAACTCGCCAGCGCCGCGCTGAGCAGGTCGTAGGGTGACGGGCCGCGCCCGGAGCCGCCCTTGTCCGGCGGTTCGTCCCCCAGCAGCGGATGGCCGTTGGCATTGACCGCGACCAGGAAGCCATCGTCACGGCGGCCGTCGACGACCGCGGCGCCGGCTGCATAGCGGGCCCTGTCGGGCGCCGCGGCCACGCCCTCGATGTAGCGTCCTGCCCAGGCCGCGAGTATCCTCGCGGCATAACGGGCGTCGCGGTCGTTCGTCAACAGGTGGTCCGCGTCGTCCAGCGAGACAAAACTCTTGGGGTGCAAAGCGCGCCGGTAAATCTGTGCCGCCTCGTCGATCGACACGGTCTCGTCCACCGGCGAGTGCATCACCAGCAGGGCCTTGCGCAGGCTGCGCAGGTTTTCACTGACGGAGCGGGTCCTCGCGTCCTCGACAAAGGCCTGGCTGATCCGGAACGGCTGGCCCCCGAGCCGTGCCTGCGCGCTGCCCGCGCTTTCGATCGTTTCCAGTTCATCGGCGATCAGGTTCAGCACGTGCGACGGATTTGCCGGCGCGCCGATGGTGGCGACGGCAACGGCGGATTCGATTTCATGCGCCGCGGCCAGCACCGCGGTGCCGCCGAGCGAATGGCCGATCAGCAGGGCCGGCGGCTGGCCCCGGCCGCTCATATGCGCCGCCGCATCCACGAGGTCGTCGACGTTGCTGGAAAAGCCGGTCTCGGAAAAATCACCCTCGCTTTGCCCCAGGCCGGTGAAATCGAAGCGCAGCACGGCGAAGCCCTCACCGGCGAGGGCGTCGGCGATACGCACCGCCGCACGGATATTCTTGGTACAGGTGAAACAGTGGGCGAACACCGCGCAGGCGCGCGGCGGCGTCGCGTCCGGTGCGTGCAGGACTCCGGCCAGCATCTGTCCCGCCCGGTTCTCGAAGTTGATGTTCTGCTGCATTGCCTTTTCCGGTCATTAAATGTTCTATTATGAACGGGGCTGAGCGAACCTGCATGTTGCGCCGGTCGGAGCCAGGCCCGCTGGCGTATTCGTGAAAATCGGGATAAGGGCACAGGTCCATGATTGGTTCAAAAATACAGACTTTACCGGGCTCGAAGTTCTCCTGGCCCCGACTCGTTCAGCCACGCCGGAAAGCGCGCGTAGCCCCCCGGCGTCCAGGCGCTTTCGCCTCGCGCCGCCTTCCGGGAGACTGGTGCACCAGGCAGGCCGAAGCCGCCGCGGGCGACATGTCCGTGGTTTCGTTAGAGGTCCCGACAGAACTTGACCGCTAAAAGCCCCAAAAGCCGGCTCCTTGCCCTGCTGCTCGTGCTGCCGCTGCTCGGCGCCTGCAACGCGCTGGTGCAGCCGGACCTCGATCGCCTTTACCAGCAAAGCCGTGCAACCCGGCAGCCGCCGGTCATCCTGATACACGGGCTGATGGGCTCACGGCTTGCCGACCGCAAGACCGGTAAGGAGCTCTGGGTCGGCAACCTGGCCAAGCTGACCTTCTCCCATTACGAGGACATATCCCTTCGGATCGACCCGAAAACGCTGACGAACAAGCGCTCCCACCTGGTGGCGACGGACTTGCTGGACCGGGTCGTGGGCAAGGATTTTTACGCCGGCATCACGCAGACGCTGGAGGACGCCGGCGGCTACAGGCTGGCGCAGCCGGGCACGCCGCAGACCGGCAAGCAGCGCAACTACTACGTCTTTGTCTATGACTGGCGCCAGGACATGGTGCAAACGGCGCAGAAGCTCGCACGCTACATCGAGCAGATCAGGCGGGATTATCACCAACCGGACCTGAAAGTCGACCTGGTTGCGCATTCGATGGGCGGTCTGATCGCGCGTTATTACCTGCGCTACGGTGACAAGGACGTACTCGGCAAGAACACCTTCGACGTCAACTTCGAGGGCGCCGGGCGGGTCCGGCGGATCGTGCTCCTGGGTGCGCCCAACCTCGGCTCGGTAACGGCGCTGTACTCTTTCATCGGTGGTTTCCAGTTCGGCATACGCCGCATCCCGGCAGAAGTCATGCTGACGATGCCAAGCGCCTACCAGATGTTCCCGCACGAGCTCAACAACTGGATTGTCGACACCCGCGGCAATCCGCTGAACCTGGACCTGTACGATGTCGACACCTGGCGCCGCTATCATTGGTCCGTGTTCGACCCGAAGGTGCGTGACCAGGTCATGGGCAGCTATGCCGACAAGCAGGCCGGGGAGTCTTACCTCGCTGTACTGGAGCGCTTTTTCGCCAAGCAGCTCGATCGCGCGCGGCGCTTTACCTGGGCGCTGACGGTGCCGCTGCCCTCGCACCCATACAAGCTGATCGTAATGGGCGGGGACTGCAAGTTGACACCGGCCCGCTTCGTAGTCGAAAAAGTGAACGGCAATTCGGAGATCAGGCTTTGGCCCTGGCAGATCAGCCGACCCGACCCCGGCGTCGACTACGACCACCTGATGCTGGAGCCCGGCGATGGCAAGGTCACCAAGGCGTCTTTGCTGGCGCGGGAGTCGCTCGACCCTTCGGTGCGCAACCACAGCTGGATCTCATTCCCGCTGGATTACCCGATCTTTCTGTGCGAGGCCCACGAGACGCTGACCGGCAACAGCCACTTCCAGGACAACCTGCTGAACGCACTGCTGAGCCTGGACCAGGGTTCCTGACGGTCAGCAATGCGCCGCCTCGAAGCGCTTGCGGCAGCGCAAAAATGCTATATTGAAATGCCAAACGTCAAAAACGGAACGACCACGAATGGGTAATCGGCTCTCCAGGATTTACACGCGCACGGGCGACGACGGCACCACCGGTCTCGGCGACGGCTCGCGCGTCGACAAGGACAGCCTGCGTGTCGAGGCCTACGGCACGGTCGACGAACTGAACAGCCTGGTCGGGCTGGTGATCGCCGCCGGACCGGACAAAGAAGTCAACGCCTGCCTGACCCGCACCCAGCACGAATTGTTCGATCTCGGCGGCGAACTGTGCATGCCGGGGTTCAATACGGTTCCGGAGCGCTTCGTCGAGCAACTCGAGCACGATCTCGACCGCTTCAATGCGGACCTGCCGCCGCTCAAGGACTTCATCCTGCCCGGCGGCTGCGAAACGGCGGCCCGCTGCCACGTGGCGCGCGCGGTCTGCCGCCGGGCCGAGAGGCTGGTGGTGTCGCTGGCGAAGGTGGAGGACGTCAATACGCACAGCCTCAAGTACCTGAACCGCATGTCGGACCTGCTGTTCGTCATGGCCCGTCGGCTGGCCCGGGCCGCGGGCGGCCAGGAGGTCCTGTGGGTGCACGGCGACCAGCGGTCCCCGCCGGGTTAAACCAACTCGAACCCGAGGAGGAGAGGGAGATGGAATACGAAGCACTGTTGATATTGCTGGCGCTCGGCCAGTACATGCTCTTCAGCATCCGGGTCGGCCTCGGACGCGAAAAATACAACATCGCGGCCCCGGCCTGCGAGGGCAACGAGACCTGGGAGCGCCTGTACCGGGTGCAACAGAACACATCGGAGCAACTGCTCATCATGATTCCGGCCAGCCTGATCTTCGCCTACTACCTGGACGGCCGCTGGGTGCTGCTGCCGGGCCTGGCCTTCGTCCTCGGCCGCTTCATGTATTCAGCCGCCTACGCCAAAGACCCCAAGACCCGGGGACCCGGCATGATGCTGACCGGGCTAGCCAACCTGGCGCTGCTCGTCGGCGGCCTCATCGGGGTGCTCATCGCGATTTTTTGAGACAACGCCCCGTCGTCCCCGCGGAAGAACGTCATTCCCGCGAAGGCGGGAACCTCCCAAGCCTGGCAGGGCGCAAGTTCGATGACCATGCGGGTCCCGGATTCCGCTACTCGCAGCCGCGGCCGGCGAGCCGCTCTTGCTCTTTTACCCCGTTTGGGAGATGCCGAAAGCGACCGCAGCGACCGGCAGGAATGAACAGGGATGTTCATTCCAGCGAGGCCCGGCACCGGACGGGCCGTGCCGAGCGGTGCCGCAAAGCCAGGGAGCTTGAGGGAAGCCACGTAGTGGCCATCGGACACGGGCGCCCTTTCTTTTGGTTACTTTTCTTTG
>Ga0210122_1000331_pt1 | contig 15926 bp, 14 predicted proteins | sample Muzzi_CordB_D2_FD_185530 | JGI IMG/M metagenome (GOLD analysis project Ga0210122, IMG submission 185530) | Wetland microbial communities from San Francisco Bay, California, USA, that impact long-term carbon sequestration - Muzzi_CordB_D2 (SPAdes) | ecosystem: Environmental > Aquatic > Marine >... | reverse complement strand
TTCATCGGTAACGCGCTGGTCGATCTATTCCTGCAATCACGCAACTGGGCCTACGGCTCTGCGGTGGCCGCAACGCTGGTGATCATCATGCTGGTCACGGTGACCTTATACATGAAGCTGGTCGCTCGCGTCGGCGAGCAGCGCGAAGACGTTTCGATATTGTAGGCGGCACCCATGAGACTTTACGCCATCGTCGTCTATCTGTTTCTCTACGCCCCGATCGGAATCATCGTTCTGTTCAGCTTCAATGCCGGGCGGCATGCCAGCGATTTCCGTGGGTTTTCGGTGAAATGGTACGGCACGGCGCTGGACAATCCCTTCGTCATGGAAGCACTGACCACCAGCCTGGCCGTGGCCTTCGCGACCGCCGTTCTGGCCAGCCTGATGGGCACCATGGCGGCGCTGGCGCTGCAGCGGGTCAAAGGCCGTCTGCGCGCGCTTTACGACGGGGTGATCTATATCGCCATCATGATCCCCGGCATCGTCATCGGCATCGCCACGCTGATCGCCCTGGTCACCATGTTCAATTTTTTCAATCCGCTGCTGGCCGCGGTCTGGCCGGGCGGCAATCCTCCGCACCTGAATATGGGTTATACCTCGCTGATCGCCGCCCATACCATGTTCACCATGGCGCTGGTCATCGTCATCGTACGCACCCGCATCGCCGGCATGGACCGCACCCTGATCGAGGCATCGACCGACCTTTACGCCACACCGTGGGCGACCTTCCGGCAGGTCACCCTGCCGCAGATCTTTCCGGCGATCATGGCCGGTTTCCTGCTCAGTTTTACGTTCAGCTTCGACGATTTCATCATCGCCTTCTTCGTTGCGGGCTCGGAAACCACGCTGCCGATCTACGTCTTCTCGTCGATCCGCCGCGGTGTAACGCCGGAAATCAACGCCATCGGCACCATGGTGTTGGGGATATCCCTGACCCTGCTGATCACCGCCCAGTTCCTGTTACGCGCCAGGGCCCGCCAGGCACGGGCGAGTTGAAAGGAATAGGACAGGCGGCGAACTAATGACGGATGGCGGCGAGTAGTTCGGGTGGTTGCGCCGGGAAGAACCGCTATCGCACCTGCACCTTCGGGACACAATCGAGCCATTCTTTCATGCGCCTTTCCCAGTCCGGATGTGTCATGGGTACCGTGCAAGGCTGCGCGTCCGGGTTTCGGAACCAGTAGTGCCAACCGGAATTGGCGTGGACTGCGTCGTAAAAATCCGAATATACGTAGGCGTATAACAGCCTGGGAATCCTGGGGTCAATGCGCAGCCAGACCCGTTTTTGAGCCTTCCCGCGGTCGAAAACCGCCAGAATATGCCGGGTTTTCCAGTATACCGCACCGACTTCGCCCCAGTCGCACAGATCCGCTCCGCATCTTTCGAAGACACGGATATGCCAGGGGAAACCAGGCGGCCAAGGCCTTCCGTTCACGACCAGCGGCTGGCAAGCCATGACGATTTCAATTCTGACGATCCCGTCCCAGGCCGGGTCCTGATTTTCCCAGCGCGCCTGTTCGGCCGCCGGGGCGCAGGCCGCTTTCGCCGGCCCAGCCAGGGCAGGCGAAGCCACTACCCACAAAACAACAAGAAGCCAGAATCCCCGAAAACCCATCGCCGGCCACCAATGCCCTATAAACCGCAGCCACGGTAAATTCCCACCATGGGAATCTTGCCCAACGACAATACTATAGAACTATTGTTGGTTAACAAACGTATAATGCACGCAGGATTCAGGCCTCGTGCATCACTTCCGGATAATAACACATGTAGCCCTCGGCGCAGCGGCCGGGGCCGGCGCGCAGGCTTCGGGCAAAATCTGCCAGGGCGGCGGGGTCGGCGCCGCCTTCCAGGCGGTCCAGGGTGTCGCGGACCAGTCCCAGGCTTTTCAGTTTGCGCTCCGTCGGCGTTTCGCGGCCGGCGATCTTGATCGTGCTTATGCCATGCGCTGCCAGGAACGGTATGGCGCAGAGGCCGCAGGGGCCGAAGGGCTGGCCATCTCCGGTGGTCGAGAAACCGCAGCTGAACTTGTGCCAGGCCCAGCGCTTGTAGGCCTCGTCGTTGGCGTCAAGCGCCGCCTGTTCGCTCGCGGACGGGGCATGTCCATCCTGGCGCCGGTAGTCCAACTCGTAGCTGTCCATGCAGATCGGCCCACCCAATTGCATCGGCAGGTGGATGGTGTGGCAAACGCCTTCGTCGAACAGGCAGCCATCGTTGAGCACGAATGCCTCAAACTCCAGTTCCGGCGCCGCGGCCGCGACATCCGCCATCTCAGCCAGCGTCATATGGCGCGGGAAAACTACGCGCGCGGCCCCAAAATCCTGATAGAAAAGCGCGGCCTCGCCGTTACGGCAGGCGGCGATGGAACTGATATGCAGGCGCAAATCCAGGCCGGCGCGGTCCAGCGCATCGAGCAGAACCATGTCGCCGACGATGACGGCGTTGCCGCCGGCCGCGGCGAACCGTTCGGCCAGCCCCAGCAGCAACTCCAGCCGCTCGGCGGTGTATTGCTGGCCGTTAAGTGCCAGCGAGGCCTCGCCGCCGCCGTCTCGGATGGCGCCGACGGCGCGGCGCAAGCCGTCGCCATCCTCGAGATTGCCAAAGGTGCGTCGGTTGACCGTGGAGACGCCGAAGCGCTCGGCCCAGCCCAGCGGCACGACGCCGAAATAGAGCTCGTCGGCGCCCGCGGCCAGCATCGGGCCGATTTCCTCGGCGCGGCTAATCGGGGCCGTGATCCGCATGCCGGTCCTCTTCCGTCAACACGCCAAAATCGGGCTCGCGCCAGTCGCCGGGCAGCACGATGCGGTCGATCCAGCCGCGCGCCGCAGCATGCCACATGGCCTGCTGCATATTGCCGTCATGGCGGTAGAAGATGCTGTTGCCACGCTGGAAGCTGTCCAGGTCGCGGTTGCCCCGGTCGGCCGGGCGCGTCAGCCGGCAAGACCAGCGCAGGCATTCCTTGGCGCATGCCTGGACGGACCGGAACTTTGCCGCGCCGTCGAAGCGCAACGAGCCAATGCGGCAGACCCGTCCGCGCACCGCATAACCGAAGGGCGCATGCACCGACAGCGCCAGCCCGCCGACCCGCAAATCGGCCGGGCGGGCGAAGGGCGGCACATCCACTTCCGCGCGCCGGATGCCGAAACGGCCCAACAGCGCCTCGAACTCCGGCGATCCCAGGCCGGGCGGGTTGAGCCGCGCCCATTGTTCGGTGGGCAGGCGCGGGTCCTTGATCATCTTGCAGAGTTGACGGCCCGCCACCGGCTCCAGCGCCGGAAACTCGCGCGCCAGAAGCCGCAGCACGCCGTAATCGTTGACCACAACTTCGGCACCATCTAGCAGCAGCCGGAACAGCCGGCGCAGTTTCGCCAGCCCCTGGTCGGGAACGGCCGGCGTGGCCAGGGTCAGCGCCAGCCCGGCGGCATCGGCAACGCCGATAGCCCGCCTGAGCAGGGTGGGCGACGGGATCAACCGCTCGCAGAATTCGTTGCCGAGATGCAGCCTCGATAACGACCTGGCAGAAGGAGGCGGCGCCAGCCGCAGGGCGTCGAACAGCCGCCCGGCTTCCACGCCAAGCCGCGGCAAGACCCTTCCGTCGGTCACAGCGACCGCTATTTCGGTATGGGCAATCGCGCCCGCCGGCGCGCCGGATACTGCCATGGCACCCCCTCGGAAACGTTATTCGTTTCCCTCTCTCACGACCGCCAGGCAATAAGCATTAAACGATAATTCCACCACCGAGACCAGCTTCTTCAAGGTCAGTGGGAAATACCCGAAAACTCACGCCCGCGTCGGTCGGCGCGCCGTTCAATACGGGGCGCCAGCTGGTTGCCGATGGGGAGGATGGTTCGGTTAGGCGATCCAGATCACGGACTACGCTATCTCACCAGCCGGTTTGCCCAAGTGCCTCGGCGCCGGTAACGATGTCCATCAGTTCGGTTGTCACTTCTTCCTGACGGACCCTGTTCGCAAGCTTGGTCAACTCGGCGAGCTTGCCCTCGACCGTCTCATGCGCGGAGTCCATGACCTGCAAACGGGCGCCGTTCTCGCTGATAAAAGATTCCATGGCGGCACGGGCAAGTTCGGCAAAGAAATACTCCTCGACGAGTTCTTCCACCAACGTTTCCGGCGGCAGGTTCAGCAAGGGCGCGACCGCAGAGTTGTGGCCACGGAAGCGGGCCAGATCGAGGGGCAGCAGGGAGAGGTCCGAGACCGTGGAACGTCCGCCCGCCTGATAGCAGGGAAAGACGAGATCGATCCGTCCGATCTCGCCTTCGGCGAACCGCCGATACAGCTCTATCGCCACCCGCTGGGACACTTCAATCACCTGGCCGGGATGGGTCGCCATGGCGATAGCCCAGTTTACCGGCAAGCCCCGCTCCTCCGCGATCAGAGCGCCGCGCCCACCAACCACGAACAATTCGCCCCCTTCGCGTTCCAGTTCTTCCGCCGCGCGCGCCACCAGATGCTCATTGAAGGCGCCAACGAATCCGTGCTCCGACAAAAAGAGCAGCAAGGCCCGCCGCCTTCCGTCCCGTCCATCCGCCCCCGCACCAAGCACTTCGACCCCGGGTGACAGCAATGGCAGCGCCTCGCCCATTGCATCTGTAATGACCGTCGTGTACTGACGAATTCCTGTAAGCGCCTGCTGGGCCTGCTGCACCCGCACCGCGGCAAGCGCCCGCATTGCCGCCGTTACCTCGAGCAGGTCATGGACGGAGCCAATCCGCTGGCGCAGTTGCGTGTAGCGTTCCACCTCAGCTTTCCTTCCCACCCGCATCAGCGTCCGTTTGCCGTTCGGCCTCGGGCATGATCGTCACCACCAGCGCCCGCATCGCATCCAGCAAAACCGCACGCGATTCCTCCGGCAGTTCGCCGCTGGACTCCAGCGCCTGCATATGGGCGCCGCAATGTTCGTCCAGCCAGTCGCCTAGTGCTGCGCGGAACTTGTCGATCCGCTCCGGCGGAAGGGCATCCAGCAGCCGTTCCTGCAGCGCCAACAGAATCGCAAGCTCCCCCGACAGACGGACCGGCGCGAACTGCGGCTGGGTAAGGATGGCGCGAATACGCTTGCCATGCTCGATTGTGCGGATCGTGCGCGGGTCGGTCATGGCGCCGAAACGCGTGAACATCTCCAGTTCCAGGAATTGAGCGTATTCGAGCCGCAGATGTTCGGCCACGCGCTTCATTGCGGGTTTCTGACTGGCCCCGCCGACGCGGCTGATGCTGGCGCCGACATTGACTGCCGGTTTCTGCCCTTCCTGAAACAGGCGGGGCTCCAGATAGATCTGGCCGTCAGTGATGGAAATCAGGTTGGTCGGAATATAGGCCGTGATGTTGCCGGCCTGGGTTTCGGCTATGGGCAATGCGGTCAGCGATCCGCCTCCCTTATCCTTGCTCAACTGCGCAGCGCGTTCCAGCAGACGGGAATGGGCATAGAAAATGTCGCCCGGATAGGCCTCCCGGCCCGGCGGGTGATGCAACAGAAGGGCGAGTTGCCGATGGATCGCCGCGTGCTTGGTCAGGTCATCGATGACCAGCAGCGCGTCCTGACCGCGGTCACGGAAGAATTCCGCCATGGTGCAAGCCGCATAGGGCGTCAGCCACTGCACGCCGGGCGGGCTGTCGGCGGGCGCGACGACGAAGATGCAGCGCTCCACCGCACCGTAGCGGCGAACCGAATCGATAACGCCGCTGATCGTCGAACCCTTTTGGCCAATCCCCGCATAGATGCAGATCACGTCGCTATCGCGTTGGCTGACGATCACGTCCAAGGCTACGGCAGTCTTGCCGGTACTGCGGTCGCCAATGATCAACTCGCGCTGGCCCCGCCCAATCGGAATCATGGCGTCGACTACCAGTACGCCGGAGTGAAGCGGGCGCGAAACCAGGTCGCGTTCCACGATGGCCGGGGCGGGCCGCTCGACCGGTTCCATGCGGTCGGGTATGGGCGATGGCTGGTCGTCCATTGGCCGGCCCAGCGCATCGACGACACGCCCCAGCAGAGCGCCGCCCACCGGCACCCGCACCACCCGGCCCGTTCCGGCAACGCGGCTGCCCGCGCTGATACCCTCTTCCGAGCCCAGCAGCACGCAACCGATTTGCTCGCGTTCCAGGCTGACCACCATGCCGACTTCGCCGTTTTCGAAGACGAGCAGTTCGTCCAGGCGGGCATCCGGCAGTCCGGCAAGCAGCGCTACCCCGTCGGCGATCCGCTCGACGCAACCGACATGCTCCGCCTGAGGGCCAACAGGCTGGCGACCGACCTGACGGCGCGCCTCGCCGATCAGCCGGTCAAGCTCCTGGCCGAGCGTCGGCATCCGGCTCCTCCTCCTCGCGGGCGAGAGTCTTACGCGCGGCGGCGAGCTTGTCGCGCCAGTTGAAGCGCAGAACGGTATTCCGGAAATGCAATTCCGCGCCGGCGATCAGCGCATCGTCCTGCTCGAAATGTACCTCCGTCCCGCTTCCCAGAATCCCGGCAAGCGTCTCGCTCCAGCGCCGCTGCTCCGCGTCGTCCAACGGCAAAGCCGTCACGATCCGCAGCGCCCCACCCTGGGCGGTCTGGCGCCGCAAATCCTCCAACTCGTCGGCGGGCAGGGCGTTGAGATGTCGTTTGATCGACGCCAGGAAGGCCTTGCCCACGATGGTGGGATCGAGCTCACCCAATAGCTGTCCAGCCAGATCGATCGAAAGCTCAATCGCCTTATCCCGCAGTTCGATCAGGGCATCGCGACGTTCGTCCTCGATGCGCCGACGTTCCGCCTCCATGAACTGTTCGGCCTCGCGCCGCCCCTTCTCCACGGTTTCCCGATAGGCATCGCGCGCCTTTGCGTGGCTTTCTTCCAGAATCGCCTCGGACTGTTCCGCCAGGTCCCGCTTCTGCTCCTCGAGCCGCTTTTCGGTCTCATGGGCATTTTCCATTTCGGCACTGGCTTCTTCAAACGCCCGCTCGACTTCTTCACGCCGCCGGACGATCAAGCCCAGCACGGGCTTGAACAGGAAACGCTGCAGCACCCAGATCAGAACGACGACATTGACCGTCTGCAGGGCCATGGTCCACCAGTTGAACTGCATCGGCGCGGCCTATCCCTGTGCGGTATATGGGTTGGCATAAAGCAGCAGCAGCGCGACAACAAAGCAATAGATCGCCATCGCCTCGATGATTGCCAGGCCGATGATGAAGTTTCGGCCGATCGATCCGCTGGCTTCCGGCTGGCGCGCGATAGCGTCCATGGCGGCACGCACCGCAAGGCCGGCGGCCAGCGCAGGGCCCAGCACGCCAAGGCACATCGCGGCAGCGGCAGCGATGATACTCCACATTTCAACTGTCATCGTCTGTCTCCCTTTCCTGTTGCTGCCGGCCGCGCCCGTGAATGGCCGCGCCGATGAATACCGCTGTAAGAATTGCGAAGATATATGCCTGAATTACACCGATCACGAGTTCCAGAGCCATTAGTGGAATTGGGATCAGGAACCCCGCCAGGCCGATCGCCAGCATCAGCACGAACTCGCCACTCAGGATATTGCCGAACAGGCGGATCATCATCGAGAAAATCCGGGTAATTTCCGACAGGATATTGATCGGCAGCAGAAATATGCTCGGCTCGGCAAAGCCGCGCAGATAGCCGCCGAGGCCACGCTGCCGGATGCCATAAAAATTCACGGACGCAAGGACGATCAGAGCAAGGGCGGCCGCCGTTTCCAGCTGTGCTGTCGGTGGCCGGATTCCCGGCACCAGGAACGAAAGGTTCGCGAAGACCAGGAAAATGAAAAAGCTGCCGATGACGGGCATGAAGGGCTCGGGCTCTCGCTCGATGACTGTCCGTATCTGATCGGCTATCGTTTTGACCAAAACTTCGACCGCTGCCTGGCGATAGCCCGGGTGCAAGGAAAGGCGGCGCGTCAGCAGCCACGACCCCGCGCCAAGCAGCAACATGATAACCCAGGTAATCGCCACCGGCATAGCGATGGGCACGGGCCCGACATGGAAAAGTACTTGAAGCTCCAGGGGTGTCGATTCCATCAGGTTCTCCACGCCGGCACGATGCGCGGACCATCCACATATGTCCTTAACACCATCATTTTCCGTCCTCTTCGTTCCCGGACTCCGCCGCCTGTTCCTGGCGTTCTTCATCCTCGGATTCGATCAATCTGCGCCAAACCATCCAACTGCCAAGCATAAGCCCGGCGAACGCGCCGCCCAGCGTCCAGGTGACGCCACCCCCAACCCAGTGATCGATCCAGCGGCCGCAGAAAATCCCGAGCAACAAAGGTCCGACGATCAGCCAGCCGACCGTGCCGAGCAGGGCAAGGGAATGGAAAAAGAGAGCCCTTTCGCCCTTGGCGCGCCGCTGCCGTTTGACCGCGCGCCGGGCGGGCCCGGTCAAAGGTTCAAGCGGCGGCGGCCCGCTTCCATTTTGCTTCCTGTCTTCAGTCATGCGGCGCCCTTGCCTTCGATCGATTCCGGGTGCAGTTGCGGCGCTTCCTGCGGGCCGCCCCGATGCCCCCGCAAAAAGCGGATGATCTGATGGATCGCCGCGGTCTGCAATCGCGCCGCCTGGCTGCGCGCGGCCTGCTCTGCCTCGGCCGCCTCGCGATAGCGGGCAACGACGGCCTGCTCCAGCGCCACGAGGTCGTCGCCGGGTGCGGCCTCGCGGGTCGCGACCTCCACGGTATCGCCTCCACTGACCCGCAGAAGGCCGCCGCGAACTGCAACGAAGCGTTCCCGCTGCCGGGCATCGCGCCAGAACACGACCGAAGGGGCAAGCGCGGTCAGCATGTCTCCATGGCCAGGCAGAATGCCGAAGGAGCCGGATGCATCCTCCGCCCGCACATGCCGGACATCGCCCTCGTTAAGGACGACGTTGAGAGGTGTGGTAATCATCAGGCGAAGTGCCATCGGTCAGCCCACCTCCCGCGCCCCGCGTTCTTCCTTGGCGCGCGCTTCTTCCAGGTTGCCCACCATGTACAACGAACTCTCCGCCCACTCGTCGGCCTCCCCGTCGAGTATGGCCCTGCAGCCGGCAAGCGTATCCTCGAGCGGGATCGACCGGCCCTCCATGCCTGTGAATGGCTGCGTCACCACGAAAGGCTGCGTCAGAAAGCGTTCCAAACGCCGCGCGCGACGGACGATCTTGCGGTCCGCGCCGCTCAACTCTTCAATGCCAAGCATGGCGATGATGTCCTGAAGCTCGCGATAATGGTTAATGATCGCACGCACGTCCTGCGCCGTCCTGTAATGATCCTCGCCCAGGATGCGCGGGTCGAGCAGAACCGAGGTCGACGACAGTGGATCGATCGCCGGATAGCGGCCTTCGCTGGCCATCTCGCGCGACAGCACGACAGACGAATCCAGATGCGAGAAGATCTCCGCAACCGCGGGATCGGTGAAATCGTCCGCCGGCACATAGACCGCCTGAATGGAAGTAATGGTCGCACCGGCTACCGAGGCAATGCGCTCCTCCAGTTCGGCAATCTCGGTGGCGAGGGTCGGCTGATAGCCGACGCGCGAAGGCAGCCGGCCAAGAAGCCCGGATACCTCTCCGCCCGCCTGCACGAACCGGAAGACATTGTCCATCATGAGCAGGACGTTACGCTCCATCTGGTCCCGGAAATATTCGGCAACCGTCAGGGCCGTCATGCCCACGCGCCAGCGAGCACCCGGCGGTTCATTCATCTGGCCGAACACCAGGGCGGTACGCTCCAGAACACCGGATCGGCGCAGCTCGAGAAGCAGTTCGTGCCCCTCGCGCGACCGTTCGCCGATGCCCGCGAACACGGACATGCCCGAATGGACTTCCCCCGTGGTGCGGATCAATTCCATGATCAGCACGGTCTTTCCAACCCCCGCGCCACCGAACATCCCGGCCTTTCCGCCCCGCGTCAACGGCGCCAACAGGTCGATGACCTTGATACCGGTCTCGAGGATTTCCTTTCCGGGCATCTGGCGGCCAAGCGGCGGCGCCGGACGATGGATAGGCCAACGCTCGAGTGCAGGGTCGAGCGGCGGCCCCAGGTCCACCGGCTCGCCGACCACATTGACGAGCCGGCCGAGAATCGCTTCGCCAACCGGCACCTGGATCGACTCACCCGTGGACTTAACCCTGATATTGCGCTTCAATCCACCCGTATGCTGCATCGCCACCGCCCGCACCGTATTGGGATCCAGATGCTGCTGAACCTCGAGGGTCAAGCGGTGCGGCCCGTCCCAGTCGACTTCCAGTGCTTCGTTCAGCATGGGAAGGGCACCGTCCGGGAAGGCGACATCCACGACCGACCCGCGCGCGCCGACGACCCTGCCGACATCATATTCGCCGTTCATGGCCCAGAATATGGCGCATTTCTACCCTGGAAATCGTTGAGGGAAATCAGTTTCACCACAAAAATTGCGGCGGTCTGGCGCAACTACCTCCGCACCGCCGAAAAAAACGTGAATTGCCCCAAGCCCTTGCGGCGGGCATCGCGTTCCTGGAACCAGCCTTTCAGGGTTCCTGCCTCCTGCATCTCCCGCACCCGCTCCTCGGCTTTCGCTATTTGCGATGGCGTCGCCAACGCCCAGAAAGAATCGCCTTTGCGCCAGTTTTCGCGCAGCGGCCCGGTGGGATCGAAATAAGTCTCGCCCTGCATTACCTCGTCGAGAACCGGGACCGGCGGACTGGGGTGCAGGCCCTTGGCGTCCATCATCGCCGTCAGCCGCGCTGGCGGGATATGGCGGCGGATGCAGGCCTCGCGGGCTTGCGGCACGAGGTCGTAATACCAATAGCCTTTGCGCAACTGTTCGTGGGTGCAGCTATTGACGACCAGCACCCCGCCGGGCCGAAGCACGCGGGCCATCTCGGCGATCACGGCGCTGTGGAGAGGCCAGGTTTCATCCGCCCCGTCCTCCAGATGATGGAGCACCTGATTGATCATCGCGGCGTCGAATGTTTCGTCGGCGAAAGGTAGCGCGTCGATGCTGCCCTGGTGGAAGGCAATGCGCCCCGCGGCCTCCTCGCCCACCAGCTTGGCGCGCGAAACCGCTAACATGCCCTCGTTGAGGTCCACCGCGTCGATCCGCCCCACATGGGGCAGCAGGGCGCGCGAATAAGCGCCGGTTCCACAGCCGGCGTCGAGCAGCCGGACTTGCTCGAGCGGCGCGGCGGCAGCCGAGAGACAGCCGAGCAAAATTTCCGTGCCGATCGGCACCCGCGTCTCGTCATAGGCCTTCGAGACCGTCGCGTAATCCTCGTACTTGCTCATTGATGCCTCTCCGTTGTCGCGGCTATTCTGCACCCGGCCGCGATGCCTTGCCAGGTAGAGCCAACGGTATTCCCGCGCCCGCGTCCACGCATAACTGGACCGAAATGATGGCACAACATTTGCTTAAGGTAGTATTAACCAATTTGAAGCAGCATGCATATTTGGAATTCGCAATGCACTTTACGCCTGAATGGATTGATTCCCAATATATACCGGGCGCGGATGGGTAAATTGAAACGGTATCGTGAATGCCGCCAGTTGCAGCCTGTACATGGGAAAACATCGATATAATTCGAAAGTGAGCGGGGGGGAGGATTGAGTACCGCCAAACCAAAGTCGCCGTGCAGTTACGGCCCGGCAGACCGAACGCGGCGCCATCTTTATGCGCTGGTGGCGGTGAATATTGGCATCGCGGGCTTGATTGCCGCATTCTTCTGGTATCACCAGTTGGTACAGGATCGGATATTCGACAGGGTCGTTCATTACCATTCGGTAGTCGCCAGGACGGTTCAGTCCAGCCTGGCAGAGCTGCATTATATCTCGGACGGACTATGGCGTGAGGCCTTGATTCAAGAGCGGCCCGATGCCTTTTCCTTGCCCGGCCATGAAGCCGCTGCCGGGCATAAGACCAATGCCGACCATATTTCCACCCTGACGCGTCAGCGGGAAACCATCATTGCACTGCAACAGCGTTTCGCCGACCCGCGGTTTACAGACTCTACCGATTCAGCCCTGCGCGCGCTGGATTCCGTACTCCTGATCGGATCGCCGGCTGATCCCACGCACGGAAATTTCTCTGCCCAACTGGAACTGATCGAAAACCTGGATCTGCATCTGCGGGAGCTTCTGAAGCTTCACATGGACGTTCAGGGCCGGATCTCCGAATCGGGTCCCCATGATGCCTTCAACGATCCGGCCTACTTGCTTGTCATGGTTGTCCTGCTTACCGGCTTTGGGTTTGTCATCGGCATGGGTGTAATCCGTAGCGCGACGGCAGCTAGCACGGCGCGAGAAACGGCCCTCAACGCATTGCGCCAGAACGAAATGCGCCTTTCGCGTCTGGCGGATGGCCTGGAGGCTGCACAGCGCATCGCCCGCATCGGCAACTGGGAATGGGATGCGGAGTCCGGAGCCGAATGGTGGTCGGACGAGAACTATCGAATAATCGGCTTCCAGCCTGGCACCGTCGAACCTGCCAGCGAGACCTTTTTCAATGCCATCCATGCGGAGGACCGTGATCGGGTCATCCGCATAATCGAAGATGCCGAAAAGACGGCAACCCGCTACAGCGTCGATTTCCGGGTCGTTTTCCCCGATGGCGGGGAACGGTATATACGGGAAATCGGCGAGCCCCTGTTCGATACCGATGGCCGGCTCACGGGCCAGAGGGGCACCATCCAGGACATCACGGAACAGCATCTGGCCGAGACCGGGCTGGCCGAGGCGGTGCGCCGGCTGGAAGCGGCGCAGCGGATTGCCAAGGTCGCGAATTGGGAATGGGATCCGAACGGCAGGTTCCTGGATTGGCCGGCCCAGATGCGCGAAGTGCTGGGGCTGCCGCCAAGCGATGAACCCATGACCAACGAAGACTTTATCGCAATGCTGCATCCCGAAGACAGGGGGCCACTGTTGCAGCGAACTCACCATGCGTTGGAGACTGGAGAGCCGTACAGCATGGAGTACCGGTTTATGGCCCCCGACGGCGGGACCAGGACGATCTTGGAACTTGCCGAATCTTTTAGGCCGGATGGTTCCGGCAAGGTCCGGCTACGGGGAACTATCCAGGATGTGTCGGAACTGCGGCAGCGCGAGGTAGAACTTCGCGAAACCGCGGAATACCTCAAGGAAACACAGCGTATAGCAAAACTCGGCAGCTGGGTCTGGGATATCGACAATGACAGGGAGTGGTGGTCCGACGAAATCTATCGGATGCTCGGGCTGGAACCCGAGTCGGAGAATCTAAGCGGTTACGACTATCTGGAATACGTCCATCCCGACGACCGGGAACGTGTTCGCGCGACCCTGAACAAATCGCTCACGGAACAGGTGGCCTACGTCGCTGAATACAGGGCCTTTCGTGTCGATGGACACGAAATCGTCATGTCGGAATATGCCGAGACAGAATTTGACAAGGCGGGCCGGCCGGTGCGCATGCGTGGCACCACGCAGAACAACACCGAACGCAAGAAAGCCGAGCTGGCGCTGCAGGAAATCAAGGAACGGCTTGAAGAAGCACAGAGCCTTGGCCAGATGGGCAGCTGGTCCTGGGAACCCGAGGAAGACATAGAGTGGTGGTCGGATGAACAATTCCGGATTTTTGGCCTCGAACCGAGAACTGAATCTCTGAGTGGTTTCGGATTCCTGAAATATGTTCATCCTGACGACCGCGACCGGGTCGAGAAAATTGAGCGTGAAGCCGCGGAAAACTTCACGCCTTTCTTGATCGAATACCGCATCATCCGGCCTGATGGAATCGAACGGACGGTTACCGAGCAGGGCGAATGGATCAAAAACGACGTCGGCGGTCGCTCCCAGTGGCGGGGCGTGGTCAAGGACATCACCGAGCGCAAGCGCATCGAGCAGGAACTGGCGCAACTCAACGCGGAACTCGAACAACGCGTGGAGGACCGCACCGCGGAATTGCGCGCGGCGCAGGAAGAACTGGTGAAGCGCGAGCGGCTGGCCACGCTGGGGCAGTTGACTGCCACGGTAAGCCACGAACTGCGCAACCCGCTGGGCGCCATAAGGACATCGCTCTATGTCGTAGAAAAGAAGACGGCGCAGGGCGACAGCCACTTGTCGGCCGCGATCGGCCGCATGAATCGCAGCATTACGCGCTGCGACAACATCATCGACGAGCTTCTGGATTTCACGCGCATGCGCAATCTGGAGTTCGAGCCATTGTCCCTGGACCAGTGTCTCGCAGGACTGCTGACAGACCAATCGGTTCCCGAGGGCATTTCCGTTCGCCGGAATTTCAACCTGGGCAATGTGAAGGTATCGGTCGATCCGGACCGGCTGCGCCGCGCGGTGATCAATATATACGACAATGCCTGCCAGGCCATGGAGGCGAGCGGGATGGCGGCCAACAGCGCAACCCGGCGGAATCACCGTTTGTCGATTACCACACGGGTGAACAAGAACCGTGCGGAAGTAATATTCGACGACACAGGCCCGGGAATAACCGAAGATTCGCTCGACAGGATCTTCGAACCGCTGTTCAGCACCAAGAATTTCGGTGTCGGCCTGGGCCTGCCGATCGTCCGGCAGATCATGGAGCAGCATGGCGGGGGCGTGGAAGCGGGTAACCGTAAGAACGGCGGCGCCAGGTTCGTACTATGGCTGCCGCTGAAAACGGCACATGAGAACTCTGAAATAGCCCATATCACAGCCGATTCAAACCTGCACTGACCCGCACATAATATTTTCGAACCATGTTCTTTTCCGGCCACCCGATCCGTACACCAAGCATTTGATACGGATCATATCCAACTGCCACACCATGTCCTATCTTCGGATCATCACCGGCAAGGAGTAGCCGGTCATGACGAGCGTGATCGAGCAGAACTCACCCGCAGCCGTCGTGCAGGGCGAAAATTACGCCGGGACACGCGCGTCCCTGCCAATCGTTCCGTTTGCCCGCCCTGCAATCCCGGACCGGGACCGCGACCGGCTGGACGCCGTCGCGGCGCGGCTGCTGCGCGAGGAGTCCGCGCTTGCCGCCATCACCCCCTTCGGCGAGCGCGTAACCGCCGGTTTGTCTGGGCATGGGCGGGCGGTGGCCTTCGAAGATCACAGCGGCCTGGCCCTGTTCGCGCGGCGCGGCGCCGTACCGACGGAATACCGGCCGCTACTGCTGGCCGGCGACGGCGATTTCATCGCCATCGGCGAGCGGCCCGACCCCGCCTTCGAGGCCTATTGCCGCGAGATACTGGGGCTGGGGCGGGTCGAGCGGCTGTTTCCCGTGCCGACTCAAGGCACAGTCGTGCGGCTGCCACACCGGATCATACACGACACGGACGCGATGAACCGGTTGATTGAGGCCGCACGGCGAGACACCGTTATTTCGCTGATTCCCTATTACGGCAATGGCGGCTGCTGGGTGCTGGGGCGAGAGATCGCGGCACGGTCCGGCGCACGGGTCCGCATTGCCGCCGCGCCGCCGCGCCTGACCCGGCGCGTCAACGACAAGCTCTGGTTCGCCGACCGGGTGGCCGAGCTGCTGGGCCGCGCCGCCCGGCCAATGACATATTACGCTTATGGACCGTCGGCGTTGGCCGCCCGGCTGCGCACGCTGGCGCAAAGTCACGGGCGAGTTATCATCAAGGTGCCCGACAGCGCGGGCTCGCTAGGCAATCTGGCGGTCGGCGCGGAGGATATCCTGTCGCGTACGTTCGTCGATTTGCGTGGCTGGTTGATCGAGACGCTGGCCGGCCAGCACTGGGATGGCGGATGGCCGCTGCTGACCGGTGTATGGGACAGCCCGGCGGCCGGTTCGCCCTCGGTCCAGACCTGGATTCCCGAGGCTCGCGACGGCACGCCAATCGTCGAAGGCATATTCGAACAGGTGGTGGAGGGGCCACGGGGTGCCTTCGTGGGTTCGGTTCCCGCCGACCATCTGCCCGAGTGCTGGACAGCGCGCCTGGCAAGCGAGGCCGCGCTGCTTGCCACGCTGCTGCAGCGTCTCG
>Ga0210122_1000328_pt1 | contig 16013 bp, 18 predicted proteins | sample Muzzi_CordB_D2_FD_185530 | JGI IMG/M metagenome (GOLD analysis project Ga0210122, IMG submission 185530) | Wetland microbial communities from San Francisco Bay, California, USA, that impact long-term carbon sequestration - Muzzi_CordB_D2 (SPAdes) | ecosystem: Environmental > Aquatic > Marine >... | reverse complement strand
CACCGCCATATTCCCGACCGAGCGTATCGTTCGGGCGGGCGACCCGGTGGCGGCGGGCGGCAAAAGGCGGGCCGGATAGGGTCGCGAAAGTCGGCGAGGTTTCCCGAAGCGCCGCGCATAATACCGGGCGCCCGTCCAGAGTTCCATGCCCGCCTAGCCCAGTTGCAGGATAACGATCCCGGCCGACACCAGGGCGGCGGCGGCGATGCGGCGTCCGGGGCTGGCCGAGGTTTCACGCAGGATCAGGACGCCGATCAGGGCGGCGAAGAGGACGGAGGTTTCCCGCAGCGCCGAGACATAAGCCATCGCCCCCAGCGACAATGCGTATATCACCAGCCCATAGGCGGACATGGCCAGGACGCCCCCGAAGATTCCAAGACGCCAGGACCGGGCGGTGAGGGCGGTGAATTTCGCCGGCCGGCGCACGAGGAGCCACAGGGTAATGGGCAGGGCCTCCAGCAGGTTGAGCCAGGCGATATAGCTGATCGCCATGCCGGACGCGCGCACGCCGAGCCCGTCCACCACGGTATAGGCCGCAATCAGCATGCCGGTGCCGATGGCGAAGAAAACCGCCTTCGCCGCATGGTCGCGCGGCACGCCGTTTTCGAAGGCGAGACTCATGATGCCCGCCGAGGCCATCACCAGCCCCGCGATTCCCGTGACGCCGAGCTGTTCGCCGGCCATCAGCCAGGCGCCGCCGGCAACCATCAGCGGGGCCGAGCCGCGGGCCAGCGGATAGACATGGCCGAGATCGCCATAGCGATAGGCGAGCAGCAGAAAACCGTAATAGCCGTAATGAACCACGGCGGACAGAAGCAGGTACATCCAGGCATCGCCGGCCGGCAGCGGCAAGACGATAACGCCGACCAGCCCGAAAGCCCCACCGGTCAACAGCAGCACGGAAAAAATCGCGCCTCGCTCGCCGCTGGCCTTGAGCAGGGCGTTCCAGCCCGCATGCGAAACCGCGGCAAACAGGACAAGGGCGACCAGAAAAGGTTCCGGCGCCATCAGAGAGTTTTCCGCCGACGCGAATACCGTTCCATGCCGCCCCCTTACCGGAACGCCGGTTCGTCGAAGCTGCGGAGTTTGCGGGAATGGAGCTGTTCGACGCCGCCTTCGCGCAGGATGCGCACGGCCTCGAGCCCGATCTTCAGATGCTGGCCGATGCGTTCGTTATAGAAGGCGTTGGCCATGCCGGGCAGCTTGATCTCGCCATGCATCGGCTTGTCGGAGACGCATAGCAGGGTGCCGTAGGGCACGCGCAGCCGGAAGCCGTTGGCGGCGATGGTTCCCGATTCCATGTCGACCGCAACGGCGCGCGACTGGCTGAAACGTTCGAACAGCTCGTCGAAACGCAGTTCCCAGTTCCGGTTGTCGGTGGTGGCGACGGTGCCCGTGCGCATCCGCGTCTTCATATCGCGGCCATGCAGTCCGGTGATGCGCGCCACGGCCTCCTGCAGAGCGACCTGGACCTCGGCGATCGGCGGCACCGGCACCCAGACCGGCAGATCCTGGTCAAGCACGTGATCCTCGCGGATATAGGCGTGCGCCAGCACGTAATCGCCCAGTTGCTGCGAGCGGCGCAGGCCGCCGCAATGCCCGATCATCATCCAGCAATGGGGCCGCAGCACCGCCAGATGGTCGGTGATCGTCTTGGCGTTGGACGGGCCGACGCCGATATTGACCAGCGTGATCCCCTGCCGGTCGGGGCGGGTCAGGTGATAGGCCGGCATCTGCGGCAGGTGATGGGGCGCGATGCCTTCCGGAGCCGCCTCGCCGGCCCTCGTGATGACGCCTCCCGGCTCGACGAAGGCGGTGTAACCGTCATCGCCGTCGGCGACGGCCTTGCGTCCATAGGACTTGAATTCATCGACATAGCGCTGATAGTTCGTAAACAGCACGAACTGCTGGAAATGTTCGGGCTCGCTGGCGGTGTAATGACGCAGGCGGTGCAGCGCCAGATCCACGCGCTCGGCGGTGAACAGGGCCAGCGGCCAGGGCTGCCCCGGCGCTGTGACCCGCGTGCCGTTGGCGATGGCGTCGTCGGTATGGGCCAGATCGGGCATGTGGAACAGGCTCTCGACCCTCTGCATTTCGGCCGCGCCGAGATCGGCGTTGGCATGTTCGATGACGAAGGGAAGCGGAATCGGCCGGTTGCTGACCCCCACGGATACCGGCACGGCGTGATGCTTGATAAGCAGGTGGATCTGTTCGCGGTAATAGTCGGAGAACAGGTCGGGGCGCGTAAGTGTGGTCCCGTATGCGCCGGGATAGGACAGGGTGCCATAGGACGGCCGCGCGTCAAACTGCATCTGCGCCGCGCCGGCCTCGACCATGACATAGGGGTAATAGGCGGGTTCGGCCGGCGAAACCTGATCCCCCGCCGCGAAGGCGGCAAAGCGCTCGCGAACCCGCCGCGCACCGGTATTGTATATATCCGCGATCCGCGCCACTGCGGCGTCCGGATCATCGAAGCGTTTCAGGCTGTGCACGCCCTCGGGCGCCTTGTCGGCCATTCAGGCCTCCCGCAAGTTGTTCGCGCCACAATGACGCAGCGGGCGTGCCTGTTCAATCCCGTTCGATACCCAGCAGGCCGTTCGCGAAATCTTGCGCCGTAAAGGGGCGCATGTCCTCGGCCTTTTCGCCGACGCCAACGGCGTGGACCGGCAGCCCGAAACGGTCGGCAAGCGCCACCAGGACGCCGCCGCGCGCGGTGCCGTCCAGTTTGGTGACGATCAGGCCGGTGACGTTGACCAGATCCTTGAAGGTCTGGACCTGGGCCAGCGCGTTCTGCCCCGTGGTGGCGTCGAGCACCAGCACGCAGTCATGGGGGGCGGTTTCGTCCTGCTTGCGAATCACCCGGATGATCTTTTCCAGCTCCGCCATCAGGCCGGCCTTGTTGTGCAGCCGCCCGGCGGTATCGATCAGCAAGACGTCCATAGCCTGGGCGCGGGCCTTTTCCAGCGCCTCGTAGGCCAGGCCGGCGGCGTCCGCCCCCTGCTTGCCGGCGACCACCGGACAGCCGGTGCGCTCGCCCCAGATCTGCAATTGCTCGACGGCGGCCGCGCGGAAGGTGTCGCCGGCGGCCAGCATCACCGACCTGCCCTCGCCCTTGAACTGCCTGGCGAGCTTTCCGATGGTCGTGGTCTTGCCGCTGCCGTTGACGCCGACGATCAGCACGATATGGGGCTTGTGCGCGGGGTCGAGGACGAGCGGCTGGGCGACCGGCTCCAGCATCGCCGCGATATCGCCCGCCAAGGCCTCGCGCAGTTCCTCGGCCGTCACGGTCTTGTCGAAGCGTCCCTTGGCCAGGCCGGCTGCCAGCTTCGCCGCGGGCGCCGGACCCAGATCGGCGCCGATCAGCAAATCCTCGATTTCCTCGATCAGCGCATCGTCCAGCTTGCGCCCGGCCAGCGCCGACAGGCCCGAGGCGATCTTGCCCGAGGATTTCGAAAGCCCGGCCTTCAGCCGCGCGAACCAGCCCTGTTTCTGTTCGGTCGTGTCGCTCATGCCGCCCTTCTTACCGCTTCGGCGATCAGTTTCATACCCTCGCGCCGTTCGATTCGGGCCTTGACGAGGGATCCCTCGGGCGTCGGCGCGGTCAGTTGCACCGGGGCGAAATGCTCGCTGTAGCCGCTGTCGTCCCGTTCCACCAGAACCGTGGCCTCGCGGCCGGTCTGGGCATCCAGGAAACGCTGCGCCGCCTGGTCGCCCGCCGCGCGCAGTTGCGCCGCGCGCTCCTTGCGAACCGCCTTAGCCACTTGCGGCATGCGCGCCGCCGGCGTGCCTTCGCGCGCCGAATAGGGGAAGACATGCAGCCAGGCGAGGTCGCATTCCTCGATCAGGTCCAGGCTGCGCTGGAACATTTCGTCGCTCTCGGTCGGAAAACCGGCGATCAGGTCGGCCCCGAAGGCGATGCCGGGGCGCAAACGCTGAGCGCGGCGGCAGAATTCGATGGCGTCGTTGCGGCTGTGCCGGCGCTTCATGCGCTTGAGGATCATGTCGTCGCCGGCCTGCAGCGACAGATGCAGATGCGGCATCAGCCGTTCTTCCTCGGCGATCAGGCGCATCAGGTCTTCATCGTCGGCGACTTCCACGCAGTCGACCGAGGTCAGGCGCAGGCGCGGCAAGTCGGGCACCTGGGCCAGGAGGCGGCGCGCCATCTGGCCAAGGCTGGGCTGCCCCGGCAAATCGGCGCCATAGCCGGTGATATCGACGCCGGTCAGCACGACTTCCCGGTAGCCGGCTTCCACCAGCCGCCGCGTCTGGTCGACGATCGTGCCGAGCGGCGCCGAGCGGTTGTTGCCGCGCCCGAAGGGAATGATGCAGAAGGTGCAGCGATGGTCGCAGCCCTGCTGGATCTGCACGAAGGCGCGGGCGCGGCCCTCAAACCCCTCGACCAGATGCGGGGCGGTCTCGCGCACCGTCATGATGTCGTCGACGGCGATGGCGGCGTTCGCGCCGGGCAGGAAGCTTTCGGCCCGCAGTTTTTCCTCGTTGCCGAGTACCCGGCTTACCTCGGGCATGGCGGCATAGGCGGCCGGGTCGATCTGGGCGGCGCAGCCGGTGACGATGATCGGCGCATCCGGATTTTCGCGCCGCGCCCGGCGGATCGCCTGGCGGGCCTGTCTTTCCGCCTCGGCGGTAACGGCGCAGGTATTGACGATGACGACATCCTTCAGGCCGGCGGCCCGGGCATGGTCGCGCATGACCTCGGACTCAAAGGCGTTGAGACGGCAGCCGAAGGTGAGGATGCGGGGCTCGCCGTTCATGCCGCGCGGTAGTCTTCCAGCATGCCGGTAAAGCTGGTGGCGACCGGTCCGGTCAGCAGGACATGATTGTCCTCGCGCCACTCGGCGATCAGCGATCCGCCATCCATGATCAGTTCCACCTTGCGGTCCGTCAGGCCCCGGCGCACGCCGGCAACAGCCGTGGCGCAGGCGCCGGAACCGCAGGCGAGCGTAATGCCGGCGCCCCGTTCCCAGACGCGCAGCCGGATTCGCCCGCGGTCGATGACGGTCGCCACTTCGACGTTGGTTCGCTCGGGGAAAAGCGGGTGATGTTCGATCTGAGGGCCGAACGCCGCCAGCTCGATATCCTCGGCATCGTCGACGAAAAAGATGCAATGGGGGTTGCCCATATTTACCGCGGCGGGATCTTCCAGCGTACCGAGGGCGATGTCGAGATGGAGCGTATTGTTTTCATGGGCCAGCGGTATGTCGCGCCAATCCAGGTGCGCGGGACCCATATCGACGGTGAATTCCCCGGCTTCGGCGGGGGTCGCCTCGAGCCGCCCCGCCCTGGTCTCTATAACCAGCCGGGCAGCCCCCGATTCAGCAAGCAACCTGGACGCCACACAGCGCGTCCCATTTCCGCAGGCCCCCGATTCGCTGCCGTCGGCGTTGAGGAACCGCAAGCGCACATCGGCGCCCGGGAGTCCGGCGGGCTCGATCAATATCAGTTGGTCGCAGCCTATGCCGCGCCGCCGGTCGGCAATCATCCGTGCCGCGGCGATGTCAGGAGCAGCAATGCCAGCGCGCAGATCGAGCACGACAAAGTCGTTGCCCAGCCCGTGCATCTTTATGAATGGTATCATCCGCTCGACCCTCCGACGGTCCCCGCCTTATATGGCGAGGATCGCTGTCAAGTCCACCGGATTAACGGGTTTTCGGGGTTTGAGGCCCTTGAGCGGACCGACTCTACGACTCTTCTTCGTCGGCGATCGAACGCACGAGGCGGAGAAACTTGCTGCGCACATCAGCGGGAACAAGGTGGTAGCAAGCCAGCAGCGACGTGATTTCATCCTGGTTCGCCATGCCGTCGACAGCCTCCATCGTCGGGTCGCTTCCAACCGATTCGCTGGCTATGTCGTCGAAAAACCAGGCTACCGGCACTCCCAGCGCCAAGGCAATTTCATAAAGACGCCCCGCGCTTACGCGGTTCATGGCGGTTTCGTACTTGTTGACCTGCTTGAGGCCAACACCAATGATTTCCCCCAGCGCACGGCGGCTGAGGCCCATTTCGCGCCGGCGGCGCCAGATGCGGCTGCCTACATGGATATCAATGGGGTCGGGGTTGTCCGTCTCTACCTTAGGCTCTCTCAGATCGCTCATATAAATCCACCACTTCAATCGGAAGGTGTCTATATCATAGAACGGTTTTTCCGCTCTGTACACAATAAAGGAGGAAAATTACGCCTTTAGTAGACACATAAAGCAATTCCGGACAACGGCAAGAGCCCCGAAGCGCTTGACTCGCCCCCCGTCCGGCGCTACAAGCCCGCAGCATTTTCCATAAGGAAGTGGTGCTTTTGGTCCCGAGGGGCCCCGCCGGTCCGCGAGTTTCGCGCACTGGCGCGTTTTTCGTTGGAGTGATGACCGGGGTCATGTTTGACACGCTGACAGAGCGTCTGGGCGATATTTTCGAGCGGCTGCGCAAGCGCGGCGCGCTGAGCGAATCCGATGTCTCGGCAGCGCTTCGCGAACTGCGGGTCGCGCTGCTGGAAGCTGACGTCGCCCTGCCCGTCGTCAAGAAGCTGATCGAAGACGTCACAGAGAAGGCCAGGGAAACCGAGATCCTGCGGTCGGTCACGCCGGGGCAGATGGTCGTCAAGCTGGTCCATGACCACCTTGTGGAAATGCTGGGCGGCGAGACCGTGGGGCTGAACCTGGCCGCGGCGCCGCCAATGGCCATCATGATGGTCGGCTTGCAGGGCTCGGGCAAAACCACGACGACCGCCAAGATCGGCAAGCGCCTCCAGGAAAAAGAAAAGAAGAAGGTGTTGATGGCGTCGCTCGACGTGGCGCGGCCGGCAGCGCAGGAGCAATTGAAGACGCTTGGCGAGCAGGCCGGCGTCGCGACCCTGCCCATTGTCGCCGGCCAGCAGCCGGTCGATATCGCCACGCGCGCCATGCAGGCCGCCAGGCTGGGCGGATTCGACGTGGTCATGCTGGATACCGCCGGCCGGCTGCATGTCGACGAGCAGCTGATGAACGAGATTTCCGCCGTGCGCGACAATACCGGGCCGGTCGAAACGCTTCTGGTTGCCGACGCCATGACCGGCCAGGACGCGGTCAACGTCGCCGAAGGCTTCCATGCGCGCGTAAACCTGACCGGCATCGTGCTGACCCGTGTGGATGGCGACGCCCGCGGCGGTGCCGCGCTGTCGATGCGCGCCACCACCGGCCAGCCGATCAAGCTGATCGGCGTCGGCGAGGGGCTGGACGCGCTGGAGGAATTTCACCCCGACCGTATCGCGGGCCGTATTCTCGGCCAGGGCGATATCGTCAGCCTGGTGGAAAAGGCCGCCGAGAGCATTGAGCAGGAAGAGGCCGAAAGGCTCGCCCGCAAGATGCAAAAAGGCGATATGGACCTTAACGACATGGCCGCGCAGTTGCGCCAGATGCGCAAGATGGGCGGATTGTCGGGCCTGATGGCGCTGTTGCCGGGCGTCAGCAAGGTACAGCAGCAGATGGCCGAATCGAAGATCGATCCAAAGCTTCTTGTTCGCCAGGAAGCGATCATATCGTCGATGACGCCCAAGGAACGCAAGAACCCCAGGATCATTCAGGCGTCGCGCAAGCGACGCATTGCCGCCGGCTCCGGCGCTTCGGTATCGGACGTCAACAAGCTGCTCAAGCAGCATCTTATGATGGCCAAGATGATGAAGAAGGTCGGCAAGATGGGCAAGAAAGGCCTGATGCGGCACGGGCTGCCAGGCATGCCCGGTGGCGGCTTTAATCCATGAATGTAAACAGAACCATTAACCCGTTGTATCGAGAAATCAAATCAACACTGAAACCCAAAGACTGAAGGACAAATAGAATATGTCGCTCAGAATTCGCCTTGCCAGAGGTGGCGCCAAAAAGCGCCCCTATTATCGTATCGTCGTTGCCGATTCCCGGATGCCCCGCGACGGTCGCTTCATCGAGCGTGTCGGCTCGTACAATCCGATGCTGCCGAAAGACCACGCGGACCGCATCGTTTTGCAGGAAGACCGGATCAGGCATTGGCTGTCCGTCGGCGCCCAGCCATCGGATCGTGTAGCCCGCTTCCTGGGCGCGGTCGAGATCGCGGCCGTGCCGGCGATCCCGGAACAGACCAAGAAGAGCCAGCCCAAGGCGAAGGCGCAGGAGCGCCTGCGCGAGGCCGAGGAAAAGGCCGCCGAGGCCGCGGCCGCTCCGGCCGAGGAGGCTCCGGTCGAAGAGGCCGTTGCCGAGGAAGCGCCTGCTGAAGAGGCCGTTGCCGAGGAGACTCCGGTCGAAGAAGCAGTTGCCGAGGAGGCACCTGCTGAAGAGGCCGTTGCCGAAGAGGCGCCGGCCGAAGAGGCTCCCGCGGAGGAGGCTCCCGCCGAGGAAGCCCCGGCCGAGGAAGAGTCCAAGGCGTAGGAAGGATCCAGCGTGTCGGCAGTGGCGGTCAACATGGTTGAAGACAGGCTTTGCGTAGCTGTTATCGCGGGTGCCCATGGCATCCGCGGCGACGTGCGCATCAAGAGCTTCACCGCCGACCCGGAGGGCCTGGCGGCCTACGGGCCGTTGACCGACAAGGCCGGCGCACGGGAGTTCCGGATCAAAATCCACGGACCGGCCGGCGGGCTGTTGCGCGCCCATATCAAGGGCGTGGACGACCGAAACGCGGCCGAAGCGCTGGCCGGGGTCGAGCTCTATGTCGAGCGAGGCCAGTTGCCCAAGCCCGATGAGGACGAGTTCTACCACTCGGACCTGATCGGCCTCAGGGCGGAACTTGAGGACGGCTCGGATTACGGCGTCGTGCATGCGCTGCATGATTTTGGCGCGGGCGACGTGATCGAAATCGCGCTGACGGCGGGTGGAACCGTGGTTCTGCCCTTCACCAGGGCCGTCGTCCCTTCGGTGGATCTGGTGGCCGGTAAGGTCGTTATCGCCCCACCGGAAGAGGTCGAGGCGAAAGCGCCGGAAGAGGGCGAAACATGAGCGCGGCGGCGAGGACATGGACAGCCCGGGTGCTGACCATCTTCCCGGAAATGTTTCCCGGGATGCTGGGCCAGTCGATCGCCGGCAAGGCTTTGGAGCGGGAATTGTGGGCGCTGGAAACCCTGGACATCCGCGACTTTGCCGAGGATCGTCACCGCAGCGTCGACGACACGCCGTTCGGCGGCGGCGCGGGCATGGTGATGCGGGCCGACGTCATCGACCGCGCGCTGGGACATGCCATCGAGACAGACGAGGCCGCTGGCGGAGGATCGCCGGTCGTCTATCTCAGCCCGCGGGGCCGCAGGCTGGACCAGGAGCGGGTGCGCGAGATTGCCTCCGGTCCGGGCGTTATCCTGCTTTGCGGCCGTTACGAAGGTGTCGACCAGCGGGTGCTGGATGCCCGCGACGTGGAAGAGATCAGCCTGGGCGACTTCGTACTGTCGGGCGGCGAGCCGGCGGCCTTCGCCCTGATCGACGCCTGCATCCGCCTGCTGCCAGGCGTGATGGGGGCGGAAGCGTCGCTGGAGGAAGAAAGTTTCGTGGCCGGATTGCTGGAATATCCACACTATACCCGGCCCGCCGACTGGTGCGGGCGCGCGGTGCCGGATGTCCTGCTGTCGGGCCACCATGAGAACATACGCGCCTGGCGGCGCGCCGAGGCGGAACGGATCACCCGCGAACGCCGGCCCGATTTGTGGGCCCGCTATCATCGCGAAGACACCGCGCCGACACGGAAACAGGCCAAGTAATTTTAACAGTTAGTCACTAGTATTGAGGACCAAGCCATGAATACGATCGAAAAGCTGGAAGCCGCGCAGATGGAAAAGCTGACTGCCGAGCGGCCGGTGCCGGACTTTCAGCCCGGCGACACCCTTCGCGTTCTCGTGAAGGTCGTTGAAGGCACCCGGGAACGCATCCAGGCCTTCGAAGGCGTCTGCATCGCGCGCAAGAATGCGGGACTCAACAGCTCCTTCACCGTGCGCAAGATTTCCTATGGCGAAGGCGTCGAGCGCGTGTTTCCGCTTTACAGCCCGCGCATCGACGGGATCGAGGTTGTGCGCACCGGCGACGTGCGGCGGGCCAAGCTGTACTACCTGCGCGGACGCCGCGGCAAATCGGCCCGTATCGCCGAGCGCGTGGTGCGGCGCGACAAGGATGCCCCGGCAAAAGGCAAGGCCGAGGCCGTAGCCGCGGCGCCCGAAAATGTGGAAAATGGCGACAGCTGATCCGGGTTAACCGGACAGGCGCTTAATACGGAGGAGACGGGGACGCTCATGGCACAGCCTCGCACGCTTTTCGACAAGATCTGGGACGCGCATGTCGTCGACCGTCAGGATGACGGCACCTGCGTGATCTATATCGACCGGCATCTGGTTCACGAAGTCACCAGCCCGCAGGCCTTCGAGGGGCTCCGCATGACGGGCCGCAAGGTTCGGCATCCGGAAGCCACGCTGGCGGTCATCGATCACAATATCTCGACCGATCCGGGCGGGGCGGACATGACCGAAGATTCGCGGATCCAGATCGAAACCCTGCAGAAGAACTGCGAGGAATTCGGCGTACCGCTGTTCGATGTATCGGACGTGCGTAATGGCGTGGTGCATGTATCGGGACCGGAGGAAGGCTTCACCCTGCCCGGCACCACGATCGTCTGCGGCGATAGCCATACCGCGACCCATGGCGCTTTCGGCGCGCTGGCCTTCGGCATCGGCACCTCGGAGGTCGAGCATGTGCTGGCCACCCAGACGCTGATCCAGGCGCCGGCGAAGAACATGCGTGTCAACGTCGTGGGTGCGTTGCAGCCGGGCGTTACCGCCAAGGACCTGATCCTCGCCATCATCGGCAAGATCGGCACCGCCGGCGGCACCGGCCATGTGATCGAATATGCCGGCGACGCGATCCGTGCGCTCAGCATGGAAGAGCGCATGACCATTTGCAACATGACCATCGAGGGCGGCGCGCGCGCCGGCCTGATCGAGCCGGACGAGACCACATTCGAATATCTGAAGGGTCGGCCCATGGCGCCGAAGGGCGCAAATTGGGAACAGGCTGTCGCCTGGTGGAAGACCCTGCCGTCGGACGAGGGGGCAGTCTACGACACCGAGGTGACACTCGACGCCTCCACGCTGATCCCCGAGGTTACCTGGGGCACCAGCCCCGAGGATGTGGTGCGCATCGACGGCGTCGTACCCGACCCGGCCGACGCCAGGGACGAGGATCGCCGCGCTGCCATTCAGCGCAAACTGGACTATATGGGCCTGACGGCAGGCATGAAGATCGTCGACATCGCGATCGATACGGTCTTTGTCGGCTCCTGCACCAACGGCCGGATCGAGGATCTGCGCGCGGCCGCGGCCGTGGCCAAGGGGCGAAAGGTTGCCGAGGGCGTGCGCGCCCTGATCGTGCCGGGTTCCGGCCTGGTCAAGGAGCAGGCCGAGCAGGAAGGCCTCGACAAGATCTTCATCGAAGCGGGTTTCGAATGGCGTAATCCCGGCTGTTCGATGTGCCTGGCGATGAATACCGACCGGCTGGAGCCGGGCCAGCGCTGCGCCTCGACCTCGAACCGCAATTTCGAGGGCCGGCAGGGCCGCGGCGGGCGCACCCATCTGGTCAGCCCGGCCATGGCGGCGGCGGCGGCGGTCACCGGCCACCTGACGGACGTGCGCGAGCTGGACTAAGGGGACAGGGAGACAAAAGCGATGGAAAAATTCACCACTCTGACAGGGGTTGCGGCGCCGTTGAACATGGTCAATGTCGACACTGACATGATCATCCCCAAGCAGTATCTGAAGACGATCAAACGCACGGGCCTGAAAGATGGCCTGTTCGCTGAATTACGCTGGGACGAGAACGGCAAGTCGAAGGATTTCGTGCTGGACCAGCCGCCCTACAGGAATGCCAAGGTTCTGGTCGCGGGCGATAATTTCGGTTGCGGATCGTCGCGTGAGCATGCGCCCTGGGCGCTGCTGGATTTCGGCATCCGCTGCGTGATAGCGCCGAATTTCGCCGACATCTTCTACAACAACTGTTTCAAGAACGGCATTCTGCCGATCAGGCTGCCGCAGGAGCAGGTCGATCAGCTTATGGAAGACGCCGGCAAGGGCGCAAACGCGACCATGACCGTCGACCTCGAAGCGCAGGAGATTACCCGCCCCGACGGCGAGAAGATCTCTTTCGAAATCGATTCGCATCGCAAGCACTGTCTGCTGAACGGGCTGGACGACATCGGCCTCACGCTGCAGAAGAAAGACAAGATCGACAGCTTCGAGGCCAAGCGCAAGCAAATGCAGCCCTGGCTGTAAAAGACCGAAAACACTCGATATTGAAAGGTTGATGGGGCATGGCCGCCAACAAGACCCTCCTTATACTGCCCGGTGACGGCATCGGCGTGGAAGTAATGACCCAGGTGCGGCGCGTGGTTGACTGGTTCGACAGGCGACGCGCCATCGGTTTCGATATTCTTGAGCAACCCGTGGGCGGTGCCGCGTACGATGCGCACGGAACGCCGCTGAGCGACGAAGCGCTGGCGGAGGCGATGGACGCGGATGCGGTGCTGCTGGGCGCCGTCGGCGGACCGCAATACGACAACGTCCCGCGCGACAAGCGGCCGGAGGCCGGGCTGCTGAAATTGCGCAAGGAAATGGATCTGTTCGCGAACCTGCGTCCGGCGCTGGTCTTCGACGCGCTGGTCGACGCCTCAACCCTGAAGCGCGAGGTTGTCGAGGGACTGGATATCCTGATCCTTCGCGAACTGACCGCGGGTGTCTATTTCGGCGAACCACGCGGCGTGGAAGTGCTGAAGGACGGCACGCGGCGCGCCATCGATACCCAGGTCTATACCGAAAACGAAATTCGCCGGATCGCCGAGGTCGCCTTCGAAATGGCGGCCAAGCGCGGCAACAAGGTCCATTCGGTTGAGAAGGCGAATGTGATGGAGTCGGGGGTTTTCTGGCGCGAGATCGTGACGAAGCTGCATGCCGAAAACTTCAGCAACATCGAACTTCACCACATGTACGCCGATAACTGCGCCATGCAGCTGGTGCGCAATCCCAAGCAGTTCGACGTGATCGTGACCGACAATCTGTTCGGCGATATCCTGTCGGATTGCGCGGCGATGCTGACCGGCTCCCTGGGCATGCTGCCCTCGGCCTCGCTGGGCGCGGAGGACGAGGCCGGACGGCGCCGGGCGCTGTATGAGCCGGTCCATGGCAGCGCGCCGGACATCGCCGGCCAGGACAAGGCCAACCCGCTGGCGACGATCCTCAGCTACGCGATGATGCTGCGTTATTCCTTCGGTCTGAGCGAGGATGCCGACCTGGTGGAGAAGGCGGTCCAGAACGTGCTGGCGGCAGGCATCCGCACCGCCGACATCGTCGGGCCCGGCATGAAGGCGGTGTCCTGCAGCCAGATGGGCGAAGCGGTCCTCGCGGAACTGGACAAGATGGCGGCGTGACAAGGGTTGATATCACCCCGTTTTTCAAAGGATTTCGGCGAATTCAGCATGCGTCCCATTAAATGTTTCTTAACGAGTTGCTCGCAAAATCTCGAAGGTAACTCAAAACCAACCCTGTATTTCCTGCGATAGGAGATCGCGTCATGAACAAGGTAATCCTCATGACAGGGGCCGCAGCATATCTGCTCGGGTTCGGCGTCTATTTTATTATTTATGTGTCGTCGAACTGGGGAGATTGGGACTGGGTGATGCTAAAAGCCGCGGAAGGGTTTGGTCGGGCGCTGGCATGGCCGTTTTTGCTCTTCCAGTATTTCGTGTATGGCACACCCTTGATGTAGGACAAGAATTATAACGGATCGAAACACGGCCGGCTCGCGAGAGTCGGCCGTTTTATTTTATCCGGTTGAGGATTTCGGAGCGTAGTCCACCAGGGTCGCCTCCGCCTGGCTGTCCGCCGCCGTCAACGCATCCAGCATGATCTCGCGCGCGCGGCCCCGTGGAAACCCTCCCGACCCGGCGCCGATCACGGGGAAGGCGACGCTGGCCCACATACGCTCATCGACGATTTCCAGCGCATTGCCCACGCAGTCGCGAATCTCGGACTCGGAAGAACGCCACAGCATGTCGATGCCGGCGACATGGATGATCGCGTCGAAAGGAAGCCGTCCCGGCCCGGTGACCACAGCGCCGCCCATCCGGATCGGCCCCATGCGCGCGAGTTCGCGGAAGGGCTCCAGGCCTCCGCGGCGCTTTATCGCCCCGGATACCCCCTGCGGCAGCAGCAGCCACCAGGGTATGATGTTCCGGTTCCAGGCATTGACGATGACCTGAACGTCCTGGTCCAGCAAATCTCCCGAAACGGTTCTTACAATCATCCTGCTTGACCTTTTCCCGCCACGGCGCCCGCCCATCATAGCATGGCGCTAGCCACTTGCCTTGACCAGCGCGACCAAACGACCTATTCTTCCGGCCTGGTGACCAAGTGGGAGTTAGAGAAATGAGCAAAATTTTCACGGCTTTCGTTACCGTTCTGGGTTTGATTGGATTCGCGGCAACCGCGCAGGCGGAGTGTGCCGGCCATCTGACAACGGCCAGCACGGACTCGACCACCGTCGCAACAGACACCACGACTACCACCAAACCGATCCTGCAGGAGCAGGGCGGCGGTTGAATGCTGTAAATACAGCTTCGGATTAACCGGGCCGCTCTTCGAGCGGCCTTTTCTTTTGTCCTGCGGCATTCCGGGACTTGCGGCAGGGAGCATAAGGCGCTACATCGGCGCCGACTTGATACGGAGATAAGAACACATGGGTTACAAGGTTGCTGTTGTCGGTGCGACGGGAAATGTGGGGCGCGAGCTTCTGCAGATCATGGCCGAGCGCGAATTTCCGGCCGACGAGGTGGTGGCGCTGGCCAGCGAACGTTCCATTGGCCGGGAAGCGTCCTATGGCGAAAAAAAGGTGCTGAAAGTCCAGGACCTCGCCGCATTCGACTTCAGGGGCACGGATATCGTCCTGTCCTCGCCCGGCGCGAAGGTTTCCGCGGAATTCAGCCCGAAGGCCGCCAGGGCCGGCGCGGTCGTGATCGACAACACCTCGCATTTCCGAATGGATCCGGATGTGCCGCTGGTGGTACCCGAGGTCAACCCGGACGCAATCGCCGGTTTCACGAAAAAGGGCATCATCGCCAACCCGAACTGCTCCACGATCCAGATGGTGACCGCGCTGAAACCGCTGCATGATCTGGCGGGCATCAAGCGCGTCGTTGTCGCCACCTACCAGTCGGTGTCGGGCGCCGGCAAGGATGCGATGGACGAATTGTTCAACCAGACCCGCGCGATCTATGTGAACGATCCGGTCGAAAGAACCAAATTCACCAAGCAGATCGCCTTCAACGTCATTCCCCATATCGACGTCTTCATGGATGACGGCTCGACCAAGGAAGAATGGAAGATGGTGGCCGAAACCAAGAAGATCCTCGACCCGAAGATCAAGCTGACGGCGACCTGCGTGCGCGTGCCGGTATTCATCGGCCATGCCGAGGCGCTGAATATCGAGTTCGAGCGCCCGATTTCGGCGGAAGAGGCGCGCAAGGCCCTGAAAAGAGCGCCTGGCGTTACCGTGATCGACCACCGCCAGGACGAGGGCTATGTCACGCCCCAGGAATGCGCCGGCGAGGATGCGGTCTTCGTCAGCCGCATCCGCGAGGATCCGACGGTCGAAAACGGGCTGAATATCTGGGTGGTTTCCGATAACCTGCGCAAGGGCGCGGCCTTGAATACGGTGCAGATCGCCGAGGTGCTGGTAAAGCGCTTCATGAAGACGAAGGCGGCCTGACGCCAGCGACTATCTTATCGGTTTTATCTTCATAGGGGCGAGCATCCTTAATGGTTGCTCGCCCCTATTGCTTTTCGCGCCATCATATGCGAACATTTAGTGAACGTATGGAGGTTGCGATGAGCGATGTAAGTCATGAATTTGGAGGGGGCTGGACAGAAGAAAAGCTGCGGCGACTAGGTCACCGACTCATTATATCGAAGCCATATTCGCAGTGAAGCGATCTTCACGGAAGCGAGATAGTTGTCGTCGCGTTTGTCATACCGCGTTGCA
>Ga0210122_1000327_pt1 | contig 16032 bp, 23 predicted proteins | sample Muzzi_CordB_D2_FD_185530 | JGI IMG/M metagenome (GOLD analysis project Ga0210122, IMG submission 185530) | Wetland microbial communities from San Francisco Bay, California, USA, that impact long-term carbon sequestration - Muzzi_CordB_D2 (SPAdes) | ecosystem: Environmental > Aquatic > Marine >... | reverse complement strand
AGAGTGAAGTTTCCTAATGGCCTCTAACAACAGCATCAAGATCGCTCACTCTCGTTCGCTGGGACGCCGCTACCGCGGCGCCCCTTATGCAGGCCGTTATACAGTCCAGACAGGCCGCGGTTTTCTTACAGTTTTTCGATCGGATTACCGATAGTCTATGGTTTGGAGTCTCGCTACAACGCTTGGGTGAAAGTGAGAGACATCCTAAAACGCCTAAGACAAGATGGTTGGAAGCAGGTACGGATGAAGGGAAGCCATCGTCAATTTCGACACCCGGTGAAACCGGGCACAGTTACGGTCGCGGGTAAACCAAATGTCGAAGTACCACGAGGAACACTTGCCGCCATCCTCAAACAAGCCGGACTGAAGTAAGATGTATGACATGAAGTATGCCGTTGTCATAGAACAGGGCCCGACATCCTTTGGCGCGCACGTGCCAGATTTGCCTGGTTGCGCGGCAGTCGGAGAGTCAAAAGAGGAAGTTCTGCGCCTGATTCAAGAAGCGATTGAAATACACCTTGAAAGTCTTCTTGAACATGGCGAGAAGATTCCCCCGCCATCTTCGTCCATCGAGTATGTGCACGTTGCTGCATAACAAGCCACTTCTGCGGACTACCGCAAGCGGTGGCTGCTGAGTTAAGACGTTAACTGCACAATAGAGAAATCATGCCATTAGATAAGAATGGACACGAAGTGAAAGTAGGATCTTTAGTCAAAGTGCTGAAGATTGATCCTAAAGTCACAGAGTTTCTGTCCGATGATGAGGCCAAGGATGTAAATTCGATGCTTAATGAAATCTTTGAAGTTTACGAAATCGATGAGCATGGTGGTGCATGGGTGGAAAAGTGGTGGGATCGCGGAGAAGGTCAAACTGAAAGTCACAGTTTGTCATTGTCATCTTCAGAAATGGAGCTCGTAAATGGTAACGTCAAAGGCAGTTAACAAAGCATTAAACACGGACACCGGCGATGCTGGCGCCTCTTAGTTCAATCGTTAGGGAAAGGTTACAGGTCGACGCGGGGATGAATAGGTCAGCCGCGGGCTTTCCAGGAACGTCGTCATTTGCCTAACTTTCAGCGGGCCCAACTTTCGACATGATCGCCAACGGCCTCCCGTCGGGGTCTTTGAAGAAGGCCATCCACTCTTCCTCGCCGTTATCGTGTTTGTGGACCATATGCGGCGCGGTAATGAACTCGACACCTTTGGCAATAAGATGTTCATGGGACGCGTTAATGTCCGGTACGTGAAGGTAGATCAGCGACTCATCGCCCAATTTTTCTCCAGCCTGCGACAACATCAGACGCGTGCCACCGCACTCAAAAAAAGCAAGGTCACCGAAGGTGTACAGGTGCTCAAGGCCAAGTACCTCCCGGTACCAAGCTTCAGCCGCCTTGATATCGGCCGTGGATCGTGAGACCTGGCCTATACCATAGTATTTTGTATCTTCATCCATTCTATTATCCTCCACCCTGAGTGCACTGTCTCTTGGCGAACCGACCCAGGTCTTCAGCGCCTTGCGGTTGCTGACGCCCAGTTTTACGATCGCGTTGGCGACATGGTACTTGACCGCATCGAGGCTGACGCCGCAGCGGTTGGCTATTTGTTGGTTTGTCAGACCGTGGCGCACGAAATTGACGGTTCGCCATTCCGCCGGCGTCAGTAAGTCGTTATGTGGCGGGCGTCCCCGTCGTGTGACCATAAGAAAATAATAGTGGATCAAACCTTGAATTACCCTCCCCTTTGGCCATTTCCATTTGATCAATGCTCGGGCATAAATGACTGTCTTGATTCTTCCCTTTTGTTCACCGACATCCAAAGGTGTAACATCCTGATTGAGAAGGGAAGCAAATTCAATGAAACCGTCAGTTCACCAGGTTTGGCGTTTCGCGACGCCTTTTCCCACCTAATTGCAAGTTATGAGGTATCACCTATGGACGTTGTAATTGATCTTCAAACGCTTAGTGTGGGAACAGTCACTAGTATTGGACTGTTCATTGTGGGAATGGTAATCGCAATGATTGCAACTTTGGATATCCTCAAGTTCACGAGCATTTTCAAGAGCACCAAAACCACTCCCGAACGAATGCTCATTTGCTTGGTGCCTATATTGACCATGGATACAATGTCAGCATTGGGGAATGCTATATCAGGGTTTTGGGGCGATGCCTTGCCCGCATTCGCATTCTTGTTCTTTTTTGGCAGCATCTTGATAAGACATATCAGGTCAAAGAAATCTCATAACAATTCATTGAACACGGACGCCGGTGACGCCGGCGCCGGTTAATTCGAACGTTAGGTGGCCAAAATGAAATCACACGTTACGACGCTTTGGCTAATGATTGCGTTGTTGCCCATAGCAGTTAGTGCTGATTCCACGTGCACGCACACCGAGCTGTGGAGCCTGCCGGAGTGGTTTTCGCAGACGAATCGAATCGTCGATCCCTATGAAATCTCATGCCGACTCAATCCTTTCTATCACAGAGTTGATTTTGACGGAGACGGTCGGCAGGATCTGGCCGTACTCATAACTAATCTGAAGAACAAGAAGAGCGGCATTGCTGTTGTTCTACGTGCTTCAGGTGTTCTGATGATTTTAGGTGCTGGGATACCTTTCGACGAAGATGATGACAATTTCAGTTGGCTGGACGTCTGGCGGGTGGAATCCAGCCCCGTCCACTTGAATGCTTGGAAGGAATCCGTGCCAGACTTTCGCGGGGAAGTGCTTTACTTGGAAAAGTCAGAATCAGCGAGCGGGTGGGCAGGTCTTATTGACAACCGCTTCGTTTGGTATCAAGCAAGTGACTGAGATGCCACCTAACGAGGTGCTGCAGCTAACGGCCAACCTGCTACGCAGCTTGTCCGCTGATGAGCTGGGCCGTTATGTGTTGTAACCTGTAACGTTACGCGATACACTTTATGTCATGATTCGAAGCTTCAAGCACGAAGGCCTGGAGCGTTTCTTCCTAAAGGGTACAAAGCCGGGAATTCAGGCTAGGCACGCGACGAGGCTTCGATTAATTCTCGGCAGGTTGAACGCGTTAGTCGGTCCACAAGATATGAATTTGCCTGGCCTATATTTGCATCAACTTGGAGGTGACAGGGGAGGGGTATGGTCGGTTAGAGTCGGTGGAAATTGGCGCGTAACTTTTCAGTTTTTAGATGGCGATGCCGAGTTTGTTAATTACGAGGATTATCATTGAGGCGAAACTATGTTGATGTTTAACCCCCCGCATCCTGGTGAGATCATCAAGGAGTTGTGCCTGGAGCCCTTGGGTATTTCGGTTACGGCTGCGGCTGGAGGTTTGGGGGTCAGTCGGAAAACCTTGTCCGCCATTCTTAACGGCCGTGCCGGTATCAGTCCGGAAATGGCCATTCGACTGTCGATTGCATTTGATACATCTGCTGAAAGCTGGCTCAACCAGCAATCACAGTACGATCTTTGGCAAGCTGAACAACATCGGGACGAATTGAAAGTGGAAAGGCTATCGGCTGCGTGAGGCAACCACAAAACAACACATTTATTCGAGACGCCAGATCTGCTGTCGCCCAATAGTTCAAACGTTATATTTACTTGTGAGGAATCCAACTTTATTGCCGCCACATATGCCACCGGGGGAAGCTCCTCCTGGAGCGGTGGCTGCCGACAAAGAAAAACTCGCCCACATCAATACCTACGGCGACATACCCGACTTTTACGTTGACTATTCCTTTCAGTGCGTTGACTGCGGCATTGAGCAAGTTTGGACAGCCGAGCAGCAAAAATGGTATTACGAAGAAGCCAAAGGCCACATTTGGGCTGTAGCGATGCGCTGTAGGCCATGCCGTAAGAACCACAAGTCAGGTGGTAAGAATGAAATATAACAAAGCGTTCCGGTGCGTTCCGGGCCTGTGGCCCTCCATCGGACGCAGCTGCGCTGCGCCGCTTAACTAAAACATTAGGGCACTTGGAGGAAGAATCGTGGATCAGCCATTGCACGTTGTAGCGGTCTATACAGCCGCCAATGCTTTGCTGTTGCTCGTACTCTCGTGGAACGTAGGCCAGCATAGGGCTCGAACCAACTCTCTCACTCCGGGAGCCATGGGAGACGCAAGCTTGGTGCGAGCGATTCGGGCACATGGAAACGCCTCTGAATACATGCCACTTGCCATGATAATGTTGCTGCTGCTCGCTCTGTTGCAAGCACCCCTTCCTCTGTTGCATTCCCTTGGTGCAGTTTTTACGGTAGGTAGGATTGTCCAAGCAATTGGAATGGCCCAGGAGGAGCACCCGAACGCCATTCGGTTCACTGGAAACCTGTTTACCGGCCTGGTCTACTTGTCTGGCGCTATCGCATGTATCTACTATGGGTTCGCATCTTGAAGGCGCGGCCTAGCATGTCGCTCAACCGGACGTAGGCACGCGACGCGTGCCGCTGCCGGTTAGCTCTACCGTTGGGCCTCTAGGAGAAAAGCCATTCGTAGCCCCAACATAGCGAGGCGGGCGGCATTTTCGGTTGCAGCGGTTGTGGTTGCCATAATCGTTGCACTCGGCGGCACGGCACTGTGGCTGCAGTTCGGCCACGGGTATACACCTGCGATCAAGGGTGCGCATTCAATTGCATCGCTTGAGCAAGTTCAGCTTGGGGGCTTCAAGCAGTGGGTTCTATTCCGCGGCGCGGACCGGTCGTCCCCCATTCTGCTATTCCTGCATGGTGGCCCGGGCATGCCGATGATGTATCTCGACTATGCCTTTGCTCATGAGCTGGAGCAGCATTTCATTGTCGTGGAATGGGATCGTTTGGGCGCAGGGAAGTCCTACCATAAGGGCATCCCTGCATCCGCCATGCGCGTGACGCGGGAGATAGCGGACACTCATCAACTCATTGAGCTCCTTCGTGCTCGCTTCGGTAAAAAGAAGATCTATCTCGTCGGTCATTCCTACGGTTCCTACCTGGGCATGCTGGTCGCGGCTCGCTACCCGAACTTGATCGCGGCATATATAGGCGTAGGCCAAATCACGGACCCGTATCAGGCTCACGAAGTGCAAGATCGGTTTTTCCGTCGGGAAGCCGAAGCTTCAGACAACCAGAAGCTACTCGATAAATTAGACCATCACAAAGCTATCGATCGCGAACACTGGCTATTTGAATACCATGCCGAGCTGTATCACTCGACGAGTTGGCTGCCACTGCTGTGGACCGGCCTGCTGGCGCCGGAATACAAACTGACTGATGTATTGAACATCCCGCGCGGCGTGAACTTCACGCACAAACATCTCAAGTACGATGAAATCGATGGCCCTCTGGCGGTAAATGTGAGGGCGCTGGATGTTCCGGTCTATTTCTTCCTGGGTCACCACGACTACACAACGCCATCTAATTTGGCGGTGGCATATTTGAAGAAGCTAGAGTCCCCACGCAAGCAAGTAGTCTGGTTCGAAGATTCTGCGCATTTTCCATTTCTGGAAGAGCCTAAGAAGTTTGCAACCGAAATGCTTCAGGTCTATGAACAGACAAATGGGGGTCTAACAATTCAATCCAGCGGACGCGCGCCGCTTGACTAAAATACGTTGGGCATCACTTGAGCTTCATCGGATGCTGCTATGCTAAAGTCCATAAACGCAGAGTGTAAACAATCATCGCTGGGAGAGTGTAATGAGCGAAAATATTGAGAACGCAAAGCTGTTTTTTGACGCTTGCGAAACAGGTAAAGGTTGGGACGGATGCAAGGAATTTTGCCACCCTGACGCAACGTTCTCGGCACAAGCTGCAGCGCTCGCCGACGTAACGACACTTGAGGCTTATACCGAATGGATGAAAGGCCTGCTTACGCCAGTTCCGGATGGTCACTACGAGCTTAAGTTTTTCGGAGAAGACGAAGAGCGCGGTTGCATAGCTGCCTTTGCTGTGTTTCACGGCACCCATACTGGCCCGGGTGGCCCTGTTGAACCCACGGGCAAGTCTGTAGCTGCCGACTACGTGTACGCCATGGATTTCGATGCAGGCCTCATCCGTCACATGACGAAAGTCTGGAATGATTCCATTAGCCTTCAAGCGCTGGGCTGGGCGTAGTTCAGCGCATTGCCTGTGACGCCCAACCAATCGCTGCAGGGGACTTTGACCCGTCGCCCATTTTTGCTGCCGTAAAAAAGATCGCCGCCTCAAACGCGCCTGAGCCCAAGCGTTGGAGCCATGAGAGAGATCTTCACAATTACGATTCTGACAATCCTCGTAGCCGGGTGCGCATCCCCTGCCGCCCGGCGAGCAGCCGGATACCGAGAACCCGGTCCACCGTATACCGACCGTGAGTTGATCGAGATCGGCTTCCCGCCATCGGCTGCGCACCGGCTGCTCGCCAGTCGCCCCAACTGGCACAGCATCGTCGATGTTCAGCGGGCCAGATGGGAGAACCGCTACACCAACGATTTCCTTGGCGTCAGCGTATCAATCGCGAAGCCAGCAGGATGGGAGGGGGTCTACCATCAGAGCTTCATCCTTCACAAGCCTGCCCGCGAACCTGACTGGCGCAACGCCACGATTTACTACATCACGGATAAACCCGATGATCTATACCACTACGTTGACGACATCATCGAGCTTCCTTGGGAGGAGATGCAGAAGTACATCACGGAGGACCAGGAACTACAAAGGCAACTCATCGAGAAGGCCCAACAAGGCTGCTCTACGGTATCTTCCGAAGGTGCGCCTGCAGAAGAACCGTGAGCACCACGTTAGGGCCAAACACAGGAAAAGCAATGATAGACATTCAATCAATAAGCGCAGGACTAAAGATAGACGAGGATGGAATCTGGCGTAGCATAGATACTGAAAACGTATCCTATCCATCAGACGGAAATGCTTCTTGCTTTTCGATTGAAGAAAACTCATTTTGGTTCAAGCATCGTAATGATTGTATTGTTGCCACTGTGAATGCCTTCCCTCCAAAGAACAAGGAAACAATTTTCGACATTGGAGGTGGGAATGGCTTTGTTTCGTTGGGATTAGCCAGCGCAGGTTTCGACGTGGTTTTAGTGGAACCAGGAGCAATTGGTTCTTCTCATGCTAAGAATAGAGGGATAAAGGATGTAATTTGCGCAACAGTAAATACAGCAAAATTTAAGCAACACTCATTGCCTGCGATAGGATTATTTGACGTTATCGAACATATTGAAGACGATGTTGCCTTCTTACGGTCAATCAAAGAGTTAATAAAGGAGGAAGGGTACCTTTATGCAACCGTGCCATCTTATTCTTTCTTGTGGTCTGGTGAAGACATTTCTGCTGGTCATTTCAGGAGGTATACATTAGAAGGTATTACCAGTGTCCTTAAATCAGCAGGATTTAAAATTGAATTTTCCTCGTATATTTTTAGGTTTCTCCCTATCCCCGTTTTTCTTTTACGCACACTTCCATACAGATTGGGTTTATCAAAAGGGGCGAGAAACACCGACAAAATCTCTCGAGACCATGCCGTTAAAGGGGGAATAGGTGGAAAGCTACTTGATTCCTTATTGCAACCAGAAATAGAACATTTGAGGAAAAAGAATCCAATGAAGTTTGGCGGTAGCTGTTTAATAGTGGCAAAAGGTCCCTAACAAGGCAAATGCACTCGGACAGCAAAAAGCACCGCTCATTCCTCGCTCTGCTTTTTGCCGCAGGTGACTTGCGGCGTTAGAGCGAGGAGGAGAAGAAGTTGTCTGGTACCAGCCCGAAATCTTTGGTTATGGAATGGGTGGAAGTGTTTAATCGCGGAGATGCAGAGACATTGGCCGAGTTCTACACAGAAGATGCGGTTAACCATCAAGTTGCCGAAAGCCCTGTCGAAGGGAGAGAAGCAATCCTTCAAATGTTTCGTACAGAGTTCGACTGTGCCAAAATGACGTGCATCGTGGACAATATTTTCGAAGATGGTGAGTGGGCCATTCTTGAATGGCGAGACCCGTTAGGCCTTCGGGGGTGTGGCTTTTTCCATGTAAGGGACGGAAAGATTGACTTTCAGCGTGGCTACTGGGACAAGCTCAGCTTTTTGAGGCAGCATGGCCTGCCCGTTCCGCAGTACTAGTGTTCTAACAATGGCGTCAACTCGGGTTGCTTTTCCCGCTGGCGCTCCAAAAGCAACCAGTTTCGCAAAGCGTTAGACGTAAAGAAATGAGCACGACCGCAGAAACCATCCTCGCTGTAGCTGCTGCACTGCCGGGCTTGTATGGGTTCGTCTGTTGGATACTCCGTGGCTTTAATGCCCGAAGAGCGGCGGGGTGGGCAAGGAGGAACCACGAAGAAGAATGGAACGGCCTTCACTGGCTTGCCAAACGAAATCATTGGGCAGGCGTCGAGGTATTGATTACGAAAGGCTTAATCTCAGGGCCAGAGGTAGATAGGTACCGCGCGCGCGATGAATACTTGGAGAAGGCCACCTGGATCGGGATATTAATTTCAATGGCACTGCTGCTTGTCATACTTGTGCTGAAATATGTCGCTTCTATTGTCGGTTGAGCGTCCAACCGTGTTTTCAACCGGACGCGGGGATACGGTGCAGCGTTTCCCGACATCTCCTGGCCCGCGACGGCTAAAACGACGTTAGGCGGCCTTTCCGTAGTAGGATAGCGGGCGGTACCCGGCCTGACGCATTCGGTGGAGAGGAACTTCCTGCACACGGAGGGGCTATGACCCAACACAACCGTCCATTTCGGCATCTTCTCGGATTCCTATTGGTCTTCGTGCTGCCTTCGGTTCCTTCAAGCGCGCAGGCGGGTCAGTCCGGGAAGGCTGGCGACAAGGCAGCGGCGGAGCTTCGCACTGCCGTTCAGTTGTTAGGCATCAGTTTTGGTTTTGGGGAAAGATATGACTCCTGATGATTCCTATCCGCACATAGTTCGCAAGGCCGAATCACAGGCCGCAGAAGGAACATTCTCACATCCATGGAATCCGAAGTCCGAGATTACAGGGACTCATCTCAGCAAGCTCGCAGGATTAAAGCGAACTGGAGTCAGTATCGCGCGCGTTTGTCCCGGAAAGGAGTCTTTTGCTTACCACCTCCATCATATGGAAGAGGAGTGGATTTATGTGCTCTCCGGCGAAGCAATTGCACATATTGACGGCAAAGAGTATCGATTGGAGGCGGGCGACTTCGTAGCATTTCCCACTCCATCTGTCGCTCACCTAATGGCTAACCCTGGCCCAGGCGAACTGATTTACTTGATGGGCGGCGAGAACAAGCCACACGAAGTTGCCGATTTCCCAGCTCTGAATAAAAGAATGGTTAAACTCGATGGGAAGGTTGCCATATACAAACTATCGGATGGCCAGCCGCTAGCAGAGAAATGATACCTAACCATTCGTTCGACCGGATTGGCTTTCCGTTCGCTGCCGCCAATTCCAGGGCAACCGGTTAAATCAAGCCTGTAGATACGGGAGTGGAGGTCAGCAGATTCATAAACGCCGATTGGCTGATTGAAGTTGAAGTCGATGCAGTTGTTACTGGAGTTACGTAAAACGTCACTTAAGGACGCCCTAACGGGGTGCCCCTTGATGCAAACGTCAGAGGGCAAGGGAGTATTTCGATGGTAGCAGTCCGTGAAGCGGAATTTGGAGAACTTTCGCGTTTTTTCGAGATGGAAAAAATGGAAGATACGGCCAAGTTTATCATTCCTTACAATCTCGAAGAGCATCGTACCAAATTCAACCAACAGGATATCATTTACCTTTCGATCATAAGTGAGGAGCGATTAGCGGGTTTCATCGTTTTGCTGCTGGGTGCGGATGGGCTCAGTGTCGAATTCAGACGAATTGTGGTTTCAATCAAGGGCAAGGGCATTGGGCAGGCGGCACTTGAGGCGATGGAGAACTATTGCAGAGCCAAACTTGGACGCAAACGGGTGTGGCTGGACGTATTTGAATTCAACGAGCGTGGGCGGTACATCTATGAGAAAAGGGGATACATCCAGTTCAATAGAGGGGAATACGAGGGCAAACCTCTCCTGTACTACGAGAAGGCGCTCTGACAAATCAACGCCCGCCAATTGCCGTCGTCGTTTTTACAACGGTAACCTGCTGGCAGTGACGTTGGTAATTGTGGCGTCCATAGCTGGCCCGCAATCGCTTAATCTCAGGCGTTTCCACCCTGGAGCAACCGCTCGAGTCGATTCGATATCGTCCCTTTGAATCTCAATCCAACCGCTTGCTGAAACGCAGAATTGCCGCCGTCATCAACACGGCGATAAAGCCCAGGAGAACCAGCATTTCGCCGGCCAGCTCGCCGATGCCGGCGCCTCGCAGCACGATGCCGCGGATCAGCCGCATGAAATGCGTCAACGGCAGCACCTCGGCGATGATCTGGGCCGGCCGGGGCATGCCCGCGAACGGGAACATGAAACCGGATAAGAGGATCGACGGCAGCAGCACGAAAAAGGACAGTTGCATGGCCTGGAACTGGGTGCTGACCAGCGTGGAAATGACCAGGCCGAGGGCCAGGTTCGCGATGATGAACACCAGCGTCACGAGATAGGCGTCGAGCAGACTGCCGCGCATCGGCACGTGGAACAGGAAGTGACCCAGCGCCAGTACCAGCGAGACCTGGACGAGACCAATCAGGACGTAAGGGGTGATCTTCGCCAGCATCAGTTCCGGCGTTTTCAGTGGCGTCGTGATGAGCAACTCGAGATTGCCCCGTTCGCGCTCGCGCACGATCGCCACGGCCGTGAAAAGAATCATCGTCATCGTCAGTATCACGCCGACCAGGCCGGGCACCGTGTTGACCGGCGAGCGCCGTTCCGGGTTGTAGAACGTGCGGACCTCGACCACTGGCGGGCGGTCCTTGTACGGAGACGTGCGCGCGCGCTGGGCGACCTGCGCCAGCTGCGTGGCGGCACCCTGTACCACCGTATCCGAACCATCCACGAATAGCTGCACGGCGGAGCGGTCCGCCTGTGCCAGACGCCGCTCGAAATCGGGTGGCAGGTAAATGCCCACGCTGATTTTGCCCTGCCGCATCAGCGACTCAAGCGCGGCGGCGTCGCTGGCTTGCGCGACCACGTTGATGATCTGCGATTGCGACAGGTCCATGACGAGCTGGCGCGCCGCGGCGCCGCCGGAGAGGTCGGCGACGGCCGCGTCGAGGTGGCGCACGTCCATATTGATGGCGTAGCCGAACATCAGTAGCTGGATCACCGGTATGCCGACGATCATGCCGAAGGTCAGCCGGTCGCGGCTCAGTTGCCTGACCTCCTTCCTGATGATCGCCAGGATGCGCTGCAGCGATTTCATGCAGCGACCCGCCGCGAACGCGTGGCGGCCACGAACACGTCCTCGAGACCGGCGTCGGTCAAAAAACACTTGTCGAGGCCGAGGCCGCCGCTCTCGATGGCTGCTCGCACCGCTTGAGCCGGCTCCTTCTCCGCGATGTCGATCATGACACGCAGTTCGTTGCCGATCTGCGCGGTGGACTGGACAAAAGGCAGTCCATCGAGCAGTTTGCCCACCCGCCGCGGGTGCTCCGCCTCGACGATTACGATGCTGGCGTCGATTCGCTTTTCCAAGTCCGCCGGGCTGCCCTGCGCAACCAGCACGCCCCGATCGAGGATCGCAAGCGAGTGACAGCGTTCCGCCTCGTCCATGTAGTGCGTGGAGACCAGTATCGTCGTGCCTTCGGCCACGAGGTCGAACAGCGACTCCCAGAACGCCCTGCGGTTCTCCGGGTCGACGGCGCTGGTCGGCTCGTCGAGGAAAAGCAGCTCGGGGTTGTGCAAGGTCGCGGCGGCCAATGCGAGGCGCTGTTTCTGGCCGCCGCTGAGCGTACCGGCCCGTTGCTTGAGCAGCAGCGCGAGCTGGTAGCGCTCGGCCGCACGGCCGATGCGATCCCGCTGTTGCCGGCGAGGCATCGTGTAAATATCGGCCATGAATTGCAGGTTCTCGAACACCGTCAGGTCCTCGAACAGGGAGAATCTTTGCGTCATGTAGCCGACCTTCAGACGCAAAGCCTCGGCCTGTCCCGGGATCGACAGGCCCAGCACGGTGATATCGCCGCTCGTGGGTGTCAGCAGGCCGCAGAGCATGCGTATCGTGGTGGACTTGCCCGAGCCGTTCGGCCCCAGGAAGCCGTAGATGCGCGAGCGCGGCACATCGAGGTCCAGCGACTGGACCGCGCTGAGCTTACCGAAGCGCTTGCCCAGGTCCCGCGTGCGGATGGCGAGATCAGTCATCGCCCTTTGCCTGCCGTGGAAAATCGATCTCGAGGGGCACACCGGAAGGCAGTTCGGCGGCGGCCGGGATGTCGGCTTCCGCCAGGTAGCTGAGCTTGGAGCGGTCGTGCTCGGTCAGGGCGAAATAGGGCGTGAAGCTGGCGTCGGAAGAGACCCAGCGCACGGTTCCGCGCATGCTGCCGGCGACGCCGTCGATGCGCACGTCCAGTTGTTTTCCGGGCTGGATCGAGGCGCGCAGGTATTCGGGCACGTAGAAACGTGCGTAAGTCCGGGAATCATCCAGTATGACCGCGATCGCCGCACCCCGGACGGGGCGCTCGCCGACCTGGTACAGGCGTTTGTCGAGCATGCCGCTGACGGGCGCGCGTACCGTGAGCCGGTCGATGTCCAGCTTGATCTGGTCGACCTTCGCGTTGAGTGCGTCCAGCGCCGCGCGGGCCTGCTCCAACTCTTCCACCGTGGTGCCGTTCAGGAGTTTTTCCAGGTTATCGGAGGCAGCCCGTTCGGCGGCCGCGGCCGCTTTCCATTGGGTCTGCGCCGCATCCAGCGCAGAGGCGTTCGACAACTTGCGTTCGAACATTTCCTTGGCGCGCTTCAGTTCGTCTTGCGCGTTCCGGCTCAGCGCCTGGCTGGCTTGCAATTGAGCCCTGGCGATTTTGATCAGTTCGGGCCGCGGCCCCCGTTGCAATTCCGCCAGGCGGGCGGCGGCCTGGTCGCGCAGTGCGGCCTGTTGGGCCAGCACGCCCTCGAGACGGGCCGGGTCCTGTTGCAGGATCAGATCGCCCGCCTCGAGCTTCTGCCCGTCGGTCACGGCGATACTGACGATCGGCTCGCTGCTTTCGACGCTGACCTCGACGCGGTCGCGCTCCAGTGTGCCCACCATGAAGCTTTCGTCACTGCCGTCGCACGCGGCCAGGATGATCGCTATCAGCATGCCGATCCAGTGTTTCATATTCATTTCACCATTCCACTTTCAATGAGTTTGGTCACATGCCGGATGAGCTTGTCGATGCCGCGTGCATCGTAGGAAATCCCCAAGGCCGGCTCCGCGAGGGTCCTGGCGACGAAAGGGAAGAAGCTCAACGCGATGACCATCAAGGCGGCCACCTCCGGGTCGAAGTCCTTGCGCAGCCTGCCGGCGGACTGTTCCCGCTCAAGCATGACCGGCAGAGCGCCACCCAGGTGGGGCGCCATGTGCTCGATAAAGAAGCTCCGCATCTCCGCCCCGGGCAGCAACACCTCGCGCAGGAGCAGCGGGGGGATGTTGGGGTGCTCAGCGGCCTTGGTCAGGAGCAGGCGCGCGACGTCGGCGGCGCGTGCTTCCGGCCCTTGCCGCAACGAGGCGAGGGCCTCCACCAACGGCTTCAGCGCATGCACCAGGACCGCCCGCAACAGCGAGCGCTTGTTTTTGAAGTAATAGTGCACCAGGGCCGGGTTGACCCCGGCCGATTCCGCGATCTGGCGTATCGACACCGCAGCGTAACCCTGTTCGGCAAACATCCTCTCCGCGATCGCGAGTATGTCCCGTTTCAGGCTCTGCTGGTCGGTATCGAGCGGCCGCCCGCGGCGGCGTTGCACGGACTTCGGTGGCCTCCTGACGGTATTCATGACCATATATTAATTAAGCAGTTAATTAAATACAATCATTTTTTTCGAGCGCTATGAATGTGTGCGTGTCTGACGGTAGTATCCACACCATGGACAGCACTGACCCAATCGATCTCAGCCGCACACTGTCGGTAGCGCCGATGATGGACTGGACCGACCGGCATTGCCGATATTTTCATCGCCTGCTGGCGCCGGGCGCACTGCTCTACACCGAAATGGTGACCACCGGCGCGCTGATCCACGGCGATGAGGAGCGGTTGCTGGCCTACAACCCGGAGGAGCACCCGCTGGCCCTGCAACTGGGCGGCAGTGACCCCGGTGATCTCGCGCGCTGTGCGCGAACGGCACGGGAGCGGGGCTTCGACGAGGTGAACCTGAATGTCGGCTGCCCGTCGGACCGCGTCCAGCGCGGCCGCTTCGGCGCCTGCCTGATGCTGGAGCCGGACCTGGTCAGGGATTGCATGGCCGCCATGCTCGACGCCGTCGACATCCCGGTCACGATCAAGACCCGTCTCGGCGTGGACGAACACGAGAGCTATGGTTTTGCCCGGGATTTCGTCGGCTGCGTGGCGGACTCCGGTTGCAAGGTCTTTATCGTGCACGCACGCAAGGCGGTTTTGGAGGGCCTCAGCCCCAAGCAGAATCGCGATGTGCCGGTTCTGCACCACGACTGGGTGTACCGTCTGAAACAGGAAATGCCGGCGCTGACCATCGTCATCAACGGCGGTATCGGCTCGGCCGACGACGTCGCGCGGCACCTGCAACACGTGGACGGCGTGATGCTGGGGCGGGCGGCTTACCAGACACCGTGGCTGCTGGCCGAGTGCCAGCGGCGGTTCCTGGGCGCCCAGGGCGTGTGCGACCGTGCCGCGGCGGTGGACCGCATGTCAGAATACCTCGAGCGCGAAAGCGAAAAGGGCGTGCCGGTGAAACAGGTCTCCAGGCACATGCTGGGTTTGTTCCAGGGCATGCCGGGCGCGAGGGCCTGGCGCCGGTACCTCAGCGAGCACGCCTGGCGGAATGACGGCAACACCGCGCTGTTGCGGCAGGCGCTCGCCGAATTGCAGGGCGGCGTCCGGTGATCGTTCGTAGCGCCGATGAGTTTCTGGAGCGGCTCGGGCAGGCGCGCTTCGAGACGGCCGGCCCGGTCTGCGCGCGCCAGGTGATGCTGGTCGAGCCCGCGGCGTTCGCCGTCAGCACCCAGTCCGCCGCCGACAATCCCTACATGGACACGCAGGCGGCGGTCGACCCGGAGCGCGCATTGTTGCAGTCACGCGCGCTGGCGCAACTGATCATGCGGCAGGGGATCGGTGTGGTGGTATTCCCGGGCCGCGCGGAGACGCCGGACGACATTTTCCCGAACAATGTGTTTGCAACCGCGCCGGGGCGCTTTATCGTCGGCCGCATGCTCCACCCCGACCGCCGGCGGGAGGCGGAACGCGACGACATCCGGGCGTATTTCCGCGCCCGCGGTTACGCCACCGTGGACCTGAGCCGGCAGGACTGCATTGCCGAACTGACCGGGCCCCTGGTGATCGACCACGCGCGCCGCATCGGCTTCTGCGGCATGAGCGGGCGGGTCGACGAGGCCGGCCTCGAGGCGATGCACGCTGCCTTCGGCCTGTACCTGACGTTCGGCTTTGACCTGCAGCCGGACGAATATCACACCAATGTCGTCATGTCGGTGCTGGCCGGCCGCGCCTGCGTCGTGTATCCGGGCGCCTTCGCCGACGCTTCGGTGCCCGAAGCGATCGCACGGGCATACCCGCAACGAACGCTGTTGCTGAACGAGGCGGAGAAGGACGCCTTTGCCGGCAACTGTATCGCGCTGGGCGAAAACGACCTGTTCATGAGCCAGACCGGTGCGGACGCACTGCGGCCGGCGAATCGGCGTGCACTCGAAAGCTGGGGTTTTCAACTGCATTCGACCGAACTCGACGAGATCGAAAAGGCCGGCGGCAGCCTGCGCTGCATGGTGGCGGAGATTTTCTGATTGCAATTAGCAGGTCAGTCGGGCGGCGGGCAACTGCTCCGGGAGGTGCATAAGCCACGGGTGACCAAGCGGCACCGCTTCACCGGTCATAATCGGAATGTCATCCCGGCGAAGGTGGGGACCTCCCGGGCTTCGCAGGGTGTGTGTGCGATGCGCAGGGAGGTCCCGGGTTCCGCTATTCGCGGCCCCGGGATGACGATGAGCGTGTACCCGCGGCCCCGGGATGACGATGAGCGTGTACCCGCGGCCCCGGGAT
>Ga0210122_1000324_pt1 | contig 16091 bp, 11 predicted proteins | sample Muzzi_CordB_D2_FD_185530 | JGI IMG/M metagenome (GOLD analysis project Ga0210122, IMG submission 185530) | Wetland microbial communities from San Francisco Bay, California, USA, that impact long-term carbon sequestration - Muzzi_CordB_D2 (SPAdes) | ecosystem: Environmental > Aquatic > Marine >... | reverse complement strand
CGAACTCGGAGGAGTTCTGTCCCGGCGCGAGTGTGCCGTTGTCGACCGCAACAAGCTCCGCCACGTCGCCATGAAGTATTGCCGATGCACCGGAGCCGACTTCCTCGGAAATCGTGAACAGGAAATGGCAGTCGACCGGAAGAACGATGCCCGCCTTGCAGATCGCGCGTAGCGCCACCAGCATCGCAGCGACGCCGGCCTTGTTGTCCAGATGCCGCGAATTTACGAAGCCGGCTTCGGACAGTTCGGGTTGAGGGTCTATCGACACGATATCGCCGACATTGAAGCCCTGCCTGGCGAGGTCGTCCCGGCAATGGATGATTTCATCCACGCGGATTTCCAGATTGGTCCAGGCGGAGGGCTGGCTGTCGATCTCCTTGTTGAAGGTATGGCCTGACGCCTTCAGCGGCAGGATGGTACCGCGCCGTGCGCCCTCGTCGGTGAATATGGTAACGCGTGCGCCTTCTGCGAAACGGGCCGACCAGTGGCCGATCGGCACCACTTCGAGCCGGCCGTTGGCCTTCAGATTTTTCACTTGTGCGCCCAACGTGTCCAGATGACTGACCACGGCGCGGTCGGGGCTTGATTGCCGGCCAGCCAGATTGGCGCGAATGGCGCCGCGCCGGGTCAGTTCGAATTCGACGCCGATATTCTCAAGAATTCCGGCAACGTAGCGGACGATCGTGTCGGTATATCCGGCGGGGCTGGGGATTTCGAGAAGCTCCATCAGAGTCTTCGACAGCTCGTCACGGTCGATCTCTATCTGCTTGAACTGTTCGACGGTTTTCTGCTCGTTCAATTGCCGGTCTCCACGGTCTGGGGGAATAGAAGGTCGACGAACCGCTCTGCCGTGGGTTGGGGTTCGTGGTTGGCCAGGCCCGGTCGTTCGTTCGCCTCGATGATAACGTAGTCCGGACCACTGGGCGTTGGGACGAGAAAGTCGAATCCGACAACCGGAATATCCAGCACGACCGCCGCCCTTATCGCGGCGTCTGCCAATTCGGGATGAAGATCGTTTGTCACGTCATGAATTGTGCCGCCGGTGTGGAGGTTTGCCGTCCGGCGTACCTCCAGCCTGACTCCGTCTGGCAACACGCTGTCCATATCATGACCGGCCGCTTTGACGCAGCGCAGTGTTTCTTCATCCATCGGGATGCGGCTTTCGCCGCCGGTAGTCGCGGCACGGCGCCGGCTTTGAATCGTGATCAGTTCCCGAATGGTCCGACGCCCGTCGCCGATGACCGATGCGGGGCGCCTGACGGCTGCGGCGACGATTTTCCGGTCGATGACGATTATGCGCAGATCCTGACCCTCGCAGAACTCTTCCAGGAGAACCCGGTCGCAGACCCGCCCCGCCAATTCGATAGCCGGTCGCATGTCGTCAGGGTCCCGTATGTCCACGCTGATGCCGGCCCCCTGTTCCCCCCGCGCCGGCTTCACGACGATCCGTTCGTGCAGGTCGAGAAAAGCCATTTCCGTATCTTCGTTCCCTGCTTCGATCTGATCGGGGACGGCCAAGCCCTCGCCGGCGAGCAGGCGGCGGGTCAGCGCCTTGTCGTCGCAGCGCGACAGCGCGACAGCGCTGGTCAGATCCGAGAGGGATTCGCGACAATGCACCCGTCGACCCCCGAGGTTTAGCACAAACAGGCCGGCATCGGCATCCTCGATATCGATGCCAATGCCGCGGCGCCGCGCCTCGTTGATGATGATCTGGGCATACGGGTTCAACCGCGTTTCGGGCTGCGGGCCGACGTACAGACGTTCGTTAACCGGATTCTTGCGTTTCAGACAAAACGACGAGAACCGCTGGAAACCAAGTTTCCTGTATAGGGCGATCGCCTGTTCATTGTCGTGCATGACGCTGAGGTCCAGATGATTGAGGCCTCGCGCTGCGAAATGTTCGGACAGATGGCGAACCAGCGCCTCGCCGATGCCCGGCCGCGCCGCCTGGGAGTCGACTGCAAGGCACCACAGGCTGGCGCCGCCTTCCGGGTCGTTGAAGGCGCGCACATGGTCCGCGCCTGTCACGGTCCCAACGATTTCGCCGGTCGTTTCGTCTTCGGCCACCAGGTAGGTAAGCCGCCGCGAACCCTTGTGCTTCACGATGAAATCGCTCGGTACCGGCACCATGTTGTGCTGGGCATAGATCCGGTTGATGGCGTCGGCGTCGCCCCTGCCGGCGGCGCGGCGGATATAGAATCCGCGCGACTGCACATGCCGCGTCCGGTAGTTGGCCAATAGCAGGCGATAGGAATGCGACGGATCGAGAAAGATGTCCTGGGGGGCCATCGCCAGCGCCACATGGGGGTCGCTGACGTAGAACGCGATATCCCGCTCGTCGGGCGCCTCGGCCCGCAGCAGGTCCAGCAGCGGCGGCATCTCGTCAAAAGTGTGGGCGAAGATCAGCCGCCCCCAGCCGCAATCGATCCAGGCGTCTCGGTCCGGTTCGTTCTGGTGAGCCTCGGTGGGAAGCGGCCGCCAATCGGCCGTTCTACGCGGGCGCGTCAGCCGGGCTTTTGTTGCCGTCATGATAGATCCTCCCTTCAATCGCGTCATACGCCGTGGGTCTGGAGCCACATTTCCAGCAGCGTCACCTGCCAGAGCTTGGAGCCGCCAAGAGGCGTGATGTGGTCTCCCGGGCTCTGCAGCAGGCGGTCGATGTAACCGCGGTCGAACAGTTCGCGGCCGCGCGCGCGCGGATCGTCGAGCACCGTCCTGACCATATCCAGCACGTCGCCCTGCAGATATTTTAGCGCCGGCACCGGGAAATAGCCCTTGGGCCGGTCGATGACCTCATGAGGGATGACCTTCCTTGAGGCCTCCTTAAGGATGTGTTTGCCGCCGTTCCCGACCTTCAGTTCCGCCGGTACGCGCGCGGCGAGCTCCACCAGCTCGTGGTCCAGGAAAGGAACGCGTGCTTCCAGTCCCCAGGCCATGGTCATGTTGTCGACCCGTTTTACCGGATCGTCGACCAGCATGATCGTACTGTCGATGCGCAGAGCTTTGTCGATCGGCCGGTCCGCGCCCGGCGTCTGGAAATGGTCGTCGATGAACCGGCTTGCATGATCGCCGCTGTGGAATCGCGGGTGGACCGCGCTCAGATAGTCCGCATGGTCGCAGTCGCGGAACAGGCGGCCGTAATCGGCCTCGGCGTCGCTGCTGTCCAGCAGGGGCGGATACCAATGATAGCCGCCGAAGACCTCGTCGGCGCCCTGGCCCGACTGGACCACCTTCAGATGTTTCGAGACCTCCTCAGAAAGCAGATAGAAGCCGATCACATCGTGGCTGACCATCGGTTCGGCCATGGCGCCGATGCAGCCTGGCAAAGACGGGATAAGGCGCTTCGCGCTGTCGACCTGGATCTTGTGGTGCTTGGTTCCGAAATGCCTGGCGACGATGTCGGAATATTGGAACTCGTCGCCGACCTCACCATTCACGGTCTCGAAGCCGACCGAGAAAGTATTCAGGTTTTCCTGCCCTTCCTCGGCAAGCAAGCCGGTAATCAGGCTTGAATCGACGCCACCGGATAGCAGGACGCCCACCGGAACGTCCGCCACCAACCGCCGGCGCACTGCGGTCCGCAGGGAGGCCAGCACGCGCTCCTGCCACTCGACTTCGTCAAGCTCGGACTCGCCGTGACCAGCCCCATACTGGACATTCCAGTATGTTTTCTGGCCGCGCCGGCCGTCCGGATGGATGGTCATGACGCTCGCCGGGGGCAGCTTGCGCACGCCCTTCAGGATCGTGTAGGGCGCCGGCACGACAGCATGGAAGTTCATATAGAAATTTAGCGCCACCGGATCGATGTCGGTGTCCACATCACCGGCCGCCAGCAGGGCCGGCAGGCTGGAGGCGAAACGCAGCCAGCCTGGCCCTTCCGAATAATAAAGCGGCTTGATGCCCAGCCGGTCGCGGGCCAGCATGATCTTTCCACTATCGCGCTCCCAGATGGCGAAGGCGAACATCCCTGACAGGTGCTCGACGCAATCCTCACCCCATGCATGATAAGCCTTGAGGATCACTTCCGTATCGCCCGAGGAGAAGAACCGGTAACCCTTGCGCTGAAGTGCCTCGCGCAATTCCGGATAATTGTAGATTGCCCCGTTGAAGGCGACGGCAAGACCCAGTTCCGAATCGACCATGGGCTGTTGCGCGCGGTCCGATAGGTCGATGATCTTCAGGCGGCGATGGCCGAAGGCCACCCGGTTCTGCAAGAACAGGCCCGCGCCATCGGGGCCTCGCGGGGCCATGGACTCGGTCATCTTTGCCAGGCACGCGGCGCTGGCCATGGAATCGTCAAAGCGGATTTCTCCGGCTATGCCACACATAGCAAGTGATTTCCTCTGGTTTCTGTGGGAAGGGGTGCCCGCCGATAAGTAATCGGCGGCGTCTTCATCATGATAATCGTGTATCTATACCGCAAAAATGCGATATCGATCCATTTTGTTAAATACAGGGTGTGAGCAGGGAATATATGTGGAGTGCATTGGTATGTCAAGTGATTGAAAAATATTTGCCGTTATGGCCAAGTATGCACAGTAGATACTTAAGTAAAGTTGAAGTGATACGTATTTACATATGGATATCATTTTCTGATATGATAGAGAAAGCCGGTTAGTTTTTGCATGTCCACCCGTTTACTGCCGAAGGGCCGGCTTGTTATTGCAGCCTCCTTCGCCTGCGTCGGCTTGTAACGCTTGCCTGAAGCGCACCGGCAGTAAATCTGGGAAAAAAGGTTTTTATTTGCGGCGCGGCTTGGTAACCAAGGGGCCCTAATTTCCTTGTCGACCTGTTTCCTGTACGGGAGCCCGTCCAATGCTCAAGACCAGACGTGCCTATCGCGGTATGGTTACCGCGCCTCATCATCTCGCCTCCGAGGCGGGACTTGCTGTGCTGAAGGATGGCGGCAATGCGGTCGAGGCGATGGTCGCCATGGCCGCCGCGATCGCCGTGGTCTATCCCCATATGAACAGTATCGGCGGCGACGGGTTCTGGCTGATCTCGGCGCCGGGCGAGGATGTCGTCGGCATCGATGCCTGCGGCGCAGCGGCCGGTTCGGCGACGCCGGATTTCTATCGCGAGCGTGGGCACGCAACGATTCCCGAGCGCGGGCCGCTGGCGGCGCTGACCGTGGCCGGCACGATATCGGGTTGGCAGGCGGCCCTGGATATTTCGGCGGGATGGGGCGGCAGGCTGCCGCTGGCCCGCCTGATGGAGGATGCGGTACGCCACGGGCGCGACGGCGTGGCGGTGACGGCGGGCCAGGAGGAACTGACCCGGACCAAGTTCGACGGGCTGAAGGATGCGCCCGGTTTCACCGACTCCTATCTCATCGATGGCGAACTGCCGCGCGAGGGCATGAAGCTGACCCAGCCGCGCCTTGCCGCGACGCTGGAGCATCTTGGCCGCGCAGGACTTGACGATTTCTATAAAGGCGATCTTGCCGCAACCATCGCCCGCGATCTGGCGGCGGCCGGCAGTTCGGTTTCGGCCGAGGACCTTGCCGCCCACCGGGCGCAGCGCGTGACCCCGCTGTCGACGGAAATATCGGCCGGGACGCTCTACAACATGACGCCACCTACCCAGGGGCTGGCTTCGCTGATGATCCTGGCCCTGTTCGACCGGCTGGGCGTGACCGATGGCGAGGGCTTCGACCACATCCACGGCCTCGTCGAGGCGACCAAGCGCGCCTTCCTGGTGCGCGACCGTTACGTCACCGACCCCGCCTACATGACCCGTGATCCGGCCGATTTCCTCGATCCCGCCTTCCTGGACGGCGAGGCCGCGAAGATCGATCATGCCCGCGCGCTGCCTTGGCCGCAGCTCGCGCAGCCTGGCGACACCATCTGGATGGGCGCCATCGACGGGGAAGGGCGCGCCGTCAGTTTCATCCAGAGCACCTATTGGGAGTTCGGTTCCGGCGTGGTGCTGGGCGAAGCCGGTTTCCTGTGGCAGAACCGTGGCATCAGCTTTTCGCTCGACCCGGCCGCGCCCAACCCGCTGACGCCCGGCCGCAAGCCGTTCCACACGCTGAACCCGGCGCTGGCGCGGCTCGCCGACGGGCGCGTCATGGTCTATGGCAACATGGGCGGCGAGGGCCAGCCGCAGAGCCAGTCGGCGGTATTCAGCCGCCATGTCATGTTCGGCCAGGGACTGCAACAGGCGATCACCGCCCCGCGCTGGCTGCTGGGCCGCACCTGGGGCGAGGTTTCGATGAGCCTCAAGCTGGAAGACCGCTTCGATCCCGGGCTCGTCCAGGCCCTGCGCGACGCCGGCCACGAGGTCGAGCTGGTCGGCCCCTTCGAGGATATCATGGGCCATGCCGGCGCGGTGGTGCGCCATCTCGACGGCACGCTGGAAGGCGCCAACGACCCGCGCAGCGACGGCGCGGCAATGGGGTTCTGAGCGGCGGTCCGTTTCGACGCCGGGGGGCAAGCCCGGCGTTTCCGGGGAGCTACCCCTTCATCTTCCGCGCCATATCGAGCGCGGCATAGGTCAGTATCCCGTTGGCGCCGGCGCGCTTGAAGGCCATCAGGGCCTCCGGCATGGCTTTTTCGCCATCCAGCCAGCCGCGTTCTGCCGCGCCCGTCAGCATGGCGTATTCGCCGCTGACCTGGTAGGCGAAGGTGGGCACGCCGAAGGCGTCCTTCACCCGGCGCACGATGTCCAGATAGGGCATGCCGGGCTTCACCATCACCATGTCGGCGCCCTCGGCGATGTCCTTGGCGACCTCGCGCAGGGCCTCGTCGCTGTTGGCCGGGTCCATCTGGTAGGTGCGCTTGTCGCCCTTCAGCGCCGATTTCGACCCCACCGCGTCGCGGAACGGCCCATAGAAGGCCGAGGCGTATTTCGCGGCATAGGCCATGATGCGCACATTGCGGTGTCCCGCCCCGTCAAGCGCCGCGCGGATCGCGCCTATGCGCCCGTCCATCATGTCCGATGGCGCGATGGTGTCGCAGCCGGCCTCGGCCTGGGCCAGCGACTGCTTGCACAGCACTTCCACCGTCTCGTCATTGACGATCTCGTCATTGATGATCAGCCCGTCATGGCCATGGCTGGTGTAGGGGTCCAGCGCCACGTCGCAGACCAGCGCCATTTCCGGGCAGGCCTTGCGCACCGCGCGGATCGCCCGGTTCATCAGATTGTCGGGATTGAAGGATTCCTCGGCGAGGTCCGTCTTGCGCGCCGGGTCGACGACGGGGAAAATCGCCAGCGCCGGAATGCCCAGGTCGAAGGCTTCCTTCGCGGCCTCGACCAGCAAATCCACCGACAGCCGCTCGACGCGGGGCATGGAGGGGACGCTCTCGCGCTGGCCCTGGCCCTCCAGCGCGAAGACCGGCCAGATGAAATCGGCGGGCGAAAGCGTGTTCTCGGCCACCATCCGGCGCACGGATTCGTTGGTCCGGTTGCGCCGCATGCGGCTGGCGGGAAAGGCGCCGAGAGTGGGGTCGAAGGGGCCGGTCGTCATGGGGATATATCCTGTCGGGTTCGCGTGGCCCGGATTTTAGGCGAGGCGGGGCAGGGTGGCAATGGCGGGGTGAAGGGGCACGCTGTTGCATGCACCGTATGTGGCGGATCGGGGGTGCTGTCCAGTTTTGTGGCTGCTGGAAGCCCCGGATCGCGCCTTGGGTTGTCGGGTGGGGGAACAGTACAATACTGACGTATATTATCAGGTTTGTGTTGAAGAGGGCATTGTATGGCATTACGTTTATACGCGTATTAACTGCTTGTTAAATATAGATCATGTACTAAAGGGTTAGAGGCTGGGTGGCGCGGATATGGAGACATGCTTTGCCGCGGATCTGTTTAATGTAGATCTCCACCGCGCTGAATGTTGCAGGGGACTCTGTTCAGCGCATGGGCGAAAGGGAAGTTGATGCGGAATGTGAACCGCGATAACACTGGAGAAAATGGAGCGCAGGATACTGTCGACGGCGCGTCTGCAACCACGGAAGGCGCCGAACAAAATATCGCTCAACGAAAGACCCTGGAAGATGCTTTGCGAGAGCACTCAAAGCTCTTCGAGGGCGTATTCAACCAAGCTGCCGTTGGCATGGCGCTCACCGGATCCGACCGGAAAGTCGTGCAAGCGAACCGGAAGGTTTGCGACTTTTTGGGGTACGAGTTCGGGGAACTTGTTGGCACCCCGCTAGGGGCTTGCACGCATCCGGATTTCGTGGCCCAAACGGATGAACAAATCAGAAAACTGGTCGATGGAGAGGTCGAAAGCGCGACAATAGAAAATCTGTATGTGCGCAAGGATGGCACGACTGTCTGGGGCGAATGGACTTCTTCCCTGATCCGCGACGAGCATGGTGCGCCGAAGTTCTTTATCTCGGTCATCCAGAACATTGATGAACGGAAGAGAGCAGAGGCCGAAGCCAGGGAAACCAGACTCATGCTCGAGCATTCTCAACGAGTCGCGCATCTCGGCAGCTGGAACCTGGATATTGCCGAGGACAAGGAACGGTGGTCCGACGAAGTTTACCGCATCTTCGGGCTTGAGCCCCAGTCGATCGAATTCAATGGATACGGATATCTGGACTATGTGCATCCAGATGACCGAAAGATCGCCAAAACGGCCATGGATATCGCCATTGAACGGCACATTCCGTATTCGGTTGAATACCGTCTTGTGCGGCCCGACGGAGCCGAGCGCACGGTATATGAACATGCCGAACTGGAATTCAACGATCAAGGCGAGCCGGTTCGGCTTAGTGGCACGATTCAGGACATCACCGAGCTTAAACAAGCCGAGAAGAAACTTCGCGAAGTAAGCCGCCGGCTGGAACTGGCGCAGAAGCAGGCAAAAGTCGGTTACTGGCGCTGGTCGTTCGCGGAAGAGCGCTTGACCTACTGGTCCCGGGAAGCATCTGAGATCAGCCAATATCCTTTGGGTGAGAGCGACAAGAGTTACGATGAGATGCTGGCGGCGATCCATCCCGATGACCGCCCGCGTGTGGAAGCAGAATACAAGGTTGCGGACGGAAATCGTCGCGATTTTTCCCTCGAATATCGTGTTGTGCACAGGGATGGCCATATCACCCATATCCGCGAGATCGGCGAGCTTGAGTATGATGCGAGCGGCCAGCCAGTCGCGCATGTCGGCTTCGTTCAGGACATTACCGAACTCAAACAGATGGAGGAGGAGCTCCGCAAGAGCGAGCGACGGCTGAGTGCCTTTTTCGAGGAGGCGCCTGCGGGGCTTACTCTTTATGACAGGGAAGGGCGTTATATCAAGGTCAACGAGACCATCGCCCGCATCAACGGTATCCCCGCGGAGGCGCATACCGGCAAGCGCCCATCCGAAATCCTGCCCCCCGCGCTGGCAAAAGAAGTCGAAAAGGCGAATCGGCGAACCTTGGAAACCGGGGATAAATTGGTCAACGTCGAGATCTCCGCCCTGATTCCCACGGTCCGGCCCGAAATCGGTCACTACGTCTACTCGCGATTTCCGATATCCAGCCCTGAGGGAGAGCGGCTCGGCATCGGCGCAGTGATCGTCGACATCACGGAACGCAAACACGCGGAAGAAGCACTTGCGCGCCTGAATTCGGAACTTGAACAGCGCGTTGATGAACGGACAGCCGAACTTCGTGCCGCCCAGGAAGAGTTGGTACTTAACGAGCGTCTTGCCACGCTGGGCCAACTGACAGCGACGGTGAGCCATGAGTTGCGCAACCCGCTGGGAGTCATGCGCTCGTCAATGTATGTCGTCGAGAAAATGATTGAAGATGGGGATGGACGGCTACTCCAGGCGATTTCCCGGGTCAACCGGAATATAACGCGTTGCGATCGAATCATCGACGAATTATTGGATTATACGCGCATCCGCGACCTCGAAATCCGTAGCGTCCCTCTCGATGATTGGCTCGGGACTTTCCTCGACGAACAGCTGGTGCCCGAGGGCGTTCGGATTCAGCGAAAGTTCGGCGCCGGCGGCATGGTGGTTCACACCGACACCGATCGTCTGCGGCGGGCTGTCATCAATATCTATGACAACGCTTGTCAGGCGTTGACGGAACAGGGCTGCGGCAGCGGGGCGCAGTATAAGCCGCAGTTGACAATCCAGACCCGTGTAGGGAACCATCGAATGGAGATGATCTTCGCCGACAACGGACCGGGAATTCCCGAAAATGAGATTGAGCGAATCTTCGAGCCGCTGTTCAGTACAAAGAATTTTGGGGTCGGCTTGGGGCTGCCAGTTGTCCGGCAGATCATGGAACAACATCGCGGTGGCGTCGAAGTTGACAAGAGGCGAGGCGGTGGCGCGGTATTTACGCTCTGGTTGCCGCTGGTCCCGGAGCTGGGGGCCGCGGGGGCGTGAGACCGCTGTAACGAGATCTGGCATGCGTTGTAGCGATATTGCCCGCGGAATGGAGAGGAATACATTGCAGTCGGTTCCGCCGGGTCATTGGGCTGCCGCCCTAAAATTGGCATGCGTGACAATATCCGCCCTTAGAAGAACTAGACTTATGTAAGTTGCCCGGGTCTTCCAGTTTTAGATTCATTTTTCAATCGCAATTGCCGGCGGCCCCTGTCGTATCTGCAGGGAACGTCTTTGCTTGGCCCGGAATTGTGACCTGGGCATCAGGGCTTGGGTGGCGGGCATCAGAGCAAAGCACCAATTCCCCGGATGCGCAGTCCTGATTGACAGGGGGCGGGCAGGGGATAAGATCGGCCCGGTTCCCGAACCCGTCGCCCCAGCTAAACGGACCCCAGCCATGGACTTCACCCTTTCCGAGGAACAGCGCGCGATCCAGGAGATGGCGCGGGACTTCGCGGCGGCCGAGATGGCGCCTTATGCCGCCGAGTGGGACGAGAAATGCATCTTCCCGGTCGAGACCATGCGCAAGGCGGCGGAACTGGGCCTGGCCGGTATCGTGGTGGGCGAGGAACATGGCGGGTCGGCGCTGGGGCGGGTCGAGTCGGCGATCATCTTCGAGGAGCTTTCGGCGGGTTGCACCTCGACCGCCGCATTCCTGTCGATCCACAATATGGTCGCCTGGATGATCGACCGTTTCGGCAACGACGAGCAGCGGACGCGTTATCTGCCGCGCCTGACGACGATGGAGATCATCGCCAGCTATTGCCTGACCGAGCCCGGTTCGGGCTCGGACGCGGCGGCGCTGAAGACGAAGGCGGCGCGAGATGGCGACGACTATGTGATGAACGGCGGCAAGGCCTTCATTTCGGGCAGCGGCACCAGCGATCTTTACGCGGTGATGTCGCGCACCGGAGCCGAGGGGCCGGACGGGATTTCCTGCATCATCGTCGAGAAGGGTGCGCCGGGGCTTTCCTTCGGCAAGCAGGAGCGCAAGATGGGCTGGAACAGCCAGCCGACGGCGGCCGTGATCTTCGAGGATTGTCGCGTTCCGGTGACCAACCGGCTGGGCGGCGAGGGCGAGGGCTTCCGCATCGCCATGGCCGGGCTGGACGGCGGGCGCATCAATATCGCCGCCTGTTCGGTGGGCACGGCCCGCGCGGCGCTGGATGCGGCCAAGATCTATCTCAAGGAACGCAAGCAGTTCGGCCAGACGCTTAGCGAGTTCCAGGCGCTGCAGTTCCGCCTCGCCGACATGGCTACCGAGCTGGATGCGGCTCGGCTGATGATGTATCGCGCGGCCTTTGCCGTCGACCAGGGCGATCCGGACGCCACCATGTATTGCGCCATGGCCAAGCGCTATGCCACCGACGTGGGCTTCAAGGTCTGCAACGAAGCGCTGCAGCTTCATGGCGGTTACGGCTATCTGAAGGACTTCCCGCTGGAGCGCCATGTGCGCGATGTGCGGGTGCACCAGATCCTGGAAGGAACCAACGAAATCATGCGTATGATCATCGCGCGCAGGCTGCTGCGCCAATGAGCGGCAACGCCGACATTCTGTTCGAGGCGCAGGGCGCGCTCGGCCTGATCACCCTGAACCGGCCAAAGGCGATGAACGCGCTGACGCTGGACATGATCCACGCGATGACCGAGCGGCTGGGCGAATGGGCAGAGGATCCGGATATCGCCGCGGTGCTGATCCGGGGCGCCGGCGACAAGGCGTTCTGCGCCGGCGGCGACGTGCTGGCGCTGATCCGGCCGGACAATGAGGCTTTTATCGAGGGCTTCTTCCGCGACGAATACCGCCTGAACCGCATGATCTTCCGCTATCCCAAGCCCTATATCGCGCTGATCGACGGGATCGTCATGGGCGGCGGGGTCGGGGTGTCGGTACATGGCCGCTACCGCATCGCCAGCGAGCGCACGCTTTTCGCCATGCCGGAGACCGGGATCGGCATGTTCCCGGATGTCGGCGGGGCGTATTTCCTGCCGCGCCTGCCGGGCGGGCTGGGGATGTATCTGGGGCTTACCGGGTCGCGGCTGAAGGCTGCCGACTGCATCCATGCGGGGCTGGCGGAGGGTTTCGTGCCGATGGACCGGCATGGCGACCTGCTGGGCGGGCTGGCCGACGGGCGCTGGCCCGAGACCCTGTTGGCTGAGCTGGGCGACGATGCGGGCGAAGCGCCGGTCGCCGAACATCGCGAGAAGATAGACCGCTGTTTTTCCGCCGGTTCGGTGGAGGAAATCATCGCGCGCGTGGGCGCCGAGGACGGCGAATGGGGCGAAAAGACGCTGGCCGCGATGGGCCGCATGTCGCCCACCGCGCTGAAAATCGCCTTCCGCCAGATCCGCGAGGGCCGTGAACTGGACTTCGAGGACTGCATGATGCTGGAATACCGGGTCAGCCAGCGGGTCGTGCCTGGCCATGATTTCCGCGAGGGCGTGCGGGCGCTGCTGGTGGACAAGGACATGCGCCCGCATTGGGCGCCCGGCGCGCTGGCGGACGTGACGGACGAGCAAATCGACGGCGTTTTCGCGCCGCTGCCGGGAGGGGATCTTACCTTTCCGGACTGAAATCTGAATACAGGGAGACGACCATGGCTATTATCGGATTTATCGGGCTCGGCAATATGGGCGGGCCGATGGCGGAAAACCTTATCAAGGCCGGGCACAAGCTGCAGGTCTTCGATCTCTCCCAGCCTTCCGTCGACAAGGCCGTGGCGGCCGGGGCGACTGCCGCGGCCAGCGTGGCCGAGGCAGTGAGGGGGGTGGAGGCGGTGATTACCATGCTGCCCGCCGGCCCGCATGTGCGGAAGGTCTTTACGGAAGAGGGTGCGCTGGCCAATGCGGACAAGGGTACGCTCTTCATCGAATGTTCCACCATCGACGTCGATACCGCACGCGCCATGCATGCGGCGGCGGCCGAGGCGGGGATGGAGATGGTTGACGCGCCGGTCTCGGGCGGGACGACGGGTGCCGCGGCGGCAACGCTGACCTTCATGACGGGGGGCACCGATGCGGCATTTGGCCGCGCGAAGCCGATCTGCGAAAAGATGGGCAAGGCGGTGATCCATGCCGGGGGCGCGGGCAATGGCCAGGCCGCCAAAATCTGCAACAACATGATCCTCGGTGTCACCATGATCGGCGTCTGCGAGGCGCTGGTGCTGGCCGAGAAACTGGGACTCGACCATCAGAAGCTCTACGATATCAGCTCGAAGTCGTCGGGATCCTGCTGGTCGCTGAATACCTACTGTCCGGTGCCGGGACCGGTGCCGACCTCGCCGGCCAACAACGACTACAAGCCGGGCTTTGCCGCCGCGATGATGGAAAAGGATCTGAAACTGGCTCAGGCCGCGGCCCAGAGCGCCGGCGCGGCCACCCCGATGGGCGCCGCTGCACTGGCCCTGTACGGACTTTTTCTTAATTCGGGACAAGGGAATCTCGATTTTTCCGGAATCATAAAAATGATTCGTGGTAATTAATCGGATCAATTAAAAGAATTTTAAGGAGTATCGGCGAGATTAGGGCCAGAGGAAATGGTTCAAGGCACTTCGTTTCATGTGCGAATCATTTTGACGTCTTGGATAAACAGCAAGATTGTGGGCCAGCGGTGAAAGAACAGTATCTCGAATCCATCCACCTGATCGAACGGCTTCATCGACAGTTTCTTGAAGTGGTGAAGGGGGAACTTGAGCGGCAGGACATTCAGGACGTGAATAACGTCCAGGCGGTGATCCTGTATAACATCGGCAAGGACGAACTGACAGTCGGCGAACTGACGAACCGGGGCTATTACCTCGGCTCGAACGTTTCCTACAACGTCCGGAAGATGGTTGAAAACAATTACCTGATCCAGGAACGTTCGGCACATGACCGCCGTTCGGTGCGGGTGCGCCTGTCGGACAAGGGCATCGCGCTGCACGAGTTGCTGGACAACATGTTTGCCGCCCAGGCGACAAAGCTGGGGACCGACATTACCACGCCACAGGATCTGGATGGCGCCAACGCCCTGCTGCGCAGGCTTGAACGCTTCTGGATCGCCGCAATGAACTTCCCGGTCCGCGCAAGCTTCTGATGTCGCGCAAAACGGATTTTCGCAGGGCCGCTCCCACCAGGGCGGCCCTTTGTTTTACGCTCAGCTACCGAACCAGGTGGCCAGCAGGGGCAGCAGCAGGGCGGTGGCGATGCCGTTCAGCCCCATGGCAAGCCCGGCGAAGGCCCCGGCGAGAGGATGGACCAGGATGGCGCGCGCCGTGCCGATCCCGTGTGAGGCGACGCCTATGGCCAGCCCGCGGGCGCGCCAGTCTGTGATGCCGAGCAAATTGAGCATGTAGGTCGTGAACATGGCGCCGGTCATCCCGGTCAGGATCACCAGAACGGCGGTCAGAGACGGCAGGCCGCCGATTTTTTCCGCGATGCCCATGGCAATCGGGGTGGTCACGGATTTGGGCGCCAGCGACAACAGGGTTTCCCGCGATGCGCCCAGCACCCAGGCAATTCCTACCGCACTGCCCGCCGCCATCAGCGATCCCGCCACGACCGATACCAGGATCGCCAACATGGACTCGCGCAACTGCCGGAGTTGCTGGAACAGGGGAATGGCGAGGGCGACCGTGGCTGGCCCCAGCAGGAAATGCACGAACTGGGCGCCTTCGAAATAGGTCAGGTAATCGACGTCCGTCAGCTTCAGCAGGGCGACCAGCGCGACCACGGCAATCAGTACGGGGTTCACCAGCGGATTATGGCCTGACTTGCGGTACAACCAGTAACCGGCCTGATAGGCAATCAGGGTAACGGTCAGCCCGAGAAGCGGCGAAGCCGCCAGATATACCCAGATTTCGTGCAGGTCGCGGTTCATATGCCGTCGGGCCCACCGGCCTCGCCGCCGTCGTCGTCGCCTTTCTTGCGCACCAGCCATGACATGACGAGCGCGGTGAAGGCGATGGTCAGCAGCGTGCTGGCGACCAGCGATACGGAAATCGGCAGCCATTCCTCGGCGATCAGCGGCAGATAGAGCATGACGCCAACACCGGCCGGCACGAACAGCAGCGAGAGATGGGACAGCAGGCCCGTCGCCGTCCTCTCAAGATCCTCGGGAATGTCGGGCCTGCCGCCGCCGGCCTGGATTCGCTGGCGGATCAGCAGACCGGCGAACAGCAAGGCCATGCCGACGACGGGGCCCGGCAACGGCAGGCCGGTGGTCATGGTTATGACTTCGCCGGCAAGCTGGCAGGCCAGCAGCCATGTAATGGCGCCCAGCATTGCGTAAGCCGCCGTAACCTCAGCCGGTAAAGGCCTGTAGTCCCGTCTGCGCGCGGCCCAGAATCAGGGCGTGAATATCGTGGGTGCCTTCATAGGTGTTGACGGCCTCCAGGTTCATGACATGGCGAATGACGTGATATTCGTCGGAAACGCCGTTGCCGCCGTGCATGTCGCGCGCGACCCGGGCGATATCCAGCGACTTGCCGCAGTTGTTTCGCTTCATCAACGAAATCATCTCCGGGGTTACGCGCCCCTCATCCATCAACCGGCCCATCCGCAGGGCCGACTGCAGGCCCAGCGTGATTTCGGTCTGCATGTCGGCAAGTTTTTTCTGGACCAGCTGGGTGGCGGCCAGCGGGCGGCCGAACTGCTTGCGCTCGAGCGTGTAGTTGCGGGCTGCATGCCAGCAGAATTCCGCCGCGCCCATGGCGCCCCAGGCAATGCCGAAGCGCGCCTTGTTGAGGCAGCCGAACGGGCCCTTCAGCCCCTCGACATTCGGCAGCAG
>Ga0210122_1000323_pt1 | contig 16093 bp, 13 predicted proteins | sample Muzzi_CordB_D2_FD_185530 | JGI IMG/M metagenome (GOLD analysis project Ga0210122, IMG submission 185530) | Wetland microbial communities from San Francisco Bay, California, USA, that impact long-term carbon sequestration - Muzzi_CordB_D2 (SPAdes) | ecosystem: Environmental > Aquatic > Marine >... | reverse complement strand
GAACATCCGGTTGTAGCGCAGTCCGCTTTTGGCAATACGATCCATGCTCGGTGTCGGAATGACGCCACCGAAAGTGCTCGGTATGGCAAAACCGGCATCATCGGTCATGATCAGCAGGATGTTGGGGGCGTCCTTCGGTGGTACCACCGTCGGCGGCCACCAGGGTGTGGACTCCAGCGCGTCGTCCTTGATCACGCCGCCGAACTTCGGCGCGGGCGGGGGCAGCTGATTGCCGCTGATCGTGGTCGTGGCGCTGGGCGAGCCCGGTGTGCCGGTGGTCTCCAGCGCAAACACGTGTGAGCCTGCCAGCAGAAACAACGCGGTAAACAGCAGCGCCGGTCGGATATACCCTTTTGAACTTTTCATGCTCGAATCTCCCTAGAATTCTGTCTAGTAATGTTACTCAGTTACACAAACGTATTCACTGCAAAGAACGCGAAGTCCATTACTTGCTTTTTCACCTGAATAAAATGGGATTTCTCCTGTAAGTGCAGGCTTGCTAGCGAACATAGCATCCATAATCAACCGGTTCGCGGGCAAGCCCGCTCCTGCGATTGGAATTGTTCTGTATTTTTCAAGGTCTCATAAAAAAACTCTTTGCGTCTCTGCGGTGAAAAGAAAACTCAATATCGTGACCATTACTGAACCGCGCCCGGCGGAATCCAGCCCTGTTCCACGAGGAATTGCCCCAGTTCCGAGGCGATCCTGTCGGCCAGCCGGCGCCCGTCGTCCTCCACCGTATCGAACTTGGCCTCGCTGACGCCCGCCACGGTGCCACTCACCAGGGTGGAAGCGAGCAGGTGGTGCGTAAGAGCCCCGATGCCCATCATCTCCGCCATGCCCGGTTTTTCCGCGCTCTCGCCGCTGCCCTTGAGGCTCTCCACCTCCCGCTCTCCCCCGAGCATCATTTCGTAGACCTGCACATCGGCCTGCACGTCGGTGCGCCCGGCGGCGAAGCCGATGAGCACGCGCTCGGCGCGGTTGCCCTCGTCGATCGACAGGAACTGCCCCTTGATGAGCAGGGCGGCCCCCCCTGGCGACGGAGTTCCCATGGCGCGTTCCGCCCACAGCCCGTAACTCTGGATCTTCTTCACCAGTTCCTCGGCGACCACGTAGGCGACCGTATGGCCGATCTTCAGTTCCTGCGGCGTGCGCGGAGCGGCCTGTTCGTGTTCGTAGCGCTGTTTGATCTCCGCGCTCAGGTTCTGGTCGAGCTGGACCTCCTGCGGTGAAACGGCGAAGTCGTAGACCAGGATGCGGTCCGGCCGCGGCAGACCGGAGGGGGCTTCACTGGTCTGCTGGACCTGAGTTGGTGTGCAGCCGGCGAGCAGTACACCGGCCAGCAAACCCGCCAGTGCGGCGGGCGTGCGAACAGGGCCTTTCCGACAGGCGCCGATCCCGGCGCGGTGTGAATGTATTGCGATTGTCAATTCCGATTCTCCTCTGAAAATGTGTGATCAATGCACGAGCCACCAGGCGGTCGGGAAATATCAGCTCGGTAACGCGATAACCGCCGCTCGAAAAATTGCGATTGTGGTTGCCCCGAAAGGGCATGCGTATGCCGTCGGTGACGGGTATCGAGCCTTCCTGGCCAGCGCCTTGTGGCGCTGGGCCACCCAGGCGGGCGAATCCGGGACGTACGGGCGGCAGGCCGAAGAGCACAAACCGGCCACCCGCCTTGCGGGTTTTGATCGCGTCCCTGCCAGGAGTCCTTTCGCAAGGTCCATCAATACTGTTTTAAAAGCAGGCTGTTATCCTTCGCAGACCTGCGCCTGTTATTCCTCGATCTGCTCCTCGATCGATTCCAGCTGGCCCGAGTCATTGAAATGCAGGACGTAGATTCCCTGTCCGACATCCGCACGGTCATAGAGCCAGTTGTTGCCGTCTCTTGACGTCGGTTCGCCGCATTGCGCCAGGATCTGCTGGGTGAGCTGCCCGTCCGGCTGGTCGTCGGTGATGATCGCATCGCCGCAGGTCATGGTCCCGGCCTGCGCGGTCCCGGCCAGCAGTGCCGCAAAGGTGGCGACAGTAAGATGTTGGATTTTCATGATGATTACTCCTGTTGTTGTTGGTTGATAGACTGGCATCCGGGGGCGGCAGACGCCACTGTGACATTCCTGAATTGTGACCGTGTACCCCTGTTCTGTACCAGTGTAGTCAGGGATTGTGACAATGGTACCTCTTTCCCTAATTGTATTCTAAAGTTAGAATGTCCAGTTCGCGCTGAGCGCCAGGATGTAGAAGTCATCGTCCTTGAGATCGCCCTTCAGATTCCCCTTCAGCAGCCCCCCGGTCTGGTTGACCGGCGCGCTACCGGCATCCATGTACTCGAAGGCGGCCCCGAGCGTGAGGTCCTTGCGCCAGGCGTACTGCAGCCCCATGGCATAGCGGTACTGGCGGTCGAGCGGCAGCACGATGGAACGGTCGGAGTTTTGTACCGGCGAACTGTCGTAGGCGATGCCGGCGGAGACGCTCCACAGCGGGTTGAGCCGGTAGCGCGCCCCCACGGCGGTGTGCCAGGTATCCTGGAAATGGGCGTCCACGGAGGTGCTGGTCGAGGTCGCCGAGTCGATCGACACCCCGATCTCGCCGAACTCCGACCAGTTCTGCCAGCCGAGATCCACCATGAGCGCCAGATCAGGGTTGAGTTCGTGGTAGACACTCAGCATGACCTGGTGCGGCAGGGTGAAGTCAAAAGTAGCATCGGCACCCTTCAGGCCGGATGCTTTCAGGGCGGCATTCAACACGGGACCGGCGCCGTGGAGCGAGGGGTTTTCCTCGTACTTGAGGTCCACCTTGGAGATGTAGGTCAGACCCACCCGGGTGCCGGGGCGGGGTTCGAGCAGCATGCCGGCATTCCAGCCGGTGTCCGTGTCAGTGTCCTTGAACTTCAGCCGGCCATCCCCCTTGTTGTCCAGCAGGTTGTTGACGTTCGTCTGTACCTCCAGCGAGCCGTGGACCAGCCCTACCCCGCCGCCGACCGAGAGCCAGTCGTTCACCCGGTAGCCGACGGCGCCGTTCAGGAAACTGGTGACAAAATCCTCCTTCTGCACATAGTAACGGCCGGCCCAGTCGTTATCGAAATCGACCCCGAGGCCCAGGTAGGAACCGGCCGTGACGCCCAGCTTGAGGTCGCTGGAGTGACTGTACACGTAGGACAGGCTCCCCGTGGGGGTCCAACCGCCCGCATTACCGCCATTGGTACCGCCGTAGGTGGCCTGGTCGGTATCGAACTTGATCCGGGAGTAGATCGGCTGCACGCCGACCATGAGCTGCGATTCCTTGAGCCGGGTCATGCCCGCGGGGTTGGCGAAGGCCGTGGCGGCATCGCCGGCCCGCGAGGCCATACCCGCGCTCGCCGTGCCCACATCGGGTGTTCCCATTTCGTAGAGCCACAGGCCCGCGGACTCGACCGACAGCGCCGGCAGTCCCAGAATCAGCGCCACCAGGCGGCCGGCAATTTTACTGGACATATCCATTGATCTCCTGAATTCAGAGCGCCCGCAACCGGGCGCAGGTCATTGTATAGTACACACGGATCTGCACCATAGACCGGTACCCGCCGGTCAACGATACCGACCGGTAACGAGGTGCGACGGCACGACGCAACGGCTGATCGGGAATCCGATCAACCGTCACCTGATCAACTCGCCGATACCACCGCGCAGTATACAGAGCCTACCGGATCGCGCACAGTCGGTGCCGGAGGTGGGTCAGGCGCTTTCCCGAACCGCTGCGCCTTACCGCTATGGACAGTGCCCTCGGCTGGCCGATCACCACGACCAGCTGCCGGCCCCGGGTAACCGCGGTATAGAGCAAATTGCGCTCCAGGAGCATAGAGTGTTGCATGGCCAGGGGGATCACCACCGCCGGGTATTCCGAACCCTGGCTCTTGTGTACGCTGGTGGCATAGGCCAGGGAGATTTCGTCCAGTTCCCGGGTTTCATACTCGACGGCCCGGCCATCGTAGTCGATGGTTACCAGCCCCTGGTCTTCATCGATCCCCGCCACCCGTCCGATGTCGCCGTTGAATACCTCCTTGTCGTAGTTGTTGATCATCTGAATGACCTTGTCGCCGGGTGCATAGGTCCAGCCGAAGCGGCTGATGCGCGGATACCCGTCGGGGTTGAGTCGCGCCTGCAGATCGATGTTGAGCGCGCGGGTACCGATTCCACCCCGATTCATGGGCGTCAGCACCTGTACATCGTTGACGGGATGCAGACCAAAATGGGCCGGTATGCGTTCCGTCACCACCTGCATCAGTTTGGTATGAATCGCCTCCGGCGTTTCGCCCGGAATGAAGTAGAAATCACTGGTTTCACCGGGTTCGGCATTTTCCGGCAGCAGCCCCTGGTTGATCCGGTGGGCATTGACGATGATCCGGGAACTGGCGGCCTGTCGGAAAATCTCGGTAAGGCAGACGGTGGGAATCACCCGGGAGGCGATGAAATCGGCCAGCACCGCCCCCGGCCCCACCGAAGGGAGTTGGTCCACATCCCCCACCAGCAGGACTGCCGCATGATCGGGAAGCGCGCGCAGCAACTGGTTCATCAGCACAATATCCATCATCGAGACCTCGTCTATCACCAGCAGGTCTGCATCCAGGGGATCGTTCTGGTCGTGCCGGAAGCCCCGGGTCTGTGGATCGAACTCGAGTAACCGGTGGACCGTCTTCGCCTCGAGCCCGGTGGATTCCGCCAGACGTTTGGCCGCCCTTCCCGTGGGGGCGCAGAGCCTGACACTGGCTCCCCTGGCGCGAATGATGGTGAGGATGCTGTTCACCACGGTGGTTTTACCCACGCCCGGTCCGCCGGTGATGACGGTGACCTTGCCATTCACTGCGCTGGAAACCGCCTGGCGCTGTGAGGGGGAGAGCTGCAGCCCGGTCTGCGCCTCGACCCAGGGGATGGCTTTACGGGTGTCGATTTGATCCCAGGGGAGACTGGCTCCCAGTAATCTTGTCAGGTGCCCGGCGACGCCCTCTTCGGCACGATACAGGGGAGTGAGAAAGAGTGCGGGCGCTCCCTCGATCGTTTCCTGCACCAGGTTTGCGGCGGCCAGCTCGGCCTCGATTGCGGATTCCACAATCGGCTCGGCTACTTCCAGCAGGCTGGCCGTGGATTCCAGCAGTTCCTGCCGATAGGCCGCGCAGTGCCCCTGACCGGAGATCTCCTGCAGGCGGTGACGCACTCCGGCCTGGGCGCGCATCAGGGAATCCCGGGGAATACCCAGGCGTTGCGCGATCGCATCGGCGGTCATGAAGCCGACACCGTGAATGTCGAGGGCCAGCCGGTAAGGATTCTCACTGACCCGCTCGACCGCCTGATCGCCGTAGGTCTTGTAGATTCGCACCGCCCTGGCCGTACCCACCCCGTGGGACTGGAGAAACACCATAATCTCCCGGACCACCTTCTGTTCGGCCCAGGCACGGGTGACGCGTTCCCTGCGCTTGGGACCGATACCCTCGAGTTCCAGCAACCGGTCCGGATTTTGTTCGATGACATCGAACACCGCTTCACCGAACGCCCGGACCAGTTTCCTCGCAAAGTGGGGACCGATTCCCTTGACCATTCCCGAGCCGAGGTATTTTTCCATGCCCTCCAGGGTGCTCGGCGGGACGACCCGGAGATGCTGTGCCCTGAACTGCAGACCGTGGCGCCGGTCGTTGACCCATTCCCCTTCGCATTCGACATATTCACCGGCGGTAACCACCGCCGCGGTGCCCACCACCGTTACCGGATCGCGCTGTCTGCGCACCCGGACGCGCAGGACGCAGAACCCGCTTTCCTCGCTGTGGAAGGTGACCCGCTCGACCGATCCCTGCAGGCGCTCGGTGGGTGGGTCGCGGTGCTTCGGATCTGGAAAACCGTGCGTCATCTGCCTGCCGGTTGCATCATCGCGGGGAACGGGGCGTTGGGTTTGCTTGTGGGCGGTTTGATGATACGGGTCATGGTGAAATCCGGCAGGTTTGAATTCCACTATTATTCCGAAGGACCGGACTGATGGGAAACGCGTTGTTTGCAAGCAAACCATCGCTTCCTTGCCGGGCAGTTTCCCGCCACACCGGAACCGGTCCGGGAGTCGGCCTGACCAGACACCGACACACTGCCTGAATTCCGGTAGCATGACGCAGACAATCACCCCGAACAATAAGGGGGTCAGTATTTACGAACTACCTCCGGTTTCACAACAAGCGTGAAAATACCGTTGCCAGACCGAGAAAGCTGAGGAATCCGACCACGTCCGTGACCGTGGTAAGGATGATCGATGCCGACTGGGCAGGGTCCTGGCCAACCCGTGTCAGGACCAGGGGAATGGCCGCACCGGACAGGCTGGCCAGTGCCATGGAGACCACCATGGCCAGTCCGATCACCGCGGCAAGCCCCCATGAATGGCTCCACACCAATACCCCCAGGCTGGTCACCACGGCGATCGCAACACCGTTGATGCAACCGACGAGCAATTCCTTGAACAACACCCGCCGCCAGTGCCGGATGCGGATCTCCCGCAGTGCCAGCCCGCGCATAATCACAGCCAGCGCCTGGGCGCCGGTATTGCCCGACTGCCCGGCGACCACGGGCAGCAGCACGGCCAGCGCGGTGAATTGCGCGATGGTGTCTTCGAAAATCCCGACCACCGCGGCGGCCAGAAAGGCCGTCAACAGGTTGATATTCAGCCAGGGCAACCGCTTGCGCATGGCCACCAGCGGCGTTGACAGGGCCCGCTCGTCCCGGCTGACACCCACCATCGCCTGGATGTTGGTCAGCGCTTCCTCCTGCGCGGCCTGGATTACCCGGTTCTGGCGAATGATGCCCTGAAGGTGGCCGTCGAGGTCCACGACCGGCAGCAGCCGCAGGCGGTAACGGGAAAACAGTTCGACAATTTCGTCTCTGGGCGCGAGTGCCCCGACACTGATGGGGATGTCCTTGATCAGTTCGCCCACCCGCTGCGCCGGGTCGGCACGGACCAGTTCGGCCAGGTCGACCAGGCCGGCCAGCTTGCCCGCCCCGTCCGTGACCACCGGCAGGGCCGCATCACGGGCCGAAAAACGGCGCAGACGCCGGAGCGCCTGCTGCACACTGGAATCCGCCGCTATCGTGGCAACTCGCGGCTGCATCAGATGTCCGGCGCTGTCCTGCGGATAACTCATCAGGTCGCGCAGTTCACCGGCCATCTCGGCTTCCAGTACATTCAGCAAGGATTCCCGGTGCGGATCATCCAGATTGCTCAGCAGCAGGGCGGCCCGGCCAGGGTCCATGGCGGTCAGAATCCGCCGGCCGGCTTCGGGATTGATCAAAGTGAACACCTCGGAGGCCAGCGCGCTCGAGAGACGCGTGAGGATGAGAATGGCACGCTCGGTGGACTGTGCCTCGAGGAGCTGGACGACCTCGCTGACGGGGGCCTGTTCCAGGACCGGAAGCGCCTCCTGCGGAAACTGGTCAATAAAAGCCTCGGTCAATACCCTGAGTACCGACCCGGATTCAGTCATGATTCTCGCTCCCGGACGGCTTCGCCGTGGTGGAAGGTACCGGTGCGGCACCGCTGGCAAGGAATGTCGTGACCAGATACCGCAGTGTAACTGACAACCATTCACTGATCAGCAGCAGTACGTTCACACCGCTGTGTACCAGATCCGCATGATTGCGGCTTTCCAGAAAGGCAAGGATTTTCCGTTGCCGGAGCACGCCCAGCAGCACGCCATCGTCACCGGTGACCGGCAGTGCATGATACCGTTGCCAGTAGGGATTCCTGCTTACATTTTGCAGTGGCTCCCCGGCGGAGATGCTTGCCACCTTGGCGTGCATGAACTCCCCGACCATTTTGTCCGCCGGTGCATTGAGCAGTTCATGCAGTGACACTACACCGGTCAGACGCCCCAGATCATCCGTGACGTAAACGTAGAACTTCACTCCCCGCCGCGCCCGTTTGACGCGTTTCAGGGCATGCCGTACCAGGAGGAAATGCGGCACACTTGAAACCGCGGGCTCCATCAGCGCACCGGCGGTTTCACCGGAGTATGGCAACAGCCGTTGCAGGGTGCCGGCGAGTTCCGGCGGCAACCGTGACAGAAAACCATCGCGCGCGGAGCGATCCAGCTGGCGGAGCAGATTGACCTGCAGCTGCGTGTGTAAACCCGCGAACAGTCCGGCGGCCACGGCCGGGTCCAGTACCTCCAGACAAGCGGCAGAAAAACCCCGGGAAAGCTCTTCCAGGATCCGGGCAGCCGCCTTCGGCTTCGCCTGCGCCAGGAATCGGGCAACCTTGCCTGCGGGAAAGCGCTCCAGAATCCTGGCGGCTTCCACCGGATGGGTATTGAGGAACGTCAGCCCCAGCTGGATGTCCGGTTTCATGCCGGATTGTGCTTCGACAGCCGCAGGGAGGCTTCCTCGCTAAACCGTTTCCCGGGTACCAGGATGGTGCCCTGTGCGGATTCCAGTATCACCCCGGTACGGGTGAGCTCGATGATTGTCCCCTCGTGATTTCCGATACGGATGACATCCCCCACCCCGTAGGTCTGCTCGATGGAATGCCTGCCCAGCAGGTTGCTGATAGTGGTCCTGGCACCGATCGCAAAGGCGAAGGCCAGCGCCGCCAGGGTGACGGCAAACAGCGCCACCAGCAGTGCCACCAGCAGGGTGTCGTCAATTCCGACCTGGCCGGCGGCAATGGAAAACACCACCAGCATTACCAGGGTATAGCCCAGACGGCCCAGCATCTCGCCCTGCTGGATACCCCGCTTGCCGGCGGCGCGCGCCAGGACGGCGCGGGCGAATTCAGCAAGCCACAGACCGATGAAGATGATCAGCAATCCGGCCAGCAGCTGCGGGAGATAGCCAGTCACACCCGAGAGCAGACTGGAGACCAGTTGCAGGTTCAGCAGCTCGGTGGCGGCCAGAAAAAAGAACAGCAGCACCACCCAGAACACGATCCGGCTGGCAATCTGCGGTGCGGCACTGTAGGTGGAGGGAGACTGTACCCGCGTGTCCATGGGACGGGTATGCGCCAGTCGCTTTACCGTACGTTCAACTATCTGTACGGTGGCATAACGGAACAGGCGTGCCACCCCCCAGCCCAGCAACAGCAGCACCGTGGCCCCCAGCAGGGTGGGCAGATACTCGAGCACCTGAATGGCCGCACGGCTGAGCGACTCGGTCAAGGCGGCAGTCCACTGTTGCAGTTCCATCATCAGCCCCGGCACGGTAAAGAGCGATCTATCTTACGATCAATGCCTCGGGCCAGGCAATATCGCGACCGGCCGCGGTGCGCCGCCTTCAATACGGGTATACCCCGGCACCCGTATCTCCAGGTTTCCTGCCCGAACCTCCCCGATATTCCCGCCGGCTGCCGGAAAAGGACACGTCCCCCTGTAATGAGCCGGGGATCGCCGCTGTTCCGCCGGATGTGTTTATACTTGCAGTCCCGGCTACCCTGGAGACCCGCGATGAAGGTAACTGAAGCCATCACCAGCCGCCGTGCCGTCAAATGCTATGACCCGGAACACAAGATGCCGCAAGCGGTCTTCGACCGGCTGATGGACCATGCGCTGCTGGCGCCCACGGCCTTCAATATCCAGAACTGGCGTTTCGTGCGGGTCACGGACCCCGCGCAGCGCAAGGCGATCCGTGCCGCCGCCTGGGACCAGGCCCAGATCACGGACGCCTCGGAACTGCTGGTGCTGTGCTTCGATTCCCGTGCCTGGGACAGGCAACCGGAACGCTACTGGCGCAATGCCCCGCAGCAGGTACAGGACTTTCTGCTGCCGGCACTGGCCGAATACTACCGGGACAAACCGCAAGTGGAGCGGGACGAGGGCATGCGCTCCTGCGGGATTGCCGGTATGACCATCATGCTGCTGGCAAGGGAACTTGGCTATGACTCCTGCCCCATGGACGGCTTCGACTATGCGGCGGTAGGCAGGATCGTCAACCTGCCGGCAGATTACGGGATTGCCTTCATGATCGCCATCGGCAAGGGTATCGAGGCACCCCGGCCCAGGCCGGGCCAGCTGTCATTAGAGGAGGTTCTGGTAGAAAACCACTTTTGACTGCAATCTGGATACAGTTCGTTGCGCGGGACCTGTCCTTCCCCTGCAGAAAGTAAAAAATATCAGACAGACTGACGCTGCACCTGAAAAAAGATCAGGAATATCAGTTAGTACGAATTACCGGGAAGGACAGCGAAGTACGAGCCGAACCGCTGCCTGTAACTGCGCCGCACAGACCTGAATGCTCAGGTCGCTGCAGCTGCTGTTTGTGCCTTGTCAAAAGTGTCCTTGATCAATTGATAATCATCCTTGCGCAGGCTGTCGATCAGGGTTGTCGCCTGGTCCTCGGCCACGCCCATATCCTTCAGCAGTGCTTCGCCGCGGAACAGCGTGCTTTCCAGATACGTGATGCCGGCGTGCCTGATGCCCCTGGCGCGCAGGTCTTCCTGCTCGTCCAGCGTCCGCACCCGGGCGTAAATATCGAGAGCCGGGTAACGTTCTTGCAGATACAAGGCCACGGTTCGCAACCGATCGGCATCGGTGGTGGACAGAAACGCGGTCCGGGCCCGCGCGAGGCCGGACACCTGTTGCACCGGAGCCTGGAGGATATCACCGTAATACGCCTTCAGTCCTGCCCGCCTTGCCCTTACTACCCATCTGTAGTCGCTGTCGAAAGCGACGTAGGGGATACTGGACGTTTCCGCCATCATTGCAATGATGAAGCCGATTTCGTCGAGGCCCACCACCACCAGGTGGTTGTCCAGGTCTCCGACTGGCTGCGGCGGCCCGGCGACCTGCACCTGTTTCATGTGCCGGGCAATGCGATCCCCGAGCTTGATCATGACCGGCGTGGCAATCATGGTGATCGAGATGACCAGGTATCCCAGGGTAACGCTTTGGGAACTCAGCAGACCCGCCGCCGAGGATGCGGTAAACAGCACGAAACTGAACTCGCCCACCTGAGACAAAGCAAAACCGGTACGCATACTGGTCTGCCAGTCAAAGCGGAACAAACGGCATAAAAACACCAGCAGGGTCGTCTTGATGACGAGCACTGCGACCGCGATGATGAGCACCGTCTGCCATTCTGCGACCAGTGTCTGCAGATTGATGGACATGCCGACCGAAATGAAAAACAGCGCCATCAGGGTTCCCTTGAAAGGTGCGATAATGGATGCGATCTGGTAGCGGTAGTCGGACGCGGACAACAACATCCCCACCAGAAAGGCACCGAGCGTCATGGAGATACCCACCTGGTCGACGACCCAGGCAGCCGCGATAATCCCCAGGAAAAGCAGGATACCGAACGCCGTGTCGCTACGATTCCTGGCCGCCCAGCTCAGTGCGCGTGGCAGAATATAGCGGCCGACCAGAAAAATGCCGCCCAGCACTGCCGCTATCAGCAACGCCTTCTCCCACAGGGGCTTTGCAGGCGCCTGTGCTGCGAGGTGGGCCAGCAGGGGAATCAGTGCCATGACCGGTACGACGCTCAGGTCCTGCGCCATGAGGATGGCAAAGCTGTTGCGCCCATAGGTGGTAGAAAGCTCGCCGCGGTCAGCGAGAATGGCCATGACAACCGCTGTCGACGACATCGTGTAGCCAAGGCCTACCATGACAGCGGTATTCCAGTGCAGGTCCCGCGACAACATGAACAGCGGAACCATGACCGCTGCAGTCAGTACGACCTGCCCCACACCCAGACCGAATAGTTCACGCCGTATGGCCCAGAACTGTTTCGGCTGCATCTCCAGGCCTACTGTGAACAGGAACAGCACCACGCCGAGTTCTGCAATGCCCTGAAGCTCGTCAACCTGGTCTGTAGCGACCGGCCCCGGCGTGTGCGGACCAATCAACACCCCCGCAATGATGAAGCCGACCACCGAACCGAGACCAAGCCGGTCGAAAAGCGTCACGCAGATCGCGGTTGCGCCGAGGATGAGCACGATCACATACAGGAGAGCATCGAGTTCCATTTTCCGGCACCGTTTGGCAAGAAGATTCGGTTCGAGCCTGGCAGGGGCGAGAGCTGGCGCGCCAACCCATAAGGACGACCCTTGTCTGTATCCGGGGTTTCCTGAGCCTGGCGAATTGCTAATTGTCGCCTGAATACGGACACTTAGCCAGTCTGTTCATGAAGGCAACCTTCTCTACCCTGCTCTGCCATGTAGGATCTGCTGGTACTCCTCGCCCATCTATTTGGTCGCAATCGCCAAACTCCTGGGACCCGGCAGCGCGAAAACCGTCATCACCGACAGTCTGCTCATGAATCAGCAACTCCTGATTATCAATCGCTCCCGGCGGCGTGCACCCAATCTCCAGGTACTCGATCGATTCCTGTTTGGCTTCTGGACACTGTTTCTCAACCCGCGCCACATTCTGCAGGCTGCCGTGATTATTCGGCTGTCAGATTGCATGCTCGATAGTCCCACTTTCACCGCTCGTTGCATTTAACAATCGACCAGTGATCAATTTATTAATCTTATTATTGCCATATCATGGCAATCTCATCGTGGGTCAATGTTCAGTACAAATAGTGGATCAGAATCCAATGCAAATTAACAGCCTTGTATGTTCCAACGCGAGCCGAGAAAGTAGCCGCATTCACGGATCTTATCAACTGTGGCAGGATCGGTGTGGTGGTAGAGCTTCAGAAAGAAGTTGCCGTCAGACCCCGCCGTGCAGATGCCGGTCGCCGCGCTCTGAAGATTGGCAGGTCCGGCGATTCTGCATCGATATATACTGGATCCATCGGGAAGATGTCGTACTAGACGATCTCTCGTGAAACCGATAAACAGTCGCACCCCCGTATCCGTGTCGATGTTCAACTGAGCGTACGCGTCGTCGTCGTGATACGTCAGAAGGCAAGCAGAGAAATACTGGGGTTGGAACCATTGGCAACCCTCGTGCTCAACGATAACCATATCTGGTAGAAGCACGCTGTACCCATGGGCGTGGGCTAGTTTTACTTTGACGAAGCCCTCGTATGTCGCATCGCCAGCGTTAGTGGGAAATGTATCGATCAAGTCCATACACGGCCCTCTACCACGCTTACTGTTTTCTTAACTTCAGCGAATACTTCACTCGAAAATAGGAAAATCAACGGCCGGAGTAAAAGACTTCTAATAAGGATTTAGATTGGAACATTTGCTGCCCAAAGGCTTCGGCATCTGCTCTGTTAATAACATACCGCTTACCTTTTGATCACTCCGAATCATAGGCAAGGCAATCGTGTCTAAAATCGTGTCTAACTCAACCCCAAATATCCCCAAAACACCCCTAAATATAGACACGATACATTATTAACTCATTGATTATATGGCGGAGAGGGAGGGATTCGAACCCTCGATACGTTGCCGTATACACACTTTCCAGGCGTGCTCCTTCAACCACTCGGACACCTCTCCGGATTTCTCCATCCGCTACCAGGCGTAGACACCGGTCGGGATGATTCGGGCCTACGGCCCTCACCCCTTGCGGAACTGCCGTCGCTACGCTTTGCTGTTCCAAATCACTCCCGGTGATTTGGTCGACCACTCGGACACCTCTCCGGTTATCCCGCACCTTCAGGGACGCAGAAGGTTAAACCAGAACGCCGGGGGGTTCAATCCATGAAACGGGTATCTCCAGGAGACAGGGGAACAGCAACCCCATATTTCCGCGGACCGCCACCAAAGGGCTCAATGATTCGTGAAAATTGATCACGCCACTTTCCAGGGCACCGGTGGTAAACCGGGCCGCGGAACACCCTTTGCGCAATACCGGGCAACCGGTTTCCGGCCACAGTTGACTCAGATCAAACAAAGCCTGAATACCGGCCTGATTTGCGGAAAACTGCGACAAAATGCCGCATCGGACAGCATCTCACTCCGACCGGAATATGTTACGTTGGGCACGTGATCAATATAACAGAAAGACCGGTAATCACACGTTACAACCAACCGGCAGCAGGCATTGACATGGTGGAGGAGGTAGAGGTTTTTACCGCAATCAACATGGAGAAATGTCATGAATATTTCGACGCTGTCTTCTTCCCGGGCCTGGAGATGGTCACTGGCTGACAGTCTGGCACTGCTAACGATCGCTTTTTTTGGGACTACCCTGTATTTCGCGATTGACCAGACTACGGTCATGTGCAGCCCCCTGGCCTTGCCGCTGATCACGGGATTGCTCGGCCTGACGGCTTTTACCGCCATCCTGACAGCGATATTCTACAGCGCTGGCAGGAACGATGATCGGTGATCGACGAGTCTGCCGGCAGGCAGGGATGATTTCATCCGGGATACACGGCGATCGCACCCGACCCAGCATCGTGATCAGCAGGGCAATGGCGCCGGCAGGAACTACCCCGGGTAACTGGCGTCACGGGACAAGGCAATGGCGTAACGGGGCAAGCACGCTAGCATTTGCCTGCTTTATAGTCTCTGTGCAGATGCGACTTTCATAATACCTTCATCAGCGCATTTGTGAAGGCGGTGGCCGCTGTCACCGAGCGGCGGCCTGCGGGCCGCCGTTTTTATGTGCCACCGAACAAGGAACCGGATTATAAATTGAAACGTGTCCCCCGATTGGCCCGCGGCAGCACCCGTACATGTGTATGTATAGTGGCTGCAACTGCGTTATCGTATAAGCTATCGGATAATCACGAACGCTCCCATTGAAAACGGCAAAACGCCCATGGACCACCTGCTGCAACGCCTTGCTTCCGGTTTTCGCGCCCGTCTGCCGGCCTGGCTGGGTGGTCAGGTCGGACCGGCAAGCAGCGCGCAGGAGGCCATCTGGCCGCTGACGGACGCCCTGCTATGCAACCGCGAACTCAGCGGCAACCTTGCATCGGAGTCACTCCCCGCCGGCGATAACCGCTTCGTAGCCAGGGGCGGTGAACTGGAAGCACTGGCTACGATCGTCGCACGCTGGCGGAGTGGTTACCCGGTGATGGCCGCCGTCACCGGACCACAGGGCTGCGGGATTACCAGCCTCCTGAATCAGGTTCCCGCGCAACTCGGAGCGGATAGCGTTTACCACAGCGAGCAACTCGGCATGCGCCTGCGGGATCAGTCCGATGTGTTGGAACTGATGGCCCGATTGTTCGATCTGCAGGCAACACCGGATTCTCCCGCCGCCCTCATCGACCAGCTCAACGCGGCGACACCGCGCGTACTGATTCTCGATGACGCCCACTTCCTCGCCTTCCGGGTCATGGGTGCGCGCGAAACCGCGCGCCTCCTGGGAGCCATCATGGTCGCGACCCAGCAGCGCCATCTGTGGATCATGGGCTGCCGCAGGCAGGCGTGGCGGCGCATGATGTACATGCACCAGGTCGACCGCTTCTTCACCGATGTGCTGGAACTGGAATATTTCAGCAACACACAGCTGAACGAGGTAATGGCGGCGCGACAGATTGTCCCTGCGGATACAACACCGGACCGTGATCTGCAACGTCTGCAGTCGCTCTGCAGAGGCAAACCGGACCTGGCGTTCCTCTATCTCCAGTGCGGCATACTCACCGAAACCGGCAGCTACCGGCCACTGGATTTCAATGTGCTTAAACAGCTGGAAATGGATGACCTGTTTACGCTCGCCGAGCTGGCCGTGCACGGCAGCCTGCAACTCGATGAACATCGCGAGATTTTCAGACTGGGGCAGGAGAGCAGCCAACTGCAACTCAATCGGCTGTGTAACTGGGGCCTGGTCGAACGTCTTGACCCCGATGGCGGCAACCCAACGACCCGCTACCGTATTACGCCGATCCTGTCGGCGCTGGTTTCCGATCACTTGTACAAGTCCAATTACCTCTACTGAGGGGAGTCATGATGCAGGAAGGTGTACTGAAAGAACTCATTGCGCTGCTCTCGATCAAACACATCATGGCCGCCGGCCTGGCGATCCTGTTCGGCTGGCTCCTGCTGGTGGCGATCCAGTTCAGCCTCGACCGGTTGGCCAGGCGATTCCCCCGTTACCGCCTGCAGATCGGACAGAGTTTCCCGCTCGCCCGGGTGCTGGTGTGGGCGGGGGTCACGGCCTACATCGTGTTCGGCATTATCAATCCGCCCGAGGAGGTCATGTTTGCGGTGCTGGGTGCGGCCGGACTGGCGGTTGGCCTGGCGGCAC